>ERZ1673736.65-NODE-65-length-156590-cov-9.589133_pt1 | contig 156590 bp, 106 predicted proteins | sample MGYA00580212_ERZ1673736 | MGnify/ENA primary metagenome ERZ1673736 (study PRJEB41218, sample SAMN15661752) | gut metagenome | host: Homo sapiens | place: Canada: London | collected 2015-08-20/2019-03-30 | study: EMG produced TPA metagenomics assembly of...
CATATTCTGAACTTCTTCGTTCAAAATTTTAGCAAATTCTTCAAATTTCATGGTGCCCTTATCGCCTTCCCCTTGCTTGCGGACGGAAACTTCTCTATTTTCAGCTTCTTTTTCACCCACAATCAACATGTAAGGAATACGCTTCAATTCGTTATCGCGAATCTTACGTCCTATCTTCTCGTTACGCTCATCCACAATTGCACGAATATCGTATTGTTTCAAGAATTTCTTCACTTCTTGTGCGTAGTCATTGAATTTTTCGCTGATGGGCAGAATAGCCACCTGTTCAGGAGTCAGCCACAATGGGAATTTACCAGCCGTATGCTCAATAAGCACAGCAACAAAACGCTCCATAGAACCAAACGGCGCACGGTGTATCATTACCGGACGATGTTTCTGATTATCAGCGCCTGTATATTCCAATTCAAAACGCTCCGGCAAGTTATAGTCCACCTGAATGGTACCCAACTGCCAACGGCGGCCGATAGCATCTTTCACCATAAAATCCAACTTCGGACCATAGAAAGCAGCTTCACCATACTCAATTCTGGCACTCAAGCCCTTTTCTTCACAAGCCTCAATGATAGATTGTTCAGCTCTTTCCCAGTTTTCATCGCTACCAATATATTTTTCACGATTCACTTTGTCACGCAAGGAAATCTGAGCCTCCACATTGGCAAAGTCCATGGAACGGAATACGATTGAAATAATATCCATCACGCGCAAGAATTCATCCTTCACCTGATCGGGACGGCAGAAGATATGTGCATCATCCTGCGTAAAACTACGTACACGCGTTAATCCGTGTAATTCACCACTTTGCTCATAACGACAAACCGTACCAAACTCAGCCAGGCGCAAAGGCAGATCTTTATATGAACGCGGAGAATTCTTATAAATCATACAGTGATGAGGACAATTCATCGGTTTCAAGAAGTACTCCTCTCCTTCTTCGGGCGTATGAATAGGCTGGAACGAATCTTTACCATATTTTGCATAGTGGCCGGAAGTGATATACAACAACTTGTTACCGATCGGGGGAGTGATAACCTCCTGATAATCGTAACGTGCCTGAATACGACGCAAGAATTCCTGCAGACGCAAGCGCAACGCAGTCCCCTTCGGCAACCACATCGGTAGTCCTTTACCCACTGTGTCGGAGAACATAAATAAATCCATTTCCTTACCGATCTTACGATGATCACGCTTCTTGGCTTCTTCCAGCATAGCCAGATATTCATCCAACATTTTCTTTTTCGGGAATGTGATACCATAAATACGCGTCATCATCTTACGATCCTCATGTCCACGCCAATATGCACCAGCCACCGACATCAACTTAATAGCCTTGATCGGCGCGGTAGTCATCAAATGTGGACCACGGCATAAATCCGTGAAAGCACCTTGTGTATAAGTTGTTATACGACCATCCTCCAATTCGGAGATCAACTCACACTTATAGTTCTCACCACGGTCACCGAATTTCTTCAATGCATCCGTTTTTGAAATACTTTCTCTTACAACAGCTTCCTTCTTCGCCACTAATTCTGCCATCTTGGCTTCAATAGCCGGAAGGTCAGATTCTTTAATGACAGCTTCCCCCGGATCCACATCATAATAGAAACCGTTTTCGATAGCAGGACCAATACCGAACTGAATACCCGGATACAATTCCTGTAAAGCTTCGGCCAGCAAGTGAGCACTGGTATGCCAGAAAGCGTGTTTACCCTGCTCATCTTCCCATTTATAGAGAACAAACTCAGCATCCTCATTGATAGGACGTCCCAAATCATAAATCTCACCGTTCACGCCACATGCCAGCACCTCCTGTGCCAGGCGTGAACTGATACTTTCTGCAATCTGCAGTCCCGTTACTCCTTCGTTATACTCACGTACGGAGCCGTCTGGAAATGTTATCTTTATCATAATGTTGTGTATATTTCAATTTTCAGAACGCAAAAATAGCTAATTCTTTTTTGATATTTTATTTTTTAGCAAAAAAATGTTATTCACGCGTATCGGTAAACCTCTTTATAATATTATAAGCTGATACGATACCCAATTCACCCGCCTTACTCAGATCTGTAATTCCCTGCTTGTTGTTACCCAAGAAGATATGAGTCAAACCACGGTTGAAATAAGCTTCAGCAAAGTCTTTGTTCAATTCAATAGCCTTATTATAATCCTCTAATGCCCCACGGTAATCTTTCAACATTGATAATACATTGGCGCGGTTATAATAGCCATAAACAAAATCAGGAGCCAATTGGATGACATGATCCAAATCATTTTTCACAATATCATAATCTATTGACGTTACTTCTGGTTGTTTCTTACTATCGGAAGAAGCTCCGGGAACACCTTCAGTTAACTCAGCTTCCGCTTTTTTATATTCCAGCTGTTTGTAGCGCACCAATGCTCGCATGAAATAAGCCGGGAAGAATTTATCATCCAGCAAAATCGCCTGCGTAAAGTCATCAATGGAGCTGGCAAAGTCTTGGACCAAATAGAAGTCAAGCCCACGTAAGAAACGTTTCTTGGCATCTTTGTCATCTGCAACAATATCCGAGGTATGCGAGTCGACCAAAGCAAAATGGAATCTCACTTGTTCTTCCGTCAACGGAGCTTCCATATTGGTGATACGCAAAGGCTTCGGGAACAATTTAGAATGATTCAACTCCTCGATATACTTATGGAAATGGACGATACGTTTTACCTCGCTTAATTTCTCATAATAGGTCAGCGCATACATCGGCTCCATCTTGATAGATACATTCCGGTCTTGTACACGTCCGCGGTAATCACTCTTATACTTCTCATCCTGCTCAGAGTCGTCAGCAATCACAATCTTCCGGTAATTGTCCATATTCTTATCGGACTTTTTACGCGTCTTGCTCTTATCCTCACCATCCTGAGCATTATTATCCGCGACATCCTTATTATCTGCTGTAACTCCGTTACGTTTGTCAATCTGCATCTTCATGAGTTTGAATTCATCCTGTTCAGCCCCCTTACGATCACCGATCTTCTTACGAGCTTCAGCACGATGATAATATCCTGCCATAAAGTTGGGGTATTCATCAATCACTTTCGAATAATCACTGATTGCACCACGATAATTTCCGGTCTGTGCACGTAGCAAACCACGGTTGAAGGTTGCCATCATATTATCCGGCTCTATCTGCAGAACGAAATCAAAGTCTTCTATTGCACGGTTATCATCGCCCACCTGAGCACGGAGCAAGCCACGGTTATAGTGTCCGAGGAAGTTATTCGGATCAATATCCAATGCCAGATCATAATCACTCATGGCACCTCTCAAATTATTCTGATGAAAACGAGCCAATGCACGATTAATATAATTACCTGCATTCTTTGCACTCAAATGAATAGAATGATCCAAGTCAGCTTCAGCATCCGCATACTTTCCTTGTTGCAGACGGACAATAGCGCGTGCTCCCCACCCGTCAGGATCATAGCGATCCATTTCAATCGCCTTTTCAAAATCATTCAAGGCCTGTATCGTATCTTTCTGCTTCAGTGATACTTCACCACGCATCAGATAAGCACGAGTGTATCTGGGCGCTATTTTCAACAATTTCCCCAGATCCTCTTTAGCTGCTCCATAGTCCTCCTTCTGCATGTGGCAAAGAGAAAGATTATGCCACAAGACAAGATTTTCTGGATCATATTTCAAGGCTGTCTTATAATCCTCTATGGCCCCGTCATAATTATTCTGCCGAATACGAGCCAACCCACGTATTTGATAAGCGCCTACCACAAAAGGATTACGTTGGATAGCAGCATTACAGTCCGCTTCCGCACCTTGAAAATCATCCAGATTAATCTTTGCCAAACCACGAAAGAAGTAAGGCTCATATAAATAAGGCTTAGCGTTAATTACCTGGTTGAAATACTGGATAGAAAGCACATAGTCTTCAAAATACAATGCATTGCGCGCGATTGTCATCACCCGCTCCGTATTGATCTGCGCACACAGCAACGTTGGAAGCAACAGGAAAGCCGTCAGTATCTTTTTTATCATCTTGTCTTATAAATGCTTGTAAACGAAACAAATTTAATGCTTTTCATTTACCTAGCAGGATTAGCGGAAGACTTTTTATATTTTTTGAGTCTTTTATACCATATTATAAGATTGGCTTATTTCACAGTTTTCACTTTATACGTGCAATGAGCCTTGCCCTTCAACATCGCATTCAGTTTTCCCTTAATCATTTGTTTACGAAGGGGAGACAAATGATCAATAAACATCTTTCCCTCCAAATGATCAAATTCATGTTGCATCACACGCGCCAGATAACCTTCAACAACCTCATCATGCTCTACCATATCTTCATCCATATATGTAACATGAATTCTATTACCACGTTTCACAGACTCATGGATACCAGGAAGACTCAAACACCCTTCTTCCATAGATATTTCTTCACCAGATACTTCAAGGATATGAGGATTGATATATGCTTTCCGAAAATTCTTATATTCCGGATAATCTTCAGACAGTACATCCAAATCTACTACTACAACACGAATAGGAAGTCCAATTTGTGGAGCAGCAAGTCCCACACCTTCTGCATGGTCCATCGTTTCGAACATATTCGCTATTAACTCTTTCAAACCAGGATAGTCGGGAGTAATATCTTCCGCCACTTTTCTCAATACGGGCTGCCCGTACACGTAAATGGGTAAAATCATTGTTTATCTAATTACAAATTATTAAATCACTATTATATATAAGTATATATACCTTATCATTATAAGGCAAAACGTTTATTTTCCAAATAACTTTGTAGGATAATAGTCGCACTTATTTCATCTACCAAAGCTTTATTCTGTCGATCTTTTTTCTTCAGCCCAGCCTCCAGCATAGTACGATGTGCCAAAACAGAAGTAAAACGCTCGTCAACATACTCAACAGGCATTGCCGGCAATTTTTTCTTCAACAAACGAACAAAAGGCTCTATTCGCTTCATATTTTCCGAAGCTTCATTGTTCATTTGTTTAGGAAGCCCTACAAGAATGCGTTCCACCGGTTCTTTTCCTACATAATCAAGGATGAACGTCAACAGTTCATGTGTAGGTACAGTTGTCAACCCGTTAGCAATCATTTGCAACGTATCGCTGACGGCTATCCCCGTACGCTTTTTACCGTAATCAATCGCTAATATTCTACTCATAATGGGCTACAAAATTACGATTAAAATTTGATATTTGACGCATCTGCTGTCATAATAACAAAAAAGGAGGCCTAACTCATGTTAAGCCCCCTCTCTTGTTTAGAGTTTACAACTCTTTGCCCTATATCTTATTCCAGAATTACTACTCGGTTCAAATAGTTCTTACCGAACATGTTAGCAGTACCACCGAATCCAACGAGTTCGAGCTGATCTTTATTAACGCCTTCCTTAATCAATGCGTCGTAAACAGCCTGAGCACGTTTTTCAGACAACTTCTGGTTCCAGGAAGCGCTACCCGTAGCCTTGTCAGCATAACCGGCAACTTTGTACTTCTTATCCGGGTTAGCCTTCAGAATCTTAGCAGCCAACTGGATGTTAACCATACCGTAATCATCGATGCGAGCGCTACCAATCTTGAAGAAGATGGCACGAGGACCGGCAACTTCAATTTCCTTCACTACTTCCTTAGTTACAGGCTTAGCGTTAGCCAAAGCGTTCTTAGCGTTAGCCAAGTCAGCCTGAGCTTGTGCCAGTTCGCTTCTGTACTTATTGATTTCGTTGTTGATAGCATTCTGATCAACTTTCGCGCCACAAGCTACGAACTTCTTGCCACCGAAAGTATAGGTTGCACCTACAGTTAAGCCTACAATACCTTCAGTTTTAGCATCGCTTACAGAACCGAAAACAGAAGGAGATACTGTACCACGAGCTTCGAGGTCGATAGCCCATTTCTGGTCAATGTTGTATTTAGCACCCAAACCTAAGCTTGCGCCAACCAACAGACGTACCTTATCATCTTTAGGATAACTCTTAGAAGGATCCAGTTCTTGCTTATAAGTCAAAGAACCATCAGCGTTAGTAACCTCAGTGGTCTTTGTTGCAAGATTCCAAGTACTATAAGAATTTGAGATATTCAATGTAGGACCTACAAAGAACATAAACTCAAACTTACGGCCTTCTTTGTAACCGCAGAAGAGGTTAGTCAGGTTCAACATTGCATCAGCATTCAACGCAACGAACTTCTTCTTATAGTTATACCAATTCTCGTCTTTGCCTACGTTTTCAAAAGGGTATTGAGTATGAAGTTTACCAGACCATCCGGCAACCTGACCACGGATACCCCATACCGGGCTGAAGAATTTTCCCAGTGATATATTCACCAGAGGTGTTATGGATTCACCGAATCCATAATCAAAGTTGCTGGGGTTGGTCACAACTTGTCCACCCACGCCTACACTGATAAAGAAATTGTCCTTCCAGCTTTCACTGTAGTACTTTTCTTTAGTCTGTGCATTGGCAATGGTTGCCCCTGACAACAGTAAAGATAATATTACTAATTTACTTTTCATTGTTTTTTAGTTTTTAATAGATTTAACTCTTTATTACTTATTCATTCTTCACCATTTCTCTTATTTCAGGTTGAACCTGAACATCAATCCACCAGTGAAATATTGCATTCGTTGTAATTCCACCTGTAAATGCAAATGGTTGAACAACAAATAGGTGGCACCCAACGCAAAATCTTTCGAATCATATTCCGCTATCACCCTCAAATCCGGTGCGAAACTGGGATTGTAAGTGATACCCGCCGCTATTCCGTTCAGTTTGTACTCCTTTCTCTGATTATATAAATAAGAGAGGTGTACTCCGATTTCTTCTGTTCCTATCGGCAGATGCTTGGTTGCAGCTATATAGAAACGGCTGAAATATCCGTTTCCGCTTGATGAACCAATTACGCCACCACCGGAAGAAGTAAACGGGTCTGATGTTCCCAGAACCACAGCCGGCATATACTTCCAGAATTGCCCTTCTTTCAAAGCTCGCAGTCGGACAGAGAAATATCTGTCCTGATTCGTAAAACCTGAGTAACCGTAAGGCTTCAAGCCCAGTGCTTCCGCTTTAAAAAGTGTGCATGTGTATGCCACTTCCAACCAGGGGAAAAAGGTCACATTCAGGTAATAGTTGTACGTATGATAGTACCACGTAGGAGGAGTTATCTCCTTGTTCATAAAGTTGGCACCCAGCATTATTGTCTTATCTTTCTGCATCTCTGCGGAAGGGGCATGCAACAAACCTGTAGTACCGTAAGTTAATTGAGCCGAAAGTACAAACGCACAGCATAAAAACAAGTACGTAACTATTATTCGCTTCATCTGCATCTGCCTTTCTCTATACACTTTATACTTTCGGGTCAATTATGATCTATTGTTCTTAACAATCAGAATTATTCAGCTTCGATGATACCACCACCAGCGTTGCCTGTACCATGACCGTGGTCATGACCATGATCGTGAGAAACCTTAATGATTTCCATATCGTCATAGTTAACGGTAGCTGTACCTGCAGCTTGGTATTTTGCATATACTCCAGACAGATCCATGTTTACATCTGTAGTTGTTTCAACCGGTTCTTCATCTCCTGAAGTAATAATAGTAGTAGAAGTTACCTTTGTTACTCCTATAGTGAAATCAACGAATTCTTGTTTAGAAGTGATACTCTTAACAGCAGTGTAAGGTGCTAATTCGAATTTGTATCCCTTTTCTATAAGTTCGTTTTTGTATCCATCAGCAACGATTGTATCAGTAGCTGCCTTCATAGCTTGAGCAACTGCTACACCTAATGCAGTTTCGCTGCCAAGGTTACCTCCCTGTATGTCAATAGTCTTCATACCTACTAATACTGGAATATCATAAGTATATTGCTTAACTCTATCAGTTCCATTTACAATCATAGGATCGAAAGTATCTACTGTCGGTACAAAAGTAGGAGCTGCATTAGTTCTTGTAACTTCAACATTGAATGAGAAGTCAATCTTCACTTCAACATTCGGTTCTTCTCCACCCGGTTCTGTGCTAGCTGTAGGTTTAGCAATCTTCTGAACTAAAGTCATTTCAATACCATTCTCATCAACGATCTTGAAAGTAGCACTAAAGAATTTAGAAGAAATAGCTCTGGTTGTAGTCTCTTCTACGAATTCAGTTTCAGGAACATTAAACTTATACGCATAAGTATTGGAGTTACCTTCACCGTAGAATTGAGTACCCTTGTCATTGTACAAGCGTACAACTTTAGCCAACATCCATCTGTTACCGAACTTCAGGTCACCTGCAAGAACTACTGTTCCTGTAGCAGTTTTAACCAAAACGATTTCAGTTGCATATTCTTCAGTAGCGAACGGATCTGCGAAGTCAATAGCTACTTCTTTCTTAGCATTCGGTAAAGAGATGTATTGGATAGTAGATACAAATCCGTCTTTGCTTGCTTTAATCTTATATGCACCGGCAGTCAGAGGAGTAGTTTCATAATCTACTTCTTCGGCACCTTTACCATATACAGTTACGTCAGCATCGTCGATTACATTCATGTCTTCATCCAAAACTGTTACTTTGAGGTCATATCTCAATTCAACTTCTTTGGTTGTAGCTGTTTTGCCTAACACGAAATTAACAGGATAAACGGCAGCTTGTCCCGGTTTCAATTCAGCAATGTTCACAGTAGTTTCTTGTTTGTCGAAACCTGTGCAAGTAGCTGTAACTTTTACAGCACCGTGTGACAAGCCTGAAATAGTGAAAGAACCGCTGTTTTGAGTAACAGTACCTTTATCTGATGCGACTGTTGCATTAGTCAAGATAGTACCTTCAGCACTGTAAATTGTACCTGTAATTGTGTACTGGGCGGCTGGCAATGTTACACTCTGATCGGGATCGATGATATCCAATCCTTCATCTTTGTAACATCCAGTGAGTAATGACCCTGTTAAGGCCACTACGGCTAATGCTAATTTAGCATTGTAGCCGTTAAAGAAACTTTTCTTTTTCATCTCAATAAAATTAAAAATTTAGTAATTCTGATTTAATAAAATATGGATTAAAACTATTATTACTCATTATGTTCTCGCTTGCGTTAGCCCGGAATCCCTTATAATAATAGCGTTCATTGCCTGCATTATAAGCTATCCCCATATTCTTTGAGGGCGTCACCCGCGGTATATATCCTTTTCTCTTATATTTATAAGGTGGGAGCGCTATTTGAAATCTAAAACCGCCATTTGACTTTGCCCCTTGCGCTTTCATTGCATAAAAGCCAATCGAGCAATAGCGGAAGTGCCGAATCAAATCAAATCTTACGCCTTTTTCACCCAATAGATATTGTTCACCTTTCAAACTTGCCTGAACATTGTATTCGGGCCAATAAAAATTAGCTCCTAAACTCCATGTCAAGCGTGTCTTTGTTCCATAGTAAAATTCAAATCCATCCCATTCATACGCAGCGGTTAATCCTATGCGTCCTTCAAACGAAAAACGTTCATCGGCTTTTAACACATGAAGCAATTTCAAATCACCTCCATACCGGCTTGCATTAAATGTTCCGACAGTTCCTGTAAGCCATGTATTATAAGGTAAACGAACAGTTTGTTGCAATGTCAGAAATCCAGGATGTACTTTATCAGCTAAATCACCATACCCGTCATTATAAACCGGGAAAATAACCTGTGCGGTCAACTTCATTCCCTTCCAAAATGAAACTTCAACTGCCGGTGACAAGTTAAAAAGCACTTGGTATACCTGCGTAATCACCAGATTCTTTAATGAAACTTCCGGATACACAACTACATCTACCTTAAACAAAGAACTATTTTTTCTCTTTTCTTTCCGAACCAGCTTCCATGAGTCACCTAAATTGTAACTAACGTCCCAATCCGCACGACTTGCTTCAGGGACGCTGTCACCGATTATCGGTTTATAGTAAAGAGAAATTTGAGGTATATTATTATCTAGAACAATTATTCTGCATGGCTTTTTATCCGATAAACCCATTTTTTGAATAATGTCTACCGCCTTGCCAATGCCGACTCCATTCAGACGATACGCAGAATTTTGCAAGACGTATACACGTTCTTTGCCATCTTCTGTCCACCCTACATTTTCAAATCCCATTTCTACTAAAGTGTTCACCGTACTTTCTCCTGTTTGGCAAATTCCTTTTAAAGGAAGCAAACAGAATAAAAAGAGCGCCGCACATCGTGCTATTGTTTTAGTAGCTAGACACTTTCTCATGTTAGAGTTTCTATACCTCATTTTATTTATTCAATTTTCATATCTTTACGACATAAAATATGGTGCAAAAATAGACACATTTTTAATAATACCAAAGAATTTTACATGAAAAAATAAAATAATGTAGCTTTTTCTGCATAATTGTTCTCATAAAGCTAATATTCTTTGTCTATGAGCTTATAATGCGTGATAAAGAGGTTAATAAATGACTAATAAATACGACATTTATATGAAAAATATACCCTCAAACGTAATTTTGATTATATATACCTTTCGTAAAAAACGAATTATTATTTATTTAAGAGTTCCGCAAGCTTGTTCTACGTGTGTATAATGATAATTTATAACCTCTTCTATAAACATACGATATGTTTTTTTAGGTTCGGGAGGTCTAGCTTTCAATATGCAGAGCTTTAAAAAAACAAGTTGGTAATCATTTTGACATTCTATACTTTTAGTTAGCTGAGAATCCGTTGTTTTGACCCGACAGTTGTGATGATGAAAAGAAAGAACTAAAGAGTAGCGAAATGCAGGCTATTAAGTGTATGTCGCAGCCTCCCAGAAGGAGGGAAATTAGGATAATATCAGTTATTTCTTGTTTCTTGCTCAATTGGATTATAAATTCTAAGCAGGGAACGAAGTGAGAGCAAGGTAAAGTCATGAATATAATCACTCACCATGGGGTGATACCATTTTGTTTCATACCGTGAAACCGATAGTTTCAAGGCATGAAACCGGGAGTTTCACGGCATGAAACTCACAATTCCAAATGGAGAAACCAGAGCATCAAACAGGCAATCTGTACGTATCAAGAACAGTGATGCTAAAGTTATCCGATGCAAACGGCGGATAGTAAACAAAATAAGATGTAAAAGAAGAACAACAATAGAGACTATATTTTCAGAAAGAAATGAAATCTCTCGCTTTATCGCATCATCACAATTTCCGAGTAGGGATAGCCGATGCCGGGAACTTGTCAGCCCGGACAGTGTTGAATAACGCGACTTGTTTGTAAAGCGCTATACGGTGACAAAAAGCACTTGCAAAGGGTATGCAGCGTGATAAATCGGCTGCGACGGGCATATTCACCGTTTATGCGGGGAAAAAAGCTGAAAAATATAGGATTACAGACTTGTTCGATATATTCGTTAAATGTAAGTTAATATAGTGTAATAGAATGAGTTAGGGCGTGAGAAAGGACGAGACAGAGTGAGAGTAGCCCACTTACTCTCACTCCCGGATTTTACTCTCACTCACACTTAATATATTAGTTATCAACGATTCGTGCTAAAAGTGAGGGTAGTGAGAGTAACTTGAGCCAACTTATTATTGGGTCCCTGAGTTCACAATTATGTTATATTGGGTATGAGGTCAATTGCCTTTTTCTTACTCTCATCAACAAGTTTGGCATAAATCTGTGTAGTCTGTATGTTGGTATGCCCAAGCAGTTTGGAGACAGTATACAGATCGACGCCTAAAGTTAACAACATAGTTGCGTGGGTATGTCTGGCAGTATGAAATGTGATATGCTTCTTAATCCCGGCCTGTTCAGCCCATTTAGGTAAAATTTCATTAGTTCTTCCCAATGTTATTAACTTTTTGAATATTATATCGTCCTCTTTAGCATCTTCTCGCTTCGGTAACTGTTTTATAGCTTCCTGACTTAAAGGCAAAGAAATGGCTTCCTTGGTTTTCTTTTGTATGATATACAACCGGGCATTGCCATCATCATCCATTTCTATGTCTCCCCACGTAAGCGCTATGATATCGGAATGCCTCAACCCGCAAAAACAACTGAAGAGAAAAGCTTTCTTTAGTAAACCATTATAAAAAGGGGTTTGAGCCAGCTTTCGCAATTCGTCAATAGTGAGATATTCTCTTTCCGTACGGTGTTTATGTGGCTTTTCTTCATTTTTTATTTTATTCATAGGATTAGCTGATATCAGTTCTTCTGATACTGCATAATTCAGGCAATACCTCAGCATTTTGTAATAATAGACCTGGGTATTGACATGCAGCAATTTCTCTTTCTTGGTATGAGTTTGTTTTGCTGTCTTTAGGTAATCCAGAAATCCCAAAATATAATCTTTATCTATCCTGCTTAATTGGATATCATTAGGGTTGTAACGTCTAAGATGATAGACTACAGCGTGTAGTACCGTTTTGCGAACTTCATTCTCCGACTTCTTTTCAGCTACACTTTGTATATAATCGGTTAGTTTAATGTGAGATGTCTTATTGATCTTAAAACCGTGACTCTGATTTTGTAATTCAATAATTCTTTGAGCCTTAATGGCATTTGCCAATTTTAGCGTTTCACTATTACGCACCCTGTCTGACTTATTATATTCAGGTATAATATATAATTTCAGAAACTCGTATTTTCGTTTCCCATTCATATACATATCAAGATATATCGACTTATTGCCATTAGCCAGATGTTTGACTCTTAGCTTTATTGGCTCTTTTATTCTTAGTTCTTCTTTCATATCTCTGTTTAGAATCTCCTGTTTATTAAAAATAATATACACATTTATTTATACGGTAACAACATGGTAACAAAAACCGGTTCCAAATGATTTCGCATTTGAGTTTTATTCTGTTCTGCTACTTCTATTTGAATTTAATTTATTGAGTACTAGAAAAATAAAAGGAAGGTCCATTTGCTCCAATGATATATAAATAGTAACAAACCAGCAACAAATATATAATATTAATGTCTAAAAAAGAAACAATAAAGGAAAGTAATGATATTGTTTAGTATTATGCAATTCGCTAAATACTAGCTAATTGTATGTTTAATTTATCTAAGATTTCTTTATCCTGATTTCCGGATAAAAAGCCATGTCGGATTGTTGTTCTGGATAATAACATACCCCAAATTTCATTATTTTATAAACCAATTATAGGCGACAGTGTACCAGGGGTAGCTCGACGGGATTGGGATGTAAGCTATAGTTTGGGCAGTAACTGGAAAAAGGCTGGTAAAGTAAAAAAAAAGAATAGTTCTTTGTTCAAAGTGGACGTGGTAATATATCCGGAATTGTCATTAAAGAACTTAGTAATTACGCAGATATATCAAGTTCTGTTCAATCTGGCACCGGCAATAGAAGTTTCTTTCTGGAAAGGGATGAGACTGACAGCACAACTGGAAGTACCTATTTATAATGACGGATATCCAGATATGTATAATAAAATACATCCTGGTTTTATTGGCGTGTCACAAACGGTAAGACTACCCTATAATATCTGGGGAACACTTACAGTAGGGCATTTCAGTAGCGAACGTTATGGGATAGATATGAAAATTAGCCATCGTTTCATCCGTGATAATAGATTTGGAATCGAAGGACGTGTTGGATATACAGGGGCGGCATACTGGGATGGATTTACTTGCCACTTTGGAACACAGAAAAAAATGACATGGTCAGTTGGAGGTTATTTCTATTGGCCACAATATAATGTAGAAACGACTATGAAACTTGAACAGTATTTATTGGGTGAAAAAGGGGTGCGGATAGATATTATCCGGCATTTCCGCTATGCTTCAATAGGTTTTTATGCAATGAAAGCGCAAAGAGCGAAGTCCAATGGTGGCTTTCGTTTTCAGATTGCCTTGCCACCTTATAAATATAGAAGAAGAGGATATATTCCTCGGTTTACCCCCTCCAGAAACATGGGGCTGGCGTATAATGCAGGAAACGAGCAATATTATTACAAGAACTATCGCTCATCACCCGGTGACAATATAATGCAATCAAATAGTTTTAACCCATATTTTATTAAATCAGAATTATTAGTTTATTAATTTTAATTTTATTGAGATGAAAAAGAAAAGTTTGTTTGGTATTAACGTGAAGTTAGCGTTAATGTTAGTAGCAATCTGCGGCATGTTCGCCAGCTGCTACGAAAAAGAAGAATTAACGACAGAGGCACCTAGTACAGTGAAACCGGTATACAAAATTACAGGTGTCGTTTCTAATGCTTCTACCGGAGAACCGTTGTCTGGTGCCAAGGTTAATGGTGCTACAACTGCTACCGATGGAACTTATGCTTTAGATGCAACAGAAGGGCTGAATGTTCTGACTGTTACTAAAGATGATTACAAAACTGTCACAACTTCTGTGTATGTAGAAAAGATTGAAAATGGCAAAACTGCTGTCTACACAGTAAATGCAGCTATGTATCCGGGATATGATACTCCGACATACAAAACTGTAAAATATACCATAAAAGGTACTGCAACAGATGAAAGTAGCGCTGCTGTAAAATTGTCGTCAGTAGTTATACCTGGATGTACAATTGCAGTTGTTAATAACACATTCACAGTAGAAGGGGTACAGCCGGGCACTTACTATGCTGTTCTTAAAGCTGAAGGTTACAAAAACGCTTACGCTACCATCGCTGTAGCTCCTGTTGCTGCTGAAGAAGGTGAAGGCGACCAAATTGTAACCTCTACAGTTGCCGTATTGATGCAAAAGGAAGAAACTGCAAAGGTGTCTAAATACTATGTGTGCGGCTTCGTTACCAATGAAAAAGATGCTGCTGTGCCCGACGCTACTGTAAAAGTTGAAGTTGGTGAATTCAAAGCTGATCTTACTACTGACAATCGTGGTTATTTCAATATAGAAGTGGCAGCTGAACATATCACTCCTACAACATTGGCTATTATTACAGTTTCAAAAGCTGGTTATGTTGCACAAGCAAAAGCCACAGTTGTGAAACTGGTTGAGACCGGTGCTACTTCTGTGACTTCCATTGAAGTTGTATTGAAAGCTGAAAGCAGTGATATCCCTGATGAAGATCCGAGTAAGGGTGGTGAACAAACTATCGAAGTGCCTGTAGATAAAGCAGAACCAACGAAAGTTGAAGATATTAAAGAACCTGAAGTTAAAGCAGACATCGAGAAAGTTGCCGAAGAATTAGGTATTGAGGATATTACTAAAATTGATATTCCAGTGGTAAAAGTAGAAGAGGCTCTCGTAGTAGAACTTGTATCTACAGAAGCTGTTATTGATGAAACAACAGGTGAAACAACTCAAGAGACTAAAACTGTTGCCGACCAGATCACATTGCCTGCTAACACACAAGTTTATTATGTAGGTGGCCAAGCTCAAGCAATCAAACTAACTCGTGATATACAAACTGAAAAGGCAACTGCTGCTGTACGTACTTACGAAGGACAACCCAGCGGTACTGTATTCTCTCAACCGCTGGAAGTTAAGTTCCAGGCTCCGGTTACTGTTACTGTAGAGCCTGACTATGTATTAGGTGTTCTTTATCAAAACGAAAAAACCGGTGTATGGTCAGCTGATGCTAATAATTATGCTGAATACGATATGACTTCAGGTACTTTCGTTGGTAAAATCAATCACTTCTCCAAATTCCGTTTCGGTTTTGAGTCAGCCATCGTTCCAGTAGACAGTGTTAAGTTGGATGCCGAAATCATCAATAAACCTTGCTATACAGGCTCTGCAGCCGCTGTAGTTACTGTAAAAGGAAACTACATGGGTGGAACCGCTTATGATGGAAACACTCCTGCTTTGGCTGTTGAAACTGCCTTGTCTGGTATGAATGCAGAAACGAAATCTTACGTAACAATGTTACTGAAAAATATGATTCTAAAAGACAATGCTAATATTGCACCGAAGAACAGCTACTCAAAAACTGCTCTGTCTGTAGATATATCAGTTCCTGCATACAAGCAAATTGATAACTTCAGTATGGTCAGAAAACAAGTAAGAAGATCATATACTGTTCATGTAATTGATAAGAACAAAAAAACTACAGACGTAACAGTGGTAGTTAAAAAGATTATCTCTACAACTCTGACTGCAAATTATGCTATTGGTCACACTCATGGACATGGCAATGGTGAAGATTTGAACGCAGGTGGTGGTATTATCGATTTTGAATAGGCCTGTTTTTAAAGAATGCAATTGAACCTAAAGCATGAGATTATACATAATGAGAATAAAGCGAATGTTTATTGCGACACTGCTTATCAGTGTATCATCCATGCTTTCGGCTCAATTGACTTATGGAACTACCGGTTTACTGCATGCTCCTTCGGCAGAGATGCAAAAGGACAAAACAGTGATGCTGGGAGGGAACTTTATGAATAAGGAGATAACTCCTCCTACGTGGTATTACCATACGTACAATTATTTTTTGAATGTTACCATTTTGCCGTGGATGGAAGTTGCTTATACTTGCACCCTGTTTAAGGCAGAAGCTTTGGGGTTAAAGCCTTATGGCTATTCAGGATTCACGAATCAGGATAGATATTTTTCTATCCGGTTACGGGCTTTGAAAGAAGGACAATTCTGGAGGTATATGCCAGCTGTTGTTTTCGGAACATCAGATCCATTTACTTCATCCGGAGGAGGCTCAATTGGTTCTACAGAAGGAAACGGATATTATAGTCGTTTCTATGCAGCGGCCACCAAGCATATCTCTATAGGAAAAGAAGAAATAGGGGTACACCTTTCTTATTTATATAATAAAAGAAAAGAGTACAAGCTGAATGGAATAGCGGCAGGTATTAGTTATAATCCAACTTTTGCGCCTGAATTAAGAATGATTGCAGAGTATGATTCAAAAGATTTTGCACTGGGAGCCACTTACTTGCTTTTAAAACATCTGCATATACAGGTGGAACTGCAAAAGATGAAATATTTCACGGGTGGATTGTGTTTCCAGTTCCGGTTGAAATAAAGAAACTGGCAGAAAAAGCATAGAGTTAATCATTTTAAAATAGAAAAAACAATGAAATGTAAATTTGGTATAGTATCTATCATGTTGGCGGGATTAGCTCTTACAGCTACTGCACAGACTAAAGAGAAATACTACAGCGAAAAATTTAAAGATAATATCTTTATAAGCGCTGGTGTAGGAGCTCAGGCATGTGTTAATCCTGATAACTTTGATTATGGCTTTGGACATGCCATCACGCCATTGATCCACGTATCAGTGGGTAAACTGTTCAATCCTATCTGGGGAGTTCGCGGACAAGTTGCCGGATTATGGTCGACACTGTATACAGAGCGCGGACAAATAAAAGGCACTTATGCTGAGGTTAAGAACAAGAAGTATTTCACTCTGCGTGCAGATGCTATGTATAACCTGTCTAACTCTGTTTGCGGATATAATCCGGAACGCTTATTTACTTTATCTGTGTTCGCAGGTCCCGGATTGACTTTTGCAAAGGCTTATGGTGAGCAAGATAAATTAAATGCTTTGATTAACGGTTCTGTAGGTTTGATGGGACAGTTCAATGTGAACAAGTATTTATATATCAATATTGAGGCAAGAAATGAAGTATCTCCTTCTATGTTTGGGAATAAGAGCAGCGCCTACACGGATGGTGCAGTATCTCTGACTGCAGGTGTTACTTATACTTTTGGCGGTAAAAACTTTATATCTTGTGGTGCAAAAGTTGATCAGAATGCCATTAACAATGAAATCAATAAATACAGAAGCGAACTGGCTCAGGCTCAGGCTGACCTGGCAAGTGCTAAAAATGCCATGGCTAACTCTAAGCCTGTAACTAAGGAAGTAGTGAAGGAGATCGAAGTTGCCGGTCCTCGTGCCATCTTCTTCAAGATTGGTAGCGCTCGCATCGATGATTACGGTATGGTTAACATCCAGTTGGCTGCTAAGATTCTGAAGGCTAACCCGGATAAGAAGTACAAAGTTGCCGGTTATGCTGACAAGGCTACGGGTAGCGCTTCCTGGAACCAGAAGTTGTCTGAAAAACGTGCTCAGGCTGTTTACGACGCATTGATTAAGGAAGGTGTTGATAAGGATCAGCTCGAACTTGTTGGATTCGGTGGTACTGCTAACATGTTCGGCAAGAACTATTTGAACCGAGTGGTAATTCTGGAATAAAATAAGATTTCTTATAATAGAAATTCTATAAAAGAGAAAAGGTGTCTAGCTATTGCTAGACACCTTTTTTGTTATAAAGAAATCAAGTAATTTCCGGTTGGTAATGAAATTGTTTATGTGGCAATATTAGAATTGAATTAGGAAATATCAATTATTGACATCAGAAATCTCTTTAATGATTCTTTTTGATAAATATATAATTAAATAATTATTAGATACACCAAATGAATAGGGAAACAAACAGGTAACAATAAAGCTTTGCATAACATGAAAAACGATAAATATCTCAATATTTCACTTTTCGTAAACAATACACTATTGATTGATTATCAAGCATTAATCAAATAAATACATTCTTATCAATACCTCTCTCAGTTTCGGATAAAAAGCCATGTCGGGTAATTGTTTTGGACAATAATGTACCTCAGATTTCTCTCTACTATAAACCGATAATCGGTGATAGCGTTCCTGAAGCAAGCCGTGCGGACTGGAATGTCAGTTATGATTTAGGTGGAGCATGGAAGAAAGCGAAAACAGTGAAGAAAAAGAATAGTTCTTTGTTTAAGGTGGACATTTTAGTGTATCCACAACTTTATTTTAAGAATCTTATCATAACGCAAATCTATCAAGCGTGTCTGGAAGTAAGTCCGGCAATTGAGATTTCGTTATGGAAAGGAAGCCGACTGACCGCGCAAGTTATATTTCCGGTATATAATGACGGATATAACGGTGCCATGAAAAACATACGGTGGGGGTATCTGACTTTAGACCAAAGTGTACGATTGCCGTACAATGTATGGCTTAAAACAGTAGTTGGAGTATTTGACACCAATTGTTATGGAACGGAGGCAAGCGTATTCCATCCTTTGAAAGATGAACGCTTCTCTTTAGAAGGGAAATTCGGATTAGTAGGGATTGGATATTTCAATAATTTCAGTTCTTTCCGATATAACGGAGAAACGAGATGGTATTGGTCCGTAGGCAGTAATTTTTATTGGAGTAAGTATAATACAGAATTCAAACTTCGAGCAGAGCAATATCTATTAAAAGATGTAGGAGTGGCAATAGAGATGACAAGATATTTCAGATATGCAGCAGTGGGCTTTTATGCGGAGAAGTCGGATAAAGCTAGATTAAACGGAGGATTCAGAATATCCGTAGCACTTCCCCCTTATCGGTATAAACGACGCGGACATATGCCGAGAATATCTACAGGTTTTGGTACTGGTATAAGCTATAATGCCGGAAACGAATCGAAATATTATCTGATGCCTCATACAAGGGCTGATGACAATGTACTGAAAAGAAATCAATATAACCCATATTTTATTAAATCGGAATTACTAAATTTTTAATTTTATTTGAGATGAAAAAGAAAAGTTTTTTGAATGGCCTTTATGCTAAAGGAGCATTGGCTTTAACTATTGTAGCTGGTTTCACACTGGCTGGTTGCGAAAAGGAAGATTTCAACGTAAATGTTCCTGATATTAATATTACTGTACCGGAAGTAGATCTGGGAGAAGGAGTATTTGTTGTAACTTTGAGTGCTACATCAGCAAGTGGAAATACTTTGGAGGGTGTAACTTTCACGGATGCAAGTGGAAATGTCCTTAACAAAACTATCGAATATAAAACTGCTGCAGATATTACAGTAACTGCTAAAAAGGATGGATATAATACAGTAGTAAAGACTGTAAATATACCTGCTCCTGTAAAGGGTGCTTATAATATCATACCCGTTAGTTTTGTTTTGTCAGCAGTAGAAGATCCCGTCCAAATACCTGAACAAGGTAATCCCGTAGAAGGAAAAGATCCTGTTAAAGGCGAAGAAACAAAAACTTACGCAGATGAGTTTAAAGCTAATACACCTTATACTCTTGATGTAGAAGTTCCTTTTGGTGAATTCTATACAGCTGAACAAAAAACAAAACTTCTGAAAGCTGTTGAAGAATTAACAAGTCCTACAACTCGTGCAGGTGAGGATGAAGAAGCAAAAGCAAACCTATTGATAGCTAAGAAAAATCTTCGTGCTACAATTGATGCCCTTCCCACTAGCGCAAAGAAAGAGTTGCAACCAGTTACTTTTACTTTAACAGAAGCTGCTAAATCCGTTACTTTCTCTATTCAAACTACATCTAATGTTTGTAGTGTGAAATTCAGCACTAAAGTTGCCGGTGAAACATACGAAGTGGAAGGTGAACAATTAGTAGTAGCTAACAACGAAATTAAAGCAACTGCCGAAGGTGTAGAAATTGGTCATGGTCATGGTCACGGTCATGGTGACGATGCAAACGCTGGCGGTGGTATCGGTAATAAATAAATAAAATGAATAGGCATTTAGTAACCTATTTTACAAAATGTATTATTTACCCTGAAAAAAAGAAAATGAAATATAGATTTTTAATATTATCTCTTCTCTTGGCGGGCGCAAATGTAGCCACTGTTGATGCACAAGAGAAGCAGAAAGCAAGCGATAATATATTTATCGGTGGCGGTGTGGGGGCAATGACGGTCTTCAATGACGGTCTTAACTCACCTACTCTCAACATCAACGTTCAGGTTGGTAAATATCTGACTCCGACTTGGGGTATCCGTGGTGTGGCAAGCGCTGCATGGCAAAGCCTGGAGAAACAAAATACCGGCTATAGTAACTATTGCAAAAAGTTTGGAGAAATCAATCTGGATGCAATGCTGAACCTGAACAGCCTCTTTGGCAACAAGAACGTAAATCGTGCAGTAGATGTATACTTGTTTGGTGGTCCTACCATGAACATCGCTACGGCAGTAGATGGTGTAGTTGTTTATAACGGTGGTGGAGATATTGACTTAACTCCCGGAACTACAACAGATATTACGTTAACTCCCGAATCATATTTCAATTCACATGGCGTTAAAGCTCGCTTTGGTGCAACTGTCGGATTGGGATTGGGGTATAACGTATCTAATAAGCTGGCTATCACACTAGAAGGTCGTTTCGGTGTAACTCCCTCCATCTTCGGTAATGGAAGCGACTGTCGTAAAGCTGAATCCACTGGTCGCTTAAATATCGGTGCTATCTACACATTTGGCGGTAAGAAATTTGTTTCTAATGCAACAGTTGACCAAGATGCTATCAACAGAGAAGTAAATAGGTACAGAAGCGAACTGGCACAAGCTCAGGCTGACCTGGCTAACGCTAAGAACGCTTTGGCTAACGCTAAGCCTGTAACTAAGGAAGTAGTGAAGGAAATTGAAGTTGCCGGTCCTCGTGCCATCTTCTTCAAGATTGGTAGCGCTCGCATCGATGATTACGGTATGGTTAACATCCAGTTGGCTGCTAAGATTCTGAAGGCTAACCCGGATAAGAAGTACAAAGTTGCCGGTTATGCTGACAAGGCTACGGGTAGCGCTTCCTGGAACCAGAAGTTGTCTGAAAAACGTGCTCAGGCTGTTTACGACGCATTGATTAAGGAAGGCGTAAGCAAAGATCAGCTTGAACTCGTTGGATTCGGTGGTACTGCAAATATGTTCGGTAAGAACTATTTAAACCGTGTCGTAATTTTGGAATAAAACAATAATCCAACTCAGGAAACTGAGAAACCTCTAAAGATGAAGGCGTCTGAGAATTCCGGACGCCTTCTTTTTTAAAATACAAATCCACACACATGTGTTAATCATAATACCCGAAACTGTTTTTCAATTATGAAATTCAAACTGTTCCTTATCGTTTGGTTTGCTTTTTTTCCTTTCATGCTTTCTGCGCAATTGACATACGGCACAACCGGATTGTTGCATGCCCCTTCTGCGGAAATGCAACGTGACAAGACTTTCATGATTGGCGGAAACTTCATGAATAAAGAGTTGACACCTTCCACCTGGTACTATCATACCTATAACTATTATTTAAATATAACCTTTTTTCCCTGGTTGGAAGTAGCATATACATGTACGCTTTTCAAAGCAGAGGCACTAGGATTAAAGCCGTATGGTTATTCAGGATTTACCAATCAAGACAGATATTTTTCCGTCCGGCTACGAGCTTTGAAAGAAGGACAATTTTGGAAACACATGCCTGCTGTGGTTTTAGGTACCTCCGATCCTTTCACTTCTTCCGGTGGTGGTGTAATAAGCTCAACAGAAGGAAACGGATACTACAGCCGATTTTATATTGCCGCAACCAAACATCTACCGATAGGGAAAGAAGAAATCGGAATACACCTTTCTTATTTATATAATAAACGAAAGGAATATAAGTTAAACGGAATAGCGGCCGGTATCACTTACTCTCCGTCTTTCCACCCACAATTGAGGGCCATTGCGGAATATGATTCTAAAGATTTTGCCTTAGGCATCACTTACCTGCTGTTCAACCATGTACACATGCAGATAGAAATGCAAAAAATGAAATATTTCAGCGGTGGATTAACCTACAAAGTTTATCTGAAATAGAATATTCATTGGAAAAAGTTCCCCCTGTCACAAGTTCGTGTAACAAGGGGATTTTTTGAATGAAATAATATAAATCAATATACCAGTTTCACATTATCGATCCAGAGTGAATTACCGGGAGAACCTATGTATGCTCCTCCATGGCTGGAAGTAAACTGCAATAATAAATGTGTAGGCGCATCTTCTTCTGTTCCCCATGCCACTTCTTTAACCGGAACACTTTCACCTTTACTGTTAATAGCGTAACGTTCTTCTACCTGCAAACGCATCATATGGGGCTTATAAGCAGGATCACCAGTGATATCTCCATACATGATTGAATAGGTAGCATTATTACGCCAATCAGTGGTATTATAATAGCGAACTACCATAGTCCCTACCCGCTTAGCAAAAATATTGCCATCCTTATCTTCCCAACGCTTCTGCAAAAACAAATTCACCTCCGGGAAGTCTTTACCTTCTACGTCTGTTATCCGGCTAAAACCGGTAGCACGAATCCGCTTTTCCCTATCAGACATATTAACTTTATAGTCAAACTGCACAGCGATAGGTTTCTTGGTAAAGGGGATACCGGAATTCAGCATCTTTTGCGGATTCTTTGTGCCCTTAATCGGCTCATGCACTTCCCCCAAAAACATAGAACCTGCGGCAAGTACTGTGATATCAACAATACCCAATACTTTTACACTTTCCATACGGGTATCCATACGGGCACAGTAGCCATCACCACGCTTCTCGGGAAACACTGAAGTATTGGTTTTAGTAATACCCGCCACGCGCGCCATCACATTCGAAGTAGCCCATGGCGAACCACCCATGTTCTTATAGGCCTTATTCTCACGAATAGTCGCAGTCGGTCCAATAGCATATACATTCTTCAACGCACCACCGATAATGCCCGACTCTTTAATCTGACGGTCTATCCATTGATCCATGTCTCCGAACGGAATCATTTCCACAGTATGCTGTTGCTGCTGTGCAAGTGCCGTTCCGCAACATAAAAAAGCGGATAGCAAGCCGTACATACAAATTTTCTTCTGCATCATCTCATTAGCTTTTTTAATTAAAGTTCATATTTCCACTGCTCCAATGCAAAGTTCCAGTTATCCTGAACCAATTGCACGGTGCGATCATCATATTTATATTTATTCTTCTTATATCCCTTCTTTCCACCTACATACTTTTCTATATCATTGCGTGCTTCAGCAAATCCGGGAATAGACAAGTCACGATAAATCTGCTCAGTCATCCCCATAGCATCCGCTTCGAAGTCTTCGAACTTTACTTCCATCAGATTACCGGCAGGAATACAAGATTTATCAGCCTCGTATTTATGATACAGTTTGGCATAAATAGAAAGAATATTCTTTTCAATTTCGTCATTACTGATGTCCTGCAACTTCAACGGCTGGATTGTATTCGTGAAGAAACTTCGGGTACTCTCGAACACCGTATAAGGATTACGCATCAGATAGATAAATTTAGCATTAGGGAACATTTTGACCAGTTCTCTCACACGTCCCGTATGGGGCGGATTCTTACTCAAGAACTGTGTTCCGTTAGTATTCCACAATGATATCTTAATCAGCTTGATAAACACTTCTTCAAAAACCTTCAGTTCCTTTTCCGATATATCATCGAACAGCAAATATTTATCTGCATATTCTTGCTGATACTTTGGGAGGAACCAGAAGTTATAATAGGTATAAGGCATCATATTGGCAAGTGCAAACTCTTCTTCCTGTGGCAGATCTACAGCAAGTTCCATGTTATCTGTAGGACGCTTATCAGGCATCAGCCAGCTCATGTTCTTCTTGAAGAAAGGCTGTCCCCACATCATCAGATGCGGAAATACAGTTTGGTAAGTAGTATTATAGCCAAAATGCTTGTCACATGAGAAGACATTATGCACAAAGGTCGTCCCGCTGCGCCAATGGCCAAGAATGAATACCGGATCATGCTCTAACGGTTGGGATGCCAACCGTTTCTCATAACGTCCGTTCTGCAAAGGAGCCAGTGTAGAAAGCAGACGACATACCGCCTTAGTCAAACGGTATTTGCCTTTGTATGCCGCATCAATTTCCCGCCCTTTCGTAATAGCATTAAATGTTTTCCAATCGGCTCCCACCAAAGTATTAATAGGGAGTTTGTTAAATTCCAGTAAACCCATAATTATGGTACATTATTTGATTATTTTCACTTCAATACCTTGGCGCTTCAAATCTTTCACCGCTTTTTCTATAGCTTCATAGTGCTCGGGAGCAATACCTAACTTCGGTAAGTTCAAAACCGGAAGATCTTCAGAAAGATGCATATCCTTATCCTCTACCCTATCGATAATCATACCGACAGCACTGGTATTATTGGTAATCGGATCAATCAGAATGAATGCACCTGTTGCCTTATTTTTTTGATAAGGATCAAAGAATAATTCCTTGGCAGTAGTAAGAACAACACGGGCTATCTGATTTAACTGCATAGGCAGATCATCAGGCGTCAATCGTCCATTATCAACGGACAACTGATCCATCGTATTAACATCTACTTTATATTTAATGTTACTGATACGTGAACGACTCAAATTAGTAGTCTGCTTGATGAAGAAGGATTTATTGAGATCCATCGGCTCTTCATCCATCCACACCAGCATAGCCTCAAAATTGCGATCTACAACCGGTAAATTATCAGGATGTACCAACATCTCTCCTCTCGATACGTCAATCTCATCTTCAAGCGTTAAAGTTACAGATTGGGGCGGAAAAGCATAATCCAGTTCGCCGTCATACGTAACAATGCTCTTGACACGTGATTTTTTGCCTGAAGGTAACGCTATCACTTCATCCCCTTTACGTACTACCCCTGATGCAACTTTACCGCAAAAACCACGGAAATCAAGATTAGGGCGCAATACATACTGTACCGGGAAACGGAAGTCCGACAGGTTATGATCGTTATCAATATGGACAGTCTCCAAGAAATCGAGCAAAGAAATGCCATTGTACCATGGAGTGCGTTCAGACCTCTCCACTACATTATCGCCATCCAAAGCGGAGAGCGGAATACAAGTCACATCAGGAATACCCAATGGTGCAATAAACTGTTTATACTCTTTAACGATTTCATTAAAGCGCTCCTCAGAGAAGCCTACCAAGTCCATTTTATTAACAGCAAGCACCACGTGCTTAATGCCCAACAAAGACACCAGAAAAGAATGACGACGCGTCTGTGTAATGACACCGGTACGGGCATCTACAAGAATGATAGCCAGATTAGCCGTTGAACCGCCGGTAATCATATTACGCGTATATTGCTCGTGCCCCGGAGTATCAGCAATGATGAATTTACGATTATTAGTAGAGAAATATCGATATGCCACATCAATCGTAATACCTTGTTCACGTTCTGCTTTCAGACCATCCAGCAGCAATGCGTAATCAATGTGATCACCGGCATTTCCCATACGCTTACTATCACGTTCCAATGCATCTAACTGGTCTTCATACAATTTCTTGCTATCAAACAACAAACGCCCGATCAACGTAGATTTTCCATCATCCACCGAACCGGCAGTCAGAAAGCGGAGTAAGTCTTTCTGTTCGTCTTTATCCAGAAACTCCTTGATATTTAGTTTAGAGTTATTCTCCATCACTTTTTACTTTTTAATTGTCACCTTTATCTTCTTAAACCTAAGCATTAAAGTTCTAAAGGTCAGGTTTAAGATTTCAATCCTCAGGTTTTAATTTTTAATTCTTAATTCTTAAAAGTATCCCTCACGCTTTTTCTGCTCCATACTGGCATCCTGATCAAAGTCGATTACACGGGTGGTACGCTCACTCTTGGTGGTAGTCATCATCTCCTCTACAATTGTCTCAATCGTATCCGCATTGCTCTCTACCGCACCGGTCAACGGCCAACAGCCCAACGTACGGAAACGTACCATTTTCATCTTTATCTGATCACGATATTTTTCAGGCAGGCGGTCATCATCTGCCATAATCAAATTACCATCAATTTCTACGCACGGACGCTCCTTGGCATAATACAACGGAACAATAGGAATATTTTCCAAACGAATGTATTGCCAGATATCCAGCTCCGTCCAGTTACTCAACGGGAACACACGAATGCTTTCTCCCTTATGCACACGGGCATTGTAGATATCCCACAATTCCGGACGCTGGTTCTTCGGGTCCCATTGGTGGAACTTATCACGAAAAGAAAAAATACGTTCTTTCGCACGTGATTTCTCTTCGTCACGACGAGCACCCCCAAAAGCTGCGTCAAATTTATATTTATCCAAAGCACTCAGAAGAGCCTTGGTTTTCATCAAGTCTGTGTGTACTTTACTCCCATGAGTAAACGGTCCTACACCTGCATGAAAAGCCTCCATATTGCTTTCTACTATCAGATTCCAGCCATGTTTTTTGGCATACTCATCGCGGAATTGAATCATTTCCTTAAATTTCCACTTCGAATCGATATGCATCAACGGGAAGGGTACTTTACCCGGATAAAAGGCTTTTTCGGCAAGGCGAACCATTACCGAAGAGTCTTTCCCAATACTATAAAGCATCACCGGATTTTCAAATTCCGCTGCCACTTCACGGATGATATGAATAGACTCTGCTTCGAGTTCTTTCAGATGGCTCAATTTATATTCTTCCATTTTTTATATAATCACTTTTTAATCTGTATTTTCGGTAAAATGAGGTCGAGCAGTTGGTTGACTGACTCTTCCAGGCTGAGTTTTGAGGTATCTAACATCAATGCCGGATGAAGGGGTGCTTCAAACGGAGCGGAAATCCCCGTAAAATTTTTAATCTCTCCCCGGCGTGCCTTTGCGTACAGCCCCTTTACATCCCTACGCTCACACTCAGTCAAAGGGGTACTTACATACACTTCATAGAAGTCCTCCTGCCCGATGATATTAGCCGCCATTTCTCGGATATCATTGTTAGGACTGATAAAAGCAGCAATAGTTATAATGCCTGAATCAATAAAAAGTTTGGAAACTTCTGCAATACGGCGGATATTTTCTACACGATCAGCTTCAGTAAAGCCCAAATTATTATTGATGCCGCTACGGATATTATCCCCGTCCAGAATGCGGCAAAGTAAACCTCGCTTATGCAATTCGCGCTCCAAAGCAATAGCTATCGTACTTTTACCGGAACCGCTCAATCCGGTAAACCATATCATCACACTATGCTGACCGAGAAGTTCTTCTTTATCCTCTCTCGACAACATCCTATCAAAAATCGGATATATATTATTGTCTGTCATAATCTAATTATTAAAAGGGCCAAATTAATGGAATAAGGAATATGGATATCAAGAAAGCTATAATATTCAGCGGCAATCCGATACGGACAAAATCAGTGAACTTATAGTTTCCAATACCTTGCACTATCAAATTTGTCTGATAACCGATAGGTGTAGAGAAACTGGCAGAGGCAGCCATACAGATCACTACAAAGAAAGGCATAGGGCTGACACCCATCTGCGAAGAAATGGAGAGCGCCAATGGGAAAGCTAATGCAGCAGCGGCATTATTGGTTATCAATTCGGTAAACAAGTTCGTAATGATAAATACAGCTGCCAGTAACACCTGAGGACCGTAATGTTCAGTCATACCGATGATATAACTTGCCACTACATCTGCCACACCGGAATTAACCATTGCTTTACTGATGGCAAAAGCACACGCAATTGTTATCAGGATATCCCATGAAATGTATTTAGTGTACTTACGGGCCGGAAAAATTTTAGTCCACGCCATAACGATAGTAGTCACAGAAACAAAGAAAAACATATCCAACTTGATATTCGGGAATGCCTCTTTCACAACCGGCAGCTCGCCTACCGTAGCCCCGGTAATCATCAATATCAGTAATAAAAGGGCAAACCAACGTTTCCCCTTTCCGGGAACCGGTTCGTTATCTTTGCCATTGGCCAACAAAACGAACACGGAAGACTCTCCCCAAGTTTGAACAAAAGAATCATCCGCCATCACCACTAATGTATCACCCTCACGCAAAACCTCATTATCCAGATTCGTAGTAATACTTTGTCCGCTCCGCTTTATTTCCTTAACAGCTGCTCCATAGTGACGCTGAAAATTAAACTCTCCCAACTTCTTGTTAATACCAGGAAAACGAGGACCAAGTACAGCCTCAACCCGATGCAAACCAACATCTTCTTCCGGTTCGTCATCTTGCTTCACAGCATCCGTACGCACATCCGGCAAGAGCTTAGAAGAAAATAGAAATAAATAAATAATTCCTGCTATAGCTATGAAAATACCCACTTTGCCTAATTCAAACATAGTAAATCCTTCATAACCTGCCTCTAATATCATGCCGTGTACTACCAGGTTAGTAGAAGTTCCGATAAGAGTACATATACCCCCCAAAATAGTCACATAAGAAAGAGGTATCAAAAACTTGGTAGCAGGCAATTTTACCGACTCTGCCCAACGCTTGATTATCGGAGCAAATATTACAACAACAGGGGTATTATTAAGAAAAGCAGAAATAAAAGAGATAGTGGGAAGCATACGAAATTGGGCTTTAAACACAGTCGTCTTGCCCTGAGGAAGCAACTTTTTGATAACCTGGCCCAATGCTCCGGACTGACGAATACCCTCACTGACCAAAAATAGCATAGCTACGGTAATCATTCCTTTATTACTAAAACCTTCCAGCATCTCTTTGGGTGTCAGGATGCCGGCACATAAGAACAAAACTACAACGGAAAATAGCACCATACCGGGACGCATTTTATCCAATGCCAATGCCACCACCATGCCCAAAAGTGCCAATAGCACAAATATTATCTCAAATGTCATACATTATACTGTATCTTGTTACTATTTCATTTGCTTAGGTTCCACCACAAACCACGGATTCAGTAAATTCTCTTTATTGTAACAAAGCGGCTCTTCTTTTCCAGCCTGATAAACTTCCAATCCGGCAGCACGTGCTATAGCATGTCCTGCTGCCGTATCCCATTCCATGGTAGGTGCAAAACGAGGATATACATCCGCCTTTCCTTCGGCTACAAGGCAGATTTTAATGGAACTACCACTAGATATAAGTTCTACTTCCGAGTGTTGACGCTTCATTCCTTCGATATAAGCCTCCGTCTCCGGAGTTAGATGCGAACGGGAAGCCACGATTACAAATTTACCTCTTTCGGTAACAGAAGGCAGACGGGTAGCGGATGCAATCAGTTCATCCAGTGAAGCATTTCCGCGAGAAGTTACATTGGAGAGTTTGTATGCCCCAATGCTTTCTTCTGCAAAATAAAGTTCCTGTTTCACAGGAAGATAAATAACTCCCATTACGGGTACTGAATGATTAACCCATGCGATATTTACAGTAAACTCTCCATTTCGTTTAATAAACTCCTTGGTACCGTCCAGAGGGTCTACAATCCACAAAGCATCCCATCCACAGCGTTCTGCATAGGGTAAATGTTTCCCTTCTTCACTCAGAATGGGAAAAGGAGTATCGCACAGAAAACCGGTAATCGTTTCATGTGCCTTGCGATCCGCAATGGTTAAAGGGGAGTTATCCGCTTTTTTTTCTATTTCAAAGTCCGATGCCGGGTCATTATAGATGGAAAGAATGTCTGCACCGGCTTGCAGAGCAGCATCTATTGCGCTTAATATATATTTTTGTTCCATATATGGTATCTATACTTACACATAGTGTGCAAAATTAAAAACTTTTTCATCCTCAAAAGTTTCCGAGCTTCGTTTTATAACTTCTTTTAAACTACCTAATACATTTATAAGCACTTTTCACAATCAATAAATCAAAAAAGGAACTCCAAACGTTGAAGTTCCTTTTTCGTCTACTTTTACCTAATCTCTACTTACATCTACTTTTTATTTTCCACAGCTTCACCCGCCCATTCTACGGCACCTTTTTCTTTCAGCTTTGCCGTGATTTTTTTAGCTTTCTCCATAGCAACACTTTCATCTTCAGGGGAAGCATAAGCATGCTTATACCCCTTCACTTTATTCCATTCGCCACGGGTAAAGTCCGGGAAAGCAACGGCTGCACAATTGTTATCCATAGACAATTCGCCTAACTCAGCCAGACAACACCATTCTGCCAAATCATAGACATCCATATCTAAAGGAAGTCCATTTTGCAGGCAATATACCAAACGGCTATCCATGATAAAGTCCATACCACCATGACCACCAACTTCTTTTGCCATTTCACCATATTTCTTCAGGATGGGATGCTGGTATTTCTGCACTAGAGCTTCCATATCTTTTTTAGGCATAAAACTATGGGAATTCAAGTTATCTACCTCAGGTGCAACTCCCGATGCATTCAGTTGTTTTGCATCCAATGCATAACCTGCTATCGGATATTTATTTGCGAACCCCTTGGTACCGGTCAACTGATATAGACGGTTATAGGGTTGCGGAGTCATCACATCATGTTGTATCTCAATCACCTTTCCATTTTCCGTACGAATCAACGTAGTTGTATGGTCACCGTTACGGAAATTCTCACAAGGCTGTCCCGTTCTTTCCTCCACCAACGACTTACCTACTACCGATTTGGTGTCCATAGCAACGAGTGTCTTCATACGGTCACCACGATGTATATCCAACGCTTGCGCTACAGGGCCAAGACCATGAGTGGCATATACATCTCCCCGATGCTTCATATTATATTCCAGACGCCAACCCAGTTTGTCATTTTCACCATTCTTCCAGTAATGATCCCAGAAAGGTTCCAGATTATGAATATAAGCTCCCTGGGCACGAACGACCTCCCCAAACACACCCTGTTGCGCCATATTCAGAGTATTCATTTCAAACCAGTCATAACAGCAGTTCTCAAGGATCATACAATGTTTGCGAGTCTTCTCGCTCATATTTACCAATGCCCAACACTCTTTCAAGTCCATAGCAGAAGGAACTTCGATGGCAACATTTTTATTATTCTCCATCGCACACATAGCGACAGGGAAATGATGCAGCCAATCTGTTGCGATATACACCAGATCTATATCATCCCGTTTACACAATTCTTCGTATCCTTTTTCACCTGAATATATAGCTGCTTTAGGCATAGAAGCTCTCTGTAAATACTTCTGACATTTCTCTGCCCGTTCCTTTTCATAGTCACATAAAGCAACGATTTCTACACCCGGAATATACGTAAAACGTTCTACGGCTCCGGGACCACGCATTCCCAAACCTACAAATCCCACACGAACCACTTCCATTTTAGGTATCGTCAGCCCTATTACACTTGTTTGTTCAGCCGGACGCTCGGGAGTTTCTACAACAATCGTTCCCTTGTCCCAACTCCATTTTGTCCCTTTGTCTGAAACTTGTTGTTCAGACGATGTTTTAGTTGTGCACGCAACTAGCGCAATACACGCGCTCAGCAATAAAAATTTAAATTTCTTCATACATAAATTATTATTGTATTCCCTTAATAAGAGGAATATGTTATTCATAACATTACAAAATTAATAATTATAACGTAGTGACTTGTCTACATCGCCCTTTGCCCTCACTGGTACAAATGTAAATCCCCATTCATAATTTTGATTAGCGGGTATCGTATAGCCAGGCTGCACTTTTGCTCCCCAACTGTCATAACCAGCCACTCCTTGCTGTCTCATATCCACACAAACCTCCACAAAATTTCGAGGAACAATATCATTAATATGAGTCATTTTCCGTATCAGATTTCTGGCTTCATCCACATTATGCTGATTAATTTCCTCCTGAGAACGATTCCTCCATTGATATGGACGCGATGATTCTTCCGAATCAAAATCCTCCACTGTATTTCTCAAAGCATTAAAGCCTATAGTCTGTTTAGCCTGAACCAACAGGCCCCGACCATTTTTATCAGTCAAAGCTACCCAGCGTGTATCCGTACGATGACCGTTTTCTTGTGGACGAACATAATCTACATACATGAAATCAGCAGTAGTCTTGTAACGTCCTACCATACTTCCTGCATTACGGTCAATGTAATTTTCTTCGGGACCACGCCCAAAGTATTCTACTACATTCAGACTTTGCGGTATACGGAAACGCACACCAATACGAGGTACTTCGAGCTGATCTTTATTCTCTTTCTTTTTACCGGGAGTATAAGTGGCAAGATGAGTATCTTCCTGAACTTCAGTCCGTATAGCTTCCTGATCAGTTGCAGTAAATTTCACATTCACATTTATTATTCCATCCGGATATATTCTATAATCCATCAAGTATTGGTTGCCAGCCGGTAAATTATATACTACACTCAGAACTGCATTTTGTCCTTCCATACTTATGGAAGCATTACTAATATTAAAATTATGACTTGAAGTTTTCCAAATCAACAAACGTTTCGGATTTGTATTCCCATAATCATTATCATTAGGTGCCCGCCAGAAGTTGGGTTGTACTCCAAATCCCCGGTCAAAATACTCAGTTCCATCCACTTTATATGAAGTAACCAGACCTGAATCACGATTAAACTCAAAATAAACCTTAGATGAAGAAACAATCAGATTATTACCTTCTTCTTTAAAGTTCAAGGCAGGTCCCGCAGCTTTATATGCCGCTTTATCAACTGTTACCGGAAGTCTGAATTGTTCATATGCTATTTCGTGTCCAACCGGTATCAGAGGTTCCGGCTGAGTAGTGACTACACTGAAATGCACAAAATACTCTACTCCAGCTTTTCCCTGCACATTCTTCACCGGAATAGTAAATTCCTTTTCTGCCTGAGGAGCGACATCCAATAATAACTTCCCTTTTTTCAGCACCATACCATTAGCACGTAATTCATATTGGATGGTATACTTTCTCAAATTAGTAAAATAAAATCGGTTGAACACTCGATACTTACCGGAAGTCACATCAACAACACTAAACATCACATTCTGATGCACATATTTCACTTCTGCCATGGCAGGATGCGGTTTGCGGTCAGGACCGACAAGTCCATTACAGCAGAAATTACCATCACTCGGCATATTTACACCATAATCGCCCCCATACGTCCAATACTTACGTCCATTCTCATCTGTTCTCAATAATCCCTGATCTACCCAGTCCCATATATATCCACCTTGAAGATTAGGATATTTATAAATCTCTTTCCATTGATCCCATAGATTACCATTTGAATTTCCCATTGCATGAGAATACTCCGACGGAACCACCGGCCGATCAGAACCAGTTTCACCAATATACCTCAGCCATTCTGCGCTGGGATATTGGGGCACATACATATCCGTATTCCATTCCCACTGTGCACGTTCATAATTCACTGGCCTGTTCATGAGTTCCTTATCCTGTCCTTTTATCCATAAATATGTCTGATAGAAATTGTAACCATTACCAGCCTCATTTCCCAAAGACCAGAATGTAACAGAAGGATAATTCTTGTTCCGTTCGTACATATTTGCAGTACGATACAGATGTGGCTTCAACCATTCCGGATTATTACCCAATGATCCACCTTTGCGCAAATCGTAATACATTCCATGTGATTCAACATTGGCTTCATCATATACATAGAGCCCAAACTCATCGCACAATTCATAAAACCGACGGTCTTGCGGATAATGGCAAAGACGAACCGTGTTCAAATTATTACGTTTCATCAATTCAAAGTCCTTGCGCATCAATTCTTCCGTTACATAATGCCCTGTTTCTTCATTATGCTCATGAATATTGACACCTTTCAACTTCAAAGGCTGACCATTGATAAGTAATACAACATACGGTTTCCCATTTTTAGCAATTTGATCAATCGCTTTGATTTCAATACGCCGAAAACCAACATTAAAAGGAATAATCTCCGTCACTTCATTTCCTTCTTTCAACGTAATCAACAACTTATAGAGATTAGGAGCTTCTGAAGTCCAGGTTTTTACTCCAGGCAAACTTGCATTAAAAGTAACCGTTTGAGTTTCTGAGCTCTTTACCTCACAATCACTTACACCATTAACTGCAACCTTACCGGAAACTTTATCTATCAATTCATAAAACACTTGCATCTTTTTACCGGCAAGAGCATGATTACGAACATCAACAGCCAACTTGAAAATGCCATCCGTATAACTGTCATCCAATGTAGAGATCACCCTGAAGTCTTTTACAGCTACTTTTGGCTGAGAATAGAGAAACACATCGCGCTCAATTCCACTCAGACGCCAAAAATCCTGACACTCCAGATAGGAGCCCGTACTCCAGCGAAAAATCTTCAAGACCAATGTATTCTTACCATTCCGGAGATATTTATTTATCAAAAACTCCGCAGGATTTTTAGAATCTTCATTATAGCCAACTTCATTTCCATTCAGATACACATAAACCCCGGATTTAGCGCCCGCAATATGCAAATAGATATCTCGTGACATCCAGTCTTCCGGCACAGTTATTTCCCGACGATAAATACCTACGGGTATATCTTCCGGCAATTGTGGCGGTTGCGGATTAAGCGCTTTGAATTCATATCCGTGATTCGTATAAATAGGTGTACCGTATCCTTGCGCTTCCCAATTTCCCGGAACCTGGATATCACTCCAACCATTCATATCGGCTACAGCCTGAACAGCATCTCCCGGCAAACTACGATGCGAGTCCGAGTAATAGAACTTCCATGTTCCATTCAGCAATTTATAGTATTTACTATTCTCATATTCCCCGCTAAGTGCAGACTGACGGCTATCATACGTCATAAAAGCTGTGCGCGGTTCTTCCCTGTTCACCGAAACTGTCTGTATATCCTGCCAATACGGAGTTTTAATAGCTTTCACTTCACCTGCCATTACCGTAAATAAAGCACCTAACAGACATACTGCAACTAAACTTATTATATTTTTTTTCATACTATCAGATTATTAAATTTCATCGCATACAAGGTGAACACATTTCAGATATGTTTCAAACGTGTCCCAAATATAGATATTATTTTTTTTCTCCAAAACTTTCCTGTTGTAATTCTACTTCACGCAATTCATATTTAGAAATCCTTCTTTTCAATCGTAAAATTTCCTCTTTCATTGAATTAAGTTCCAAATCGTCTGTCCCGTGAATTTCAACTTTTTTTTCGGTACTGCTCCGAACCTCAGCCGGGTTATAAATAAAGCGCATCACAGGCTTCACAGACTTATATTCAAACTCACAAGGAGCAATAGCATGTACTCCTTCTCCCAATACTTCTGCCCGGATATTTATCTTTCCTGCATTTGTTGTCGCACGAATCAAGACAGGGGCACTTCCCCAATGGGCCGGTACAGGATTGCATGCAATATCGCAATCCCCTAACAATGTAGCCTCACCCGTAACCGTAAAACGTACAGAAGTATTATTCAGTCTCTTTACCGTACCTTCCTCATCCACAATCTCTGCTATTACCGTAACAACATCTGAACCATCAGCACGCAAAGGCAAACCATCATCATCTACACGAAGGCGCAGACTCACTGGCCGCCATGAAGGATACTTTTTATTGGTTGCTACAATCTTACCGTTTATCAACCCTTCTGCCAATATATATGCTTCTTTTCGTTTTCCAGAACGAGCCAAAGCCTTCAATTCCATAAAATGAAAAGCATCTTCGAAAGTAATTATAGGAGAAGGCATTTTGCACTTATCGGTAGAACGTTGGTAAACGTATTTTTTACCATTCTCAAAAACAGTCAAACGCACTTCTTCACAATTAGAATAAACTGTAACGTCTTCGGGTGAGAAAGGTGTCATCTCGTTCGCTATATAAACCATAGGACCACTCTCTGCCGGAAGTTTGTCCAATTTGTCAAAAGGCCTCTGTGCCATGAACATATAATAAGACATTTTGGGCTGGCGAAAAGCATCCATTATTCCACCATAGAACGGTTGAGGATGATATCCGCGTTGATGATCAAAGGCATGCCACAAAGTTCCACCTACATGTGCAAGTTGCGAAGCGTAGAGTGTCTCTAAGCACGTATAAGGATAAGCGGGAGAAGCATAATGTACAGCTTGTTGTAACATAGGACTTTCTCCCCACGAACGATGTACCCTACTGTTTGAATTATGGGAATTCCAATCATCTACATTATCCCCGAACTCCCGAGTAAAGTACATGATTTCTTCTTTCAATGTACCGGCATTATAAACCGATTTCTTACCACCGGACACAGATGTAGGATGAGTGTAAATCACAGGAAAACAATCACTTCCCAATGATCCCGGATCACAGGCAGAAAGAGCTTGTTCATACGGGTATTCTTCATCGACAGTTTTCTTCGCATTATGAGCATATTCCTCAGGGAAATGCGTTTCATTCAAAACCGGTTCCCATATAAAAGTAGAAGGATGATTACGATCACGACGTACCAAACCACGAATATCTGAGTAGGCTCTTTCTGAAAAAACCGGTTCATCATTCCAGAATTGCCATCCGGCAACAGCCAATACTGTTAAAATACCGAATTCGTCACAGGCATCCAGAAAAGCAGGATCATGAGGATACTGAGTACAACGTATGATACGTACTCCTGCATCACGCAATTTTTTTGCATCACGCCAATGTAATGAATTAGGCAACGCGTTACCGATAATGGCAAATTCCTGATGACGATTAACTCCTATCAGCTTATCCCGATAAGGTTTATTATTCAGGTACAGACCATCTCTCCCTCTGTATTCTATTTTGCGAATTCCTACTTTCTGTAACATTCCATCAATGAGGATACCATTCCCATCTACCAGCTTAATCTCTAACTGATGCAAAATAGGAGAATCAGGTGTCCAAAGCTTCGGACACTCCACATACAGATTCACATCATAATAATTTGCCTTGTCCTTTCGTAGCGAGAGATTTCTTACTCCTCTGCTTATCTCTTTGCCCGAGATATCCCGTAACGTCAGCATAAGTTTTCCTTTAAACAAACCTGACGACTCATTACGCAAATGAATTTTCACACCTATTTCAGCTTTATCTTCCGAAACAAAAGGGTAATGGATAAAAACACCGCCCCCTGCAATTTCATCTTCATAATTAGCATCCGTAATATGTACTTGATTATGAGCTATCAAGAAGCAATCCCTATAAATTCCTCCAAAATAAGTAAAGTCCAAAGCTTGCTGGGGTTTACCAGGCAGAAATGAGGGATCATCACTATTATCCGCACATATGCTCAATGTATTCTCCATTTCAAAATTTAGATCTTCCGTTACATCTGCTATGATTGGCAAATAACCATTGAAATGTTCTTTAAGTAACTTTCCGTTAAGCCAGATCCGAGATTTACCCATTATACCTTCAAAGTGCAGATATACTTTCTTATCTTTCAGATTTGCAGGTACAGAAAAGTTTTTTCGGTACCACGCCTTTCCCTGATAATTAATGTTACCACTTGCTTCTTCAGGAAGCAACTCGAGACCATGCGGTATACTCACAACTTCCCATGAAGAATCGTCAAACTCTCTCTGCCATGCATCCGGACAACTTCCTTTATAAAATCGCCATCCTACATTCATATTATATACTTCACGACCACTGTTAGCAAGTTCATAAAAACCTGCCGTCGAAAAATGTGATTCGCTGGCCTGTATACCTGAAGTAAAAATCACCAATAAAAAAAATATTATTACACACATCAGTCTATAAATTCTGGTTACTTACTCTTTTCTATCTCTAAAATTCTCTGAAAAGCCTTTATCGTCTCCAGCTATCTATCGCCAGCTAGACTATTTTTGCTTCTTACTATACCTTAATAATGCCTCCAGATAATAATAATCAGCATATACTAAAGGAACATCTATCTCACTTCCATGAGGAATGCTCCCTACACTATGCATCAAGATAAAATTACAGTTCGTCCCTGGCTCTGCCAAATAGAGCGGAGAAGACAAACTCTTCAATATATGTTCAGCTGCCTGTTCATACTTTTCTCCATCATCCACATAATCCGTCAATTCCAGAAAAGCAGAAGCTGCAATTGCCGCCGCTGAAGCATCACGTGGCACTTCTTTAAACATCTGAGGGTCATAATTCCAATCCGGAACAAATCCCTCCTGCCCCGCATTGAAATCCCAATATGGTACCCCGTCTTCCGGCAGATTTGGATGATTCAGCCAGAAGTCGGCTGTATGGATCGCCATATCCAAGAAATCCTTTCTTTTTGTTTCACGATAAGCCATCGTATAGCCGTAAATAGCCCATGCCTGTCCACGTGCCCAAGCAGAGTTATCCGAAAATCCCTGACATGTAGCTTTATGAAGTACTTTTCCCGTCTCTTCGTCATAATTCACTACGTGATAATTACTGTAATCTGCACGGAACTGATTCTTCGCAGTAGTTTCCGCATGTACATTAGCGATATTTGCATAAACAGAATCTCCTGTTACTTTCGTAGCAAAATACAGAAGTTCCAGATTCATCATATTATCAATGATTACAGGATAAAACCATTCATCTATTCCGTTCCACGCTTTTCGGTAATTCCATGACTCTATACAACCCGTTTTTTGATTAAAGCGTGTACATAGTGAACGGGCTGACTCTACCAGAATATCTTTATAGGTTTCGTTACCAGTCAAACGATATGCATTACCAAAGCTACAGTACATCAGAAAACCGATATCATGATGGTTTGTCAGTTTTTTCAATGGTTCGAGAGCTTCAGTCCATTTTATTGCAGACTCTTTCCAGTTTTCATTGTGATTATGTTCATATACATACCACAGACATCCCGGATAGAACCCTTCGGTCCAATCATTCTTTTTCGTAGTTTTCAATTTCCCGTCTTTTATGGTACGCGGATACTCATTAGGTTCCGGTACCACTTTCAACTGAGCAGAAAGTTGCAGTTCAGCTCTCTCAAAACCACGAGACACAATATCTTCCTCATTTTTTGTGCTGCACGAACAAAGAATAAGCAAACACAATATCCAAAGTTTATTTATTTTCATCCTTAATCCTTTTTACCTAAATATTTATCATTATGTCTATAGCCCATAGTGGATAATTAGTAGAAAGGCCGTTCTGACTTTTTAATGTAACAACGGCCTTCCTTTGTTTATATTTACCACATTTGCTAATCCCAACCCGGATTCTGCTTCAATTTGTCATTCTTGAAAAGTTCCGTATTGGCAATCGGATAAAAGTATAACTTATCATCGACCAAACGTGTATCCAACAATTGCCTTGTATAATTTATACCTGATTCTTCCTTCGTTATCTTCACTCCATAAATATCTTTTAAGGCGTCCAGCTCTTTCCAGCGACGAAGATCCCAAAAGCGATGTCCCTCAAAGGCAAGTTCAACTCTACGTTCATTCTTCAGACGTTTCAGGAAAACTGCAGGGGATAAAGTTTCGGACAATGCGGGCATCTTTACCCCATCTCTGCCGCGAACTTGATTTACAGCTTGTAATGCGGACATGACACATTTTTCATTTGTAAATGTAATGTCATCATAAGCATTGACCATAGCTTCAGCATAGTTTAGCAATACTTCTGCATATCTGAATAATATCCAGTTGTGATGAGCTTTTGTAGTTGGTGCACCTGCCTCAAAACTTATACTACTGTTGACATACTTGCGCAAGTAGTACCCTGTCGTCGTAGCATTAGTCAATGGCAGCCCGTTGCTTCCTCCTTCCCATATTTCCACTTCCTTATCTGCCGGCCACTTCATACTGTTATGAACGATGGTCAGATAAAAACGAGGATCTCTCTGAGCATAAGGATTCTCACGTATAGCTTCATTAGTCCAATCAAAAGGCTCACCGTTATTCATTTCAAATGCGCTTGCCAGATTTTCCGTCGGACAAGTAGACGTTTTCCCACCTGTCACTCCCATAGGAAAGTTAGAAGCCTCAAAACCATTATTCTCTCCGTTAGGACGTGCCCAAATAACCTCTTGACTTCTATTATTCTGTGTTCCGAACAGATTTGCAAAATTCTTATCCAAAGTATATCCCAAAGCAGATTGGTTACCAATGATCTCATAGGCAGCTTCTGCGGCAGCAATCCATTTACTTTTATCGTTATCCGGATTGAACAAAGGACTTGCAGCATACAGTGCGGCACGAGCTTTCAACGCCAGGGCGACTCCCTTCGTCACACGTCCGGTCTCCTGCTCTTTTCCAAAGTTCGTATAACTCACCGGAAGCAGTTGCGCCATTTCCGTACATTCGGAAATTATAAAATCTAAGATCACACCGGCTGCCACAGGCTCAGCATTATTCGCCTCTTCTTTAGTAACAACTTTTGTTATTAAAGGAATATTCTTATAGCGCTTCACCAACTCAAAATAGAAAAATGCCCGCAAGAAACGAATCTCATACTCATAATTCGGATATTCTTTCATCCAATCTTCATACTCGTCTCCATACTTCCAGTCTTCAAAAGTCAGTCCTACCATATTTTCCAAATAGAAATTAGCGTCGTGAATCCCTGAATAGTAGTTAGAGAATTTGTCATCAATCGTAGTATTGGCAGACCAAGTTCCATTAACAAATCTCTGCACGTTTGATGTTTTGTAAACATGTATGGCATCATCTGTAGCTGCATCTTGCATTGCACCGTCAATACTGCAAAAGTCTTGAGGCAAATAGCTATAGACATTCGTTACAAACTGCTTGACGCGTGCATAACTCCCTTGAATCTGTTCTTTCGAATAATAATCCGATTCGTTACAATCCATAAAATCACAGGCTGCAAATAAGAACAGTGATAGAAATATTATTAAATACTTATTTATTGGCTTCATATTATTCCACTTTTTTAGAAAGATAAATTAAATCCAAATGCATATTGAGTCATAGTAGGATGTGATGCACCAATAGCCTCTGGATCACGAATGTCAATCCCGTCAATACAGAACAAATCATGCGCACGGGCAAAGATTTTAGCTCCACCCAGAAAACCGGTTTTCTTCAATAGCTTTTCCGGAAGCCTGTAATACATTTCCAATGTCCTCAACTTCAAGAAGGACGCATCAGCCACCCACAATGAATTATTGTTGTAGTTATTATCTGATCCTGAATAAGTCAGACGCGGGAGGGTACCGTTTGGATTCGTTTCACTCCAACGATTTTCGTAATAATAAGTAGAGATCGTATTATTGCCTACTATAGGCCGATAAATACTTCTTGTATCCAATAACTTGCTGTAATTACCTGTTCCCTGGAACAAAGCATAGACACCCCAACCTTTATATTCCGCTCCTAGATCAAAAGAATAATATATTTCGGGACATGTAGAGTTATATCCCAATGCTACCTGGTCATAAGCATCTATCCGGTTATCTCCGTTTTGATCCTTAAACATCAGATCTCCAGGACGCACATCGCCCAGATATTGCTTAACCTCACGATTATCGATTTCTTCCTGAGACTGATAAATACCCATCACTTCATAACCGAAAATCTGATTTAAAGAACCTCCTGTACGCTTTTGATAATCATAGGGGCGATACTCTTCATTTTGATTTACAATTTTATTGCGTACAAATGAAAACTGCCCACCCAGGTGGTATGTGAAGTTTGAAATTTTATCGTCCCAGTTCAAAGCTATTTCAATACCCTTATTGTCAACAACCCCGTCATTGGCATTCGGTACCGACATACCCAATATACCTGAGACTGCATTTCCGCCAGCAACAAGGATGTCTGTACGATGATCATAGAAAGCATCAACAGCCAATGACAATTTATTCCATGCCTTGAAATCAACCCCGACATTCAGTTTATGAGATTTTTCATATGTAAGTCCCTCAACTCCTAATTGAGTCAACTTCATGCCACTCATAGAAGTAGGAGTATTCTTAAAAAAGTATGAGCCTCCGCTGCCATAGATATCCTGAAATAAGTTCACAGCGTAATCAGCACGTCCGGAAACACCATACGAAGCTCTTAATTTCAAGAAATTCAGCCAGTCGTTCTTCAGGAAACTTTCTTCTGAAAGAATCCAGCCGGCACCAATAGCCGGGAATATTCCCCAACGATCATCGGGATCCAATATACTGGATGCAGAACCGGACAATGACAAATCCACTAAATAGCGATTATTATATGCGTAATGTGCCTGACCTATTACATCCATGAAAGCCCGTCCTGTATTGCGTCCCTTTGACTTTATCTTATCCATGGAGTACATGAAGGTAGCATTCAAATCATGCTTACCCCACTGTCTGGACAGGTTAGCATAAGCCTCAAAGTTGAAGTGAGTGGTAACAGAACCTACACTTTTAGAATAAGAGAGTGTACCTTCATTGGCATGAGTATTAAATTCTTTCTCCCCTGTCTCCAAATTCAAAACCGCCGATTCGTAACCAAAATTCTTCGTATTGCTATCCCAATAGGCAGCAGTGTTGTCCAAAGCAACTTTAAGACCACCGGTTAGACCCGGTAATAGAGCTGCCAGATCCTGTTTCAAATGTATATCGGCAAACAAGGCACGGGTCTGAGAACGCGCATATCCTTTACCCGAAATATTAGCAACCGGATTATTGCCATAGGTCGTAGTACCTCCCCAAATACCTCTTTCCGTCTTAATGGGAAACGCAGCGGCAGGAACCTGAAATAAGGCTGTAAAAATATCACTAACCCCTGTTCCCGGACGATTATGTTCAGAGAAGTTGCCCAATAAGTTCAATTGTACAGTTGTAGTAGGTGAAGCCGCAATATCTAAATTTGTACGAACATTCAGCTTGGAATACTTAAGTTGAGTAGAGTAGCCATCGTTATCTCCGGTAGGCTGCAAGATTCCACGGTTATCCAGAAAGTTTAACATCGTATAGTAGCTTACAAACTTACCGCCGCCACGTGCCGAAAAGGTTATATTATCACCATAGCTGGCTCCTCTCAGTGTCTCGTCTACCCAATCTACATTAGGATAAAACAACGGATTGGTCTGGTTTTTAAAAGCATCCAGTTCTGCCACCGAATAGCGTGGCATCAAGCCATCGTTCTTCATTGCCTCATTCAACGCAGATGCATAAGTATATCCATCTACAAAATCGGGTAAACGCTTCGGAGTAGCCATATTGAACTCATAAGAAAAATTAATCTGAGGAGAAGTCAGACTACCTCGTTTCGTTTTAACCAGAATTACACCATTAGCACCACGAATACCGTATAAGCTGGTAGCTACCGCATCTTTCAGTACACTGACCGATTCTATTTCTTCTGAACTCAATTCCTTAAGAGAGCGTTCGAAACCATCGACCAATATAAGCGGACTTTTGGAATTCAAAGTCCCCATTCCACGCACATACAAAGTGGCTCCGTCTTCCCAAACCGCACCGGCATTTTGCAACACCTGCAATCCCGGAAGCATACCAAACAATTGATTCGTAGCATTAATGCTATTCTTATGCGAAAGTTTATCGCTGGTAGCCGTAGAAACGGCACCGGTAACCTCTCTTGCATCATGAGTAATATTGCGGCCGTAATCTATCACCACTTTATCCTTATGAATCGTCAATGTGTCTACTTGTGCCATCAGGTTAAATGAACACAGCACACTTGCCAATATGATATTTATCTTTTTATTCATACTCTTTTTTATCTATGTTTTTCAGATGTATTATTCCCAACCGGGGTTTTGTACCAACCCATATCCTTTATTTATTTCATTCTGGGGGAAAGCACTCAGATACCATTTCTCCGAAAATCCTCCGGGATTCCACCAAGAACGACTTTGTTCTCCTCCCAGAAGCGGAAACTCTTCACAAATATAACTGCCATCATTCTTGTTCTTATAGATATTCAATCCATGCAAAGGAGTAGAGAATTTTTCTTTCATCTTCCAACGGATTAAATCGAAAAAGCGTACTTCTTCATAACCAAATTCGCAAGCACGCTCACGAAGAAGCTCTTTTCTGAATTCTTCCTTACTCAATCCTTTCTTCAATCCTTTCATACCGACACGAGCACGTACTTTATCGACATAATGATAAGCCAGCTCATTCGGCCCATTATTGTACTCATTCAAAGCTTCCGCATAACTCAAATATATTTCTGCAATACGCAGATGAGGCCACTGAATAATATGACCGTTATATTCGCCTGCACGGTCCAATCCCCATTTTCTGCAAGATAATCCTGTTAATAAAGACTTAGCAGTCACTTGTCCTACATTCCAGTCTCTTCCTGCCGGATAGTTTTCCTTATCATCAGGCTTTTCTTGTGTAACACCAGCCGTTCTGTTCTGGAAAAGATCTCCGTCCAATATGAATGTTTCAGATAAACGAGGGTCTCTGTTCATGAATGGATTCTTTGTATGTTCCGGATTACTCCAATCAAAATTCTCTCCATCGGCAGTCGGAAACATATCAAAATATTCTTTTGTCGGGCAGATTGCTCCCCAACGAATAGACTGGTTGGTATAGGGCTGCTGATTGGCCTTATAATAATTCTCTCTACGGACAGATATTAAGGTTTCGGTAGTACCACGATCAAAATAAGCTGCACGGAAGGCATAGCGGTATCCACTGGGATTAACATCTTCTTTTTCGACCAATTTATAGAAACCATTGCTGTCAACAGCTTTAAAGAAAGCTTCACAAGCATCCATTGCATGTTTCCAACGTTCACGGTCATAGTTGCCGAACCAAGTCATCAGCGCTTCGGAAGCAGCTCCCTGAAAGTAAGGCTCATCATTATTAAACAGCGGACTGGCGACAAAAAGTAATACTCTTGCTTTCAACCCCATTGCACCGGCTTTTGTCAAACGTCCGTCCCAATTAGACATCTCCGCTTCTGATATATGCCAAGGGAACTCCGGACAATCAATAGCTTCGTTCAACAATCTTACTATAAAATCGACAGTCTGCTGCAAAGTGGCCCGGGTAGGCATCGATGCTTCATCGGGTGAAATGACTTTATCTATAATGGGCAAACCACCGTAATGACGCAACATGTGCGCATAATATACGGCTACCATCGCCTTAGCTTCCGCTTTCAAACGTTCTTTCTCTGCCCTATCCATATCGGGCACTCTGTCTATGTTGGCTACAATCAGCCAGGCGTTGCGAATAGCCGACCACATATGGGTTTCATTCTCATTGAAACGAATCTTGGTAGCCATGTAGGTGCCTCTTGGTGAATTTTCCGTACCGGCATTATAATTACCGGCATAATAAACCTTATTAACGCCCGAATACCCCAGATAATCCTGATTCAAATCCGTCAGGCCTTCAATATTTCCCAGCCACATCGTGTTCCAATAACTATTCGATGTTTCCAGTCCCATCGGCAAATATCGATAACTGTACCACAGAACTCTGCGAGCATACTCAGCCGTAGAAAAGACCGTGTCAATCGTAACATCCGTACTGGGGGGCTTCTGCAAGAATTTATCTCCGAAAGCTAAATCCTCGCATGCGTTGGTGGAAATCAGCAATCCCAACAACAACACAATAGCATGAAAATGTTTCTTTATATTTTTCATATCATTTCTTTTATTTAAGCGTTAAAATCCAACCTTTAATCCAAAGTTTATAACTTTCACCAACGGATAGGTATCTCCACTGGGATTACTTTCGGGGTCACTGAAACCCAATGCATCAAATGTCAATAAGTTATAACCGGAAAGAGAAATGCGTAAAGAACTCAGATGCATCTTACTCAAAAGACCTTGAGGGAAAGAATATCCCACTTCCAGATTCTTCAGACGAACATAGGAAGCGTCACGCAACCATAAATCAGAATCTTTATAATTGTTCGGTTTACTGTTTGTCAACGAAATAGCCGGCGCCTTTGCGGAATTTCCTTTTTCCGGCGTCCAGGCATCATCGATCATATACTTCAGCAAAGAGCGATTATTGGTACTTCCAAACGGATAACGATAAAAGTCTGCAACCAGACGGGAAGTTTTGAATGCGCCCGCCCACGTCATACTGAAATCCAAACCTTTCCAGGAGAAGCCCATTGACAAATTACCTGTAAGCAATGGATAAATAGGATTACCAATAGCCGAAACATCATTATTGTCAATCTTATGATCTCCGTTCAGATCCTTATATTTCACATCACCGGCCAAAGGAGTAAATCCCTCACCATGATCCGGAATGCCACCTTCTTTTCCTTTCAGCGAAGCATAATTGGCAGCCTCTTCTTCGGTAAAGAAACCATCGTACATATATCCGAACTGTTGCCCGACAGGACGACCTGTCCGACGCATCCATTCATAAGGCTGAGGAATTTCATCGTTGAACACAATCTCATTCTTGGCATATCCCCAATTGGTTCCAATATGATATCTTACATTCTGAATCTGGTCTTCCCAGCGAGCCGTCACTTCGAAACCTTTATTATTAACTTTACCCATATTTACGATAGGCAAACTTACGGCGAGATAGCCTGGATTGATATTACGGGAGATCAGAATGTCTTTACGGTGTTCAATGAAGTAATCGAAAGACGTTTTCAGGCGACTGTCAAAAAAGTGTAGATCAATACCATAATTCTGTTTGGCCGCTGTTTCCCAAGTTACGTTCGGATTACCAATTCTCGATTCTTTCGCTCCAGCCAATACATTATTGACAATTGAACCAAAACCGTATTTTTCAGTACTGATTGTATATGCATCGGGAAGATACAGGAATCTGGAACCATCAGATACAATATCATTACCCACAATACCATACGAGCCACGTAGTTTCAGATAACTGATATATGGTTTTAAAGATTTCATGAAAGGTTCTTCCGAAATTATCCATCCGATGGATCCGGCAGGGAAGAAACCAAAACGACTGCCTTCCGCAAAATTCTCAGAACCGTTATATCCAATGCTGAAATCTGCCAGATAGCGGGTTTTATAGTCATAAGTAGCGCGTCCTACGAGACCTACATAACTACGTGGAATACCGGGAAACGACTTATCAGAATAGTAATATTTCATATTTTGATTATACATAAACAAAGCAGACACGTTATGAGAGCCGAACTTCCTCTGATAATTCACGGCAGCTTCTAAATACCAGTCGCGGGATTGACCGTATTTTTCATCACTATATCCCAGCGTTTGCATCTCCTGGTTTTTCTTCAGCAAGACTTCATCTCCTTCTCCCAGAAAAGCTTCATAACGATCTGCACGCCCTTCACGACGCTTAGTTATACTCACACCACTATTATAAGCACCTTTCACGTGAGCTTTCAATCCTTTTGTAAGAAAGTCAAGCTTCTGATCAAGTACAAAGTCAAAGTTCACTACATTATTATCATACGTATTGAAACCTTTTCCATAATAGGAGTTCAATGCATCATATACAGTACCGAATTTTCCAAATGTTTGTGCATTTACCGTAACCCACTTTCCATCTACAATACCCGGTCCTGCAAAAGGAGGTGTCCAATATATATCCCTGAACAAGCTTTTAACATTTGTAGCTGTACCGTTATTATAGTTAGGTTCACGTTTGTCAGTCAGGCGCCCTCCCAGATCGATTTTCATGGAAGTAGTTTTGGTTACATCCACATCCATGTTCACACGGTAGTTGTAACGGTTATATTTAAAACCTGTCTTATGTCCGTGCGTATCGAAGGTTTTAAAAAGTCCGTCTTGAGTAAATACACCCAGCGAGGCAAAATAGCGAACACGCTTTGAGCCACCTGAAATATTAAAGTTATGTTGGGTCTGTACTGCTGTCTTTCTTATCAGCATATCAGTCCAGTCAGTATCTGAATAAATCAACGGATTACTATGGGTGCGGAATGCTTCCAGCATTTCCGGTGAAAACGCCAGGTTTTCTTCTGCCACTCCATCACGCAACTGAGCATTATTGTAAGTTGTTGCATAATCATAACTATTGGCAAACTCCGGTATACGGGTAGGCAACTGAAGTGCCATACTGGTGGAAAAACTGATTTTAGCTTTGCCTTCCTGTCCGCGCTTAGTAGTAACCAGAACGACACCATTGGCACCACGCACACCAAACACGGCAGTTGCCGAAGCGTCTTTCAATACCGTGATGTCTTCAATTTCGTTCGGGTCCAACTGGTAAAACGAACGCTCTACCCCATCTACCAGCATCAAAGGGGCAGATAGTCCTTCTGTCAACGACCCCACACCACGTACATAGATCGTAGCGTCATCTGCACCTGGTTGTCCACTGGATTGTACACTGGATAATCCGGGGATTTTTCCACTCAAGGCATTGGCAATACTGCCTACAGGAGATTTCATGATTTCATCTGATTTCATCGAAGAAAGTGCTCCTGTGACTGTTACTTTCTTAGTAGTGCCGTAAGCGATAACCTGCACTTCTTCCAGAGTAGTAACATTTTCTGTTAGCATGATTTTCAACTCCGGCTCTCCTTTATAAACAACCTCTTTGTCCTCGTAACCTATAAATGAAACTACAATAGTAGCTCCGACCGGAACTGTCAATGAAAATTCTCCATCCAGATTAGTTGCCATACCATTCTGGGTTCCTTTCACAAATACAGTAGCACCAATAACCGGACCCATATCGTCCAGCACAACACCTTTCACTACTTTTGTTTTAGCTTGCTGTGTAATAGCTGTTGACCGGGAATGATTTTCATCCCCCCAAGCCCTGCCTGAGTGCACGACCAATAAAGCCAACGCAAGTAACCATACTTTGTTTCTCATAAAATAGATTTTGATTGATATTAATTAACTCTGTGCTTACGATGAAAAGAGTTCAATAAGCACAGTGCAAACTAAGTCTAATTCCCTCACATGCACTTTCCCTGCATATATGATACATGTGCACTAATTGTATATCGGACAATCTGTGCTACACTACGGACATTTTTACCCCTGGCACTTCTACGAAATTAGCACAATAAACCACTTTCCTTGCCTGAAGAAATCATAAGAGCGAAAGGAGTTGTAATACGGGATACCTTCCATAACTCTACAGGGGGAATGCCGTAACCCCACAGGGGAACGCTCGTTACACGCCGAGGTAAAAGCCGTTACATACCGAGGTAAAGACCGTTACAATAGGCGGTAAAGGCCGTTACATACTGAAGTAAATGCTTTTACATCCTCAAGTAAACGGCAGGTAAATAAATGCTTTTACATCCTCAAGTAAACGGCAGGTAAATATAAGACATTGATTATTAGCCTATTTATTAATTCTACTTCGATTCCGCCTCGTTAGAGGTTTCCTTCCGATAAGATAATGGAGACACTCCATAAAAGTCCTTGAAGCAACGACTGAAATACCGGGGAGAAGCAAATCCCAGTTGATAGGAAATCTCCGATATATTATATTGAGGTGCTTCCTGCAACATTCGCAATGCCTCTTCCAATTTCAGTTTTAGGGTAAATTCATTAGGAGTAAGTCCAACCACCTCCTTTAGGCGGGTAAACATCTTACTACGCCCCATATTCAGTTCGGCAGCCAGCATGTTCATGTCAAAGTCCGGATTATCAAAGTTACGCCTTATAACGGTTGTTGCCTTATCCAGCAGTTCCTGGTCCATTACATTCAAGATTCCGGTTTCCGGGGTAGTCATCTTTTCTGTTTGAGCTATCTTACCGAGCAGTTTCTTTCTGTTTTTCAAGAGATTGCCGCAACGGGTCAAGAGCAATTTCACATTAAACGGTTTCGTTATATAATCATCCGCTCCAAACATGTATCCTTCTATCGTGCAGTCTTCCGAAGTCTGAGCCGTGAGTAATACCACCGGCATATATGCCAATTCCAGGCAGTTCTTTATCTTATAGCACATTTCCTTACCAGACATCACTGGCATCATCACGTCACTGACCACAATATCCGGATGCCACTGTTGCGCCATTTCAAAGCCCACCTGTCCATTGGTAGCCTTATACACCGTGTATGTGGGCGAAAAGATGTTCACCAGCATTTCCAACACCTCTTCATCATCTTCCACAAGCAGCACGCGAGGCATTCCTGTCTTATCTTCCGCAATTTCCGGCTCATCTTTTTCCATCGCATCATTCAGCAATGCTATTTCATCCATAAGCATATTCCTATGATCAGAGTAAGACTTCACAACTTTTTCATACTCCAGTTCCTCTTGCGTAAACTGTACATTTCCAATGGGCAGGTATATCCTGAAAACACTACCCTCTCCCAATGTACTGTCCACTTTAATCTCTCCTTTATGGGCATCTACTATCCCTTTAATCAATGCCAACCCGATGCCACTCCCCAACAGCCCTTTTCTGGAGTATTCGTCTCCTACCTGATAAAAGCGCTCGAATATCTTCTGCTGGGCATCCCGGGGAATTCCACAACCGCTGTCAGCTACTGCTATTTCAATCATCCGCTGCTGTCTCCTGACAGTAACCTTTATATCCTTTCCTTCCGGTGTATACTTAAAAGCATTCGACAGTAAATTAAAGACCACCTTCTGCATCTGCACCGGATCAAACCACAAATCCACTTCCTCTTCCACATGCTCGAATGTATATTCCATATTCCTCTTGCGGGCAAAGTCGACAAACAGCTGATAAATGTCCTTCACGAAAGAAATTACATCTACGCGCTCCACTTTCAACTTCATGAATCCCTGTTCCTGCTTCCTGAAGTCCAGCAATTCTGTTATCAGGAGGCGCAAATTTACCGCATTTTTATGTATTCCTCGCAAACGCTTGTTTACGACAGGAGCCAGTTTCTCCATTTGCAACAACATCTCTACCTGCCCTATTATTAAAGTCAACGGAGTGCGGAACTCATGTGATATGTTCGTAAAGAAACGCAGTTTCATTTTGTTCACTTCTTCTATACGCTCTTTCTCGTTCTTTTCTTCTGCCAAAGATAATGCCAACATCCTGCGAGCCATCTTTACCCTCCAGAAACTATAAACAATGCTCGCAACCACAAGAAAATATACCAGAAATGCCCAAACCGTGGCAAACCAGGGACTGTGTATCGTGATGCCAAGCATTATTTCCTTAGGCTCCCCATTTTCCACTTTATTTCCAAAATCACGGACTTTCAATATATAATTGCCCGGAGCCAGGTTTGTGTAATTCACTCTTAACTGGTTCGTCAGCACCCAATCTTCATCAAAACCTTCCAGTTTATACTGGTATTCATCTTTTCCTTCCAACTCCACATAATTGGAATTGGAAAAATTAATCATTATATTGTTCTGTTCCGAAGATAAATCTAAGTGCCTTGTAAATGCCAGTGCCTGGGATAATACTCCCGACCCGTCATCGGGAGAAACCTTCATGTTATTGACATAAAGACCGGAAAAATAGAATTCAGACGACCTACTTTCACTCGCCTGATACAAGTCTTTCTCTCTGAATGCAATCAGCCCGTCTACCCCTCCTATATAAATCAGGTCATCATCAGCCATTAAAATGCCACCGCCTTCAGCTACTGCCGAAATGCCTCCTTTAAGTCCCAATTCTATAGAATGAATGGAGTCACTAAAAGGAGAATAAATGGAAAAGCCTTCATCGCCGGTTATCAGTATATTGTTCATGTGCGTTTCTGCCAGGTTATAGCAAAAATCACTCAGCAAATGGCTGCTTTCTTTTGTATAATGTTCCCAGTTTCCCGTATCATGATTATAAGAATATACACCGTCCCCCAAAGTAGCTACATAAACCGTTCCATCAGAAGCCTCCATGATGCGAGTTATTCGGGCATTAGTAATAGCACTCCCTTTCAGTTCGATACATTCCAACTGGTTCCAGTCACCTATTTTTATCCTGTAAAGTTTAAAATCCGCAGCCAACCAGACGTATCCTCGCGAGTCAATCTCAAACGTCAAAAAAAGAGACCTCTTACTGAGCAACTGAAATTCATTCTTCTCCGGATCAATTCTCCAAAAGCCATTACGAGCAGTTACATACAACCATCCATCTTTAAATATAGAGTGATAAATAATATGGTTTGGACCCTTTCCCGTCCGCTTGTAATGGTCCAAATAATGATAAAAACGGTCCTGCTTTCTGCTATATCGGCTTATTCCACCAGTATATGTGCCTATATATACCTGGTCATTTTTTTTATCATAACTAATCGTTTTTATGTTATTATGGTAAATAGAGTTCTTCCCGGAAGACGTGTAATAAGTAAAGATTCCACTCGCCCTATGCAGCCTATTCACACCTCCCCCATCTGTGCCAATCCACAAATTATGGTCTTTATCTTCGACCATCTGCCCCACAATAGGAAAGTTTAAGCAATGATTGTTAGTGTTGTCATAAGGATAATATAGAAATACATCCTTCGACTGATTGAAATAATTAACGCCACCGTAATAAGTGCCCACCCATATAGTACCTTGCCTGTCTTTATAAAGAGAGAAAACAGATTGATGTTCCAAAGATCCCGGATGATAATCTGGACGATAGACACGATATGTATCCGCATAAGGATTATAAACCTGCAATCCCTCAAAAGTCCCAAACCAGACATTCTGCCATTCATCTTCCACAAACCCTCTTATCTGTTGACTTACAACACGTTCCGGAGAGTATTCTTCCTTCGTGATCTTCCCATCTCTGCCCACCTTATACAACCCTTGCATACGCGAAGCAATCCATAGCTCTTTCCGGCTACTCACAAACAATTTGTATATCTCAATATCAGGAAGTACACATTTTACTTCTTCCCCCTCCATTACATATAGCCCACTTGCCGTCCCTATCCAGATCTTCCTGTCCGACATTTCTATACACATGACAGAAGCCACATCCAACTTTCGGTAAAAGCATAATGAGTCCGTATCGGTATCATACCTGAATAAAGTGTCGCGCACAGTGCACCATATCTCTCCATCTAAGGCCGCCAGAGCCCCGACACCAACCGGAACCAACTCCTTAAACCTTTCCTTGCGAATGTCATATTTAATTAGAGCTCCGCTATTCAACATCAGAATATCACCATTTGAATCGCCTATAATCTGGTTAACCACTCCGTTGATGAGGTTCTTTCTTCGATGTTGATAATCTATGATATCATAAGATTTATATTTGGAAATCTGTTTACTATCGTAAACATTCACTCCTTCATTTGTGCCAAACCACATACGTCCTAAAGTATCCTGATAGATAGCCAATACCGAAGGGCTGGAAAGTCCGTCCTTCATTGTCAGTTTTTTAAAGTATTGCCCGTAAAATTTGGCAGGCGACAGCATTAGAAAAAGTAACAATATGTATTTAAGTCGGTTCATAGTAATGTAATTCTCAAGGTTATATAATATAAACACAGATTGTGTTTGCAAAAATATCTAAAAGAGTTCAAATTCCAATAGACTCTTCCACTCTATTTGTGCCTCAACATGTCAAATCCGTCCGTTTTTACAGCACATATTGTCCATCTACCTCTATATGGAAAATACTGTCCGAAAGTAGTTCAAAAAACATATATCTTTGCTCCAGTCTCAAATATACGTAAAGCGAAAAGAAGATTATGAAAAGATACTTATTCTTAGCACTATTGATTCTACCCGCTTTAAATGTATCAAATAAAGAATTCAATAGGAAGATTAACAAATCAATTATTTTACTAACATTATGAAGAAACATTATCCGGCAATAAATATCGTGAAGTACTCACCTAAAAAAAGTAAAAATGAAACGTTTAATTATCTATTCCATCCTGTCCGTTGTAACCTTGTGTTCCTATGGACAAAGTAATTTTAATAAGACGGAAATAAAATCTATCATGAAACGTGTGGCGGACTGGCAAATAGCCAATCCGGCAACAGGTGCGGAACATGACGACCTGAACTGGACCTATGCCGCACTGTACATGGGAATGATAGACTGGGCCGAATTGACCGAAAAAGAAGATGGTGACAGCCAATATTACAATTGGCTCCTGAAAATAGGCCGGCGGAATGCCTGGCAAATGGGAAAATACATGTATCATGCAGACTTCATCGCCGTAGGACAAGTCTTCCTGGAAATGTATCAGAAATACAACGACCGCAATATGATGTTTCCCACCCTGGCACGCACCGAATTCGTCATCAACCATCCTTCGGCCAGCACGCTGGAACTGGATTATAGAAATATGGCAAGCCTGGAACGCTGGTCATGGTGCGACGCCCTGTTCATGGCTCCTCCCGTATATGCCAAAATGTATATGCTGACGAATGACTGGAAATATATTGAATTCATGAATCGGGAATACAAGGCAACCTACGATTACCTTTTTGACAAAGAAGAAGAGCTTTTCTACAGAGATCACCGCTACTTTAAGCAGAAAGAGGCCAATGGCAAGAAAGTTTTCTGGGGACGCGGTAATGGCTGGGTATTAGGTGGACTTTGTGAAATCCTCCAGACACTACCCCGAAATAACATGCACCGCCAATTCTACCAGGATCTCTTCATCACCCTGTCCAACCGTATCGTCCGGTTGCAGGGCAAGGACGGATATTGGCATGCAAGTCTGCTGGACCCAGACTCTTATCCTTCACCCGAAACAAGTGCCACCGGCTTCATTGTCTATGCACTGGCCTATGGTGTCAATGAAGGATTGCTGGATAAAACCGTCATGATGCCCGCCATTGAGAAAGGTTGGAAAGCCCTCGTCAAAGCTGTGGAGAAAGACGGCAAGCTGGGCTATGTACAACCCATTGGGGCAGATCCCAAGAAAGTGACTCGTGAAATGACGGAGGTCTATGGCGCAGGAGCGTTCCTGTTGGCCGGCAACCAGATTTATAAAATGGTTCCATAAAAACTTAAATAATACATTAAACTGAAAATAATATGAAGATCACTATCCGGCTTATAGCATTAGTTATCATAGGCAGTCTGATGTCGACAGGAGTATCTGCTCAGAACATCCCGAACGCTGATAACGAGTATGAAGCGTTAATGCAGAAAATCAGGCTTGACTTCGCCAAAAATCCTTCCATTGATAAAGATTTAAAGACCTACAATGAGGTGGACGGTTCATTCACAGATGTGGATTACGCCAGTATTGAACGAACCAACTGGCCACCTATGAAACATATTGACCGTCTCTCCGACTTTGCTTTCGCCTATACCAATCCCCAAAACAAGTATTATAAAGACGAAAACCTGTTTGCCAAAATACAAAAAGGGCTGGAGTACTGGCACGAACGCAACCCGTGGTGCCACAATTGGTGGTACAATCAAATAGCGGAACCTCAACGTCTGGGCATATTACTAATACAAATGCGTACAGGCGAGAAACAGCTTCCGACAGAACTTGAAAAGAAGATTTTGGAACGAATAGAGAAGGACGGTGGGCATCCTGCCAAATGGACCGGCGCCAACCGTACCGACATTGCACTGCACTGGATCTACCGGGCATGTCTTTCTGAAAATGAAACCGACCTGAAAATTGCACTCGAAAACGCATACAGTCCTGTAGTATATACCACCAAAGAAGGTTTTCAGCACGACAACAGCTATTTTCAGCACGGTGCACAACTCTATATCGGTGGATATGGAGACGAAATTCTGAAAGGTGTCACCCAAATAGCCATGTATACCAAAGGTACCCAATATGCAATTCCTCAAGATAAACTGGCATTACTGAGCAAGTTCATGCGTGAAACTTATTATGCCACCATGCGCGGACAATACATGCTATTCGATGTATTGGGAAGAGGTGTAAGTCGTCCTGAAGTCACTAAAAAGTCTCATACAGCCTTGTTCGCCAAACGCATGATTGAACTTGATCCAGCTCACATCAATGAATACAAAGATATCATCTCGCGCCTAAGTGGAAAGCATCCTGCCGACTATGCTTTGTCACCCAAGCATACCCACTATTTTCGCGGAGATTATACCTTGCATATACGTCCTGCCTACACTTTTGATGTCCGGATGGTATCTACACGCACAGCCCGTTGCGAATATGGCAATGGAGAGAATCTGAAAACTTACTTTATGTCCGACGGATGCACCAACATAGTAACCGAAGGAAATGAATATGCCAATATCTTCCCTGTCTGGAACTGGACTCGCATCCCAGGAGTAACAGCTCCGCAAGTTCCCCAAATACCTTTAGCAGCCAGCGACTGGCAAACACTCGGCACTTCTACTTTTGCCGGAGGAGTATCCGACAGCCTTTATGGAGCATCTGTCTATTCATACACTGATTCATACGCCGACATTAATACCAGTGCACGGAAAGCATGGTTTTTCTTCGATGAGGAGGTAGTATGTCTGGGGGCAGGCATCCACTCTACATCTCAATATCCTGTGTATACAACGGTAAACCAGTGCTTATCCACTTCCGAAAAAGCGATAATACGCCACAAAAATAAACAGACTGAAATAATCCGGGGGAGTTTCAACTACACTTCTCCCGAGTGGATCCTTCATAATAAAATAGGGTACTTATTCCCCAATGGAGGAAATGTATTCGTAGCCAACCAGCAGCAGACAGGAAGCTGGTATGATATCAATCATACTGCTCCCAAAGATAGTGTGCAGAAAGATGTCTTCACTATATGCCTTGACCACGGCAAACAGCCATCAGATGCAATTTATGCTTACATTATCGTTCCTGGCATGCAGACCACCGATGAGGTAATAAAGTATCAGAAGAAAAAGAACATTGAAATTCTATCCAACACAGAAAACCTGCAAGCAGTCAGAAGTAATAAATCAGATATATTGCAAATGATATTTTACTGCGCAGGAGAGTTCACATACAAAGATCTAACAGTAAAAGCAGATAAGGCCTGTGCATTAATGGTAAAAATAAAGGGTCAGAATGAAATGAAACTTCATATAGCAGATCCGGGACAGACGCAATCCAATATAACCATAGACATTCGGATGCGAAAACAATCAAAAACAATCAATTGTGATTACCGGAACAGTGGCATTTATGCCGGATCTACCAAAGCCTTTGATATCGTCCTTTAATCATATCACAATCAATTGGCCTAACACAATATCTACCTTCCCCCTAAAGTCTCAATCAGTTGAATAATCAATCTTGATTGAGACTTTTTTCATCTCACAAAAAAGAAGAGTGTATTAAAAGAAATTTTAATACACTCTCATCTTGAAAGGGAAGTTTTCCTTTCTATCAATTCTATCAATCAAATATCAAATAAAATCTAATGTTATTTGAGACGATACAGCAACCAGGCACTCTGGAAATCTTTACGATTAGAGTATTTAGACTTGAAAGCGTCACGTGCGTCAGCTGCAGAAGCTCTGTCGGCAAAAGTGCTCACAATTACACGATACATTGCTGCATCCGGATTAAAGGCAATCACAGCACTATAACCTTCCTTATCCAGAAAATCTTTCAGGCTTTCGGCATTAGCCTTCACACTAAAGCTACCACAAACCACACTGTAATCTTTCAAACCACCCACACCAGAAATTATGTCCACTTTTTCCTGACGTACACCGGCAGTTGCAACAGGCACACTTTCCACAACCTTTGCTTCAACCGGAGCACTCACTACCGGAGAAACTTCTACCGGTTCTGTAACCTGAGGTTCTGCCAGTTCTTGCTGTTTTGCTTTTTCATATGCTTTTTTATAAGCGCTTTCACTCGATTTACAAGAAGAGAATGCCAATGCAATGCACAATCCCATTCCTAAAAATGCTAATTTTTTCATAATCATATTGTTTTTGTTAGTAATTTCTACAATCTATCTATACTCAATATCTGCGGAATATATAACGAACTCCTTCATATTCCAGATGAAGGGATGAAGAAGTCAATTCTTCCATTGTAAATGTCCGTTCTCCATTTTCCCACCCCATATAGAATGAATAGTTTTCGTCTTCCATACTTTGAGGCAGCAAAATAATAGAAATTTTATCTCCTTTCAAAGAATAATTTCCAAAAAACGTTTGATAGCTACCATTTTTCAACAAACAAATGGCAGAAAAGCTACCTTTCTGGAAATTATAAAAGATGCTATCTTGCCGTTCAATAGAACCGTTGGCATATTGATATTGCCTCAACTGCCACTTATCATCCAAATCGCCGTCAACATTACTACAAGCTGCCAGCACAAGCACTATCAACCCGATAATCAGAAATATCTTTCTCTTTCCTATCTTCATGTAGCTAATATTCCGAATAATAAGACAAATGTACGTGGAACAATCAATCTAAAGGGCAGCATTATAGTTAAATTAAATTAATCACGTATCTTTTCCTAACAGACAAAACCAGGTTCGAACCGTACACGGGCATTACCTGAGCCGTACCCGCTCCGTATCTATACGCTTAGAGTAGCTACGGACCCGATACGGAGCAGCTACGGACCTAATACGGAGCAGAACGGAGCTAGTGCGGAACAGATACGGAGCCCCAGTACATCCCGGACAGCCCTCGGATTAGTACCGAACCCGGAACAGAAAAATAAATATTTCGAAAAAAAAGAAGTTAAGCGAACAACTTACTAAAGAAATATGTTAACTTTGTAGTATTAACCCTCATTAAAACAGAAAGGAGAACATTATGAAAGGATTAAATGTACTTGTAGCTTTCCTGGGCGGCGCGGCAGTAGGCGCAGCAGTTGGTATCTTATTTGCTCCCGAAAAAGGAGAAGACACCCGTCATAAAATTGCAGAGATACTCCGCAAAAAAGGGATTCGTCTGAATCGCAGCGAAATGGAAAACCTGGTGGACGAGATCGCAGCCGAAATCAAAGGCGAAGGAGCTGAATAAAACAAAACCTACAAAAAAACAGAGCCACTATGATGTTTGCAGATGACAGAAGCATTGAAAACCTCCAGCAACTATTCGTTGAGTTTAAGAAATATCTGAAACTACAGAAGGAGTATACTAAGCTGGAAATAACCGAAAAACTCTCAATCCTGCTTTCCGCCTTGGTCCTCTTGTCGGTAGTCATCATTCTTGGCATGGTGGCACTGTTTTATTTGTCATTTGCATTAGCTTATATATTAGACCCGCTTGTAGGCGGACTTATGGTAAGCTTCAGCATCATCGCCGGCTTCCACCTTCTACTCGTTTTATTAGTAATCACTTTCCGCAAGAAACTCATCATCAATCCAATGGTGAACTTCATTGCCGGACTGTTCTTTGAGAATGATAATGAAAAATGATACCATCATGAACAATATGCCTGACTCCTCTTCCATGACTCTGGAAAGTATCGCGCTACGAAAAAAAGAATTACGGAAGAAATTGCATGTACAGAAAGAAATCATGACGGATACGGCAAGAGAACTGTTTGCACCCCTTGCACCCGCTGCCGACAAGGGCAACGCCATTATGCGCGCTTTCAACACGGGCATGGCTGTCTTCGACGGATTGATGCTGGGAGTAAAGATGATGAGAAAGGTCAGAAGCATGTTTGCAACCAGAAGATAAACAGGCGCCATAAAGCAAAAAAGCCGCGTTCTTCCATTGAGGGACGCGGCTCTTTTTATTAATTCAATTCCAATGATTACAGATACGTTTCGAGCAACTTCACGCCACCGTCTTCCGGAACAATCGTAACTTCTTGCGTAACCGCAGGCAGCAATATCGTTTCACCTGCACGCACAGCAATCTCATTCTGGCTGTCGTCCGTGATACGGCATGCGCCTTCCACACAAATAAAAATCACAAATGAATCCAATTCAGAATAGTCACATGTAATTTCTTCTGTCATGTCATAGAGAGAAGTAGTGAAGTAAGGACTGGCAACCAATTCCACCGGTTCGTTCTTCAGATGATCATATTCTGTACGGAAGTCATCCTGTACATCAGCAAAATTAATAGCCTCAGTAGCCTGAGTAGTGTGCAACTCGCGAGATTTACCCTCTTTGTCTTTCCGATTGTAATCGAAAATACGATAAGTGATATCCGAAGTCTGCTGAATTTCAGCAACAAAAGCACCGGCACCAATACCATGCACACGACCGGCAGGCACATAGAACACATCCCCCGGTTTTACATCGCACGTTTGCAGCACTTCAGCAAAGGTTCCATTATAAACTCTTTCCTTGTATTCTTTCGGAGTTATCTGCTCAGAAAAGCCGGAAATCAGTTTTGCCCCCTTATCTGCCGATACCACATACCACATTTCATTCTTGCCGAAAGAATTGTGGCGTTTTCTCGCCAACTCATCTCCCGGATGTACCTGAATGGATAAATCCAACTTGGCATCAATGAATTTTATCAACAAGGGAAACTTTGTGCCAAAACGAGAGTAATTCGCTTCACCGACAAGTTCATGACGGTATTTTCCCACCATCTCAGGGAGTGTAAGGCCTTTGTCAGGCCCATTAGCGACGACAGACTCGTTGTCTTCTACAGCCGAGATTTCCCAGCTTTCGCCTACTCCGGATAGCGTTTCATTCAATTGCTTGAAAGCAATAATCTTGTCGCCTCCCCAAAGCGTCTGCTTCAGAATAGGCTCAAATTTCAAAGGATACATTCGTAGTTTTTGTTAGAGCTTTAAATAAAAATGTTACATTTTTTTAGATTAACGCGACAAACTTACAAAAAATATCAATTCGCCTCGTAAATGTTAAACGCTAAACTTTCCTAAAATGTTCTTCACATTTCAAGATAAACCCTTGGGAGTACGGAAGAATTTCTTTTTATTTGCAAGAAATTTAATTTTATACCATGGATATGATAAACACCGTGTCAACGGAAAGTAACTTGTCGGGTTTGAACAAGGAAGACTTTCAAAAAGATATAAATAACAAGAAGACTGATTTATTTATTCTTAAAAATGCTCAGGGAATGGAAGTTGCAGTAACTAACTACGGATGCGCTATCCTTTCCATTATGGTTCCCGACAAAAACGGGAAGTATGCTAACGTAATTTTGGGACATGACAGTATAGACCATGTAGTCAACAGCCCCGAACCTTTCCTCAACACCACCATCGGACGCTACGGAAACCGTATAGCCAAAGGAAAATTCACTCTTTATGGCGAAGAGCACAATCTGACAATCAACAATGGACCAAATTCTTTGCACGGTGGACCCACAGGTTTCCACGCCAGAGTGTGGGATGCAGTCCAACCGGATCCGACGACTGTTGTATTCAACTATACATCCGCAGATGGCGAAGAGGGCTTTCCCGGTAATCTGGAAGTAGAAATGACCTATCGTCTGGAAGATGAAACCAATGCACTGGTTATTGAATATCGGGCTACCACAGACAAGGCAACTGTTGTCAACCTCACCAACCACGGCTTCTTCAATTTGGCAGGTATTGCCAATCCCACCCCTACGGTTCTGAACCACATCATTACTATCAACGCTGATCATTATACTCCCATTGACGAAGTGTCCATTCCGACAGGAGAAATCCTGAAGGTAGAAGGTACTCCTATGGATTTCCGTACACCGCATACCATCGGTGAACGTATTGATGATAAGTTCCAGCAATTGGTGAATGGTGCAGGTTACGATCACTGCTACGTACTGAATAAGACAGAGAGTGGCGAATTAAGCCTTGCCGCTACTTATACGGAACCCGAAAGCGGACGTACAATGGAAGTATATACCACAGAGAATGGTGTACAACTCTATACCGGAAACTGGCTAGGCGGCTTTGCAGGTGCTCACGGAGCTACTTTCCCGGCACGCAGCGCTGTTTGCTTTGAAGCACAATGTTTCCCCGACACACCCAACAAACCACATTTCCCATCGGCCGTATTGCTCCCGGACGATGAATACCAACAAGTAACCATTTACAAGTTCGGTGTACAAGAATGAATATAACTAACCTAATTTTATAACTAATTTAATTAATTAAAAACCATGACACAACAAAAACAGAACGGTAATCTTATCGCTATTATTACCATGTTCTTCATTTTTGCGATGATTTCCTTCGTTACCAATCTTGCCGCACCGTTCGGTACGATTTGGAGAAACGAATATGCGGGTTCGAACACTTTAGGTATGATGGGAAATATGATGAACTTCCTGGCTTACCTGTTTATGGGAATTCCTGCCGGTAACATGCTCGTTAAGATCGGTTACAAGAAGACTGCTTTGATTGCAATGGCAGTAGGTTTCCTCGGTTTGTTCACACAGTATCTTTCCAGCTTATTCGGAGCAGGTGCTGAAGTATTCGCATTCGGTGAGTATGTTATCAAATTAAACTTTGTAATCTATCTGCTTGGTGCATTTATCTGCGGTTTCTGCGTTTGTATGCTTAACACAGTGGTAAACCCGATGTTGAACCTTCTCGGTGGCGGTGGTAACAAAGGTAACCAGTTGATTCAGACTGGTGGAGCTCTTAATTCTTTGTCTGGTACATTGACTCCGCTTTTCGTAGGTGCTTTGATCGGTACTGTTACTTCAAGTACTGCTATGTCTGACGTTGCTCCTCTGCTCTTCGTTGCTATGGGTGTATTCGTTGCTGCATTTATCGTTATCTCATTTGTTGCTATTCCTGAACCACACCTTCAGAAAGGTGGAGTGAAGAAAGAAAAATTCTCTCACAGTCCATGGAGCTTCCGTCACACTTTACTGGGTGTAATCGGTATCTTTATTTATGTAGGTATTGAAATTGGTATCCCGGGTACACTGAACTTCTATCTTGCCGATTCAAGCGATAAAGGTGCCGGTATCATGATGAACGGTGCTGCTATCGGTGGTGCTATCGCTGCTATCTATTGGTTGCTGATGCTTGTGGGGCGTACTGCAAGTAGTGCTATCAGTGGTAAGGTTTCCAGCCGTGCACAGTTGATCGCTGTTTCTGCTACTGCTATCATTTTCGTATTGATCGCTATCTTCACTCCGAAAGATGTAACGGTTTCAATGCCGGGTTACACTGTAGGCGAAGGCTTTATGATGGCACAGGTTCCTGTAAGCGCCTTGTTCCTTGTACTTTGCGGTCTTTGTACTTCTGTAATGTGGGGTGGTATCTTCAACCTTGCAGTAGAAGGCTTAGGAAAATATACAGCACAGGCTTCCGGAATCTTTATGATGATGGTTGTTGGTGGTGGTGTATTGCCGTTGATCCAACAAAGCATCTCTGACTCTGTAGGTTATATGGCCAGCTACTGGCTGATTATCGCAGCTCTTGCTTATCTGCTGTTCTACGGCTTGGTAGGTTGCAAAAATGTAAATAAAGATATCCCAGTAGAGGATTAACGCAATTAAAAGGTATAGGTAATTAATTTATTCACTTATAAATTTGAAAAGATTATGGATATAGAACACGTAAGAAGCCGTTTCATCAAGCATTTTGACGGAACAACAGGAGCAGTTTACGCTTCTCCGGGACGCATCAACCTCATTGGTGAGCATACAGACTATAACGGTGGTTTTGTATTCCCTGGAGCAATCGATAAAGGTATGATCGCTGAAATTAAACCGAATGGTACAGACATTGTGAAAGCTTATTCCATCGATCTGAAAGATTATGTGGAATTCGGTTTGAAGGAAGAAGATGCTCCCCGTGCAAGCTGGGCAAGATATATCTTCGGTGTATGCCGTGAGATGATTAAGCGTGGCGTTGATGTAAAGGGCTTCGATACTGCTTTCTCCGGTGATGTGCCTTTAGGTGCAGGTATGTCTTCATCTGCCGCTTTGGAGAGTACATATGCGTATGCATTGAACGATCTGTTCGGTGACAACAAGATAGACAAGTTCGAACTGGCTAAAGTAGGTCAGGCAACTGAACATAACTATTGCGGTGTAAACTGTGGTATTATGGACCAGTTCGCTTCTGTATTTGGCAAGCAAGGTAGTCTTATCCGTCTGGACTGCCGCTCACTGGAATATCAATACTTTCCATTCGATCCGAAAGGCTATCGTTTGGTATTGGTAGACTCTGTAGTTAAACACGAATTGGCTTCTTCAGCATATAACAAGCGTCGTCAAAGTTGCGAAGCTGCCGTTGCTGCAATTCAGAAGCAACATCCGCATGTAGAGTTCCTGCGCGATTGTACCATGGACATGCTACAAGAGTCAAAAGCTGAAATCAGCGAAGAAGACTACATGCGTGCAGAATACGTAATCGAAGAAATCCAACGCGTACTTGATGTTTGCGATGCACTGGAAAAAGGTGATTACGAAACTGTAGGTCAGAAGATGTACGAAACACATCATGGCATGAGCAAGCTTTACGAAGTTAGCTGCGAAGAGCTCGACTTCCTGAATGATCTTGCATTCGACTGCGGTGTAACAGGTTCACGCGTAATGGGCGGTGGTTTCGGTGGTTGTACTATCAACTTGGTGAAAGATGAGTTGTATGATACATTCATCCAGAATGCCAAGGATAAGTTCAAAGAGAAATTTGGCAGAAGCCCTAAAATTTATGATGTAGTCATCGGTGACGGTGCTCGCAGATTAGTTTAAAATAAAAACAACCCAATCTTAAAAGGGCGTCTTCCCATCACGGGGAGACGCCCTTATCTTTTTAGCCTTTTTCAAATAAACTAATTAACTAACCTAATCTAACCTTCAATATATTCTAATATCTAAACCTATTGCACTCCTTCTGTTGTCATCTGAATACGCTTCATGGTTCCATCTTCATTATAGTACAGGCGATCAATGTCTTCATATTCCCAAGGTCCGGTAATACTCCGGTTCATTGCATAGCAAATCTTCTCGGAATAGAACTTGCCATCGCGCTCAATGACCTGACTTGCCCATACTTCCCCCTTCGCCCGGGAGAATTCATCCATTATTTTCATCCTTTTTTGAAGATATAAACAACAAATGTCTTTGGTTCCAACTCTACATTCAACACCTGACCATCAATTGATACCGGAGTTTCCTGAGGCTGAATAGCAAACGGCTGCTCAATTGTATTATCTTTATCCAGATCGGCTGAACGCAGCTTGATGCAACGACCGTCAGACAATACATCCTGTTTCTTCAATCCTTCAAACTTTAATGACAGAGGCTGGGCTTTATCAGAAGTATTGGCAACCTTTACTATGATTTCGCTCTTATCCTTATCATAAACCGCACTCGCAAACAGTCCGTTCTGATCTTCGGCACCTGTTACAGGCTTCTTATTCATCGTCAAAGAAAGTACATTAGTGCCCTTGTGATGTCCGTAGAGTTGCTGTACATAGTAACTTACGGTACGGACAGAGTTGAGATTATCAAACCAGATCATATCCGGACGCCATTGCCATCCTTCCACATGAGCAAACAAAGGAGCATAAGTGGCCATGTGCACAATATCCGCATTGCGCTCCAATCCGGTCATAAATGCAGCTTCAAGCAGAGCAGCATTGAAATGGTTCCATTTCTTACCTTTACCGTGACAAGCATATTCTCCTGCAAACACTTTCGGACCTTTACGGTCATAGTTATCATAGCGCGCTCCCTCATTCAGGAACCAGTTTTCGGGACGATAGAAATGTTCATCCACCAAGTCAACTTTCAGACGTTTCATTTCCGGCCATAGATATTCGAACTGTTTTCCTTCAGAGTCCGGACCGGAGCTTCCAATAATCTTGATATCCGGATAGGCTTTACGAATAGCCTTGATAAACGGTTCGAGGTGCTCCGGATATTCCGGTCCCCACTGCTCATTACCTATACCAATGAATTTCAGGTTGAACGATGCAGGGTGTCCCATATCGGCACGCAGTTTTCCCCATTTCGTGGTCACATCCCCATTGGCAAATTCTATCAGATCAAGAGCATCCTGCACATAGCTATCCAAATCGCAAACAGCCACGTGTGCCTCTGCATCTGAATTCTGAAACTGACAAGCCAGACCGCAACTCAATACAGGAAGCGGCTCTGCTCCTATTTCTTCCGAAAGTTGGAAGAACTCAAAAAAGCCTAATCCATAGCTCTGAAAATAATCGGGATAGAAACGATGCGGGAAAGTATATTCCCAACGATTCTCATTCAGGGGACGATTTTCTACAGGGCCTACTGATTTTTTCCAGTCATAACGCGTAGCCAAATCTGTTCCTTCAACGATACATCCGCCGGGGAAACGGAAAACACCCGGTTTGATATCTGCTAAAGCTTGCGCAAGGTCTTTACGCAAACCATTCTCATGTCCTTTCCACGTATCGACTGGGAAAAGGGAAACGTGTTCCAAATCGACTGTTCCCCCTGAAGCAAGGAAAATACGTAATGTTGACTTTGGATCTGTTATGCTGGGCTTCAGAATAACATGATACTTTTTCCATTCTTTCGAATCAATAGTCAATGTTGCTGTAGCGAAAGCATGATGTTCGCCCATAGATTGGGTATCTACCAACTCTATACGGATTTTTTCTGCTGTTCCTCCTTGAGGCAAACGTGCCCATACGGAAAAGCGATACTCTTCTCCGGCTTTTACACCGATGCCAAAGAATCCTTCATTGTCAAGTCCGGTGTGCTTATGCGGGTGTCCCGGATCAGACAAACGAACATAATGAGGATTCTTCTCAAAAGGTCCGTCATCCTGCAAAGTCACATTACCAAAAGTTTTCCATCCCATCAAATTTTGAGGGAATTCAAACGAACGGTTCTTCACTAACTCGGCATATAGTCCGCCATCAGCGGCATAGTTGATATCCTCAAAGAACAACCCATACATAGTAGGCTGAATCTCTGCACCTAATTTCTTGGTTTGTATCACAAACTCATTGGTTTGTGCCTGAAGCGCCATACCCGCAGTAAGGGTCAGCGCTGTTAATAATCCAGTGTATCTTTTCATGGTTTCAAAATAAAAATTATAATTGATTACTTAGTTCTTTTTCCCCAGACGGAACGTCCCCGGCTATCCAGACCAGTGAAAAGAACGGTTTCCGTTTCATTTTCCCAATCATGTCCGGCAAATACTATCAAGTCTTTTATATCTTCTCCATCAAATGTCAACCGCAGAGATTGCTTTACATCTGCAAAATCCCAGGTTCCTTTATTCTCTCCCAGTTTTCCATCTTTCTCCAAATGTAGCAGACGAGACATGTTCCATTCTTCATCTTGCAGTTCACCCTCACCCCACAATATTTGTCCCGCTTCTAACTGGCGTTCATACAAAGGTTCCTGCACACGGATAACCTCCCACTCACCAGCCAAATCTGCTGCGGAGAACTTCCGGGATTTACTACCAGCATAACGCTCAGGAGATACTACAGGCCAACCCTCTTCCGTAAAGAACACCTGACGTATATGAAGATCCATCATTTGATTCTGTGGAGACAAACGCCCCTGATGAGCCATAAAGTACTGTCCATCATCTGAAGTAAACACCGCGCAATGCGCTGTTCCGGCCCAACCCGGATGATTTTTGAAACGGTAAGGCACCGTTAGTATCGGAAAGTTATTGGTAGTATCTTTCAATTCCTTACCAAAGTAATCCATAAAAGGACCTTCTGCTTTATCTGAACGTCCGACACGCACATTATAAGTCGTCATCAGCGGATCGTAGGAAACAAAAAGGAAATATTCTTTTAATTCAGGATTATAATTAATCTCAGGCGCTTCCAGATTATCCTTCTTGTAATTAGCACGACGAGCTACCAAGTGTCCTCTATCTCCTTCTGCCAAAGGAAGTCCGGTTTCAGGATTCAGTTCCACGCAGTACAAACCACCAAAGAACGAACCGTAGTGCATCCACCACTTCCCATTTGAAGGGTCTACAGTGATACTGGGATCAATGGCATTCATGGCTGTCGTATCATCTGTTTTAACAACACAGCCTGCCAATGTCCAAGGACCTTCAGGCGAATCAGATTCAGCTAATCCGATATAGGATGTCTTCCGCCCGAAAGCCGATACGCAATAATACAATCTATACTTATTGTTATAAGGAATAATATAAGGAGCCCATATATTTGTCGCCCCATGTCCATCAGCATGGGTACGCACCCACTCTACCGCTTCTTGCGGAATTTCAGGAAACGCCCAGCCAAGGAATTCCCAATTCACCAGATCTTTAGAACGCCGCATCTGAATAAACCCCAAAGGGACTCCTTTCTCTTTAGCTTCTTTACGGTTTTCACGGAATATTGCATCTGTAGAATACATATAGTAATACTCACCCATCTTCCGGCATGACGGATCATGTACATTATAAGTTCCCCACGATTGATAATTCTCCATAGAAGACAGTGAAGAATAATCATCCGTCCACGGATTAGGAGAAGAGACAGGCGTAAATACAGAGGAAGTACAACCAGCAAACAGGCTGCTCATCAACACAACAGCTATACATAATAAGTTTCTCATACTATCAGTAGATTATAAATTCTATTGCAAAAATACGCCCGGGGTAAGCATGGTAAGGTGGACAAATGAACATTTGAGGTGGACAATTCAGCAATTTAAATTAAAAACAGCTATTCTGATTTTAAACATTATAAATATTCTTCTAACTTTGCCTTTAATAATACAAATTATATGAAAAGACACAACCTTTTATACCTTATTATATATATCAGTTTCATTATACCGTGTGCTCTGCAAGCACAAGAGCGTTTCACCGACCAGTACAATGTCTCATACATCACCATGGATGATGGACTCCCACATAATTTTATTGATGATATTTATAAAGATACCCGGGGATTTCTTTGGATTTCTACGGCCGGAGGAGGGCTTTCCCGATATGATGGTTATGAATTCATTCATTTCAATCCCAATACCTCCCATTGTAAGCTAAAAAGTAACTTTATACTAAATGTACATGAAGATACCTTTCAACGCCTTTGGATTGTATCTGAAGGAGGAACTGACATTATTGATTTATTGACTTTACAACCTATCATCCCGAATGATCCCAAAGGACTGCTAACTACCTTGTTAAACCAACCGGCATATACTATAATGCGCGATTCACAGAATTCTATATGGTTGCAATGCGGAAATGCACTTCACCGGATTACCTTTAATATAAAAGGAGACGTGGAAAGCCTGTCTACATTAACATTGCCGCAATTAAACGAACCGGATCTCGTATTAAAGGATATTGATGAAGACGGGAAAATATGGACTGCAATAAATGGTACAATCTATAAAATCATTCCGAATAATCAGGGAGGATTAGAAGAAAGCCATATATCAGAGAAACTAACGTTCTTACCTGATACCTATCTGAAAGATATGTTGGCAAAAGAAAATGAGGTATGGATAGCCACGCATGCAGGATTGTACCGCTATAATAAAAACAGTAACGCAATAAAGATTTACGAAAATATTCCTAATGACCCACATTCCATTTCGCAAAATTATCTGACCAGTCTTGCTATCACCAACGATAAACAATTGATTGCAGGTACACTCCGTGGTGCAAATATTTATAATCCAATTACAGACAGTTTCGAACATCTCGCCCATAATTCTACTGGCAACAGCCTATTGAATAGTAACTTTATCAATTGTATAAAAGTAGACGGAAAACATATATGGATCGGCACTGAAAGCGGAGGAATCAACAAACTCGCACCCAAACGCTTATCTATACATAACTACATACATGATAAAGAAATTCCCTCAAGCCTGTCTGACAACCCGGTAAATGCCATTTATGAAGATAAAGAAAAAAACTTATGGGTAGGCACTGTGGAAGGAGGTTTGAATTTGAAGAGACAAGGGACTGAACAGTTTCTCCATTACAGATGGGAACGCGGTGAGATAAGCCATAATTCTGTCAGTAGCCTTGCCAGTGACAACCAAGGTCGGTTATGGGTAGGTACTTGGGGCGGTGGAATCAATATTATGAATCCCAAAGCACTGAATCGTCCCCTTCAAGTCATATATACACATCCTGAAACAGGCTTTCCATTATTCTTCATAGCAGTACTTGTTTATGACCCTATCAATAACGGAATGTGGGTAGGTGCCAATCGGGGGCTCTTTTTTTACGATATGGCAACTCAGAAATTCATTTCCCCCTTTGCTAACCATATGGCAGAAAATGTACGTGGTTGCCTCGGTGCTCTCATCGACAAAGAAGATAAACTATGGATAGGCAGTACAGAAGGAGTATATATTATAGACCTTCATTCCCGCACCGCTAAATCAGAGAAAGGAGAGTTCCAGTACCGACATCTCAATTATAAGCTGGACAATCCTCAATCAAAGTTAATAGAGAAGATTAGTTGCTTCTGTGAAACGACAGATGGAACACTGTGGCTGGGTAGCAACGGATATGGTATTTATAAAAGAGTTGTTGATGGCCAAGGCAAAGAAAAATTCATTTCTTATAATACCACCCAAGACCTAATCAACAATAATGTCCGGAGCATGCAAGAAGGCATAGACGGCAATATCTGGATAGGAACAAATAATGGACTTTCCTGTTATCACCCGACAGAGAACCGTTTTACGAATTACACGAAACAAGATGGGCTACCCGATACTCAATTTTACTGGAACGCCTCATGTCATTCATCAGACGGAACCCTCTATTTTGGTACTGTCGCAGGACTCACAGCCATTGAAAGCAATTTTCCGCCTAGTATAATCCAGCCAGCCAATGTAAGATTCACTAAACTAAGAATCGGGAATCAAGATATTCTTCCCGGTAACATATATCTATCCCAAGATATTGCTGTCACTCAGGAAATAAAATTTCATGAAAAAGAAAAATCATTTTCTTTGGAATTCTCAGCCCTAAATTTTGAACCGGACAATACGGCCACATATAGCTATCGTCTTCTCGGATTTGAAGATAAATGGGTACAAGTACCCGGAAACCGACGATTTGCAAGTTACACAAACCTGCGTCCAGGAACTTATACCCTGCAAGTAAAATATACGCCCGACGGAGAAGATGGAGCAGAGAGCATCACACAACTAAAGATCATTATCCAACCCTACTTCTATAAGACCACTTGGTTTATCTTATTGCTTATAGGTTTCGCTTTATTAATCACCTGGCAAATTTATCAATGGCGTATACGGAACTTCAAGCAACAAAGAGAGCTGTTGCATCGTACAGTGGAAGAACGTACATACCAGCTGGAACAACAAAAACAACTATTAGAGAATCAAACGGAAGAACTCTCCAGGCAAAACAATACACTAAAACAACAAAACGAAAAAATCACCCGGCAGAAAGCTCAATTAAGCCGTATGGCACGCAAAGTTCAAGAGTTGACATTAGATAAGATTGCCTTCTTTACTAATATTACACATGAATTCCGTACCCCGATAACCTTGATTATCGGCCCCATCGAACGTGCTCTTAAACTGAGTTATAATCCGCAGGTAATAGAACAATTAAACTTTGTAGAACGTAACTCCAAATATTTATTATCCCTTGTCAATCAGTTAATGGACTTCCGAAAGGTAGAATCCGGTAAACTGAATATAGTAAAGACTAAAGGAAACTTTCTGAATTTTATAAACTCATTACTCACTCCTTTTGAAGTGTTTGCCGGAGAGCGGAATATCGCGATCAAGCACTTTTTCCATATGAAAGATCCTGAAATCCGTTACGATGAGGAAGCCATGCATAAAGTAATTACCAATCTGCTAAGCAATGCTATTAAATTCACTCCCGATAATGGGGAAATATCCGTATATATAGCTACATTACCGACAAAAGAAAGTAAGGAAGTACTCTACCTCTGCGTCAGTGATAGTGGAACAGGCATTCCGGAACAAGATATAGAGCAGATATTCAACCGCTTCTACCAATCAAAGAAACAAGTGAAGTATCCTGTATATGGACAAACCGGTACTGGCATAGGGTTATATCTCTGTAAACGTATCGTACTGATGCACGACGGAGATATAAGTGTCCGCAATAACCCCGGTTCCGGCTGCTCTTTCCGCATCTTGCTTCCATTACCCAAGGAAGACATAAACGATCAGCTTATCATTGAAAATAACATTCCACCTACAACACCCGCAACAGCAGACGACGAGTTACCCAAAGAAAAAGTGGCTTTGAATATTCTGGTTGTAGAAGACAATGCTGACATGAGAGGATATATCCGTTCTATCCTCCGCGATTATTATAATGTACTCGAAGCTTGTAACGGTGCAGAAGCCATTGAAATACTAAACAGGCAATCGATAGATTTCATTGTAAGTGACCTGATGATGCCAGTAATGGATGGCATAGAGCTGTCACGTCGAGTAAAAGAGACTTTTGCAAACTCACACATCCCTTTCCTAATGCTTACTGCCAAGACATCACCTGAAGCCCGTCTGGAAAGCTACCGTACAGGAGTAGACGAATATCTTCTAAAACCTTTTGATGAGACTCTCCTATTAACCCGTATTGAAAATATTCTGGAGAATCGTAGACGCTACCAGAGACAATTCAGGGCGAATATGGATGTTGAAGTACTAAATATAGAAGAAGAATCAGGAGACAAGAAGTTCATCAACCAAGTGATGGAAGTAGTGAAAGAACACTATAAAAACCCCTACTTTGAGGTCAGTGATTTCAGCGAAGCCGTTGGGGTAAGTAAAAGTTTGCTAAACAAGAAGCTTCAAAACCTCATCGGACAGTCTGCCGGGCAATTCATCCGTAACTACAGACTGAACACTGCCCGGGAGCTGATTCTCAAAAACCGGGAAACAAAACAGATGAATATCGCTGAAATAGCATATGAGGTAGGTTTCAATGACCCCAAGTACTTTGCCCGTTGCTTCAGTAAACAATTCAATATGAAGCCCAGCGATCTGATGAATGAGGAGGGTAATAACTGAAAAATTACGAAAACAACGTACAGTAGATAAAATTTATAGTCACTATTTTCCGCTAATAATCAACCTTTTACAAAAAGTAAGTCTCTTGTCTACAAGGAATTAACTTTCTGTCAACAAAAAGTTAACTTCTTGTTGACAAACTCTTAACTTCTTGCATACAGAAACATTGTTATTTTCATGTTTTTTTTACAAGGAGAGGTAACTATGCCCATTTACGGCATTGATCAGGTGATTAAATAATCATTCATAAGAGCTCTCTTATATATCAACTACAATAATAATTGTAGTTTTTACACTCAAATACTCGTTTGTCCACCTCTAATATTCGTTTGTCCACCCCTAAAAGCATGTTTGGGCGTACTTTTGCATCACTACTTAATGTATCAGATAAGTAGAATAACTAATTGTTAAACCAATAATATCTGTATTATGAAGACAAGAAAATGGCCGGCCATATGCCTGGCAATTCTTACAATGTGTATGGGGTCTTGTCAGGATTGGGGGCAAATGGACCCAATCCCTGGAAATCAAGTTTTACCTAAACTTGAGCTGGTTGCCAATCTGACATTCGATGATGAAGAATTGAACCCCGAAGAGATTCAGACTTTCGCCTACCCTGATGGCGACATTCCTATTTTAGTTACTGATGAAGCATTAGGACAAGTACTGGAACTATCCGGTGGCTATGCACGCATCTTTAATCCATTAAATAAGGTGAAAGTGCAAGACGGAGTTTCACTCACTTTCTGGATGAAACAAGCTGTCCCTGAAGAAGATGAAGATGCATCCGCTTTTGAACAGGATGTAACTGGTGCTATTTTTTCATTTGAAAATGCAAATTCTACTCAACGTATGTTTTTTACAGCCAACGGTTGGTTAAACTATGAAGGTGTAGATGGTAGTTACGAAGACAATAATCCAGCGGATGCCAAAACCGGATTGATGAGTGCCGGTGAATGGCATTATGTAGCAATATCTGTTAAGAATAACGGATATTTTGTGTATGTAGACGGATTAAAGAAAATAGAGAAAACTGTCTCTGACTTCGATTGCTCAAAAATCGTTCAGTTTATGGCGTCCGTACCTTATCTATATATAGGATACGGTTCGGACACCGAGAATCAGAAGTGGCAGCTCGACGACCTGTCCGTTTATCGGAATACGATAACAAGCAAAGAAATTGCAGTGCCGAAGAAAGGTGGAGACAGCAGTGTCGAAGGTGGTGAGCTTTATCCCGGCCAAGTTTTCTTCAGCGATTTTGAAAGAGAAAACGATGGCACAACTATTTATGGTAAGGGTAGCTTCACTGATTTCGGAGGCAATTTTGGTCGCGTATTCCAAAATGTGGGTGGCGCTCAACGCTCCAATTATTTAATACTGCCCGAAGATGTCCTTTCTCATTCAGCAGAAACCAAAGAATTGAGCATCGGTGTATGGGTGAATGCTGCCAATGCAGGTGCTTCTTCCGACTATATGTGGGCTCCACTATTTTCAGCCTATGCCTCTGGTCCTGCTACAGATAATGGTACTCCCATGTTTATCTGCCAATATAGAGGTATTCTGCAAGTGAACTGCAATGGTTGGTGTGACTTTACAGATGCACAAAATGTAAACCAAGTCAATGGAGTCTACCACGATGCTACAGACTGGTTAGCCGATAAAAGTTGGCACTATTATACAGTTACGCTGACTGAGACCAATGCCAAAGTATACTTTGATGGAGTACTGAAAAATGAATGGAATGTTAGCGGTTCCGGTGACGGAAATGTCATTGGTGGCTTATTCTCCAACGGAAGTGATTTAAAATATATCTGTCTGGGAGGTAACCAAGCATGGAACTGGGGAGATAATGACCCAGGATTCATGTTCGACGATATTGCCATTTATAATAAAGCGTTGACTAAAGCAGAAATCGATAATATCATTGCCTATAAAAAACTACCGACTCCAACGTATTTCAACGACTTTGAAAAAGGTGTAGGCAATGCCACAATCTACGGTGCAGGAACTATCGAACGTCCTGGCGGCGCATGGGGGAATGTATTCCAGAATGTAGGAGGCGCACTACGCTCCAATTATTTAGTGTTGCCCGAAGATGCCCTCTCTCATACTGCTGATACAAAACAATTAACTGTAGCCGTTTGGGTAAATTCTGAAAATGCAGGGGCTTCTGCTGATTACATGTGGGCTCCGTTGTTCATGGCATACGGTTCAGGACCAGCCACTGATAATGGTGCACCGATGTTGGCATGCCAATACAGGGGGGTACTGCAAGTTAACTGTAGTGGTTGGTGCGACTTTACAGACGCGCAGAATACAGCAGGTGTCAATGTGGCTTATCATGATGCCACAGATTGGCTTGCCGACAAAGACTGGCATTTGTATACTGTCGTGTTCACTGAAACCAACGCTAAAGTCTACTTCGACGGTGTACTGAAAAATGAATGGAATGTTTCGGGCTCAGGCGACGGGAATGTTATTGCAGGTTTGTTCTCTAACGGAAGCGACTTGAAATATATCTGCCTGGGAGGTAACCAAGCATGGAACTGGGGAGACAATGATCCGGGCTTTGCTTTCGACCACATTTCTATTTACAACGCAGCTTTAACTCAGGAACAAATTAAAGTTCTGGTTAGTCGTAAGAAATAACCTTTATTCTAATATAAATTAACGCAATATGAAAGAAAAGAAACATCAAACAACACCAAGATTCAAGTGTATTGGCATGTTGTTGACGCTTGCCCTGATACTGATAGGCCAGGTAGCCCAGGCTCAATCAAAGCAAGTAACAGGCGTCGTGAAGGATGCCACAGGAGAGACTGTCATAGGCGCCAGCGTACTTGAAAAAGGTACACCAAGCAATGGTACTATTACCGATATGGACGGTAACTTCAAGCTAACTGTCAGCAGTGGCAATGCCACACTACAGATTTCATTTGTTGGTTATCAGACACAAGAAATCAGCCTGAACGGAAAAAGTTCCATTGCTGTAACATTGAAAGAAGACTCGGAAATGCTGGAAGAAGTTGTGGTAGTAGGTTATGGCGCACAGAAAAAAGAGAGTGTTATTGGTGCCATCTCTCAGGTATCATCCAAAGACTTATTGTCTACTCCCGCCGCCAACGTATCACAAGCCATTGCCGGTAAGATTCCCGGTGTAATCACTTCACAGACTTCCGGTGCGCCGGGTGCTGATGATGCCCAAATCTTTATCCGTGGCCGTGCCACCTTTGCAGGCGATGCGCAACCGCTTATCTTAGTAGACGGTGTGGAACGTGCTTTCTCGCAAATAGCTCCCGATGACATCGAAACCATCTCTGTACTGAAAGATGCTTCAGCAACAGCTGTTTACGGTGTGCGTGGTGCAAACGGTGTAATGTTGATTACTACTAAGCGTGGTAAGGAACAGAAACCGGAAGTGAGCTTGACTGCTAACTGGCAGATTCAAAGTCCTACACGTGGAGATACTTACCTGAACTCATATCAGTCTGTTGTACTGCTTGAAGAAGCTTTGCGTAACGATGGAATTAACTCATGGTACAGCGACAATGATATTGAGATGTATCGCAAATCAGTAGCCGGACAACTGAGCGGAGTAGACGCCATGCTCTATCCTAACGTAAATTGGTATGATGAGGTACTTAACAGTACAGCTCCTGCACAACGCTACAACGTAAGTATTCGTGGAGGTACGAAACGTATGCGGTACTATGCTTCCGGAGAATTCTACGATCAGACTTCTATGTATAAAAACCTGAGTAACGATGCGTATGGAAACAAATCAAGCCTGAACTTCCGCCGTTACGCTTTCCGTGCCAATACTGATTTCTTCTTGACGAAAGATTTGACTTTCTCAGTAAACTTCGGTACACGCTTTGAGGAACGCAGAGGCCCCAAGACTACAGAAAGAGGCGACTACAGTGAAGTGTTTTATGAAATCAATCATACTCCGGGCTGGGTATTTCCTGTAGCTTATGAAGTACAAAGTGGTGAAACTACCCGCTCACTCTATGGCGGTAGTTCACAGTATCAGAATAACATAGTAGCTGCATTGGCAGAAGGAGGTTATTATCGTTCAGTAAACACTATTAATGAAACAAACTTCATTGTAGATTATAAATTGGATTGGCTCACTGAAGGTTTAAGTGTGAAAGGCATGTTGTCGTTCGACTATGAAAACGAACATCGCAGAAATTATACCAAAAATTTCGCCACCTATGAATTAAACAATCGTGATAATTATAATTCTATTGATGCTTACAATAAATTCAACACTGATACCGAATTAGCTTATGGTTCTTCTTTCACCTCTATCTATAAACTCTATATGGAGGCTCAGGTGAATTATGCACGTAAGTTCGGTAAACATGATGTAACCGGTATGATGCTATATATGCAGAATGATTACCGTAACAAAGCTGAACTGGCAGAACGTTATCAAGGTATCGTGGGTCGTGTTACTTATGGTTATGATGACCGTTATTTGTTTGAGTTCAATGCCGGTTATAACGGTTCCGAGAACTTTATGAAAGGTAAACGTTTCGGTTTCTTTCCTTCCGTATCTATGGGCTGGCGTATCACCAATGAAGAATTCATGAAAGGTACACAAGATTGGTTGAACAACCTGAAGCTTCGTGCTTCTTACGGCCAGGTAGGTAATGATATTTATAAAATAGGTGGTGCCAAGCAACGCTTCCTGTATGAACAGAAATGGAACCAGATTGGTAATGACTACCGATATGGAGAAACCTGGCAATCCGGTATTTATGAATCTCAATATCCTAACTATGGTGTTACATGGGAACGTGCCCATAAATATAACCTAGGTTTGGAATTTGGATTGTGGAACGGTCTGCTGAGTGGTAATCTTGACCTCTTCTACGAGAAGCGTAACGACATTCTGACACAGTATCTCACTCGTCCGCAATGGGTTGGAGTGGCCATGGCAGCTGCCAACCTGGGAAAAACGAAGAACAGCGGTTACGAAATCGAACTGAAACATGCCAACCACATCGGTAAGGATTTCAACTACACAGTGGGACTGACTTACTCTCACGCCAAAAACGAAATCCTCATGATGGACGAACCAGACTTGAAAACAGATTATCGCAAGCGTGAAGGTCATCCTATCAATCAGTACTTTGGTCTGGTATGTGACGGATTCATCACACAAGCCGACATTGATGGTGGAAAGCTTCCCGTGTCCAAACTTGGTGAAAATGTAGGAGTAGGAGATTTGAAGTATCGTGATATGAATGGTGACGGACTGATTGATGAACGTGACGAAACCTTCATCGGTTACAGTGATATTCCGGAAAACACGTACGCGCTGTCATTAGGAGCTAACTACAAGAACTGGGGATTCAGCGTTATGTTTCAGGGCGTGAATCACGTAAGCCGCTATTATGACGCTGAAGCAATGTTCGCTTTTGTAAATGGAGGTAAGGTGAAAGAACATCATCTGGACCGTTGGAATCCTTCCAAGAGTGAAGCTGAAAACTTAGCAAATGCCAAATATCCACGTCTTCACTATGACAGCTACGGCAATCATAACCAACGCGGAAACTCATTCTTCCTGAAAAACGGTGCATTCATGCGACTGAAAAATATAGAACTGAGCTACACCTTGCCTACTTTGTGGGCCAAGAAAGTAGGGATGAGCGACTGTCGTCTCTATGTAAATGCCAACAACCTGATTACCTGGGATGACTTGGATGGTCTGACCGATCCGGAAAGCAACGGTTCAAACCGCTATCCGATTATGAAAACCGTAAACTTTGGTGTAAACATTAAATTCTGATAGAAATATGAAGAAAGCATTATTATACAGTATATTCGCTCTTGGTATTGCCTCCACTACCCTAACCTCCTGCGAGGATATATTCGGTGGCTTCCTTGACAAACAACCCAGCAATGAGTTGACTGGCGAACAAGTGTTCAGCGATTGGAATCTGACTGTACAGTTCCACCTCGACACTTACAATTTCCTGCGCCACGGTGCAGGCCGCATCAGTACTACTTGGCTAGATGCAGCAACCGATTTGGCCGAGACTTCCTATGGGAATGGTGTAAGAACCTCTTTCAATATCGGCAACTTCTATGGAGGTTCAGGTGCATCCGAACTGGTTGATACTTGGGAACACTACTATCGCGGCATCCGCAAATGCAATATGCTTCTCACCCGCATAGAAGAAGTGCCCCAAAACCCTGCCGTCAGCGAAGATAAATATAATAGAGACAAAAAGAACTATATAGCAGAAGCCCGTTTCCTGCGCGCATACTTCTATTGGGAACTGTTCTTACGCTACGGTCCTATCCCCATTGTGAAAGAAGTGCTCGACCCTAACGGCGATTTGATGAGTAAATATACGACTCGTCCCACGACAAAAGAGTATGTAGTAGACTTTATTTTAGAGGAACTCAAAAGCTGTGAAGGCAATTTATTGGATTATGAAACAGCATGGAAATCAAGTTCCGCAGGACGCATCGGTCAGCCTATGGCATGCGCACTCCGGTCACGCATTATGCTTTTCATGGCAAGTCCACGCTATAGTAGCGAATCTGGTATCACCTGGCAACAGGCTGCTGATGTTGCCAAAGAATTCATTGACACCTATGGAGCAAACTTTGCATTGTTTAATGCTAAAGATGCTACTGGTGCCACTTTAGGAATAGAGAACTATACCAATGCACTGTTGAGAACCGCCTATCAAGGTAGCAACAAGGAAGTTATCTTCTACCGAAATGATGACAAGCAGAATTGGGGCAATATAAAAAATGACACACCGGTAGGTGAAGGAGGCAACGGTGGCCTTTGTCCGTCACAGAATCTGGTGGATATGTATGACATGGCGGACGGTTCTTCTCCCTTTAGCGAGTATGATGCTACCGGCGCCCCGGTATATACCGGCAATTCAATGATTCCCGCCATCAATCCTGCAAGCGGCTATAATGATGCCCAACCGTGGAGTAATCGCGATCCGCGTCTGGCTGCCACAGTTCTCTATCAAGGAGCTGAATGGGGTAACGGAAGCATTGACGTAAGATTTGGAATGCGTGACAACCCAAGAGGTAATGCAAACTCTACTCCTACAGGATACCATGTACGCAAGTATATTCCCGAATCAATTCTTAGCGTTGAACATTCCGGAACAGCCTATCGCCTGTGGACTATCATTCGCTATGCTGAAATCATGATGAACTATGCAGAAGCTATGAATGAAGTGAACGGCCCTTGCAGTGAAGTGTATTCCATGCTCGACCAAATACGCCAACGCGCAGGCATTTCGGGTAGTGTGACCGACCGCACCGACTTGAATACCAAAGACAAGATGCGCAACTTCATCCATAAAGAACGCACCATCGAATTTGCATTCGAAGAGCATCGCGCATGGGATGTTCGGCGCTGGAATGTAGCAACTGAGGCGTTATCACGTGACATCTACGGAGTGAATGTGACTGAAAATGGAACCATCACACGTAAAGTAGCCCAAAAACGCGTATTCGAAGATAAAATGTATCTCTATCCGATACCTGAGGGAGAATACTGGAAGACGAACATTGAAAATAATCCAGGCTGGTAATCTTAAATCGAATATATTATGCATAACAATATGAATCATATAATGAACAAACTGGCAGGAATCAGCAAATTCCTGTTGTTGGGAGTCCTGATTATCCTATCCGGTACAGTCCGGGCGCAGGACGAACAGACATTAAAAGGGCGTATCTTAGATCCTGACGGTACCCCAATTCCGGGAGCTATTGTGAACGTTACCGAGCAAAGCCGCATAGCTCTGTCTGATGATAACGGTTTCTTCAGTTTGAAGAATGTAAAAGCAGGCGATGAACTCTGCGTAAGTAGCATAGGTTACAAGAATACTACGGCTACAGCCGAATTTAATGATAACTTCAAAATTGTGATGGAACCTGACGTAGACGAATATCTACACACAATGCCAATAGCTTTCACACGCAAACCCAAGAAGTTTATGACTGAATCCACCTCGGCAGTAGCTGGTGAAAAGTTACAAAAGTATCCCATTACGGTGCTCCAGAATGCATTTTCTTCTACTGTTACCGGTATGGAAACTTATGAATGGTCCAGCGAACCGGGATGGACGGAAACAGCCATGTATATCCGCGGTATACGTACCATGAACTCCGGTGCCCGCAATCCGCTAATAATTGTAGACAATGTAGAACGCGACCTTTCATTTCTCGACGCTTTCCCCATTGAGAATATTACTATTCTGAAAGATGCAGCCGCAACAGCCATCTATGGTATGCGCGGTGCCAACGGTGCCATTCTGGTAACCACGAAACGCGGTGAAACAGGAAAGACGAAGATAGACTTCACGCAAGAAGTAGGTTTCCAGATGTTGAGCAACAAAATGGAAAATCAGAATGCATATAACAAAGCACTGACAACCAACCGGGTACTCTATCTGGACGGAAGCGATCCACAATACTCGGATGAACAAATTGAAATGTATCGTCGTGTCACTGCCGGTGAAGAACTGGAAGGTATAGACCGATACCGGTATTTCAATACGAACTGGTTTGATGAGTTGTATCGCGACATGGCTCCTACCTATAAAACAAATATGCAGATCAGTGGCGGAAGCAGCCGTGCACGTTACTATGTATCATTCTCATATCTCCGCCAGGAAGGTATGTGGAATTCCAAATGGACGGAATATAATGACAAATTCAGCACCCAGCACGTTTTGAACCGCTATAACCTGCGCTCCAATCTGGACATCGACGTAAACAAATATCTGAATGTATCATTGGATTTGGGTGGACGTATCGATAATATCTCTCAGCCTCGTACCGGTGTATTCTCATTGGTAACATTCGGTGCAGTAGAAGCCGACCCGATGGCTCCTGTTTACACCCCCAACGGAGAATTGTACTCCAAGAGCACAGCTCAGAATCCTGCACGTTTGTTAGGTTCATCCGGACAGGACAAAAACCGTCGTCGTAACTTGTATTCTACCGTTAATGTGACGGGCGACCTGTCCGAACTGGTGAAAGGACTGAAAGCAAACGTAACAGTTAGTTTTGATGCCTTTGATGTATTTCAATCGACTCAAGATAACAGTGTGAACTCTTACGAGTACGATTACATGAATATGAACGTAAAAGATCCGTCACAGTTTGAATACCAACAAACTACCAAGTATTCCGCTTTGACCAATCCATCTGCCAATGAACGTGCCAACTACTACAATTTTAATTTCAATGCCGGTTTCAGCTATAACCGGTCATTTGGAAAACATGCTGTAGATGCCCGCGCCTTCATACGTACATATCAGAATATGGAAAACGTACGCGACGCTAACAACCATGATGTAGGCAAGCTTTCGTCCAACCGTTTCTTGTCATACAACGGACAGGCAACTTATGTATATGATAACAAGTATATCCTTTCTGGAAACTTTTCGCGGATGGCCAGTGATAACTACGCACCGGAAGACCGCTGGGGTAATTTCTATGGAGCCTCTCTTGGTTGGGTAGCTTCAGAAGAGGCATGGTTGAAAAACAAGAATATCAGCCTACTGAAACTACGTGCTTCATTTGGTCACGTTGGACAATCTTCTACGGGCAGTAATCGTTACCCCTACCAAAGTACTTTTGGAACAAGTACCGGTTATAGCTTCGGAACTTCCAATACAGGCGTAGGAGGTGTTGCAGAAACCCTCTCCGGCAACCACAACAATAAATGGGAACTCTCTGATATGCTTAATGTTGGCGTAGATTTCGACTTCTGGCATAAGAGGCTCTACGGCTCATTCGACGCGTTCAAAGAATGGCGTTCCAATATTCTGGTAACCCGTTCCAATACTCCCAGCCTTTTAGGTATCGGTGTAGCACAAGATGCCTATGGAAAAGCCGAAACCAAAGGTATGGAGTTAACAATCGGACATCGTAACCGCATTGGTAAAGTGACTTATTTCTTGGAAGGCATGCTGACTTGGAATACCAATAAGATTACCGAAATGGACGAAACAGAACCGAATGTAGAGTGGCAACGCAAGACCGGTAAACGGATATTCGAATACACTTCTGTAGCCGGACTTTATGAAAATGTATTTAACGGAACAGTAGGCGGTTGGAATATTTACAAATTCCAACAATGGGCAAGCGATCCTAACCTAATTGCTACCAGTCAACAAGACGCTATCGATCATCCGGAAAAGTATCCATATAATACGGCTGCAGGTAGTGCAAAAAGGCAAGATCTCGGTACAGCCGTTTTCAAAGATTTGAACGGTGACCGTCAAATTGATGAAAATGATATGATTCCAAGTGGTTATACCATTATCCCCGAAATGACTCCTTCCTTGTCTTTCGGTGTTGAATATGCAGGTTTTGATTTACAGGCAACGCTTACGGCATATCTGAATCGTTCAGTATTCATCTCACCTGCCATGACTTGGTCTCCTTGGGGACATCAGGCAACTCATGAAATCACCAAAGCATGGGGATACTACACGGATGACCCGAATGACCCTCGAAACGTAAATGCAACCTATCCGCGTCCCACGTATGCTGGGTTCAATCCTATTGACAGCGAAAGAAGTACTAACACTTATATGAATGATATCTGGATAGTAAATGGAAATTATCTGTCACTACGCAACATTGAACTTGGATACTCTTTACCCAAAAGGCTGATTGCAAAAGCCGGTATGACCAAATGTCGTATCTACTTTAATGGATACAATTTATTCAATTGGAGTCACTTGCCTGATAATCTGGATCCGGAAAAGCCTATGAGTTACACATGGTGGTATCCTAAGACCCGCACATTCTCTTTTGGTATAAACGTTGGTTTCTAACCTTTCAATAAACAAGATTATGAATACGAAAAAGATTATAAAATATATAGCAGTAGCGCTGTTAGCATACGGAACTTCTTCCTGTAGCGACTTCCTGGAAAAGGAAGTGGACTTGACCCTCTCCGAGGAGCAAGTTTTCAGAAGCTACGAAAACACCCGTGGTTTCTTAGCCAATATTTACACTTATTTACCGGACGCTTTTGTTGGCTACACAGATGGACAATTCCGAAGCGCATCCCGCGATTGCATGACCGATAACGCTTTAGGTTGGTGGTCAGTATTGTATTATGGCAGTGTACTTACAGATGGCTATTCAGCTATTAACCACCCGTTCGCCAATGACTTTTGGCCCAAAAACAGCAGAGCTATCCGGGCATCGAACCTATTCCTAAAGAATGTTCGCGAAGAAGTTGTTGGTAACTATGATAAGACCGGTGACGATAATCATTTGTATGATCGCTATGTAGCCGAAGCCAAATTGCTTCGTGCCATCTTCCACTTCGACATGTCTTCTTGGTTTGGCGACATCATTATTGCAGGTGATGATGAAGAGGGTGTACCCATCGTTTTTCAGCAGAATGACCCACGCATGAATGTACCGCGCAATAAATGTGCAGACGTTATGAAATGGGTTGCCGACCAATGCGACTTGGTGAAAGATGTATTGCCGTTCCGCTACAGCAACGAAAATGAGAATTGGGGGCGCGTGAATGGTGCTGCCGCTTATGCTTTAAAGGCAAGAGCCCTGCTTTACAGAGCTTCCCCACTAAACAATCCGACCAATAACATTGAATGGTGGAAAGAAGCCGCTGAAGCAGCACGTGCATTCATAACCAAAAACAATCAGCAAACGAAGCCATACAAGCTATACAGAACATCTGATAATGATCCTACACAGAACTATTATCAATGTTTCGTAACAACCCCATATTTCAACGACGAATATATCTTGACTCGTTCTGTATGGACCACTCATACAGTGGAGGATTATCTAGCTCCTGCCGGCTTTACCAATTCAAGTGGTCGAACGAATCCAACCCAGAATTTAGTTGATTCTTATGAAACAATCAATGGTTTGCCTATTGACCAAGACCCAAGTTACGATCCTCAAAATCCGTATGTCAACCGAGATCCGCGCCTTGAACAGACAATCCTGCATCAGGGCTCCATCTGGGGAGACAAACTGAATGAGGAGGAACGCGCCATTGACGTATCTTATCCTAGCGGAGCAGACTATGAGACACAAAACGGTGGTACATTAACAGGTTACTATACAAAAAAGTACTTGAACAATATGTCATTCAAGAGTCCGTCAAACTATAATCATGTGTGTCCCATTTTCCGTTTCGGGGAGGTTTTATTGAACGCAGCTGAAGCCGTAAACGAAGCCTATGGACCATCCGAAGCTTATCAATATATCAACGAATTACGCGATCGCGTAGGTATGCCCGCTTATAGCGGCATGAGCCAGGAACAACTCCGCGAACGTATTCGCAATGAGCGACGTATTGAACTGTGCTTTGAAGACCACCGTTTCTTCGATGAACGCCGCTGGAAACTTTTTGAGAATCAAACACCAACCAGCGAAAAAAATCTGCCATACTACAAGCAAGTCTATAATCTTTATGGTGTCACTGTTACAAATCCGGAAAATGCAGTGTACACATACGGCTCTGCCAGAAATTATCCCTCACGCACATTCAATACGCCTAAGAATTACTATTTCCCGATACCCGATGCGGAAACTAAGAGACTGCCAAGACTGGGACAAAATCAAGGTTGGGAACTCAATACTTCTACAGGTGGAAGCGAAAACGATTCGAATGAAGAAGAAACTCCGGCTGAATAAAGGGAAAATGTTATAGAACAAAACATCTAAAGAATTAAGTTATGAAACAATATAAATGTCTGATTACCTTGTTTGCAGCTGCTCTCTTTATGGGAGCGTGCAGCGACGATGACAACGACTATGGTACCGAGGGAATTGCCATAGAAACGCCTGCCATAACCGATGAAACAAGCACTTCGTCTGCCTCACTTAGTGTGGCAGTCAACATGCGCGATGATGTACGCTATAGTGGTGCCGGCTTTTGTTACAGCTTGCAATCGTCTCCTACCATCCATAGTTCCACAGTCAAAGCGCTCGTCAGTAATGGAACATTATCTGCTACACTGACAGATTTAGCTCCTAAGCGTACTTATTATGTACGAGCATTCGTATGTATTTATCAAGGTGACGTAGTCTATTCGCCCGAATTCACCTTCAATACAGCAAACGGAACATTGGCAGAACAGTTGGCTACTTACCAAGCTCCTACCTACCCTGACAATTATACTGCAATTGCTAACTGGAATATGCGCGACCAATGGAATCTTTCTAATGTACACGACCCATCAGTAGTCCTGGCAGAAGATGGTTATTACTATATGTACCAGACTGATGCTTCTTATGGAAATGCACATGGAGGACACGGACATTTCCATGCACGCCGTTCCAAAAATCTGGTTGATTGGGAATATATGGGTAGAAGTATGAAAGAACTTCCCGGCTGGGTAGTCCCCAAATTAAATGAAATCCGTCAAGGAATGGGATTACAACCAGTTGCTACAGCTGCAGAAATCTCCTATGGATTCTGGGCTCCCTGTGTACGAAAAGTTAGAAATGGTTTATATCGTATGTATTATTCCATCACTTGCCCGGGATTACTCAATGGCGAAGGTACTTGGAGTGAACGTGCATTTATCGGAATGATGGAAAATACCAACCTCGCTAATAACGACGGATGGATAGATAAAGGATATGTAGTGACTAACGCTTCAGACAAAGGACTTGAGTTTAATGTTACAGCCGGAGACTGGGCAAACTGTTACTACAAATGGAATGCTATCGATCCTTCCTACATCATCACTCCTGAAGGTGCACATTGGTTAATTTATGGTTCTTGGCATAGTGGCATCGTTGCCATGGAACTAAATGGAATAACTGGTATGCCCAAACAAAATCTGAGTATCCCTTGGGCAGAAGGTAATGCGCCTGCCGAATATGGGCAGTTAATTGCCACCCGCCAAGCTGGTAATCGTTGGCAAGCAAGTGAAGGTCCTGAAATCATTTACAATCCTCAAACAGAATATTATTATCTGTTTATGGCTTACGATGCTTTGGAAATACCTTATAACACACGTGTTGCCCGTTCAAAAAGTATCACTGGTCCCTATTTAGGCATTGACGGTGCCAATGTTACCGAAGGAGCTGATATGTATCCAGTTGTTACTCATCCATATAAATTTGCCAATAGCGATGGATGGGTGGGGATCTCACATTGTGCTATATTCGATGATGGCAATGGCAATTGGTATTATGCTTCACAAGGACGTTTACCTGAGAGTGTAGACAATGCTATCATGCTGGGACATGTACGCAGTATTCGCTGGACCAAAGACGGATGGCCTTTGGTGATGCCTGAACGTTATGGTGCCGTACCTCAAGCAGCTATCACTGAAGAAGAATTAATTGGTGATTGGGAACATATTGACTTATCATATGCAATCGGTCAACAAAAGGAATCTTCAATAATGACATTAACTGATGATCATAAAGTATCAGAAGGTAATTGGAGAGATGCTTCCTGGAGCTACGATGCAACTACCCAAATTCTAACCATCAATGACATTGATTTATATCTGCAACGTGAAACAGACTGGGAAGCTAAACCCAGAATGCATACTATCGTTTATGCAGCTTATGGGAACAATAAAACTTATTGGGGTAAAAAAGCAAATAAATGAAGCAACAAGCAGTAACTATCCTTGTGGCCCCAGTTTCACCAATGTTTCAGCAAAAGTAGTTTCTTGTAGCCTAGCAGAAATAGAAGGATACAACATTAATTGCACATGCTATCTTGGTGAAGTAGTTATTAAGTAAATGTATAATAATCGCTCATTCTCATTCTGAAAAACTGCCTTGAATATCACTATATTCAGGCAGTTTTTTTACTTTTATGTTACATAACATATACAAGTGTTACTAATACACTCAATTAAAGTGTTACTTTTACACCCAAAATCGGATAATTATCTCATTTACATTAAAAATAGAACCATGAAAAACAGTTTTCTACTTGCAGGAATTGCCGCACTGATGTTATCTGCGTGCAATAATAAGCCAGCTCAGGAGTTGACTTTGTCCGGTCTGAATCCGGTGAATTTCCAAACAGAAGTGAACAATGCCAAAACAGGTCTTTACACCTTGAAGAACAAGTCGGGCATGGAAGTGTGTATTACTAACTTCGGTGGCCGTATTGTTTCCATTATGGTTCCCGACAAAAACGGGAATATGCAGGACGTTGTTCTGGGTTTTGACAGCATTGCTGACTATGTAAACATCCCGAGCGACTTCGGCGCTTCTATCGGCCGTTATGCAAACCGCATCAACCAGGGAAGAATTGTATTGGACGGAGAGACGATCCAATTACCGCAAAACAACTTTGGACACTGCTTGCATGGCGGTCCTAAAGGCTGGCAATACCAAGTATATGAAGCCAATCCGATTGATGAAACTACGCTGGAACTGACTCGTATCTCACCGGACGGTGACTCTAACTTTCCCGGCAACGTAACTGCTAAAGTTCTTTTCAAACTGACAGATGACAACGCTATAGATATAAAGTATAGCGCTACTACAGATAAGAAAACGGTCATCAACATGACTAACCACTCTTACTTCAACTTATCCGGTAATCCTTCAAAAGCTGCAACAGATCATATCTTATATGTAAATGCAGACAATTACACTCCGGTAGACAGTACTTTCATGACCACTGGAGAAATCGTAACAGTGAAAGATACTCCGATGGACTTTACTACTCCTAAAACAATAGGACAAGACATCACAAACTTCGACTTTGTTCAGTTGAAAAACGGAAATGGCTATGACCACAACTGGGTGCTGAACACAAATGGAGACATTGCTCAATTAGCAGCAAAACTGACTTCACCTGAAAGCGGTATCACTCTGGAAGTATATACCAACGAACCGGGTATACAAGTTTATACCGGCAACTTCCTTGATGGAACTGTAACAGGTAAAAAAGGTATCACTTACAACCAACGTGCTTCCGTATGCCTGGAAACACAACACTATCCCGACAGTCCTAATAAACCGGAATGGCCCAGCGTAGTATTGGAGCCGGGACAAACATATAACAGCGAATGTATTTTCAAATTCTCAGTAGAGAAATAATAGTTAACTTTTAAATATTAAAATTGTGGAAGCATTAGATTGGATCGTAATTGGAGCCTTCGCTTTAGCTCTGATTGGTATTATTGTTTGGGTTGTCAAACAGAAACAAAACGACTCAGCGGATTATTTCCTGGGTGGACGTGACGCTACGTGGATTGCTATTGGTGCATCTATTTTTGCATCAAACATCGGTTCGGAACACTTGATCGGACTAGCTGGTGCCGGAGCATCTAGTGGTATGGCTATGGCACACTGGGAAATCCAGGGATGGATGATTCTTATTTTGGGATGGGTATTCGTACCGTTCTATTCAAGAAGTATGGTATATACGATGCCGGAATTCCTGGAACGTCGTTATAACCCGCAATCCCGCACTATATTGTCTGTAATTTCCTTAATCAGTTATGTACTGACTAAGGTAGCGGTTACAGTATATGCCGGTGGTTTGGTATTCCAACAGGTATTCGGTATTGAAGAACTCTGGGGAATCGACTTCTTCTGGATTGCAGCTATTGGTCTGGTTTTGATCACTGCATTATATACGATCTTCGGTGGTATGAAGTCAGTACTTTATACTTCAGTATTGCAGACACCTATTTTATTGTTAGGTTCGCTGATTATCCTTGTACTCGGTTTCAAAGAATTGGGTGGATGGGACGAAATGATGAGAATTTGCGGTGCGGTAACAGTAAATGATCAAGGCAACACCATGACAGAATTAATCCGTAGCAATAGTGACCCGAACTTCCCTTGGTTGGGAGCATTAATCGGATCAGCTATCATCGGTTTCTGGTACTGGTGTACTGACCAGTTCATCGTACAACGCGTTCTTTCAGGTAAGAACCAGAAAGAAGCACGCCGCGGTACTATCTTCGGAGCTTATTTGAAATTGTTACCCGTATTCTTGTTCCTGATTCCAGGTATGATTGCTTTTGCACTTCATCAGAAATACCTCGGTGCAGGTGGCGAAGGTTTCTTGCCGATGTTGGCTAATGGCAGCGCCAATGCCGATGCAGCTTTCCCGACACTGGTAGCCAAGTTGTTGCCGGCTGGTGTGAAAGGTCTGGTGGTTTGCGGTATCCTTGCAGCTTTGATGAGTTCGTTGGCATCTTTATTCAACTCATCTGCCATGCTGTTTACAATTGACTTCTACAAACGCTTCAAACCGAAAACTTCTGAAAAGAAACTGGTAGTTATCGGTCAGATGGCAACTGTAGTGATTGTAATTCTGGGTATTTTGTGGATACCTATCATGCGTAGCGTAGGTGACGTACTTTATACTTACTTACAAGACGTACAGTCTGTATTGGCACCGGGTATCGCCGCAGCCTTCCTGTTGGGTATCTGCTGGAAGCGTACTTCTGCACAAGGTGGTATGTGGGGATTGATCGCCGGTATGGTAATCGGTCTGACACGTCTGGGAGCAAAAGTATATTACAGTAATGCAGGAGATGTAGCCGGTGGTACATTCAAATATCTATTCTATGATATGAACTGGTTATTCTTCTGCGGATGGATGTTCCTGTTCTGTATCATTGTAGTGATAGTAGTCAGTCTGGCAACGAAAGCACCGTCTGAAGAAAAGATACAAGGATTGGTATTCGGTACCTCTACCCCGGCACAATTGGCAGAGACACGTGCCAGCTGGAATCATTGGGATATTATCCATACGGTTATTATCCTAGGGATCACTGCCGCTTTCTATATCTATTTCTGGTAAAATAGCTACGAGCTACAAGCTACAGGCGACGAGTGCCATCCGGCATGATAGCGTAGCCTACTTGTAGCTTGTAGCCTGTAGCTCGTAACTAAACATATATGACAAATAACTATTATAGTTCAAATCCGACCTTTTACGTTGGTATCGACTGCATCATCTTCGGTTTCAACGAAGGAGAACTGAGCCTGTTATTGCTGAAACGAAACTTTCAGCCGGCAATGGGTGAATGGTCTCTGATGGGTGGATTCGTGCAACAAGGTGAAAGTGTGGATAATGCTGCCAAACGTGTACTGGCGGAACTCACCGGTTTGGAAAACGTATATATGGAGCAAGTAGGGTCGTTCGGCGAAGTGGAACGTGACCCGGGAGAACGGGTTATCTCTGTTGCTTACTATGCATTAATCAACATCAACGAGTACGACCGCGAACTGGTGCACCAGCACAATGCCTACTGGGTAAACATCAATGAATTACCACCTCTGATCTTCGACCATCCGCAAATGGTGAAGCAGGCACGGGAATTGATGCAACAGAAAGCATCCACAGAGCCTATCGGCTTCAACCTGTTACCGAAGTTATTCACGCTGTCTCAACTGCAAAGCCTCTACGAAGCTATTTACGGTGAACAGATAGATAAGCGTAACTTCCGTAAACGGATAGCCGAAATGGACTACATTGAAAAAACAGATAAGATTGATAAAACAGGTTCCAAACGCGGAGCTGCCTTATACAAATTCAATGAAAAGGCATACCGCAAGGCACCGAATTTTAAATTATAAATTATGCTGGAAGAACTGAAAAAAAAGGTATTCCATGCCAACCTTGAACTGGTGAAGCATGGACTGGTTATCTTCACCTGGGGAAATGTATCGGCTATCGACCGTGAAACGGGACTGGTAGTCATCAAACCCAGTGGTGTAAGTTATGACGATATGAAGGCGGAAGACATGGTGGTGGTGGACCTCGATGGCAAGGTAGTGGAAGGACGCTTGAAACCGTCTTCGGACACTCCAACCCACGTGGTACTCTACAAGGCTTTCCCAGAAATCGGCGGTGTGGTACACACCCACTCTACTTACGCTACTGCCTGGGCACAAGCCGGATGTGACATTCCGAATATTGGAACGACACATGCAGATTACTTCCACGATGCCATACCTTGCACGGCAGATATGACAAAGGAAGAAGTGGAAGGAGCGTATGAAATGGAAACCGGAAATGTAATCGTGAAGCGCTTTGAAGGGCTGAACCCTGTACACACACCGGGAGTACTGGTAAAGAATCACGGACCCTTCTCTTGGGGAAAAGATGCGCATGATGCTGTACACAACGCAGTGGTAATGGAACAAGTAGCTAAGATGGCAAGCATTGCTTATGCCGTCAATCCGAAACTGACCATGAATCCGCTGTTGGTGGAAAAGCATTTCAACCGCAAGCATGGGCCTAACGCTTATTATGGACAATAAACAATTGATAATTAAAAACTAATAACTTAAAATTAAAGAATTATGAACGCATTTGATCAATATGAAGTATGGTTCGTAACCGGAGCACAGCTCCTGTACGGAGGTGACGCAGTTATCGCAGTAGACGCACACAGTAATGAAATGGTAGCTGGACTGAACGCCAGCGGTAAATTGCCGGTAAAGGTGGTTTATAAAGGTACAGTAAACTCTTCTAAAGAAGTAACTGAAGCTTTCAAAGCTGCTAACAATGATGAGAAATGTATCGGCGTTATCACCTGGATGCACACTTTCTCTCCTGCCAAGATGTGGATTCACGGTTTGCAGGAACTGAAGAAGCCGTTGCTGCATTTCCATACTCAGTTCAATAAAGAAATTCCTTGGGATACCATGGATATGGACTTCATGAACTTGAACCAGTCTGCTCACGGTGACCGTGAATTCGGCCACATTGTAACCCGTATGCGTAAAAACCGTAAGGTAGTGGTAGGACACTGGCAAGATGAAAAAGCACAGGGTCAGATTGCAACATGGATGCGTGTTTGCGCCGGATGGGCTGATGCACAAGATATGCTGATTATCCGTTTCGGTGACCAGATGAACAACGTTGCTGTTACTGATGGTGACAAGGTATCCGCTGAACAAGTTTTGGGTTACCACGTAGACTACTGTCCGGTAAACGACCTGATGAAGTACTACAATGCAGTGGAAGACAAAGATGTACAGGCAATGGTAGATACTTACTTCAAAGAATATGACCATGCTCCTGAACTGGAAAAAGCCGGAACAGAAGCTTATACCAAAGTGTGGAACTCTGCAAAAGCAGAAATCGCTCTCCGTCGTATCCTGAAAGATACAGGCGCCAAAGCATTTACTACCAACTTCAACGACCTCGGTGACTTTGACCAGATTCCGGGATTGGCTTCTCAACGTTTGATGGAAGAAGGTTATGGTTTCGGTGCAGAAGGTGACTGGAAAACCGCCGCTTTGTACCGCACCACATGGTTCATGAGCCAGGGTATGCCGAAAGGTTGTTCTTTCTTAGAAGACTACACTTTGCATTTCGACGGTGAAAAGAGCGCTATCCTCCAGGCTCACATGCTGGAAGTTTGTCCGCTGATTGCTGAAGCAAAACCGAAACTGGAAGTACATCGCCTGAGCATTGGTATCGATAGCGAAACTGCACGTCTTGTATTCACCAGCAAACAAGGTGAAGGCGTAGCCGCTACTATCGTTGACCTGGGTAACCGTTTCCGCCTCATCGTAAACAAAGTAGAATGTATCAAGAGCAAACCGCTGCCCAAACTTCCTGTTGCCAGCGCATTGTGGATTCCGATGCCGAACCTCGAAGTAGGTGCTGCTGCATGGATTCTGGCAGGTGGTACTCACCACACCAGCTTCTCTTATGATCTGACTGTAGAATATTGGGAAGATTATGCAGAAATGGCAGGTATCGAAATGGTAGTTATCGATGAAAATACAACTATCAGCGAGTTCAAGAAAGAACTGCGCATGAATGAAGTATATTACATGTTGAACAAAGCGCTTTGTTAATTATGAAACTAGACGCAAAATCAACCATCGAAGCAGGCAAGGCCATTCTTGGTATAGAATTCGGTTCCACTCGAATCAAGGCTGTTTTGATTGACCAGGAAAACAAGCCCATCGCTCAAGGAAGTCACACCTGGGAGAACCAGTTGGTTGACGGACTTTGGACATATAGCGTTGAGGCCATCTGGTATGGACTGCAAGATTGTTACGCCGACCTTCGCTCAAACGTGAAGAAGCTCTATGACATAGAAATAGAAGCTTTGGCGGCAATTGGCGTCAGCGCCATGATGCATGGTTATATGGCGTTCAATGATAAAGAAGAGATTCTCGTGCCCTTCCGTACTTGGAGAAACACCAATACAGGTCAGGCTGCGGCTGCTTTATCAGAACTGTTCGTTTATAATATTCCTTTGCGTTGGAGCATTTCTCATTTGTATCAGGCTATTCTGGACAACGAAGAACACGTAAAAGATATCAATTATCTGACAACGCTCGCAGGTTTTATTCATTGGCAGATAACCGGTAAAAAGGTATTAGGCATAGGCGATGCATCAGGTATGCTCCCTATAGACCCGGTTACCAAGAACTACTCCGCTGAAATGGTGGCCAAGTTCGACGAGTTAATCGCTCCGAAGGGATATAACTGGAAATTGCTAGATATTCTTCCCAAGGTATTGTCGGCTGGTGAAAATGCTGGTTTCCTGACACCGGAAGGTGCTAAGATGCTCGACGTATCCGGCCATTTGAAAGCTGGAATACCGGTTTGCCCGCCCGAAGGAGATGCAGGTACCGGTATGGTTGCAACCAATGCCGTTAAGCAGCGTACAGGAAACGTATCGGCAGGTACATCTTCATTCTCCATGATTGTATTGGAGAAAGATCTGTCAAAGCCCTACGAAATGATCGATATGGTTACTACTCCCGATGGAAGTCCCGTAGCCATGGTACATTGCAACAACTGTACATCTGACCTCAACGCATGGATCAACCTGTTCAAAGAATACCAGGAACTGCTGGGTATACCTGTAGATATGAACGAAGTATATGGAAAACTCTACAACCATGCCCTGACAGGCAATGCAGATTGTGGCGGTCTCATTTCATTCAATTACATCTCAGGCGAACCTGTAACAGGATTTGCAGATGGAAGACCAATGTTTGTACGTTCGGCCAATGACAAGTTCAGCCTTGCGAACTTCATGAGAACGCACTTGTATGCTTCTGTCGGTGTCCTCAAGATTGGTAATGACATTCTTTTCAAAGAAGAAAAGGTGAAAGTTGACAGAATCACAGGACACGGAGGTTTGTTCAAGACTAAGAATGTGGGTCAGAGAGTACTTGCAGCAGCATTAAATTCACCGATTTCCGTAATGGAAACTGCCGGTGAAGGTGGTGCATGGGGTATTGCGTTGCTGGGTTCATTCCTTGTGAACAACGAGAAGAAGCAGCCTCTCGACGCTTTCCTGGATGAGCAGGTGTTTGGTGGAGATGCAGGTGTTGAGATAGCGCCTACAGCTGAAGATGTAGCAGGCTTTAACGCATACATCGAAAACTACAAGGCAGCACTGCCCATCGAAGAAGCCGCAGTGAAATTCAAAAAGTAATTCCTACTTCAAGGAATAAACGAATGTAATAGTATAGGGAAAAGCTTCGGCTGCCACGTGGGTGCTGTTGGCACCGGAGCAACTCCCTATACATTCGTTCTACAAGCTCGGACAATTCATTGAATCCGGCAAAGCATCGTTGCCCGTTCAGGCAAAGTACCGTTGCTCGCTCAGGTGAAACATCGTCACCCGCTCAGGTGAAGCACCTTCGTCAGTAAGCAAATAATCTCTATACCTCAAATATAATATAATATGAAATCGATCCTTATTACTTACCTGTTCCTTTTTTGTTTTCTCCTGACCGGGAAAGCTCAAACCCAACAAGAAGTTTCCTATTTCCCTTTGCAAGATGTTAAGCTGCTGGAAAGCCCCTTCCTGCAAGCTCAACAGACTGACTTACATTACATCATGGCCATGGAGCCCGACCGCCTGCTCGCCCCTTTCCTGCGCGAAGCCGGACTGACACCCAAAGCGCCAAGTTATACCAACTGGGAAAACACCGGACTGGACGGACACATCGGCGGACATTACATTTCCGCACTCTCCATGATGTATGCCGCTACCGGAGACACAGCCATATACCGTCGGCTGAACTATATGCTGAACGAACTACATCGTGCACAGCAAGCCGTAGGCACCGGATTCATCGGAGGAACTCCCGGAAGCCTGCAACTTTGGAAAGAAATTAAAGCCGGGAATATCCGTGCCGGAGGTTTCGACCTCAACGGCAAATGGGTACCCCTATACAATATACACAAGACTTATGCCGCACTGCGCGACGCTTACCTCTATGCCGGAAGCGACCTTGCCCGCCAGATGTTGGTGGCCCTCACCGACTGGATGATAGACATCACCGCAGGACTCACCGACCAGCAAATGCAAGACATGCTCCGCAGCGAACACGGAGGACTGAACGAAACTTTCGCTGATGTTGCCGAAATCACAGGTGACAAGAAATACCTGGAACTGGCACGCCGTTTCTCCCATAAAGTAATTCTGGACCCTCTTGTGAAGGATGAAGACCGCCTGACAGGCATGCATGCTAACACACAGATACCGAAGGTTATCGGCTATAAACGTATCGCCGACCTTGCACAAGACCAGAACTGGGATCACGCCGCCCGCTTCTTCTGGAACACAGTGGTAAATCATCGTTCCGTCTGCATTGGTGGCAACAGTGTACGCGAACATTTTCATCCGGCAGACAATTTCACATCCATGCTCAATGATGTGCAAGGCCCGGAGACTTGTAATACTTACAACATGCTTCGCCTGACGAAGATGCTTTACCAGACTTCTCCCGACATTCGTTTTGCCGATTATTACGAACGTGCTTTATATAATCATATCCTTGCCTCACAACAGCCTACAAAGGGTGGATTTGTTTACTTCACCCCTATGCGTCCGGGACACTACCGCGTTTATTCGCAGCCGGAAACATCCATGTGGTGTTGCGTCGGTTCCGGATTGGAGAATCACACCAAATACGGAGAGTTTATTTACGCCCATGCAAAGGATACACTGTATGTAAACCTCTTCATCCCCTCCCGTCTGACCTGGAAAGATAAAAAGATAACCCTGGTACAGGAAACCCGTTTCCCCGACGAAGAGCAAATCAGATTCCGCGTGGAAAAGAGCAAGAAAAAAGCATTCAGCCTCAAACTCCGTTACCCCTCCTGGGCTAAAGGCGCCAGCGTTTCCGTTAATGGAAAAGTACAGGAAACGAATGCCCAACCGGGAGAGTACCTGACCATTCACCGCAAATGGAAAGCCGGAGATGAAATTACACTGAATATGCCCATGCAGGTTGCCTTAGAGCAAATACCGGATCGGGAAAATTTCTATGCATTCATGTATGGCCCTATCGTACTTGCCAGCCCCACAGGGACAGAGAATATGGACGGGCTTTATGCAGATGACAGCCGTGGCGGACACATTGCCCATGGCAAACAGATTTCCATGCAAGAAATACCGATGCTGGTAGGTTCCGCCGCATCTCTGCCCCAATCACTCCGGAAGATAAACGATGACTTGATTGCATTTACTTATACCGGTAGTGTCTATCCGGCACAGAAAGAAGCGCTGAAATTGATTCCTTTCTTCCGTCTTCACGATTCCCGTTATGCTATTTATTTCCATCAGGTAACCGAAGCTGAAGTAGAAAGTATCCGCAAAGAAGTGGCATTGAGCGAACGTAAAGCAATGGAATTTGCCAACCAAACTGTAGATCTCATTTTCCCCGGTGAACAACAGCCTGAATCGGATCATGGCATTCTATATGAACAGGCAGAAACTGGAATCAATAAAGACCGTCACTTCCGACGTGCCAAAGGTTGGTTCAGTTATAACCTCAAAGTAAAAGAGGAAGCCAGCCAGCTGATGATCACTGTACGGAAAGAGGATTATACCAAGGTAGCCATCCTTCTTAACAATGAAAAACTGACCGTTAGTCCTACGATCAGCAAACCTGATAAAGAGGGTTTTATAACGATCTGTTATTCTTTACCCCAAAAGTTAAGTACAGGCAGCTATCCGATACGCTTCAGTCCCGACGGAACAGAGTGGACACCTGCTATTTATGAGGTCCGCTTACTCAAATAATAACATTACGAACATCATATAACTAATAACCATTATGAGAAACAAACTATTATTCAGCAGCGTTCTTTTAGCTGCATCCGTATCGCTGTCCGCACAAAAGAGTGCAACGATCACACTTCATGCCGACCAAGGCACACAAGTTATTCCCAAAGAAATTTACGGCCAGTTTGCCGAACATCTGGGCACCTGTATTTATGGTGGACTTTGGGTAGGAGAAAATTCGGATATTCCCAATATCAAAGGTTATCGTACCGACGTATTCAATGCATTGAAAGAACTCCAGGTTCCCGTACTTCGTTGGCCGGGTGGCTGTTTTGCCGATGAATATCACTGGATGGACGGTATCGGTCCGAAAGAGAACCGCCCCAAAATGGTAAACAATAACTGGGGAGGTACAATTGAAGACAACAGTTTCGGTACACATGAGTTCCTCAACCTCTGCGAAATGCTGGGTACTGAACCTTATATCAGCGGAAACGTAGGTAGTGGTACTGTAGAAGAACTGGCAAAATGGGTAGAATACATGACTTCCGAAGGAGATTCTCCGATGGCAAGACTTCGCCGCCAGAACGGTCGTGACAAAGCATGGAAAGTGAAATACCTCGGTGTAGGCAACGAAAGCTGGGGCTGCGGCGGAAGCATGCGTCCTGAATATTATGCTGATTTGTATCGCCGTTACTCTACTTACTGCCGCAACTACGACGGCAACCACCTGTTTAAGATTGCCAGTGGTGCCAGCGATTACGATTATAACTGGACTAAAGTCCTAATGGACCGCGTAGGCGGACGTATGAACGGACTCTCTCTCCATTATTACACCGTAACCGGCTGGAGCGGAAGTAAAGGAGCAGCCACTAAGTTCGACAAAGACGATTATTACTGGACAATGGGTAAGTGCCGTGAGATAGAAGACGTTATCAAAAAGCATTGTGCCATCATGGACGAATATGATCCTAAAAAGCACGTAGCCCTCATGCTCGATGAGTGGGGTACCTGGTGGGACGAAGAACCCGGCACTATCCCAGGACACCTTTACCAGCAGAATACCTTGCGTGACGCTTTCGTTGCCTCTCTTAGCTTCGACATCTTCCACAAATACACCGACCGTCTGAAAATGGCAAATATTGCCCAGATAGTAAATGTATTGCAATCCATGATCCTGACAAAAGGTAAAGACATGGTGCTGACTCCCACTTATTATGTATTCAAGATGTACAATGTACACCAGGATGCCACTTACCTCCCACTCGATCTGAACTGCGAAGTCATGGATGTACGCGATAATCGCAAAGTACCTATGGTAAGTGCCACAGCTTCTAAAGACAAGGACGGCAAGATCCACATCTCAATGTCTAATATCGATGCCGACAATGCACAAGAAATTACTATCAACCTACCGGATGTAAAGGCAAAGAAAGCCGTTGGTGAAATCTTAACTTCTGCCAACCTGACGGATTACAACTCTTTTGAGAACCCTAATAATATAAAATTAGCTCCGTTCAAAGAGGTAAAAATCAATAAAGGCGTACTGAAGATAAAACTACCAGCCAAGTCTATTGTTACTATAGAGTTACAGTAAATCAGTCGAAAAGACTTATTGTATGTTAAACAAGAAGCTAGCGGAAGTACAGCAAAAAAAGAGGCTCTTTCTTTGTTGCGAATTACGCATAAAGAGTTATCTTTGTCGCTGTTAAAATTAACAAGTGACACTTCAACCTGCTTTATTATAGTATTCAAATCAAATAAATATCAATATGAACGACAACAAACTTATGAACCGTGCAGCGGATAATATCCGTATCCTCGCTGCCTCTATGGTTGAGAAAGCTAATTCCGGTCATCCGGGCGGTGCCATGGGCGGTGCCGATTTTGTGAATGTACTCTTCTCTGAGTTTCTGGTGTATGATCCCGAAAATCCTGCATGGGAAGGTCGTGATCGCTTCTTCCTGGATCCGGGTCACATGTCACCGATGCTCTACTCTCAGTTGGCATTGGCAGGCAAATTCACACTGGATGAACTGAAGGAATTCCGCCAATGGGACAGCCCCACTCCGGGACACCCTGAACGAGACATCATGCGTGGTATTGAAAATACTTCCGGCCCGCTCGGCCAAGGCCATACTTTCGCAGTGGGTGCAGCTATCGCAGCTAAATTCATGAAAGCCCGTTTCGAAGAAGTGATGCAGCAAACCATCTACGCTTATATTTCGGACGGTGGTGTACAGGAAGAAATTTCTCAGGGTGCAGGCCGTATCGCAGGTGCACTGGGACTGGATAACCTCATCATGTTCTATGATGCTAATGACATCCAGCTTTCTACTGAAACCAAAGACGTAACCATCGAAGATACTGCCAAGAAATACGAAGCTTGGGGCTGGAAGGTGATCAAGATCAACGGTAATGATCCCGACGCTATCCGTGGCGCTTTGAACGAAGCGAAAGCAGAAAACGAACGTCCTACCCTGATTATCGGTCATACCGTAATGGGTAAGGGTGCACGTAAGGCAGATGGCAGCAGCTACGAAGCTAACTGTGCTACTCACGGTGCTCCTCTGGGTGGTGACGCTTACGTAAATACCATCAAGAACCTGGGTGGTGATCCGACAAATCCATTCGTAATCTTCCCCGAAGTGAAGGAACTGTACGCAAAGCGTGCTGCCGAACTGAAGGAAATTATGGCTAAGAAATATGCTGCAAAATCAGAATGGGCAAAGGCTAATCCTGAAAAGGCTGCCAAACTCGACCTGTTCTTCTCTGGTAAAGTTCCTGAAGTAAACTGGGCAGCTATCGAGCAAAAAGCAGGTGCTGCTACACGTGCTGCATCAGCTACCGTATTGGGCGCTCTTGCTACTCAGGTAGAAAACATGATCGTTGCTTCCGCCGACCTTTCAAACTCTGATAAGACAGACGGCTTCCTGAAAAAGACGCATGCTTTCAAGAAAGGTGATTTCAGCGGTGCATTCTTCCAGGCTGGTGTTGCCGAACTGACTATGGCTTGCTGCTGTATCGGTATGGCACTGCATGGTGGTGTAATCCCTGCTTGCGGAACATTCTTCGTATTCTCTGACTATATGAAACCTGCCGTACGTATGGCTGCACTGATGGAAGTTCCCGTGAAGTTCATTTGGACACACGACGCATTCCGTGTAGGTGAAGACGGTCCTACTCATGAACCGGTAGAACAAGAAGCTCAGATCCGTCTGATGGAAAAACTGAAAAACCACAAAGGACACAACTCTATGTTGGTTCTCCGTCCGGCAGATGCAGAAGAAACAACAATTGCATGGAAACTGGCTATGGAGAATACTACCACTCCGACCGGTTTGATCTTCTCTCGCCAAGATATCGCTATGTTGCCCGCTGGAAACGACTACTCTCAGGCAGCCAAGGGTGCTTACATTGTAGCAGGTTCTGATGAAAACCCGGATGTGATATTGGTAGCTTCGGGCTCAGAAGTATCTACACTGGTGGCAGGAACCGAATTATTGCGCAAAGATGGCGTGAAAGTACGTATCGTATCTGCTCCTTCCGAAGGTTTGTTCCGCAGCCAGGCTCCGGGATATCAGGAAGGTGTTATCCCTGCTGACGCAAAAGTCTTCGGTCTGACAGCCGGTCTGCCTGTAAACCTGCAAGGTTTGGTAGGTGCTCACGGTAAAATTTGGGGATTGGAATCTTTCGGTTTCTCAGCTCCTTACAAAGTACTGGATCAGAAGTTAGGTTTTACTGCTGATAACGTTTATAAGCAAGTAAAAGCAATGTTATAAAAAGCCCTGGTGCATACCGGGCGAATGATTATTCGCCCCTACAGGTTGTAACAGGCTTGTAGGGGCGAAATATTTTTCACCTGATATCCCATTATAGAGCCTCTAAATCAATCATACTACAACAGAAAATGAAAACAATTGGAATTTGTTCCGACCACGCCGGATTTGAATTGAAACAATACGTCAAGGGGTGGTTGGAAACTAAAGGATGGGAATACAAAGACTTCGGCACCTATACAACGGAGAGCTGCGACTATGCAGATTTTGCTCATCCCCTGGCATTGGCCGTTGAAGCCGGAGAGTGTTACCCGGGTATTGCTATCTGCGGAAGTGGTGAAGGTATCAGCATGACACTGAACAAACATCAGGGTATTCGTGCTGCACTTTGCTGGACTGCGGAAATTGCTCATCTGGCTCGCCAGCATAATGATGCCAACGTACTCGTCATGCCGGGACGTTTTATCAGCACAGAAGAAGCTGATATGATTATGAGAGAATTCTTCAGCACACAGTTTGAGGGTGGACGCCATCAGAAGCGTATTGATAAAATACCAGTGAGATAATCATCCCAACTTGAAATTGCACTTGCAGGTGCGGAAACTGGTACTTGCAGTAGTGTAAGGTGACGCTTGCGGATGTGTAAGGCAACACTTGCAGTAGTGAAGGCTTACACACCCGCAAGTGTTTTTTAGTTTAGTTTATACACCTTCCTCAGAGCTAAGAAGTATAAACACATCAATTTTTACACCTTTTATGCCAAAAACTCTTCCCTATAATAGAGTCACTTTCCGTACTTTTGCCTGCATATCTAATAACCATTTAAAGTAAAACTGGAAACGCATGAAAAAAGTACTCGGAATTATTTCCCTGCTTCTCTCGGCCACATTGGCAACTGCCAACTCGATAGATTTCGATAAGGCTTTCAAAGAGAGTACAAAGATTGAAAAGCAAATCAAGAAAACATCTTTCCCCAAACAAACGTATCTCATTACGGACTTCGGCGCCAAGCCCGACACCCCGGATGCTCCCTGCCATGAAGCAATCAACCAGGCTATCGTTACATGTTGCCTGAATGGTGGTGGTACGGTTGTAGTTCCAAAAGGTACATTCTACACAGGTCCCATCACACTGAAAAGCAACGTCAACTTTCATGTAGAAGAAGGAGCCGTATTGAAATTTTCAACCGATCAGAGCCTCTACTTTCCCGGAGTTATCACCCGTTGGGAAGGAATAGACTGCTATAATGCCCGCCCGTTGATTTATGCATACGGTGAAACAAATATCGCCATCACCGGTAAAGGAACTATCGACGGACAAGGCTCCAACGAAACCTGGTGGCCTATGTGTGGCGCTCCCCGTTATGGCTGGAAAGAGGGCATGGTGGCACAACGCAACGGAGGACGGGAACGCCTGCTGATGTACGGTGAAACCTCCACTCCTATTTATAAGCGTGTAATGACACCTGAAGACGGCTTACGTCCGCAACTTATCAACCTGTACTCATGTAATACAGTGCTGATAGAAGATGTAACTTTATTGAATTCCCCTTTCTGGGTTATTCACCCGCTATTCTGCGAAAGTCTCACTGTACGCGGTGTATACGTTTATAATCGCGGTCCCAATGGCGATGGCTGCGACCCCGAATCTTGCAAAAATGTATTGATAGAGAACTGTACCTTCGATACCGGAGATGACTGTATTGCTATCAAGTCCGGACGTAACCAGGACGGACGTAAATGGGGTGTTCCCAGCGAGAACATCATTGTACGCGGTTGCTATATGAAGAAAGGACATGGAGGTGTAGTCATCGGTAGCGAAATCTCCGGCGGATACCGCAACCTGTATGTAGAAAACTGTAAGATGGATAGCCCAGACCTCGACCGTGTGATCCGCATCAAGACCAGTACCTGCCGCGGCGGACTGATTGAAAATGTATTCGTGCGTAACGTCACCGTAGGACAGTGTCGCGAAGCCGTACTGCGCATCAACCTGCAATACGAAAACCGGGAGAACTGCAACCGCGGTTTTACTCCTACTGTCCGCAACGTTCACCTAAAGAATGTAACCTGCGAAAAGAGCAAACTTGGTGTCCTTATTATCGGTCTCGACGACGATGATCATGTGTACAATATCAGCGTTGAAGACTCCCACTTTAATAATGTTGCCAAAGATGGAAATGACATAAAAGGAGCAAAAGACGTTACGTTCAAAAATCTCTATATAAATGGAAAACTTGTAAAGTAACAAAACCCATTTTACATCATATACGCCCGAAGTTGTGACATTCTGACAGAATTTCATTTAACTTCGGGCTTCATATTTCCCCATTTTTCTTATTTTTCACAGAATACTTGTTCGTTGTCTCTAAATAAAAACTATCTTTGTATTCCAATAATCCGGAACTCAATACGATATGGAGCAACTGAAAACTATCAAAGAGCTTATCAATCAAGGAGATGTAGCAGAAGCTATCCGGCGGCTCGATGAATATCTGATCACCGACTCTACCGACCGGGACGAAGCTTTCTATCTCCTGGGAAATGCCTACCGTAAACAAGGCAACTGGCAACTGGCTTTGAACAACTACCAGTATGCTATCGACCTCAATCCCGACAGCCCTGCCCGTGAAGCCTATCGTATGGCAATGGATATCCTGAATTTCTTCAATAAGGATATGTACAATCAATAACATATAAAAGTAACGTAAATTATGGCAAAGATTAAAGGAGCAATCGTAGTGGACACCGAACGGTGTAAAGGCTGCAATCTATGCGTGGTAGCCTGTCCTCTGCATGTAATAGCCCTCACCAAAGAGGTGAACGTAAAAGGGTATAACTATGCCCACCAAATATTGGAAGATACCTGCAACGGCTGTGCGTCGTGCGCCCAGGTTTGCCCGGACGGATGTATCTCTGTTTTTAAAGTAAAAGTTGAATAAATCTGTAAATCAGTAGAATATGGCAGAAGAAGTTGTATTAATGAAAGGAAACGAAGCCATCGCCCACGCCGCTATCCGTTGTGGTGCTGATGGATACTTCGGTTATCCTATTACTCCCCAATCGGAAGTATTGGAAACTCTTGCCGAACTGAAGCCCTGGGAAACTACCGGTATGGTAGTGCTACAGGCAGAAAGTGAAGTGGCAGCTATTAATATGGTGTACGGCGGTGCCGGAAGTGGAAAGATGGTATTAACCTCATCGTCCAGCCCCGGTGTCAGCCTGAAACAAGAAGGTATCTCCTACCTGGCAGGTGCCGAATTACCCTGTTTGATTGTAAACGTAATGCGCGGTGGCCCCGGATTGGGAACCATCCAACCCAGTCAGGCAGACTACTTCCAGACTGTCAAGGGTGGAGGTCACGGTGACTACCGTCTGATCACTTTGGCTCCCGCTTCCGTACAGGAAATGGCTGATTTCGTTGGATTGGCTTTTGATCTTGCCTTCAAATATCGCAACCCGGCTATCATTCTTGCCGACGGTGTTATCGGTCAGATGATGGAAAAGGTTGTATTGCCTCCGCAAAAGCCCCGCCGTACAGATGCAGAAGTTATCGAGCAATGCCCGTGGGCTACTACCGGTAGAGTAAACGGACGCAAGCCCAATATCATTACTTCTTTGGAATTGAAACCGGAAGAGATGGAAAAGAATAACATCCGCTTCCAGGCTAAATACAAACTGATTGAAGAAAACGAAGTACGTTTCGAAGAAATCAATTGTGAAGATGCCGATTACCTGATTATCGCCTTCGGTTCTATGGCCCGTATCGGACAGAAAGCAATGGAACTTGCACGCGAAGAAGGTATCAAAGTCGGTATACTGCGCCCCATTACCCTTTGGCCCTTCCCCACAAAAGCCATTGCAGCCTATGCTGAAAAAGTGAAAGGCATGCTGGTTACCGAATTGAATGCGGGACAGATGGTTGAAGATGTACGCCTCTCTGTGAATGGTAAAGTAAAAGTAGAACACTTCGGGCGTCTCGGCGGTATCGTACCCGATCCGGAAGAGATTGTAAGTGCACTGAAAGAAAAATTAATCGAGAAATGAACCCTGATAAGATAAGAAGCGTATTGAATATACTCTTTATGATACTTGCCTTGGCAGCTATCATCGTATATTTCGTTGCAAAGGATGACTTCAAACTGTTCATCTACGTTTGTGGCGCAGCAATATTCGTTAAGCTGATGGAGTTTTTTATACGGTTCACCAACAGATAAGGAGAAGTGATTATGACAAAAGAAGATATTATCAAGCCTGAGAATCTGGTTTATAAGAAACCGACTCTGATGAACGATAATCCCATGCACTACTGTCCGGGATGCAGCCACGGTGTGGTACACAAGCTGATAGCCGAAGTAATCGAAGAAATGGGCATGGAAGACAAAGCAGTAGGTATCTCCCCCGTGGGATGTGCCGTGTTCATCTATAACTATCTGGATATTGACTGGCAGGAAGCCGCACACGGACGTGCACCCGCTCTTGCCACTGCGATCAAGCGCCTGTGGCCGGACAGACTGGTATTCACTTACCAGGGAGACGGTGACCTGGCATGTATCGGTACGGCAGAAACAATCCATGCACTGAACCGCGGTGAGAATATCACCATCATCTTCATCAACAACGCCATTTATGGTATGACGGGTGGACAGATGGCTCCTACTACCTTGGTCGGCATGAAGACTTCTACCAGTCCTTACGGACGTGATGTTCATTTGCACGGTTATCCGCTGAAGATGGCAGATATCGCCGCACAACTGGAAGGAACCGCTTACGTTACCCGCCAGAGTGTACAAACAGTCGGTGCTATCCGCAAAGCAAAGAAAGCCATCCGCAAAGCATTCGAGAACTCCATGGCAGGCAAAGGCTCCAACCTGGTAGAAATCGTTTCTACTTGTAACTCCGGTTGGAAACAGACACCTGCGCAATCTAACAAATGGATGGAAGAACACATGTTCCCGTTCTATCCGCTGGGTGACTTGAAAGACAGATAAATCAGTTAACAAGGAAACGAGGGAACAAGTTAACAAGGAGGAGATGCTTCCTCGTCAACTTGTCAACTGCAACCTCGTCAACTAAAAGAAAAGAACAATGAAAGAAGAAATCATTATAGCAGGCTTCGGTGGACAAGGCGTATTGTCTATGGGAAAGATTTTGGCATACTCGGGACTGATGGAAGATAAGGAAGTGAGCTGGATGCCCGCTTACGGACCGGAACAACGTGGCGGTACAGCCAACGTTACGGTGATTGTAAGCGATGAGAAAATCTCCTCTCCTATTCTGAGCAAGTATGACGCTGCCATTATTCTGAACCAGCCCTCACTGGAGAAATTCGAAAGTAAGGTAAAGACGGGCGGTATCCTGATTTACGACGGATATGGCATCATCAACCCGCCGACGCGTAAGGATATCAAAGTGTATCGTATCGACGCAATGGATGCGGCCAATGAAATGAATAATGCCAAAGCATTCAACATGATCGTACTGGGTGGATTGCTGAAACTGAAACCGATGGTTACGCTGGATAGCGTACTCAGAGGCTTGAAGAAGACCTTGCCCGAACGTCATCATCACTTGATACCGATGAATGAAGAAGCGATTAAAAAAGGAATGGAATTGATTAAAGAGGTATAATTCCATTGACCCTTACGATAAATCAATAAGCCCTTGCAATAGTTTCTTTTTGCAAGGGCTTATTTTATAAGTTACCATATTTATATCAAAGAAATAAAAAGTACGTTTGTAAAAATAGGCAAAAAAGGCTGAATTCCGTAAGCGAATAATTTTTTATTGTATCTTTGCGCCTAATTATGAGACGCATTCTACTGACATATATACTTCTATTCGTATTGGGATTGCTGGCAGCACAGGCACAGCGGCCACTCAATACATTGGATAATCGTGACCGCTATGGGAATCAGGTTGACCCGTCAACACAACCAGATAGCCTGGATACCAGCACTGACGTTCAAAGTATTCCGCCTAAACTCTATATGTGGCAATTAAGCGAGACTCTGGGTAACCGGACCATCGTTCCTGCCGACACTCTTTCCTTGAATTTCCAGAATACAAACCTGGTAGACGGTATGACGGGACAATATAATTTCCTGGGTAATCTCGGTTCTCCCCGTCTTTCACGTATATTCTTTGATCGTGAAAGCACCGAACCGACTATTTTTATGACACCATTCTCCAGTTTCTTTGTTCGTCCCGATCAGGTATTCTTCACCAACAGTAATGTTCCTTATACAAATCTGACTTATTATAAAGCGGGTAATAAGGTAAACGGTGAAGAGCGATTCAAATCTTATTTTTCTGTCAATGTAAACAAACGGTTGGCATTTGGCTTCAATTTCGATTACCTGTACGGACGTGGATACTACTCCAATCAGTCTACTTCGCACTTCAATGCCGGCATATTCGGAAGTTATATTGGCGAACGCTACCAACTGCAAGCTGTCTACAACAACTTCTTCATGAAGATGAATGAAAACGGCGGTATAGCTAATGACGGTTACATTACCCGCCCCGATACAATGGCTGACGGTAAGAAAGAATACGAATCCACCACTATTCCTGTGAAGCTGGAACAAACTTCCAACCGTAACAAAGACTTCTATATTTACCTTACGCAACGCTATCGGTTAGGATTCAAGCGGAGAGTATTGAAAGAAGTAGCCCAAAACAATAACGTTAAACAAAACTTCGCTCCCACGGCAGCATCTACTGCCATTACAGACAGCTTAGATATGGATCGTTTAGGTGCTGACAGTTTAGGCACCGACAGTCTTTCAGCAGAAAGGTTTGCAATGAGAAAAAGCCTGAGTCTGGATAGCCTTAACAACGCCACCGCCTTGGCAGAAGATACCAATTATGTTGAAGAATTCGTCCCTGTCACAAGTTTCATTCATACTTTTAAAGTGGAGCGCTCACGCCATCGTTTCCAATCATACAGCGAACCGGAGGGTATGTATGAAAACACTTACTTCAACAAAAACGGAAGTGTCAGTCGGGACTCCACCACAGCATTCAGCATAAAGAACATCTTTGGCATAGCCCTGTTGGAAGGTTTCAACAAATATGCCAAAGCAGGATTAACCGCTTATATCTCTCATAAGTTCAGCCGTTATGACCTGATGAATGCAGATTCCATGACGGTAGACCGCTTTACAGAACAAGAAATATTTGTGGGCGGTGAACTTGCCAAACGACAAGGTAAAGTCCTTCACTATTCCATAGATGGTGAAATAGGTATTATGGACAAAGCGCTGGGGCAATTCCGTGTACATGGTAATATGGATTTGAATTTCCGATTGGGAAAAGATACAGTAAACCTTATCGCACGAGGTTTTGTGACGAATACACTCCCATCTTTCTATATGCGGCATTATCACTCCAACCATTTCTTCTGGGACAATGATAATATGGAGAAAGAATTCCGTACCCGTGTAGAAGGCGAATTAAACATTGACCGCTGGGGTACTAATCTTCGTGCCGGTGTAGAAAACGTCAAGAACTATACTTATTTCAACCAGAAAGCTGTACCCGAGCAGTATAGCGGTAATATACAAATACTTTCAGCAACTCTGAAACAGAACTTCCGTGCAGGTATTTTCCATTTGGATAACGAAGTAACCTGGCAAAAGTCAAGCAATGAAACAATTCTCCCATTGCCACAACTTTCACTATACTCCAATTTATACATCCTGACCAAGTTAGCGAAGAAAGTTCTTACGGTGCAATTGGGAGCCGATGTACGCTATTTCACCAAATATAATGCACCGGCCTATACGCCTGCCGTTCAGCAATTCCACCTGCAACCGGAAAACGATCAGGTAGAGATAGGTGGTTATCCTATAGTGAACATTTATGCAAACCTGCAACTGAAGCGTACACGGCTATTCGCTATGTACTCTCACGTAAATCAAGGCATGGGTACACGTAACTCTTTCCTCGTACCGCATTACCCCATCAACCCGAGTCTGCTAAAGATAGGTGTTTCATGGAACTTCTACGATTAAAACTCTTTCCACATGAGAATCCCGAAAGCCAGAATACTGAAATACGCAGCTATGGGTATAATAGCCGCTTTCATTGCTACCTTCTTTTTAAAGAAGGAGAAGCAGCAAGGGCATCCGCGTGACTATGCAGAAATCGCAGCCGAGAAAATAATCCGCGCTGCCACAGAATACAACTCCATCAGCTTCTATGTTGACGGAGATACCTTATCGGGCTTTCATTATGAACTGATAGAAGCGTTTGCCCGTGACCATGGCTGGAAGGCTGCTATCACTCCCGAAATGAGTTTTGACAAACGACTGGAAGGACTTGCAACAGGCGAGTTCGATGTTATCGCTTATGGTATTCTAGCCACCAGTGAACTGAAAGACTCTTTGTTCCTTACTACTCCGATTGTACTTAATAAACAGGTTCTCGTACAACGCAAAGCCACATCTCCCACTGACTCTTTATTCGTTAAAAGTCAGTTAGACCTGGCAGGCAAAACCCTGCACGTAGTGAAAGGATCACCTTCCATCCTCCGTATTCGTAATCTGGGAAACGAAATTGGTGACACTATATATATTAAGGAAATAGATAAATACGGTTCGGAACAGCTGATATCACTTGTAGCTCATGGGGATATAGATTATGCCGTATGCGATGAAAGCATCGCCCGTGCCGTAACGGACAGTATTCCACAGATAGATATCAATACCGATATCAGTTTTACCCAGTTCTATTCCTGGGGAGTCAGCAAACAATCACCTGTTCTATTGGACAGCCTTAACAGCTGGCTTCAGACTTTTCGGAACAGTGATGAGTTTAAATCTATCTACCGTAAATATTACCGGACTTCGAATCAGAGATAAGTTCCTCTCAAACAAGCTTATACAATAAAACCGGAAGTTTCGCACAGGGAACTTCCGGTTTTATTCTTTTCCATTCTTAGTTTCATGCCTTGGAACTGTCTGTTTCATTGCTTGGAACTGCTAGTTTCATCCGGTGAAACTACCGGTTTCATTGCTTGAAACTATTAGTTTCATACCTTGAAACTAATTGCATCAAGCAAGGCTCTCTACTTCCCGAAGCCACATCTCTGATGATGCATCGCTTGGCATACGCCAATCCCCCCGCGGACTGATGGAAATACTACCTACTTTAGGTCCGTCCGGCAGACAAGAGCGCTTAAATTGTTGATTGAAGAAGCGGCGGAAGAATGTCTGCAACCATTTTTTGATTGTCGCTTCATCATACACGTCCTTAAATGTACGCACTGCAAGGAAGAATATCTTGGAAGGACGGAAGCCACAACGAAGGAAATAATACAGGAAGAAATCATGCAGCTCATAAGGACCTACCAGATCTTCCGTTATCTGTTTGATATTGCCGTTTTCATCTGCCGGAATCAATTCAGGACTAATCGGAGTATCCACAATATCCAGCAGCGTCATGCGCGAAGCTTCGTCCATATCATTCTCGGCTACCCATTTCACCAGATACTTAACCAAAGTCTTAGGCACACTTCCATTCACACCATACATGGACATATGATCTCCATTATAAGTAGCCCAGCCCAATGCCAGTTCCGAAAGATCGCCCGTACCAATTACCATTCCCCAAGTCTGGTTGGCAATATCCATCAGTATCTGCGTACGCTCGCGTGCCTGAGCATTTTCATAAACTACATCATGCACATCGATATCATGGTCTATATCTTTGAAATGCTGAATACAGGCTTCCTTGATGCTGACCTCACGAACGGTGATTCCTAAAGAATTCATCAAATCCAGAGCATTCGTATACGTGCGGTCTGTTGTTCCAAACCCCGGCATTGTTACACCGATAATATCTTTACGAGACCATCCTAATTTATCGAAAGTTTTGACACACACCAGTAATGCCAATGTAGAATCCAACCCACCGGAAATGCCGACTACCGCACTCTTGGCAGCAGTGTGTACCAGACGCTGAGCCAAACCGGAAACTTGTATGGAGAATATTTCCTCGCAACGCTCGTTCAACTCAACTCCTTGCGGAACAAAAGGATGAGGGTCAAAACAACGCGTCAGGTTCAGTTCTTTGCTATTTACATATTCTGTGGAAACACGTACCGCCTCTCCCGGTGCACAATGCGCCCGACAAGCGGAAAAAGTTGTATTAACTCGACGTTCCGTGCGCAAATGTTCCACATCTATTTCACTGATAATCACCTGTCCCTCGAAAGAGAAACGCTTGCTGCGAGCTATCAGGCTGCCATTTTCGAAAATCAGTCCGTTCCCTGCAAACACCACATCCGTAGTAGACTCACCGAACCCACACGAACAGAAAACATAACCGGCAATGCAACGAGCCGACTGCTGGCTGATCAAAGAACACAAATAGTTGTGCTTACCAATCCCTTCATTATCCGCCGACAGATTAAACAGAATTTCCGCACCTTGCAATGCCAGTGAAGAACTGGGCGGAATAGGTGCCCATAAATCCTCACAAATTTCAATGCCGAACGTCGTATCCGCAGTTTCGAACAATAAGTCAGTTCCCATTGGAACCACCTGTCCACAAAGGCGCACGCTCCTTTCACTTACATCCACAGCGGATGTAAACCAGCGTTTCTCATAAAATTCCTTGTAGTTGGGGAGGTAAGTCTTGGGCACTACTCCCAACACCTTTCCTTTTTGAATTACGACTGCGGCATTCAGCAATACTCCGTTCATCGCTATCGGCATGCCAAGTATGGCTATGATATCCAACTGCCTTGTATTACTTACAATCTGTATCAATCCCATTTCCGCTTCTTCAAGCAATAATTGCTGGGCAAACAAATCACCGCATGTATATCCCGTCACACACAACTCCGGAAAAGCAATGATCTGCACACCTTTCCCCTCGGCTATGATTATTTCCTTTTCAATTTCCCTGGCATTGAACTTACAGTCCGCTACCTTCACACGGGGCACAGCCGCCGCTACCTTTACATATCCGTAATTCATAAGGATGTCATTTAAAAATATGGCGGCAAAAATACGGTTATTTATCCATAAACACAAAATAATCACTTCATTCACCTCAGATATCCAAGATTATTTGTACTTTTAGCAACATTTTTAAAGCACGCCATACAAAACTCATGAGAGCTCCTAATACAGTCCATAAATGGTTACTTTCCCTGATACTTCTAATCGGGTGCCTGTCAGTTTCCGCTAAAGAAAAAGAGTATATATTATTCCTCAGTTCCGTCAATGCAGAAGAAGCATGGATTCACGGTTTCCGGAACGAACTTCAAAAGCGCTTCCCTTATGAAGGAAATATCGAATTACATGAATACTTCCTGGCAGTCCCGGTGCTTACCAATGAAGAAGAAGTCAAACAAGCCCAAGATAATCTTCTGCAAACATTTCCTACACCACCTAAAGTTGTCATAATCGTAGGAGATCCGGGCTGGTTGGTCAGTGCGCCCATTTTCGACGGCCCCTGGAAAAATATCCCTGTCATACTTTGCTATTCACGCGGACGGATTCCCTCTACTCTGCAAACATTATTGGCAAAAACTCCTTTGACAGAAGCAAACAGTATCCCTATCGAAGAATTTAACAAAAACTACAATATCACCGTACTGAAACAACCTTATTACATCAAGGAAACTCTGACACTCATCAAACAGCTTCAGCCGGAAGTCAACCGGATTGCTTTTATTTCCGACAACCGTTATATCAGCACAGTTACCCGCCAAGCCGTGAGTGCGGTGATGCAAAAAGATTTTCCTGATCTAAAACTGGAACTTTTATCTTCAGAGCAAATAAGTACAGAAGAATTACTGGATACACTTACCAGTTACAAGCAAACCACCGGCGTCATCTATTACGCATGGCTCCGGCAATATGGAAATAACAAGAATTACTATCTGTCGGACCATCTCAAAAAGATACTCCCCAGCTTCCTGGAAGTTCCCGTATTTACATTAGCTGACTTAAACCTGCAAGAAAATCTCTATGCTGGCGGACATTATATCTCTATCCGTGACTTCACGGATACGGTAATGTCCACAATCAGTCGCATCCTATCGGGAGAAACAGCCTCTTCCATTCCTTACCAGAATGGCGGAGTTGCACATACCTATCTGAACTTTGCCGACCTGAAATGGTGCAAGATACCAGAAAATTTATATCCGAAAGACGCTATTTACTTCTTCCAGCCTCCTACTTTCTATCAGCAGTATAAGACTTACATCTGGATGACAATCCTATTTATCGCTTTATTCTTCACCCTATATATCTTCTATTATATTCATTCCCAAAAGCATAAAAAGGAGCTGATTCTTGCAAAGGAACGTGCCGAAGAATCCGACCGTCTCAAATCAGCTTTTCTTGCTAATATGAGTCATGAGATACGCACTCCCCTCAATGCTATCGTGGGCTTTTCCAGTATTCTTGCCGAAACGGCTGATACCCCTGAAAGCCATGAATATATCCGGATTATTGAAGACAACAACTGCCTGTTGCTACAACTCATTAACGATATACTCGACCTGTCCAGGATAGAAGCCGGTTTGCTGGACTTCTGTTATACCGAAGTAGACATCAACGGCTGTATTCGTAAACTTGAAGATGCTTTCCATTTTAGAATGCCTGCAAATGTGGAATGTATTGCAGAGTTTGGTATGAAGAAATGCCACATCTATACAGAAAAGAATCGTCTGAGTCAAGTACTTGGCAATTATCTCTCCAATGCCATTAAGTACACCACAGAGGGAAGTATCACTGTCGGCTACTATCCACCCAAAGACGGAAACATGCGATTCTATGTGCGGGACACCGGTTGCGGAATTTCTCCTGAAAAGCAGAAAGCTATTTTCCAACGTTTTGTAAAGCTGGATAACTTCAAACAAGGTACCGGCCTTGGCTTATCCATTTGCCAAATGATTGCTGAAAAGATGCATGCCACCGTCGGAGTTTCTTCCGAAATAGGTAAAGGTTCCGAGTTCTGGATAGAAATACCTTACCAGCCAATTCGCACTATTTATTAAAAAGGAAGAAAAAAGAATGGAAATCTTTTGGTAAAATCGAATAAGTCTTTATCTTTGCAAGCGAAATAAAAATGTAATTATTACAAGTTTGAATTAAACGAATATGGAAGTAGTAGTAGAACGATTGCAAGGACATAACATTAAACCCTCGGTACAGCGTATTGCTATCATGAAATATCTTATGGAGCACCGCACACATCCGACGGTAGATGAGATTTATACGGCATTATCTCCTACTATACCGACACTCTCAAAAACTACAGTCTACAACACGCTGAAGATTTTGAGCGAACAAGGAGCCGCACAAACGCTTACCATCGATGAGCGTAACACATGCTATGATGCCGACACCACTCCACATTCACATTTCTTGTGCAAGCGTTGCGGAAGAATCTATGACTTGCCGTGTGACGATGCAATAAAAAAAGTGGTAGATACGGATATGGATGGACACGAAGTGCAGGAAATCCATTATTATTACAAAGGAATCTGTAAACAATGTAAAGAAGACTAACGTTTTTTATAAAACGAACGAATAACTAATTCAATTAAATCAAAAAGAAAATGAAAAAATTTAGATGTACTGTATGCGGTTACGTATATGAAGGTGATGCCGCTCCTGAAAAATGCCCGTTGTGTAAAGCTCCTGCCAGCAAGTTCGTAGAAGTTGTAGAAACCACAGAAGACGGTCCTCTGTCTTTTGCTGACGAACACGTGATCGGTGTAGCTAAAGGTTGTGATGATGAAATGATTAAAGACCTGAACAACCACTTCATGGGTGAATGTACAGAAGTAGGTATGTATCTGGCTATGAGCCGTCAGGCTGACCGTGAAGGTTATCCCGAAGTAGCTGAAGCTTTCAAGCGTTATGCTTGGGAAGAAGCAGAACATGCTTCTAAGTTCGCTGAACTGTTGGGTGACTGTGTATGGGATACCAAAACTAACCTCGAAAAGAGAATGAACGCTGAGTCAGGCGCTTGCGAAGACAAGAAACGTATTGCCACTCGTGCAAAAGCTCTGAATCTGGATGCTATCCATGACACTGTTCATGAGATGGCAAAAGACGAAGCTCGTCACGGTAAAGGCTTTGAAGGTCTGTACAACCGTTACTTCAAGAAATAATCCTTTATTAGTATTTTTAAGGAAAGAGGTTGCCATTCTGGTAATCTCTTTTTCTATAATACAATTCATTCTCTCTCTCAAGTTATCCCACGAAATGTAACACATCATTTGCTATACGTTACATCCCGTTCTATAAAGGGTTTTTCCCCCATGTTATGTTTGCTAAAACATCTGTTTTCGATTACTTTTGCATCACAATTGCTAACCCCAACGTAATTATGAAAACACTATTATCCATCTTATTCCTTTTCTTTGCAACCTACGGATACAGTCAATCAGAGAAACTATTTACAGTAGACCGTGAATTATCAAACAGCAATATCAATCAGATCTATCAAGCCAAAGACGGAGTTATCTGGATAGCCACCGAAGACGGACTTAATCGTTACGACGGCGCCAAGTTCAGTGTGTACAAACACAAAGAAGGAAACGACAGTTCATTGGTAGATAACAATGTAAGGATACTCTTCGAAGACAGCAAAGGGAACTTCCTGATAGGTACTCAACGCGGGCTACAACTTTACGACCCGGCAACAGATCTCTTTAAAGAAATCCCCATCCTGTACGAAACCGGAATAAACATGAGCGCACATATCAGTACGATCCTGGAGCGTAAGAATGGAGAGTTATTAATAGGAACGTCCGGCCATGCCGTTTATTCACTAACATTAGGAGGAACAGAACCTCTTATCAAAGAGGCGCAACTGCCGGTTCCCAGTTTTTTCATCACCTATCTATTCGAAGACCAAAACGAAAATCTATGGGTTTCTACAGAAGGAAAGGGGTTATACCGCATTGACACGTCAGGTCAAATATATCACTATTTCATCGGAAAAGAGAATGCCTGGAATATAGTCACTTCTATTTGCCTGGATGAAAAAGGGAATATCTATGCCAGTAACATAAACAAAGGAATATTTGTCTACGACCAGCAGAAAGATACTTTTATCCCTATCTCCTGTCCGATACTTCCTAGCCTGCCTATCAATACAATATATGCTGCCGGGCAAGGAAAAATCTATATCGGAACCATAGGGTACGGCATAAAAGTATATGACATACATACACAGAAGATAAAGGAAAGCGAGTTCAGTTTCAGTACTTTCGATTTCAGCAAAGCCGATGTACATGCCATCACAAAGGATCGGGCAGGCAACTTATGGCTGGGTATCAACGGCAAAGGAGTCATGCTTCTTCCGGCTACAACAAACCAATTCAAGTACATGGGCTACAAATCTGTAACAACCAATAAAATAGGTTCTAACAGTATAAAAGCAGTATGTAAAGACAAGGAAGGAACCTTATGGCTCGGAACAGCCAATGACGGTATATATGGTATAAAAGGAAAGAATAAGCCTTCCCTGCACTTTGAGCACAAAGAAACATCTAATTCCGTGCCGTCCACAATCAACCACATCCACCAGACAGCAGACGGCAGATTGTGGCTGGCTTCACCTTTGGAAGGGCTGGCAGAGATGGACCCCAAGACCGGCCTGTGCCGATACTATAAATTACAGGACCATTATCAAAATGAAGTGAAAAACATATCGTATCTGACTTCAGACAAGAACGGTGAACGATTATGGGTAGCCGTTATGGGCGGAGGCGTGTTTTACATCGATCTAAAAACCGGAAAAGTCAACAGATGCGATACTTTTGAAAGCGGAAAAGAATATCAGGAGAATTACAATGTACTCCACAACCGTTGGGTAGCCTCATTGCTGTACACCAGCAACAATAAGTTATATATCGGCACCTACGATGGCTTAGGATGTCTGGACGTACCCACAATGAACTTCGCCTCAACCTATGGGAAAAACAGGATATTCAGCGGCAGTATCATACTGACCCTCTTTGAGGATGAACAAGGTGACATCTGGGCAGGTACCACCAAAGGACTCATTCATATAGACGGAAAAAATGGAAGCTCTAAAACTTATACTACACACGATGGATTGCCCAATAATACCATTTGTGCCATTCAAGGCGACAAACAACATGGATTATGGATAAGTACCAATTACGGTATCACAAACATGGACCCGGAAACAGGTACCTTTATCAACTACTATGCAGGCAATGGGTTACAAGGAAATGAATTCAGCAAAAATGCAGCCTGTACAGATAAAGATGGATATCTCATCTTTGGAGGTATCAATGGTATCACCTTTTTCCGACCAGCAGAAATCACTACAGAAGTCAAAAAGCCCGAGGTTAGAATTGCCGACTTCTACATCCATAATAAAGCTGTAAAGAAAGGTACACGTTCCGGTAACCACGAAGTTATAGAAACAGCAGTACAGGAAGCCAGCCGGTTCCGTTTATGTTATAGAGACAACTCGTTCAGCATCGAATTCTCAGCCATGGAATTCTATAATCCGGAACGGATCACCTATCTTTATTCCATGAATGGAGCAACCTGGATGGCATTAGCTCCGGGCGTCAACAGAGTTTCTTTCAGTGATCTGGCACCGGGTACTTATCACTTCAGGATGAAAGCCAAAGACTATACAGCCTACTCGGAAGAGAAAGAAATCATCATCCAGATAGATCCGGCATGGTGGGCATCGGGTTGGGCTAAATTAATATACGTCCTATTGATATTATCAATCATCGGATTCATTGTGATGCAGGTGCATCATCGTTACCGTATGCATCAAAAGATGTTGCAACACATCCATGCCGAGCAAATTAACGAAGCAAAGTTACAGTTCTTCATTAATATCTCTCACGAAATACGAACTCCGATGTCGCTTATCATCAGTCCCTTGCAACAACTGATGGCAAAAGATAAGGATGCAGAATGTAGAAAGCTCTACAGTACTATACAACGGAATGCCGAGCGCATCCTGCAATTGGTAAACCAATTAATGGATATCCGAAAAATAGACAAAGGACAAATGTCCCTCATGTTTAAAAAGGCTGAAATAGTTAGTTTCACCCGTGACTTGTTAGAAACCTTCGAACAACAGACAAGGGTAAAGAAACTCGACTTAAAATTCCACACCTCTGCTCCTGAAATAGAAATGTGGATAGATCCTAAGAACTTTGACAAGATCATCCTGAACCTACTGTCGAATGCTTGTAAGTTCACACCTGAAAACGGACAAGTGGAAATCAGCCTCAGCACAGGTGAGGATACCCACCTTCCCCCAAATGCACCCCTGCGCCGATATGTTGAACTTACAGTTGCGGACAGTGGCATCGGCATTGCTTCCACTGAACGGGAACATATATTCGAGCGATTCTACCAGATACGCAACAGTCAGAACAACTCAAATATAGGAACAGGTATCGGGCTTCACCTCACACGCTCTTTAGTGGAGCTGCATTACGGAAATATTCACGTAGAGGACAATGGCGAAGGCAGACCGGGCTCCCGGTTTATCATACGGCTACCGCTGGGAAACGGGCATTTGAAAAAGGAAGAAATAGAAGAAGCAACAACCGCCGACACCCTAATAAACATCCCGGCGGCAGAACCGGCTACCATAGCTCCCCCGCTACCTTATGATGACGATGAAGAAGCCAGCGGTAAAGTCCGTGCCCGCAGTCGTCGCCATGTGCTTGTGGTAGAAGACGATGAAGAGATTCGCCACTACATTTGCCGCGAACTGAGCAATGACTTTTACATGACCGAATGCAGTAACGGAAAAGAAGCATTAGCATCGATATTATCCCATACGCCCGATCTGATAATCAGCGACGTGATGATGCCTGAAATGGATGGCTTGACACTCTGCCGCAAGATACGACAGAATGTGAACATCAACTATCTACCCATCATCCTGCTTACTGCCCGTACCAGCGAGGAGGACAACCTGGAAGGGTTGGATACCGGTGCCGATGCTTATCTGATGAAACCATTCAGCATTGAGTTGCTGAGAAAAACTGTCTTAAACCTCATCCGCCGCCGGGAACAATTGCGTAATGCTTTCAGTGGCCGTCAGAATCAGGAGGAACAAATCTCAATCCCAGAAGTAAAATCTCCCGATGACCGGCTTATGGAACGTGTCATGCGCGTTATCAATGAGAATTTAGGCAATCCGGCATTAACTGTCGAAATGATCAGTACGGAAGTAGGTATCAGCCGTGTACATCTGCATCGCAAGCTCAAAGAACTCACGAATCAGACTACACAACAACTCATTCGTAACTTACGTCTGAAGCAGGCAGCTACCCTGCTGGCCGACAAGCGGCATAGCATAACAGAAGTAGCCACATTAACCGGTTTTACGCATCCCACTTACTTCGCCACGGCATTCCGCGAAATGTATGGCATATCACCATCAGAGTATATGGAACGCCATATAGGGCAAGATAAAACGAAAGATGGCATCTTTTGATGTGAAAGATGCCAACTTATGCAACAAGAGATGCCAACTTTTGATGTAAAAGATGGCATCTTTTACATAGCTATTTTAAAGTTCTTGTCCGAGGGCTTTCCGTTAGGTTAAGCCTGCCAAGCATATCGCCTCCGCAATCTACTATGATCTTATGCAATACTATCGCCGGACTGAGAGGGCGAATAGTCAGAGTATGTACCCCGGCCTCCAGAGTGACATCAGGAAAAGTTACTTTTGACTCTATTACCCGTGCCGCCCCCGCAGGATACATTTTTGAATAACAGTTGGCCCAAGTCAGGTCTGAATTGTAGTTCACGATTTGTTCCTCACCGTCATCTAAACGAATGGCATAACTATGCCCTCCTTTAATAAAAGGCAAAGTACTATCCAATATCAGGCGTACACGCACACCAGACAAGTCAGACTTTAATCGCATTTGATAGGTCAACGAAGCACCGGATACCGGCTTGGTATATGGCATCAAAGAAAGTCCGGAGAGTGTACGTCCCAAGTCCGGTATAACAGTCCATTGTGTACCGGGTTCCTGCACGGATGTAGCAAAACGTTCCGCTTCCATTACCACTACCCCACTACTCTCTTCGTATTCATAACCACCCATTACCATATTTTCGTTCCGGGAAGCATCCACACGGGTTACTTTCGGCATTATATTTCCTCCTTTCGGTTCATCCCATGAAGTATAGCCTATATGGGTCTGATCCATCATGTGTTTCCATTTGCCACCGGCAATATTATTATTATAATCGGCGCATAGCTCCGCATCTCTCCGGAAGCAATACTCTACGCGATCCGCCCAGGCATTGGCACGTACATCATTTTCAGCAGCCAACTGCCGGTTCATGGCGGTAGCACAGTACATTTCATAAAGATTGGCCATAGCTTGCACAGGGAATAATATCAGCTCCTTATAAGCATCGCGCCTATTCTCCGGTAGCAAAGCAAACTGACGGACAGCATGTGCTTCCAATGCCAGAAACTCATCGGCCACAGCTTTAAATTCACCACTTTGCAAATTATAGGTTTTGTGATCTAACATCTCTGCCGTCACACGAGCACAATACTTACAATAAAGATTTAAAATTCGTGCAGCTTCGTCAGCATATTCATTACCAAATTGCTGGCGGCAAAATTCTCTTGTATAATCCATCAGATTACCCGCATTAAAAGCATCAGGATTCCATGCCATTTTCAAGAAGAAATCCGTAGGAAACTCATTCGGTTTCAAATCACCTACATTCAATATCCACATCTTATCCACACCATAAGCATACGTCAGATAAAGCTGTTCCCACATATGCTGGATTTGAGTCATATTCAACCACTGATAAGCACGCGGAGCACCATGCAAATCCACATGATAGTACATGCCATAACCACCGGGATGACGTTTAACACCCGGTTCGGGCAGACGGCGAACATCTCCCCAATTGTCATCACATAACAGAATCATTACATCATCCGGTATCTGCATACCTTGATCGTAATATTCCAGTACCTCACTATAAAGCGCCCATAATTGTGGAGTCTTAGAAGCAGATTTTCCCGTAACCTCGGCTATGATACGACGCTGTTCTTTCACTATATTTTCCAACAGTTTTGTATCCGTATCAGGTCCCATCGGCGCATCACCGTCACCACGCATCGCAATGGTCACCACTTCTTCTTTACCCCGCATGCGCTCTATACCTTCACGGAAAAAGCGGTCGATACCATCTTTGTTTGTCTGATAGTTCCAGGCTCCATACACTTTACGATTGCGAGCATACTCCTGATGGTTACGCGCCATAGGCTCATGGTGGGAAGTACCGATTATGATCCCCATCTCATCAGCCAATGGACTGTTCATGGGATCATCCGCATAGAAAGCCGCACTCCACATAGCAGGCCATAGGAAGTTGGCTTTCAGGCGAAGCAACAATTCATACACATGCACGTACATTTTACTATTGAAGCCACCATAACGTTCCGTGGTCCAACCTCCCATGCAAGGCCATTCATCATTAATAAAAATACCACGATACTTCACTGCCGGTTCTCCATCGGTATATACACCTTTTTTTATATAGAGTTCCTCATGCCGTTCCGCCGGAACATCCGCCCACCAATACCAGGGAGATACCCCTATCTGACGGGATAACTCATAAACTCCATAGATAGTTCCACGCTTATCGCTACCAGCAATTAACAACACTTCACCCGGTATTCCTTCCACCGGATCTTTTACTGTGGTGATTATAAACTTCTCATTCTTGCCTTTCAACTCGCGGGCATCCAGTTTCTTCGATTTCACCAATTGCTTTATGAATGGAGACTCATCAAAAGAACCAATAAGAATACGTACATTTTGCCCATCCGCACTTCCCTTCTGTTTTGCATCGGCCACTAATGCAGGACGTATATCGGCCACTTTATAAAAATCCTCCTGTAAATTATGTACAGCCGTTAATACTCCTTTATGTTCCTCATCAGCACATAAAATACTGAAACTCCTTTGTTGAGATGTTACAAGCTCCAACGTACCTTCTTCCCGAATGAAAGAGACAAACTTATCCGCCGCTTGCAGTGTCGAAGCCAGAGTGAGACAAAGTTGCAGGCAGACAATCCGTGTTTTTAATGATATTCTCATCATGTAGAAATAAATTAGATTAATAATACTATGAAACAAAGGTACACGGCTTCCAGAAGCCTGCCAAAGATCACTGTTACAGATACTTTCGAGCATATTACGAGTTAAAAGAATAAGGCTGTGTTACATCAATTAAAGTCTATGATACACCCCTAATATAGAATGCAACATCAGTTAATCTTTCTGCAATAGCAACATATTTATTACTATTATTATACTTCCTACTTTTGCTTCGGGAACAAAAAGGTTCTTTATCATTATTTATTAATCTTAAAACTAAAAGAATTATGGAAAGCATGTATGACAACAGTTAATCCTGGCTTTATGACATCAGAGAAAACATAGTTATTAACTATCTTAAACTAATGGTAATGAAAAATGTAAAAAAGAAAATTCAAAGGATTCCTTACTTGTTTCTTTTGATGCTTTTTAGCTGCCTGACAGCTTCGGCACAACAAGGAATAACAGTGAAAGGAACAGTCGTGGACGACAATGGCGAGACTATAATTGGAGCCTCGGTAGTTGTAAAAGGAAATAATTCAATAGGTACGATCTCAGATATAGACGGTAATTTTGTATTGACCGTGCCCAATGAAAAGTCAGTTCTTGTCGTTTCGTTTGTAGGTATGGAGCCTCAAGAAGTGAAGGCTTCTTCAAAAGGGACAATCAAAGTAGTTCTGAAAGATGATACACAGCTACTGGACGAAGTTGTAGTAGTAGGTTACGGACAGCAAAAGAAAGCGTCGGTGGTAGGAGCCATTACACAGACTTCCGGAAAAACACTAGAGCGGTCTGGGGTAAGCAATTTAGGAGCTGCCTTAACGGGTAACCTTCCGGGAGTCATTACTTCCAGTTCTACCGGTATGCCCGGTGCCGAAGACCCGAAGATTATTATCCGCACACAGAGCTCGTGGAATAATAGCGAACCTCTGGTACTGGTAGACGGCATCGAACGTGAAATGAGTTCAGTAGACATTTCCTCGGTAGAGAACATCTCTGTATTGAAAGATGCATCCGCTACTGCTGTATATGGTGTGAAAGGTGCCAACGGAGTAATCCTTATTACTACCAAACGCGGTAAGGAAGGAAAAGCCAACGTACAGATCAAGGCCAATATGACCGCTAAAGTAGTATCAAAACTCCCTGAAAAGTATGATGCTTATGACACATTCTACTTGATGAATAACTCCATTGAGCGCGAAGCTTGTCTCAATCCTGCCGGATGGGCAAACTACACACCGGCAGCCATCATCGATAAGTATCGTCATCCGGCCAATGCCGAAGAGTGGGACCGCTATCCTAATGTGGATTGGGAGGATGAACTTTTCAAGAAAGTCGCTATGTCCTATAATACCAGCGTCAACGTATCAGGTGGTACTAAAGTTGTAAATTACTTCGCAGCTGTAGATTTCGTAAACGAAGGTGACTTGTTCAAGAGCTTTGAAAACGGACGTGGTTACAACTCCGGCTTTGGCTATAACCGCATCAACGTACGCAGTAACCTAGACTTCCATTTGACAAAAACGACCAAATTCTCTACCAACCTGTTTGGTTCGAATGCACAACGTCAGCTGCCTTGGGATATGAGCGACAATGACACCGGTTTTTGGAACTCAGCCTATAAATCCGCTCCCGACGCCATGCGTCCCGTCTACTCCAATGGTATGTGGGGATGGTATGCGCCGCGTGATGCCGATGTGCCCAACTCAGCCTATTTCCTGGCTGTAGGCGGTAAAGAGAAACGCACCACCACCAAAATGACTACTGACTTCATTTTGGAGCAGGACCTGGCTATGCTGACCAAAGGACTGAGATTCAAGGCGAACTTCTCTATGGACTATACTTTTGCGGAGAACAAACGTGGCCTCAGTGACCAGTACAACGATGCACAACGCATCTGGGTGGATCCGGATACAGGTAATATCTCTTATAAGTTTGACCCTGATACAGGAACCGGACTCGACAAAGTCACCAATCCTATCTATTGGTTACAACAATCCGGTAGTGCAAACATTGGTGCCACTTATCGTAAACTATACTACTCTATGCAGTTTGACTATGCCCGTACCTTCGGCAAGCATGAAGTGACCGGCCTTGGCCTTTTCAGCCGATTAAAAGAGGCACAGGGAAGTGTGTTCCCCATCTATCGGGAAGACTGGGTATTCCGTTTTACCTATAACTACGCCATGCGCTATTTCTTCGAGGCCAATGGTGCTTATAATGGTTCCGAAAAGTTCGGTCCTGATTATCGCTTCGCCTTCTTCCCCTCCCTCTCACTGGGTTGGATGATCAGTGAAGAGAGTTTCATGAAAAAACTGAAGTTCGTCGATATGTTAAAGCTTCGCGCTTCTTGGGGACGAGTAGGTGATGATGCCGTGGTCGCTCCGTGGCAGAGATTTACAGCAGGTCGTTTCTTATACAAAGATCAGTTGAGTTATGGTGGTAACACTGTCATGGGTAGCATCAATCCGGACAACTCTCCTTATACCCACTGGAAAATCTCTTCTCTGGGTAACCCGGATGTCTCTTGGGAAACTGTAGAAAAGCGCAACATTGGTTTAGATTATGCTTTCTTTAATGGACTGATAGCAGGTTCAGTAGATGTATTCAACGATACCCGTACGGACATTATAATTAGCGGTGACAGCCGTGCCATTCCGTCTTATTTTGGAACAACGGCTCCCCGAACCAATTTAGGTAAAGTCAACAGCCACGGTTATGAACTGGAATTACGTTTGAACCATGTATTCAACAATGGTCTACGCGCCTGGCTGAACACCAGTATGACTCACGCCATCAATGAAATCAAGTTCAGAGATGACGCTCCTTTGCTACCTGCTTATCAGAAGGGAGCCGGACATACAATTAACCAAGTATATTCATACATCGACCATGGAAACCTGGCTACCTGGGACGATGTGATAGGTAGTAGTAATTGGACAACCGGAAATGACATGAAGTTACCGGGCGACTACAATATTATAGACTTCAACGGTGACGGTATAGTTGACAATGACGACCGTGCTCCTTATCAGTATGCCAGTACACCGCAGAACACCTATAATGCCTCTCTCGGTTTTGAGTGGAAAGGCTTCAGTTGCTTTGCCCAATTCTATGGAGTAACCAATGTAACCCGTGAAGTCAATTTCCCGACATTCCGTTCTACAGCCCACGTAGCTTATGCAGAAGGTTCATACTGGACACCGGGAGGTAATGCCACCCTACCCACTCCACGCTGGGGAACTACTGTAGACGCAGCTGCTACCGGAACACGTTACTGGTATGATGGTGCTTACCTTCGTCTGAAGAATGTTGAATTATCCTATACATTCAAGAACAATTGGCTGAAGAAAATGGGCATCAATTCCTGCCGTCTCTACTTGAATGGCGATAATCTCTACATGTGGACCGACATGCCGGATGACCGTGAAGCCAACTACGGTACAGGCTCTTCGGACGGTGCCTACCCTACGGTACGCCGCTTCAATTTTGGTATCGACATAACCTTATAATAACGAAGAGATAATTATGAATAAATATATAAATAAACTATTTATGATGTCGGCTATTGCAATGGCTGGCATAATGGGGATGACCTCATGTACAGACTATCTGAATAAAGCTCCGGAAAGTGACTACCAGGATAATGACCCTTACAAGAATTTTATGAACTTTCAGGGTTTCACTGAAGAACTCTATAATTGTATCCCGGTAGTTTCAAACAACAAAGATGCCGGACATACTTGCTTCAACTATGGTGAAGATGAATACTGGGAACCACAGGAAATGCGTATGCAAGCCCGTAGTGTGGACAACGGAGACTTCTGGGCCTGGACTACTGTTTACTATGGTTACCCGAACAATCAAGGCTCGGCAGGTTCAAACAACCGAACTGATAAAGGTCACTTATGGGCCAACTCCTGGTATGCCATCCGTAAAGCCAATATCGGTATCGCCAACCTCGGCAATCTGATAAGCGCCACCGAGGAAGAACGCAATCTCATAGAAGGACAACTATACTTCTTCCGCGCATGGTACCACTTTATGCTAATGGAATGGTGGGGCGGCATGCCGTATATTGATACAGTGTTGTCTTCAGATGTAGCTCCCACGTTAGCCCGTCTTACATGGCAAGAATGTGCGGAAAAATGTGTAGCCGACTTTGAACATGCAGCCAGTCTACTTCCTGTTGATTGGGATGCAACCACCGCCGGTAAAGTGACTTTAGGCAAAAACAATATGCGTATCAACCGTATCATGGCTTTAGCCTATAAAGGCAAGACCTTGCTTTGGGCAGGCAGTCCGTTGATGAACTGGGCTTCCGGAGGTGCAAAGGAATACAATGCAGAGTTGTGCAAACGGGGTGCCGACGCTCTCGGACAAGCCCTTTCCCTCACCGAATCGACCAACCGTTACGAACTGGCTGACTTCTCCGAATATAACGACATCTTCCTGTTGCATAACTCAAGCGGCAAATTGAACGGAGTAAAAGAGTCCATCTTTATGGAGAATATCAAGGACTATGCCGCACGCTGGCGCTGGAATATGGTCAACGACTTCCGACCTCAATCCATTGAGTATTCCGGTATTAAATGCTATCCTACCGCCAACTACGTAAACTACTATGGCATGCAGAACGGTTACCCTATTAATGACATGACAAAGGCAGATGCCGAATCAGGCTATGATCCCACACATCCCTGGAAAAACCGCGACCCACGCTTCTATAAAACCATCATGTTCGACGGTGTGAAGTGGAAAAGTACCGGTGGTGCAGGTGGAACGGCAGAACTTTTCACCGGAGGTAGAGAGAGTGAAGAAGCAAATGAAAAGAAAGGTTGCTTCACAGCCTATATGAACAGCAAACTCTGTCCGCAATTGATGAATACGGTTGACGGTTATAAAGAAAATAATATAATGATCCTCAGCCTTATGCGCCTGGCAGATGTATATCTGATGTATGCTGAAGCTACGGCTGTAGGCTACAACGGTCCGAAGGGTAAAGCTGCTACCTACTCACTCACAGCCGAAGAAGCATTGAACAAGATCCGCGAACGTGCCGGGGTAGCTCCCGTACTCGACAAGTTCCTGGGTAGTACTACTGACTTCCTGAGCGAATTACGCCGCGAACGCGCCGTGGAACTATCCTTCGAAGGTTTCCGTTTTATCGATCTTCGCCGCTGGATGCTTCTCACCCAATATCCTTACACACTGAAGACCAAGATTGAGTTCGACCGTGCCGATCCTAGTGACTATAATTATGACGAGCCGGAAGAAAATGCTATCAAGAACTTGCGTGAAGTAGTATTGCTTGAGCGTAAATATACCGACAGACACTATTGGTATCCGCTCCCTAAAAAGGATGTTAGCATGTATGAAGGGTTCTATCAGAATCCCGGATGGTAATCTTGACGTATTAACTAATAATGACGCAAAAAATGAATAGAAAGTTTATATATATTGGCTGTACTGTTTTCGCCATGTCTCTGTTTCATGCAGGAGGTATCCAGGCGCAAGAAGAAAACAAAGATAGCCTGGTGAATGTGGCTTTCGGTACGGTTGCCCAGGAAGACTTGACGCATGCCATTTCTACGGTCAACACGTCCGAACTGACCAAAAAAGTAAATAGTTCCAGTAGCTTAGTTGGACTGGAAAGTCTGATAGGTGGATACACCGGCAACGTATGGGGGCAAGGAGCACTTGTCCTCGTGGATGGAGTGCCCCGCAGTGCAAGTAATGTACGCGCTTCGGAAATAGAGAGTGTTTCGGTAATGAAAGATGCTGCTGCCGTGGTACTTTATGGTAGCCGTGCGGCAAAGGGTGTTATCCTGATCACTACCAAACGCGGTAAAAATGAACCGATGCGCATCGACGTACGGGGCAATGCAGGCATTAATGTTCCCAAATCTTATCCAAAATATTTGGATTCAGACTGCTACATGACCCTTTACAATGAAGCTTGCCGTAATGACGGGCTGTCCCCAAAATACAGCGCATCAGATATCTACAACACTGCCATGGGAACCAATCCTTATCGTTATCCGAATATTGATTTCTATAGTTCGGACTATCTGAAAAAGGCATATTATAATGCAGATGTGACAGGTGAAGTATATGGAGGTAATGATCGCACACACTATTACCTGAATTTCGGTATGGATTATAGTAACGACCTGCTGAAATATGGTGAATCAAAGAATGCCTACAATATGCGTTTCAATGTACGCGGTAACGTAGACATGACACTTGCCTCATGGCTAAAGGCTACTACCAATGCGGCAGTTGTCTTTACCAATCAGTATGCAGGTCGCGGAAACTTTTGGGGAACCGCATCCACCTTGCGTCCCAACTGGTTTGCCCCGTTATTACCCATCGACATGATGGATACCAGCGTCGCTCAAATACAGGAATATATTACCAACAGTAATCACCTGATTGACGGCAAATATCTGCTTGGAGGAACTTCTTCCGACATGACCAATCCTTTTGCTGATCTTCTGGCTGCCGGATATGTTAAGGAAAAGGCACGTATGTTTATGTTCGATGTCAGCCTTGCCGCTGATCTGGGTTCATTCTTGAAAGGTCTGACGTTTAAGACTTCTTATAGTGTGGACTATACTTCTTACTATTCGGAAGCTTTCAGCGAGACCTACGCCGTTTATGAACCTACATGGTCTCAGGTGAACGGCAAGGATATGATTATTGCCTTGAAGAAGCACAATGAAGACAAAAAAGATCCCAATGAATATGTCGGCAAGTCCACTTACGATCAGACCATGACGTTCAGTGCACAGTTTGACTATGCCCGCACTTTCGCAAAATACCACAACGTAGCAGCCACATTCATAGGTTGGGGTTATCAAACGCAGAATTCTGCTGACGAAAATCATGAAAGCAGTGATTATCACCGTACCAGTAATGTGAACTTAGGCTTACGGGCATCCTACAATTACAATCATAAGTATTATGCCGATTTCAGTGGTGCCGTGATTCATTCGGCCAAATTACCCGAAGGCAAGCGTAACGCTTTCTCTCCGTCAGTCACTTTGGGCTGGAGGATCAGCAAAGAGAAGTTTATGGAGAATGTAAAGTTTATAGACGATCTGAAAATCACAGCTTCTTATGCCAACCTGCATCAGGATCTCGATATCACCGACTATTATCTGTATAAAGGCACTTTCTCCAAAAGAACAAACGAGGGCTTCTATGTACAATGGCATGATGGAACAGCCGGCGGATGGACTCCGGCTTCCAAACGTGGTGATAACCCCAATCTGGGTTTCATCACACGTGAAGAGTTCCGTGCCGGCATTGATGCCACACTGTTCAACCGTCTGCTGAAAATAAATGCGAATTACTTCAGACAAGATACGAAAGGCTTGCTCACCCAAGGTTCATCTTCTATCTATCCTTCCTATTTTGCTTTAAGCAGCAATTCCACTTTCATGCCCTGGATCAATTATAACGAGGACAGACGCAGTGGTTTTGACTTCGCGCTGAGTGCCAACAAGAAATTCGGCGACTTTGACGTAACACTCGGTTTCAATGGTATGGTGTACTCCTCTAAAGCTCTGAAACGTGACGAACTTTACGACGAAGATTACCAGTATCGCAAAGGTCGTGCACTCGATGCTTCCTACGGTTATGTATGCGAAGGTTTCTTCCAGGATCAGACTGACATAGACAATCATGCCCGTCAAACATTTGGTACTGTAAAGCCCGGTGACCTGAAGTACAAAGACATTAACGAGGATGGTGTAATCGACAGCAAGGACCAGATTGAATTAGGAAAGAACGGTTGGTCAGCTCCTCCTTTCTCCTTCGGATTGAACTTAACTGTGAAGTGGAAAAATTTCTCGCTATTTGCCATGGGATCAGGTCAGACCGGTTCTGTAGACTTTAAAAGCAGTTCCTACTACTGGAACCGCGGTACGAGCAAATTCTCAGAAGTGGTATGGGGACGTTGGACCGAAGATACAAAGGATGTGGCCACCTACCCACGTCTGACCACCACCAATGGTGACAATAACTACCGCAATTCCACTTTCTGGATGTATAAGCGTAACTATTTCCGCCTGAACCAAGTGCAGTTGACGTATGACTTCCCTGAAAATACTTTCAAAGGAACGTTTGTTCGTGGTTTAAGTGTTTATTGCGGGGGTAGCAATCTGCTTACCATCTCTAAAGAGCGGGAGCATATGGAGCTGAGTACCGGTTCCCCTCAATGCCGTAACTTCTATGCAGGTTTCAAGGCTGCATTCTGATTTTATTGATTAATAAAGAAGAAGATTATGAAAAAGAAAATTATACCTTTTATAATAGGTGCCCTGATGCTCACCGGTTGTGATGATTTGTTTTCACCAGCCATCGAAAACTTCCAAGGCGTGGAAAACATGTACAACGATGCGGAATACGCACGGGGAATATTGCACAATGTATACAGTCTGATTCCGGGCTATTACGATAACAGCGAGTATGGCACGGATGACGCCGTAACCAACCAGCCAAGTAATGTGTATCTGCAAATGGCCACCGGTGCTTGGACTACAAGTTCATATAATCCACAGAATCAGTGGACTAATTCCTACGGTGCCATTCAATACATCAACCTCTTCCTGGAGCATGTGGGAGGCGTAAAATGGTCGGATGATGAAGAACTGAACAAATTGTTTGCGCAACGCCTCACTGGTGAAGCTTACGGACTCCGTGGGATGTTCTATTTTTATCTGCTTCGTGCCCATGCCGGTTTTGGTGCAAATGGCGAACTGCTCGGTGTACCCATATTTACAGAACCTCAGACAATAGAGTCAGACTTCAATCAACCGCGTGCTTCGTTTCAGGCTTGTGTAGAACAAATCTACAATGATCTTTCCGAAGCAGAGAAAAGACTTCCTTATGAGTATGAAGATGTTTCAGGAAGCGTTCCTGCAGATTTCCAGAGTCTCACACAAGACGTCGGTAAATACAACACCGTTATGGGTGCCAAAGCACGTCAGTTGTATAACGGAATCATAGCCCGTGCCTTCCGTACACGCACAGCCGTACTGGCTGCCAGTCCCTTCTTTGAAGATGCTTCCAACGCTGCCACATGGGCGGATGCCGCTAATGCCGCAGCTGCTGTAATAGACTATAAAGGAGGTCTATCAGGATTAGCATCCGACGGAGTGGAATATTACTCACCTACTATTATAAATACAATTAAGGATGGTGCCAATCCAAATGAAATCTTATGGAGAGGAAACAAAGGAAGTGGTGATAACGACCAGGAATCACAAAATTTCCCACCGAGTTTGTACGGTAATGGTTATATGAATCCGTCGCAGAATCTGGTCGATATATTCCCTATGGCCAATGGATACCCCATCAATGACGCAGCCAGCGGATACGATGCCAACAATCCTTATGCTGGACGCGATCCCCGTTTGGGCAAATACATCTTTTACAATGGAAGTACAATCAGTGAGAAGAGTATAACAATCAACATCAATGAGGGAAATCAAGACGGTGTTAACGTGACCGAAAACCGCTCGACCCGAACAGGCTATTACATGAGAAAACGCTTGCGCATGGATGTGAACTGTAATCCGGCATCCATTTCCAAACAGCCGCATTACACACCCCGTATCCGTTATACTGAAATGTACCTGAATTATGCTGAGGCAGCCAATGAAGCTTGGGGACCGAAAAACGCCAACGGCAGAGATTACTCCGCTTACGATGTAATCAAAGCCATCCGGAAACGTGCCGGCATAGGTGGTACCAATGATGCCTATCTGGAAGCATGCGCTGCCAGCAAAGACAAAATGCGCGAACTGATCCGCAACGAACGTCGATTGGAACTCTGCTTCGAAGGATTCCGTTTTTGGGATCTCCGTCGCTGGAAAGCCGACCTGAACGAACCGGTATATGGCATTAGCTGGAATGGTAACAGCTATCAGAAGATAACCGTAGAAGAACGTTCGTATGAAGATTATATGTACTGTTGCCCTATCCCCAACTCTGAGATACTGAAGTACAGCAACCTCATCCAGAATAAAGGATGGAAATAAACAAAATTGTGAACACTATTAATAAAATAGCATGATATGAAAAAGAAATTAGCATATATCGGACTGACTTCATTACTCTTGTCTTTCACCGCGTGCGAAAGCTCTGACAATGAATTCTCCGACTTCGATTATCAAACTGTATATTTTGCCAATCAATATGGTTTGCGTACCATTGAATTGGGAGAAGACGAATTCCTCGATAACTCTTTGGATAATCAGCACAAAGTATCCATTAAAGCAGCTTGGGGTGGTGGTTATACCAACCGCAAGAATGTAATTATTGATACTCAGGTAGATGAATCGCTTTGCGAAAACCTCTATTTCAAAGGAAGTAACACTCCTGTTACCCCTATGCCCACCTCCTACTATACCCTGGCCGCCAACCAGATCAATATTCCCAAGGGTGAAGTTATAGGTGGTGTAGAGGTACAGTTTACCGATGCATTCTTTGCCGATAAAAAGACTCTTGATAATTATTACGTGATTCCTCTGAAGATGACAGGCGTACAGGGTGCAGACTCCATCCTTCAGGGTAAGGCAGTCGTAGCAAACCCCATGTTGACAAATAGTGGCGACTGGAGTGTACAACCCAAGAATTTTGTACTTTATGCTGTAAAGTATGTCAATCCCTGGCATGGTGAGTACCTGCGTCGTGGAGTGGATCAAGCTGTGATAAACGGCGTTTCTTCGCAATTGGTACGCCATCAACAATATGTAGAGAAGGATGAGAAAGTAAATATTACAACTGAAAGCCTGAAAGACAATATTCTATCCTTATCAACCAAGGATGCACAAGGTAATCTTTTCAATTACAACCTCAGCTTGACTTTTACCGAAGATGGTAATTGCACAGTAGGTAGTACTTCCGATGATCTTATCATTTCCGGTACCGGTAAATTTGTGAAGAAGGGCGAAAAGAACAGCCTTGGCGGTAAAGATCGTAATGCTATCTATCTGGACTATACAATTGACTTTAAAACCAAAAACATGCAGTACGCCACCAAAGATACGTTGGTGTTAAGCAGTCGTGCCGTACAAGGTGGCAAGTCATTCGAGATAGAAATAAGATAGTATTATCTGGTATAAACGTTTAAACAAAGAAAACATGAAATACTTTAATCATAAGATAATCGGTATTGCCATGATGTGTGCAACGGTTATGGCATGCACCGATAAGTATGACTGCAACCTTCAGGTAGAAAAGCCTGAAGAAGTGGCCAATAGCGAATACCTGGCCAGCTTTGATTTGCTGAAATCGTACATTACCCGCGATGCCAGTTCTCCGTTCAAGTTTACGGCAAACTTGTCTTCAACAGACTTTTTAAAGAAAGACATTGCTTACAGCACCATACTTAGCAATTTTGATGGCATAGATATTGGCGGTTCTATCACTCCCGTCAATTCATTGAAAGAGGATAGTTCCTTCGATTTTGGCGGAATGCAATTAGTAGCTGATGCTGTCAAAGGAACGGACATAACGCTTTATGGTGGTACGCTCTGTTCCAATCAGGGACAACGCACCGCTTATTATAATGAACTGATACAGCCCATCATTATTCCCTTCGTACCCGAGAAAGGTAAAACTGTGATTTGTGACTTCGAGAATGATGAACTAGGCAAAGCTTACGGTATGACCGGAGGAAGTCAGGCTGTGGTAGAAAACGACCCGGATGGGAAGAGTGGTAAAGCACTGCATGTAGGTACCGACGATAACAAAGCTGCCTATTCACATCCTAAGTTCAACGTCAAGTTACCGGAAGGTCGAAAACTGGGTGATTACGTCAATCTGACCATTGATATGCGTATTGTAAACGAAGACGGTATATATGGAGCAGGTATGAGAGTCTTTATTAATGGAAAAGAGTTCAACGTTGGTATGAATGCTAAAACTTTTGGTTGTAATCCCAACACTTGGAATCGTGGAGCGGTCATCAGCTTAAATAGCGCTACAGCTCCAGGCTTCATATTGCCGGATGAAATGAAAGGACTTACTGAATTTGAGCTTGCCGTTGGTTCCGCTTCTGGAGGAGCACAATATTTTCTCGATAACATCGTGATGAATTATGAGCTTCCCGGAACAGGTGTTACTAAAATTGACTTTGAAAAAGATGAACTTGGAACGTCTTATCCGATGACTAACGGAAACTCTTCCGTTGTAGAAAATGATCCTGAAGGCAGTGGTAAAGTATTACACGTAGGTACAGCTGCTACCCCTTGCAATAGATCTTATCCTAAATTCACAGTAAAATTGCAAAACGGAAGAACGTTAGGTGACTACATAGGTCTTTCTCTCGACATGTACCTGATAGATGGTAAAGGTGGCTGGGGCGACGGCATGCGGGTAGTGATTAATGGACAAGAATTCAACTGCGGCCAAGGACCGTTCAACTTCGGTTGTGAAGCTAACAAATGGGGACGAGACAAGATTTATATCACATTCCTGAAAGAAGGTGAAGAAACAGGTAAGGGAAAAATCGCTATACCCAATTCCATGAAAGATCTGACCGAGATAGAGCTGGCCGTAGGTTCAGGCTCGGGTGAGTGGCATGCTTACATCGATAATATCAACCTCCACTGGAAGGCCGATGATACCATCATCGAGAAAACTCCGGAAGAGAAAAAGAATATCTTCACTGAAGAGATGAATAAATGGATCGGTGGTATAGTAAATGCCGGTGGTGAATCTGTAAAAGTATGGAATATTGTAGGCGAACCACTTGACAAAACCATGGATGCCAACACCTTCAACTGGGGTGAATATTTGGGCGAAGTAGAATATGCACGTACAGCCGTGAAACAAGCCCGTGACACAGCAAAAATTGATCTCAACCTCTTCGTTAGCAATACTTTCAATCAATCTGATGAGATGGGACAGAAAGCAGATGAATTGATCGCGTTGGTAAAATCCTGGGAAGCAGATGATGTAACCCGTATTGACGGATACAACATCCTTCTTCATGCGGTTTATTCCAAAGACGCCACTTCTCAGAAAGCCAATGAAAAGATGATTTCCGAATTGTTCGACAAGCTGGCACAGACCGGTAAACTGATACGTGTTTCCGACCTCAGCATGATGGTGGAAGATACAGAGGGTAAGTTCATCCAGACCAGTAAACTGACCGCCGATGAACGGAGTGCCGCAGCCAACTATATAGCTTTCATCATGAAAGAATATCGGAAAACTATCGCATCGGACAAGCAATATGGCATATCCATTTCAAGTATGACCGAAACCAGTACCGGTAACAAGATTTGCCCCTGGACTTCGGGATACAATCGAAATGGAATGTATGAAGGAATAGTTGAAGGATTGAAATAACCCGAAGTATAATGAAACTATTTATTAGAAATCTATGCATTTTTCTGATGGGAATGTCATGTTGGGCATGCTCTGATAATAATAATGCGGAGACTGATGATAACGGGAAGGGCGCATATGCGCTCTTCCTAAAAAAGTCAATTACAGTGAGTGCCGGTGAAAACCAGACAGAGGTCGTTATAGAGTGGGCAAAAACCTCCTGGGAGATAACCTTCGAACAGGGAGATATTGTAAAAAGTATAACTCCGATGTCAGGTGGAAGCAGTGATAGAGAAAAGCAGTACACAAAAATTCAAGTGGTTTGCAATGCTAACGCTTCAATGAAACAACGTACACAGACTATTCACATTACTGACCTAACCAACAAGCAGACTACCGATTTATTGATAGAACAGGAACCGGCGTTCAAGTCTGTTACACTTAATATTGACCCTACAGTAAAATATCAGCCGATAGCAGGATTCGGTGGAATGTACAATCCTAAAATTTGGTGTGGCGGAAACCTCATTTCTGCCCGACAATTAGACCAAATGTATGGTGAAGGCGGATTGGGCTACTCCATTCTTCGCCTGATGGTTTATCCCAACGAATCTGATTGGAATGCTGATGTAGAAGCGGCTAAAGCGGCACAGGCCAATGGAGCAATAGTTTTTGCATGTCCGTGGGACTGTACTGATGCTCTCTCCGAGCAAATCAAGGTGAACGGCAAAGAAGTAAAACATCTCAAAAAAGAGAACTATGGAGCATACGCCGATCATCTTATCCGTTACATCAATTTCATGAAACAGAATGGAGTAGATCTTTATGCCATATCTGTTCAGAATGAACCGGATATGGACTTTACTTATTGGACTCCTCAGGAAGTGGTAGATTTTGTGAAACAATACGGTGCCAAAATCCGTGAAACCGGAGTCAGACTGATGTCTCCCGAAGCATGTGGTACACCACCCGAATACACGGATCCGATCATCAATGATGCCGGAGCATTTGCACAGACCGATATTATTGCAGGACACCTTTATCAAGGTTTTACAGACCTGGATAATGGATACGTCAAAAATCGTCACGATTACATCTGCGGTCTCTACCCTCGCATCCATGGAAAGACCTGGTGGATGACGGAACATCTCTTTAATGACGGAGAAAAATCAGATGATCCGTCAGCATGGGAATTCCAAAAGTGGCAATACTGCCTCAACCATCTTGGCAAAGAAATCCACATGTGTATGGAGGGCTATTGCAGTGCATACGTATACTGGTATTTAAAGCGCTTCTATGGGTTGATGGGCGATAATGACAAGCGCAGCCCGGTGGGTGAAGGTGAAATTGCTAAGAATGGTTACATCATGGCCCATTACGCGCAGTACGCCACAGGTACTACCCGTATTAAAGCTGTCACGAATAATACAGGAATATGTGCCACAGCCTACATCAATGAAACAGGAAATGAAGTAACGGTTGTATTGCTGAATTTCACCGGAGCCACCCAGTGTATAAAAATACCGTTGGCAGGAATGAAGCGTGCAAATGCCGTTGAAACCAATGAAAACAAAAATATGGAAGTTATCAGTACTGAGATGCTGGAATCTGGTGAGGGTGTATATGTACTGTTATCCGGTAACAGCATAGTCTCTGTCCGGTTGACCTTATAATTGCATGAAGTGATATGGAATCACTCAAGTAGTTCATATTCTCCCCAAATAGTAAGTGTTGCCAAAGCAAAACAAAAAATTGCTTTGTGCAACACTTTTTTTTATTTTTGATGTCACGTTCGCTTTACACGTTCGTCTTAGTAATGTAAATGGAACTCAAACAATTTAAAATATCCGTTCTACCCCTCCGCAATAAGCTATTGAATTATGCGCGGAAGTTGACCGAAAGTCCGGACGATGCAGAAGATGCCGTACAAGAAGTCCTGCTCAAGCTATGGAACAAAAGACTTGAACTGGAACAGTACCGCAACATTGAAGCATTCGCCATGACCATGACACATAATCTCTGCATGGATATGTGGCGCACCAGGCATACCACCAGCGTACCGTTAGAGTATGTACAGGATGCCACTCCCGGTGGAACACCGGAACGGTTGCTTGAGATAAAAGACGAAATCCGTCTGATGCATGAAATTATTAATTCATTGCCTACCTTGCAGCGCACCATCATGCGGATGAAAGACATCGAGGAGTATGAAACGGAAGAGATCGCCGACATCACAGGCTGTAATCCGGAAGCCATCCGAAGTAACCTGTCGAGAGCGCGAAAGAAAGTGAGAGAAATTTACCTGCAAACCGTACAAGAAAAAATAAGGAGGAAACAAGTATGAAGATAGAAGAATTAATAGACCGCTATTTCGAAGGACAGACCTCATGTGAGGAAGAACGCGAATTACGCAGTTTCTTCACGCAAGAAAATGTACCGGAATCGTTACAAGTATATCGTCCCTTGTTTGTCTGCCTGGATCAGGAAGCAAAAGCATTCCGGCAAGAAAGTGCTCCTGTTAAAAAGCCTTCCTTCCGCCGTCGCTTTATTTACACAACGGGAGGAATAGCAGCCGGAATTTTATTAGTGATCGGCATTGCCGGTACGCAGCGATACCTTCACCCCACTCCGGAAAATTACGTCATCATCGACGGCAAGCAATACACGGATGCAAACCTGGTGCATGAACAAGCCCTTGCTGCTTTCCGAGATATGCGAACTACGGAAGATGAAGTGCTTGATCTGATGTTTGAATAATAAAAAGAACCAATAGATACAATTATGAAAAAGTTCACTCATACCCTGCTATGCTGCCTGCTGCTCTTGTTCAGTACCGGCATGTACGCCCAAAAAGGGCTGCAAATAGCATCCGTATTTCAGAAATACGGCAATGAGAAAGGGGCCACTTACGTGGAACTGTCCAAGATGTTATCCAAGAATTGGGACATCACCCATTACCAAAGCCTGAAACTGACAAAGGCAGAAAAAGCATTACCGGATATCTACCGGTGTCTGGAATCCGACCGGGAACATGCCAGGAAAATAAAAGAAGTGGTGACAGACGGGCATATTCAATCGGGATACTACCAGTTGCCTCCGGTAAAAGATAAAATAAACCGCTTCATACTATTCCGGCTCGGCAAGAAAGGAGAAGCCACACTTATCTATATCGAAGGCGAAATAGACAGTGACGACCTTGTTACACTGATATTCAGCAAAGACTAATTCTGAAATTTATAAATCACAAATAATAAAACTTATGAAACGAATTTTCTTTTTATTCCTTATCATGACTTCCATGACAGTCGTGGCACAAGAAAGCATCCCGCAAGATACAACTCTCTATCTCAACGGACGGAAGATCATCATTAAAGAACATGATGGCAAAATCAAAGTGAAAATGTATGAGGCGAAAGCCGACAATGACACCATCGAAAACACCCAGGTATTTGAAGGTGTGTATCTGGACGGCCGCAGCATTGAACGAACCACAACGGTTTCCGTACCTTTCGTGAAGAAGAAAAAAGGCTATTACCGCTTTGACCCTCACTACCCTGCCATCTATTTCGGCTTTAACAAACTGGCAAGCAATACATTTCAGTACTCTGCCAAAGTACCTCAACTTGGCTCGAAATCCTGGGAATGGGGTATCAATCTATTTAATACCGGAGTTGCCATAACCCGTAACAATCATTGGGGATTGACCACCACCCTCGGTTTAGCACGTATCGTCTATAAACTGGATGACAATTACGGCTTTGAGAAAGTAGACGGCATCACCGTTTGCCGGCAAGCCGAAGATGTAGATTACCAAAAGAGCTGGCTGCGCTATTGGGCTTTCCGTCTGCCTGTCAGTCTGGAATGGCAAACCAAATTCGGCAGTCGCCGTGCTTTCATTGCCGCTGGTCCGGAAGTGGAATGGCGTGTAGGGGTTAAATCCAGAGCCAAATATGATGATAAGAAACATACTTTGAGTAGCAAGCTGAATACCCATCCGCTTGGCATGAATCTGCTGCTACAGGCCGGTTATGGTTGCTTGGGATTCAATGCCCGTTTCGCTCTCACTTCTCTGTTTGAAAAGAATAAAGGACCCGAACTCTATCCGGCTTCTATAGGCATAGGTTGGTATTGGTGACAGCATAAAACTTTAATAATTCATTTCCCGCCTCACAACAAAAACTGTGGGGCGGACTTGTTTTTGTCTATATAGAATTGTATCTTTGTATCGCTACTCCTTTAACAGCAAGAAAGGAAAAATAGAATGAAAACAACTAATGAAATTCTCGCCATCCTGCACGAGTTCAAGCAAACAACCGCTGACAAGTACGGCATTGAGAGTCTTGCTCTCGTTGGTTCAGCTGCCCGTGGCGAACAACGGGAGAACAGCGATATTGATGTTTGCGTAAAACTACGCAAAACCACCTTTCGTGCCTATATGACGATCAAGGAAGAATTAGAACACCTCTTTCATACAAAAGTTGATTTAATAACCTTGCATGAGAACATGCGCCAAATGTTCCGGCATAATCTTGAACAAGATGCAATCTACGTCTAAACAAGCATTAATAGATATGCTTCGCTTTGTAGAAAGCCAAACAGCATTCATCATCAAAACCACTGTTCGGATAAGCAATTATCAGGATTTTCTCAATTCAGACGATGGCATGGTATTATTCAATTCGACGTGTATGTGCCTGCAAACTATTGGTGAAACAATCCGACAAGTAGATGACCGTACTCATGGGTATCTTTTCTCTCATTATACCGAAACACCATGGAAGCAAATTATAGGGATGCGTAATATTATCTCACATGAATATCTCTCAATAGATCCGGAATTGATCTTCGATATTACCAGTGAAGAACTTCCTCCCCTACTCGCTAGTTTACACCAGATTCTCACAGATATTGATGCCGGACTACGAGATAAAGAGTTGGGAAAATAGGAATCATCTGTATCATACCGAAAATAAATAATCATTTTTATTATGACCAAAGAAGAACTTATGAGAAAAGCGATTGAGCTCTCCACGGAGAATGTCGCTAACGGTGGCGGCCCATTTGGTGCCGTCATTGCCAAAGATGGAGAAATCATAGCTACCGGAACGAATCGTGTGACATGCTCATGTGATCCGACAGCGCATGCCGAAGTCAGTGCCATTCGTGCAGCAGCCACCAAATTAGGAACTTTCAACCTCAGTGGTTGCGAAATCTATACCTCTTGTGAACCCTGCCCCATGTGCCTCGGTGCTATCTATTGGGCCCGACTAGACAAAATGTATTATGGAAACAACAAGACTGACGCCAAAAATATAGGTTTCGACGACTCTTTCATATATGATGAAATCGCTTTAAAACCTGCCGACCGCAAACTGCCCTCGGAAGTATTACTACACAATGAAGCCATCAAAGCTTTCGAAGCATGGGCCGAGAAAGAAGATAAAATAGAGTATTAAGAGCCTATCAACAAGAAGTTAAGAGTATAAATTCCAATGAATTACAAAACAGTAAAATCCCTGGAGTCTGCCTTACAGAACTTCAGGGATTTTACATTTATTCTTTATCTCAAAACAACATAGACACAATTATTATATCTAGTATTGCGCCAAAGGAATTATCCCTAGTTTATAATATCCAGAATTATATTTAGGGTTCAGAGCAGGTTCATAAATAGGACAACGATATTCACCACGTCTTCCACAATAAGTAAAACCGACACTATCCATTTCATTCTTAATGATAATATCATCACCAAAATTAACAATTACATCTCCTAATTCATCGCTATCTAAATACGTTGTTACCGTAGTAGAAACTCGATGCTGTACTGTAGTAGAAGTGCCAAATTTTGCTCCAACCTTCACTTTTTCCTCTAAACCTAAATCAAAGTCAAAATTAGTAGCGAAAGTAGTAGTAGTTTCAACTACATTTTGAGTCGTTGTCTGTAGATCCTTTTCTATAATAGAAATCTTTATTGAAGTTGAATAATCTTCAATATTCCAATCAAATAAAGGTAAAGGCTCTGGTAAATAATACCTTTTTATACTTTTAACTCCTTTAACCAAATAAGGCATTCTGTTTCCCTGTGCTTGTAAATCAAGTTCAAATAAATCATAGGGTGGAATTGATATTGCTTTTATTATCTCATCAGAAACCAAATTCTTGTTACTAACATAAGTTTTCACTAAAAATTCATAATTTCCATTATACCAATATCCTTCAGGCCCTCTAGGAACCGGATGATCTCTTGTTGATTGAGGTTGCTTGTCATAATGATGCGGATCATCACCTTGATCTGAAATATTATGATACACGACATCAGGGATTCCTGTTAGCTCAAGAAAATACACACATTCTGATATTTTTTTTTGGAAAACGCCTTTACCATCTTTCGTCATAATATTATAATATACATAATCTCTTTGCCAAATTCCATTCTGATCTGCAAATTTCTTTGCATCAAAAACTTTTTGAAGTTGCGTTGGAATATCCAGAGGGGAAACTCTAGTCTTCACCTTAGTAAGATTATTGAATTCCTCATATTCAAACACAAAATTCAAGCCATTTTCAGCACGCACAACATTAGCTTCTTTAAAATTTCGTGTTGAAGCAGACCGCAATATAACTCTTTCTGACGGTTTCACGACAACAATAGGGAATGATGGTATTTCATTACTCTTAATAGTATTTACCTTTCCAGCATTATCTACAAAAAGAATTTGATTCTCTTTACTTTTATAAGCAACAAAAGGTACTTCTTGAGCAACATTCCACTTTTCTGCCGAAAAGATATCATTAGGAAGTACGGGAACAAAAACAGTCAAAGTAGGCATTTCCTTATATAAAGCTAGCAAGTTCTCTTTACTCATATACTTCGATAAAAACTCCTCTAATGTTCCTCCCCCGCTTAACTTTTTATCTTTAACTAACATATACAAAACATCATAGTCATAATCAAACTGCTTTATCGCCTCTTCTTTTATAAGCTTTCTTACGCCTTCACTTTCATTAAGAACTCTAGCCAAAGCAAATGAAAATTCACTTTTTAAAGAGTTTAGGTCTATTTCATCATAACTTTCTTCAATTAATGATGAATTATTACTTGTTTCAATCATATCATTAGAACATGATCCTACAATGAATAGAGCTAATAGTAGTCCTACTTGTTTCAATCTAATATTCATAATATTAATCTTTTAATAGTAATACATTAAGTCTCATATAATTCTGCAGAACTGCTATAAAGATAATGTTTTTATTTTAAATATATATATTTTTTAGTAAATTCTTGTTTAAAGAAAGCAAGAAAGACATCATTAAGCAGCCACATACAACTATTTTAACAATTTATACAAATACCACCATAAATTTTCGCCTAATTTATAGCAATATAAAAAATCCCCAAAGTGCTGTGATGCAGACTCTGGGGATTTAGTTAATACACAAGGTATTTGCAATGAAAGGTTATTTGCTTATATTGTTACTCTTTTAGAAGCGCATACCTAAAGTAAATATCACTTGACTACGTGTGTTTGTCACTTTTGTCTTATTTAGATATTCATCATCAAAGGCATAAAAATCTGATTTGTAAGTACTATATTGATACGCCAAATCTGCATAAACTAATGAACCACGATAACCAATACCTAAAGTGTAATTACTCTTGGATTTAGCATTAGCATAGTCCGTATCTGTCATAACAGAGTTCAGCGGCAAATCCTTATATGCTCCGTCTTTATATGCTGCCGTGCTGTAATTGTATCCAGCACGCAAAGCAAACTCAGGTATCACCTTATATTCTGCACCTATGCGGAATGTACTTACTCCTTTCAGCATTTCTTTGATTGTAGAATTTTCATACCCCATCTCATCCCCTTCAGGATAATAAAGACGTATACTTGAATAATCCTGATATTCATATTCAGCACCGAGAGCAAGATTTGTACCTACTGTATATCCTAAACTTAGATTGTATTTCCATGGAGTACGGAGTTCATAATCATAAGTCATATCTTTGTTATCCAAAAAATCATAACTATCTACTGTTGTTTTATAAAACTCAGTTTCCCCCTTATCATTCTGTCCATAGATACCAGACTCAAGAAAAACATTAGTAGCCAAGGTCAACTTATAAAATGTAGGAGTATGTATTGCAAGTCCAATACGCAAAGGAGATGTTTCAAAAGGACGTATGATTGCTCCCAATTTAAAATCAAATCCTGTTCCGTCAATCTTTGTCCAGCTATTTAAGTCATAATATTCCCCTGTGTCATAATCCTCACTATAAATGGAACTTTTGGTATAATTCAAGTCATAAGCACCTACAGTTACTCCCAAATACACCCTATCATTAAAGTTGAAAGAAATATTGAAGTCATATTGATCCACCCCACCAGTTTCACGTGATCTGAACTTACTATAAGGTTGGGGAAGAAAAGCACCAAATCCTGTCAATCTGTCTTTATTATTCACATCCTCATATAAGGGATCATAAAGTGAGCCACCCCATCCTAAAGCAGCCAACCAACCTACATTATTATTATTAAATACATTATTATTAGGAGTAGCATTATCATCTATATATTTTATATCATACCCATTTTCCAACATTCCTCCAGCTTGTGAAGCCATCAAAAAAGTTTGCGAAACAACCTGCCCGTCAGGTGTCAGATTAAGCAACCCCTCCATTGACGTCGTTTTATTAAATGATTTGGAACGGTTATAGCTGAAACCGAAGTTTACATATCGCAAGGTGGTCTCATTACCAATTTTATTAGAAAGTACAAAACCAGCATTATTCAATTGCCAGCGATTCTTATTTGAATTGAAAGTATTACCACCATACGTACTTTCTGTTCCGGTTGATGAAAAACCAAATGAAGCAGTAACATCATTACTACGATAAATACCTATACCTGCAGGATTAGTTGCAATGGTAGACATATCACCTCCCAATGCCCCCATGGCTCCGCCCATACCAACAAAACGAGCTGTTCCATTCAAATCCTTCTCTGTCATCTTTGTAACATCATATATAGTCTGCGCACCCATTCCCATTGAGACAAGCAATGAAAGGGCGACTAAAGTCAGTTTCTTATTCATAATCAATGTTCTTTCTAGTTCAAAACTATTATTACATTCACGTATCTGTTTATCTTCTTCCACCGCCTCTACTGGAAGAACCGCCTCCGCCACCACTTGAACGGGTAGAACCTCCACCACTACCTGAAGAATAGCTGCCGCTAGAGCGTGAGCTACCACCTGCTGAATAGCTGCTAGAAGAACGAGTGCTGGAAGAAGAACGATTATAGTCATAAGAACGACTACTGGAACGAGTACTTGCACCATTGTCATAATTACGTGGAGCAGATGAACTACCGCGGTTATAAGTTGACGAACTACGTGTACTACTACTGCGTGTACTGGTACCGGAAGGACGAACCGCAGAATTACCACGATTGCTACTACTACGTACACTTTGCACATTGCTATTGTATGCACCACTACGAGTGCTACTCGGACGAGTATATGTTGAACGACGTGATGAAGCAGCGTCTGTCCGTGTACTCATTCCCGGACGTTCGGATGAAGCACGGGTCCCTACCACACGGCGAGTTGAACTTGTACCAGAGCTTCTTCTCACTTCTCCACTTGTAGAACCAGCACTGCGTCTTGTTTGATAGCCACTTGTAGAACCTGAAGATCTCCGTGCAGTTGATGAACCTGATACACGATTTCCTGAGGACACTCTATTTCCATAAGAACGCCTGCTCGTATAAACATTATTGTTGCTCCAATGGTTGCCTCCCCAGTGTCCACCGCCACCGGGATACCAGCCACCGCCAGGATAATAATGATGGTGATGATGTCCCCATCCCCAACTCCAGCCACCGTAGAAACCGCCCCAGCCATAGGACCAGCCACCGTAACTGTAATAAGGTGAGTATCCACCCCAGCCATAATAAGGATAGCCTCCCCATCCGTAGGAGTTATAACGCCAATCCCACCATAAGCGGTTAGAGAAAGTCGGGAAAGCATACGCATACATTCCGTCGGTATAAACGTTCCAGTCCCATGAATTCAGACCGTAAACGACATCCCAATAATACGGGCTACTGATGCTCACCGCATAACGCGGATTGCGGAAACGTACGATACGCATAGCATATTCATAATCATCTTCCGAACCATCGAAGCCATTTACCCATTCACCATCCGGATCGGGCACTGCTTTTTCCTTAATATATAAGGTATCATCTTCCATTACGAAGTCATTCTCACGAGAATCATAACGACGGTTATATTCGTCTACATCACGTGTATTTCCTTTACGATCCTGTACTACAACAGTAGTATTACCTGGCGACGTATAAACCGTAGTTGGTGCATTCGACTTTACTACAATTTCTTCAGTCGGAGCAGAGCTTGTAACTTTCTTCTCCTGCTTCTTTTCCTTCTTATCCTTAGAAGGAATGTAGTAAAGGTCGTCATCTATGCTCTGCGCCGAAACCATCCAAGGGAGGCACAAGGCAAAAAGCGATAAAAAAACAATCTTTTTCATATGGGTGTGGTTTATAGGTTTTACATTAATCCATTTTATCACGTCACAAAGATAGCGATGGATTTTACCGCATACAGGAGAATTTCCCCAAATGATTATAGGGATTTCCCTATTCTATCATAACAAAAGAGATATTATTTTGGTTTTCAATGAACTAAAGTAAATCTCGTTAGTAATAGAGCTCAAATAACGTCACTTTTGACGCTTTTTCATTGTCGTTTTATTGTCGAAATTACTAATTTATTTCCTTTTTATTGTCTAAAAAATATGGCTAATTTACTTCCGACAATTGTGCCTGCTAAAATACTGAGTAACAGGACACATAAACTAAGAATTGCACTTTCTCATAACGGAGAAACACGTTACATTGTGACTGATATAATTGTCCAATCATTGTCCGAATTCAAATCAGGTCAAATTATCAAACGTCCTGATGCCCAGTACCTGAATACAAAATTACGAAAACTATTGGATAAATATCAAAAAGCATTAGATAAAGTTGAATCAAAGGAGTGCATGACATGCTCTCAACTTCTTGAGTCAATGAAAAGTGTAAATAAAGCAAAGTTTATCACTATCGAAGAACTTTACGTTGATTACAAAGAGACTCATAGCCTTGCACTTAGTTCCATAAAATTGTACGATAATGCGGTTAGGAATACAAAAGAATATATTGGAGAAAATGTACTTGTGTCTAATCTTGGTTTCCATGAAATTAAGAAATTAGAAAATAAACTATATGAAAAGGGGCTACGTTCAGATACTATCAGAATGCGTTTATCTTCTATTAGAGCTTTATTGAGGTACGCACTACAGTGCAAGTTTATAACACATGAAACTTACCCATTTGACGGATATAAAATGCCGGAGAAATCAGTACGTGATATTTGGCTATCTACTGATGAGATAAAGGCTATACGAGATGTAGAAGTCAGCAGGGAGAATCTGGTTAGAGCGAGAGATCTATTCATGTTATCATACTACCTTGGAGGAATTAATATTGCAGATCTTGCCAATTATAATTTTATTGCGAATCCCAATAAGATGGTATATCATCGCAAAAAGATTATGAGAGATAACAAAACAACAGGCACAATAGAATTTAATATTCCTATAGAAGCAAAAGGAATAATCAGTCATTATCTTGGTCCTGATGGCAAAATCCGGTTAAGCTCAAGACACTCAAAAAGTTCTCCAAAGAACCAATATACATGCATAAACAGAAGCCTGAAGATAATTCAAAAGCAATTAGGCATCACAAAGACTTTAATGTTTTACTCAGCAAGAAAATCTTTTGCACAACATGCTTTTGAATTGGGTATCTCCACAATGGTGATCGATTATCTAATAGGGCATTCTGTAACCCAAAGTAGCGGATCAATCTATCACTATGTAAAAGCGACACCAGAAATAGGAAATGAAGCGTTAAGAAAGGTACTCGATAATCTAAAATAATCACTATCTTTGTGGCGATCAAGAACTCGATCATAATTCGGGTTGTTGGTTTGACTTTTAAGTGAGAGGGTGGTTCCTCTCACTTTTTTTGTGTCCGGACTAAACTTTTTAAAAGCTCATTAGTAATAGCACATGAAGACCAGGCAAGAGATGTGGATGTGTGCTGATGAGCTTGGTATTCAGAAGGCGGTCTTATGGCTGCCTTCTTCTTTAACCTAAAAAATACAAATGCAGGCAACTATATACAATATTTATTTGTTTATTTGCCACGATGAAAAAAGATCTTCAACTTCATAAAATAGATATTTCAACCAGTCTGCCTTTAAAATATGCAGATGAAGGCATTAGGGCTGGCTTTCCCTCTCCGGCACAAGATTACCTTGAACAAGCGATAGATTTGAATAAAGAGCTCATAAAGCACCCGGCAAGCACATTCTACGGTCGTGTTATTGGTGACTCGATGTGTGATGAAGGCATCGAAGAGGGAGACATTCTTATCATAGACAAGTCATTGGAACTATTAGATGATGATTTAGCAGTTTGCTTCATCGACGGTGAATTTACAGTGAAACGTGTACGCTTAGAAACAGATGCAGCTTGGTTAATTCCTTCCAATCCGGACTATCCGCTAATCAAAGTTACTAAAGAAAATGAATTTATCGTTTGGGGAATAGTCACCTACACCATAAAAAAGAATCGGAGAAAAAGATAATGTTCGGCCTTGTAGACTGTAACAACTTCTATGCGAGTTGTGAAAGGGTGTTCAACCCCTCTCTAAACGGGAAACCTATCGTTGTTTTATCAAACAATGATGGATGTGTCATAGCCAGAAGCAATGAAGCAAAAGCTCTCGGTATTAAAATGGGAGTACCAGCCTACCAAATAAAGGATTTAGTAAAGAAACATGATGTAGCTGTATTTTCATCTAACTATGTGCTATATGGCGATATGTCCGGACGAGTGATGTCAATGTTAGCGGAGCTGGCACCCGAAATCGAAGTCTATAGTATCGACGAAGCTTTCCTTAACTTGGAAGGAATTCAGGATCTACAAACAGTAGGTTCTAAAATCGTTAGACAAGTCACACGCGGCACTGGTATTCCCGTTAGTGCCGGTATAGCCTCTACAAAGACTCTCGCTAAAGTAGCCAACAAATTCGCGAAGAAGTATCCGGCATATAATCGCCTTTGTATTATTGATACTGAAGAAAAGCGAGAGAAAGCATTAAAACTGTTTGAAATTGGCGATGTATGGGGTATCGGCCGTAGACAAGCTGCAAAGCTCGAAAAGCAGGGAGTAAAGACCGCATACGACTTTACGCAACTACCGGGCTCTTGGGTTCGCAAAAACATGACTGTTACTGGTGAACGTACATGGAAAGAACTACGAGGAATATCGTGTATTGACATGGAAACAGCGCCTCCGGCTAAAAAACAAATATGTACCAGCCGTTCTTTTGGCAAAATGGTAGAAGATATAGATACCATGTCTGAGGCAATCGCCACGCATGCATCTACATGTGCGAAGAAGCTCAGACAACAAAAGTCATACGCCATGTCTTTGTTGGTATTCATTCATACGAATAACTTCCGGGAAGATCTACCCCAATATTGGAAGAATACAATAATCAAACTGCCTGTACCTACGAGTGATACTCTTGAAATAGTACATTATGCTCTTGAAGGACTAAAGAGTATCTTTATGCCAGGTTATCAGTACAAGAAAGCCGGTGTTATCATTACAGAGATAGTAACAAGTGCCCAACTTGGATTATTCGACACAGTAGATCGGGAAAAACGGGAAAAGCTGATGCAAGCCATAGACAAAGTTAATGGCGAACATAGGCATCTTGTGAAATTGGCGGTTCAAGGTAACGGCAGAGACTGGAAGCTAAAACAAGAACAGCTTTCCAAGCGTTATACAACTGATATAAATGAGGTATTAACAATCAAATGTAAGTAAGTATGTGTTTTCATAACTCAATGTCAGCTAAGGCAATCAAACTGGCTGCTCGATATGGCCGGAAGTCGGATATAGTTGAGATATACCAAGACATTCTCAATGAGCAATATCATGTTAATGCATTCAATTTTCCAAAGTATCCTATCATCACAAAGAGTGATGAAGTTCAGGTTTTCAATTGGGGATTAATACCATTCTGGACGAAAGACGAAACTAATGCTGACGAGATCCGAAGAATGACACTTAATGCCCGGGCAGATACTATTTTTGAAAAGCCCTCATTTCGAGAACCGATTATGAAGAAACGTTGTATAGTGCCATCTACCGGTTACTTTGAATGGCGACACGAAAGCAGCAAGAAAATCCCCTACTACATCTACCTGAAAGACGAACCAATATTCTCTATGGCCGGAATATATGATACTTGGCTTGATAAAGAGACTGGAGAGGAACATACAACATTTTCCATCATAACCACTGAAACGAACCCTCTTACAGATTACATCCACAATACCAAGCACCGCATGCCAGCTATCCTGTCTATGGAAGACGAGGTAAAATGGTTGAGCCCCAATTTATCGAAGGCCGAAATAACATCGTTACTGAAACCTTATGATGTAAAGCTGATGGACGCTTATATTATAGAGAATGACTTTATAAAGAAAGCATCAACAGATCCATCAATTTTGCAGAGAGCATAAAAAAGGACGGCTATTCCGCCGTCCCTTCTACAAATTCCTTCAGCCTGTACAGACGCGTAATGGCCGGATTGTAAAACCCATCCGGGTAATGCTGTTTAATGTCGTTGATATTGGCCCTAACATAAATACTGGTATCAGTAATATGTTCAGCTTCACTTAATACTACTTCTTTAGGAAGTTGTGCGGTCTCAGCCCATTGTATAATAGCCTTTACGCTTTCTTCGTCATAATTGTATGCCATAATGTTTTTGTTGCAAAGATAAATGATACCAGAGAGAAGGCAAAGAAAAAGGCAGCTTATTCGGCTGCCTCTCCACAAATTCTTTTAACCAACAAATCTGCCTAGAAAGCATCAGAATAATGTTAGTTTATTAGTACAAACACAGCTAGTTGTATCTTATTCTATCAAAAAGACTTTAATACCTTCTCTACGAAAAAGATTGCTATAATTCTTTGTTCGCCCATGAATCTGAAAAGGAGTAATTTCGCTCTTATCTTTTTTCTCATACCATTTATTGGTATTAAGAGCATCAGCAATTTCTACTGTCGTCATTGGGCTTCCTTTTTCCAATAACAACTTGACTATAGCTTCATGTAATTTCATAAGATTAATGTTTTTGCAAACATACAAATATATAAGAAAGACTCAAAGAAAATCCAATAAAACAACAGTCAAAACCAAAAGACCACTTAATGTATGCTCTTACTTAAAGTTGATTATACTTTGTTTCTCATCTCCGACCAGTATCGTATTGTCTGAAAAATCGACTACAACATACTTATCCTTAAATTCATTAAAAAAAAGATCTCCTCTTTCTATAAATTCGTTAGTTATAATATCATCCAAGTCAAATGCCGCTGCAACCCTCTTGGCAGCTCTTTTAGCAACTCTTCTCATATCAGCAATACTACGGTTGTCACAATTTATAATAGACAAGATTGCTTCATAAAATGTATCAATAAATTTTCGACAAGTATTTACATCATAAAAAGCATCGCGAATTTCTTTTTCTAGAGCCTGAAAATCTTTTCCCTGTTGATTAGTGAACTCAACTTTTCCAATTTTATCTGCAAAATATAATCTGAATTCAAGAGAACTTTTTGAACCTTTATTCATCCGCTTATGAATGTGCAAACTGCGTTCCCAACCAATAGATTGTCCACTATGGTGGTTATCTATTTTTATGGTTTGATTTTCAATTAGTGAATGTAATGCCATATATATTCAATTATTTTAGTCAACATTGGAAGGAAAAACATTAATTTCACACAGCATTCCCCTTGATTAAAAATAGAGCTAATAATATTATATAACTACATCATCCAATACCAATTAGAGAAAATCCACTAATACTATTTCCATAGATTCTCTGCTTACCAACGTTTAAACTTCCATTATCGCCATAAATATCATATCCTATTGGCTTTAAATTTAGACAATAAACATTAGGTATATTTGTTCTATAATCAATTTTTAGCATATCCACCCATGTGTTAGTAGACAAATCCAATATATTAACCGATAATTGTGTTATATAATTATCAATATTTACTCTAACTTGTGGGGTTTTAGCTATATTATTTTCTACAATAGGTAATACCACTCCATCAATTTTAGAATATATCCATACTTTCGGAATAGTATCTTTTCCTATAAATAGAGGATAAAAATCTTTTCCGCTAATTAAAAACCTCACACTAACTATATTATGACAGAAATTAATTGTTTCGTATGGGGTGAACTGAGGTATTTCAAATTGTTTTTCCATAATCAATGTTTTTTCTTTTTAAAAAAAATCTCAATCTCCTTAATTAAATCATTACGATCACTTTTCATACACTTACTTCCAACATAACAAACAGCAGAAATGAGCATAGCAATAAATAATGACCAATATTCCCAATCTTCAATTTTATTAACGATCCCAGAAGTATCCTCTCTCTTATAGGATGCCTTTATTATAATAATATAAACCCCAATTATTTTAAGTAGCATTCCCACAGCCACATAAAATATATTTTGAGCTACATCCATTAATTTAGAAGACTTAGAAATGAGTCTTAAAAATTTTTCTTCAGTCATGGGATAACACGATACTTTAATTAGAATATTTGAGCTCGTTATCTCAGACTCTTTAAATTCGTATATAGGCTGTTCTTCCATATAAATATTTAAAATTTGCCACAAAGTAAATACTTTATTTATATAATTAAATACTTTCCCTAAATTAAAATAAGATATTCACCACTGAAATATGTTATAGCTTATACCAATACCCACATATCCCTCACCTATACAATCATACCCGACCTGCAAACCCAATCCCCACCGTTTCTTCTTAGGCGTAATGGTGTGGTATATATCATTCGTCACCGTTTGATACACTGTACGTGGAAATATCTGCAAACTATCCAACCTCGGACGATACCCACTCACCCATGCCTGGTAAAGGCTATCTTCATAATAAGCCTGTTCACGATAAACTACCGTATCGCCGATACGCATAGTATCTGTTAACCGGAAAACCAACAGAGGCGCCATAGGTGGCGATATAAGCAATGTATCAACCTCTACAACAGTCTTTACCTTCGTCTCGGTACGTATTTCTGCCGGCAAAGGCTCATGCGGATGGAACCAGGCAGCCACACAAGCCACCGCCAGCAATATAACTAATATCCAAGGCAACTTTTTCATGGCCGTACAACTACATTACGGAGAAAGTTAGAGAACTCACTACGTACATCAAAGCAAGGACACGCCTTGATGTACTCTGCCGGCTCTACTTCGCCGCTACCATCAAGGTCTGGCGAAGTGTCCCGGTGACCAAGAAGCTCAATAATCTGGTACTCCTTACAAAGTTTGGCAACCAAATCTCGAAGTGAAGCTTTCTGTTCAGGCGTCCGGGTATCGGTTGGTTTCCCGTTTGCATCCAGACCACCAATATAACAGATACCAACCGAATGTTTGTTGTATGACACATTCGAGAATCCTTTAGTATTACAATGCGCCCCGTCGACAGAAAGAGGGCGTCCAGTCTCCACAGTCCCATCAAGGTCAATCACAAAGTTATAACCAATCTGATTAAAACCACGCGCCCGGTGCATCTGATCAATGTCTTTGGCCCGTAGGTCCTGCCCGGCACGTGTGGCCGAGCAATGGATAATAATTGCATCAATTGTTCTCATTTATATCTCCCTATAAAAAATACATTATTTGTAAAACGTCTTTTGTAGTAACCTCAATGAGTCTCCTTCCTTTCAGCCCTAATAACCATTCTGTGGAATACGTTCACCACATTTCTTTTTCTCACACCGCTTTAGGGCCAACTCCAATTTTAATTCTGAACCTTTCTCCTTTTCGGTAAACAATTCATCCTGTATCTTACGAAGTCGATCCGTTTGCTCCATAAACCTCTGCTCCTTTTCTGACAGTTGCTTTTGCAGAAATTCGTTATATTCTCGCAGAGCTTTGAATTCTTCAACATCCGCACGAGCATCCTCAATACGTGCATTCGTCTTACGGCTCATCCAGAACTTTACAAGCTGCTTGATGCCTTCAATGCCCCCCAAAGCTGTTATTAATATAACCCAATCATTTAATTCCATTTTATTATTTTTATTATTAATATTATCTTTGCAAATGAATAGCTATTCAATAGTAGTTTTGTCTAATCCCGTTTGGCCAGTGATTGGTAGAACGGGATTATTATTAGACACAAAAAAGCCCATCAACAACACCTAATACGGGCTGTCAATGGGCATAATCGTATGTCGCAAAGGTACTAATTATCTTCTAATTTACAAGACTTTTCCTCCATTCTTATAAGATGATTATTAAGGGTTACTAAATGGCATTTCAGTTTACGGCAGATAGCAGCCTTTGACTTTCCTTCAGCAAGCATCTTATCAATAAGCTCCGCTTTCTTATCAAGCTTATAGTGAGTGTTTTTTTCACCAGCTTGCCGGCCTAATTTTTTCCCTGAAGCTTTTCGCCATGCCAATCCTTCTTTGGTGCGTTGGGAAATAAGATCACGCTCAATTTGGGCAGATAAACCGAAGGCAAAAGCCAGTACCTGGCTATTGATGTTATTCCCCAACTCATATTTTTCCTTCACTGTGAGCACTAATGTCTCTTTGATCATGCAAAGGTTAAGCATTGACATTATGCTCATTAAGTTACGACCTAATCGGCTAATCTCAGAAAGTATAAGAGTATCACCTTTCTTCATTTTTTTCAAGAGCGGCCCCAGCTTTCTGTCCTTTGCAGCCTTTGTGCCCGATACTGTTTCAGAAATCCACTTATCAATTATTAATTGACGTTCATTAGCAAAATTCTGAACTTCAAATTTTTGATTCTCGACTGTTTGTTTATCGGTTGAAACTCTGATGTATGCGTAAATCATTTTTGTGCGTGAAGATAGTGATATCATATAGGGCAAGCAAGCAATTGTTTAGACGTCCGTTAAAACTGAATGGTATGAAGTTAAACGAAACTGAAGTCGTAAAAACAGTCAAAGATGAATATGTCACACTAATTAATTCAGAAGGACATCCATTGCGCATCAACAAAGTTGATCTCACAGAAATAATAAGAGAAAATATGCCTGTGGCCACACAATTTCAAAAAGGACTATTGAATGCTGACTCTGACAGGTTTGTTAAAGCCAAAGGTTTTAGTATTACAGATAAATCGGCCTGTATCAAGTTATATTCGGCAGTAGGTCAAACCGCTGTGGTCGCATTCATTACTACAGGTCGAATTGAAGGAAACGTTTGCAGTACATATTTACTATCCTTCTCAATGGCTAGCATGGGTACATATTCTTGTACTACTAAAAAACTAAACGACGGTTCGTCTGCAAAGTTCTATTATGCAAAGGATGGGAACAAGGTCGCAATATACTTGGTTTCGAGTGTTGACTATTCAGTTACACATATATCACCTTTATTAGAAAGCGGAAATTTTGCCCACCATCTTATACCTGAATCATTGCCAGAAGGGGCTATACTAATTGAAACAACATGATTATAGGGGCTTAACGCCCCTATACTATAAAACACTAATATAAAACCGAAATTGGTCATTTGTGTTATTTTGAACAATAAGTTTGCTTTCCGCTTCTTTGTATATATTGATTTTATTCGCTGTATCTTTTACTGTTGATAAAACAGGACTTCCTATCTCAGAAACAATATTAACCATACTAGATCCCAGTAATAAAATCGATGAATATCCCTTCTGGATTGAATATAATGACACCAAGCCGTAATTGAATTCAAAGTCCTTTTCCAATCCTTTATTAAGTGCTATATATATTTGAAATGGACTTTTACCAATTATTATAGGCATCAAACCATTCTTTTGACTTGTTGCATTTGGCATATTAGTTCGAATGACTTCTGCTAAGTCTGACTTGCTTATTTTTAGAGGATTGCCGTTCATATCTATTAAAGTTATAAACTCATTGTTTATAGTGGTTGTTTGAGTTACTTCGTTCAGTTTCATACCATTCAGTTTTAACGGACATCCTTTATACTGCATTTTTACCGGTGAGATGACCGGCAAAAAACAGAGTAAAAATACATGAGTTTGTATGTCCGTTAAAA
>ERZ1673736.67-NODE-67-length-154440-cov-9.064618_pt1 | contig 154440 bp, 213 predicted proteins | sample MGYA00580212_ERZ1673736 | MGnify/ENA primary metagenome ERZ1673736 (study PRJEB41218, sample SAMN15661752) | gut metagenome | host: Homo sapiens | place: Canada: London | collected 2015-08-20/2019-03-30 | study: EMG produced TPA metagenomics assembly of...
CCCCCCGCATTTTCCGCCATCTCTGCGAGCCTTTCTATCGCCATTTCATACATCTTCCGGTATGTATCCCTCTCTATCCGAAGCTCTGTTACTTCATCGGGTTCGGTTCTCCCGGCTCCCATCGGGGGAACATAATTCGGATTCGGATTCTCGCCCTTTCCTGCCTGGAGCCCGAGGGATACCAGAATGCAGTTTCCGATCTCCCGCATTTCCTCTTCCGTACACCGGCCGATATAGTTCCCAACTCTCTCGACCGACACTGTCGTGATCTGCTCACACAGAACCGTGCTGTCATACGGGGTGCTCCGGATCGTCGTATGGGTCGGCAGCATCGGCTTGAACCTGGTGGTGCAATACACGACCTCCACGACCTCGCTGTGCATGTTGTTCTTCTCGTTCGAGACGATGATTCCAGGACGCCCGCCCCACTGCTCGCTTCCGGTGCACGGCGTCTTGTTGATGTAGAAGATGTCTCCTCTTTTGATTTCAATACCTTTCAAATCGCATTCCTCCCCGTCGTTCCCCCTACGCCTTTCCACCCCCCACTCGCTCTAATGGGATTTATCCCTCTCTTTCGCAGGGCGGCTTTCCTGGTCGTTTATTTCAATTCCGTCCTCATTCCTTCTTCTCCTCCGGGGTTGGCCAATCCGGATCAAGCCCGCGCTTAGCTCGGTTTCTTTTCCAGCCTTGGTATACTTTCATGTCTCTCTCGTCGATGCTGTACCCGCATCCGCCGGATGTGCGGTCGTGAATGAGGAGCGGCCGAGGTCGGCCCTTCAGTCTTGCCCGCAGCACTTCGTAAGCGCCGACCGGAGGCTCCAACTTCCAGCCGCTTTTCTTCAGGTACTTTTCCAGGTCTTCAAGCATTCCGTGCCTGACGGTGATTCTATTCTTCAATTTCAATCCCCCGCTTTTTCATCTCTTCCCGGGAGCGCAGCGTCATTCCACGCCCGCACGAGGGGCAGAAATCAGAAAGGACCTCTACGATCTCCCTTCCTTCTTCAAAATTGAACGCCTGCTGCTTACATGCAGAGCAGTAGTGGAAGCCCTTATCTTCGCCTTCGTATTCCTTCCACTCCGCTGTCCAATCATCCTGACTGACTCCAACGCTTTTCAGGTTTTGTAATGCGAATCTGATTGCATCGGTCTGTTCGTCGGTCAGGGTGTCCCAAATTCCGTACTGATCCATCTCGAAGATCTCTTCGATGGTTCTGATTGCGCTTTCTCTATCCATTCGTGCCTCCCTGGTAGAACCCAGCCGCCACCATACGGTCAATCACATCATTTATGTCTCCGGAACCGTTATCCCACATGTTCAGCCGGCGGATCAGCTCCGTCCTCCCATTCAGGGTGGGGTCTGTCCGAAGTCTTCGCTCCGCCTGAATGATTTCTTCATCCGTAAATCTGGAGATTACTCCGGCGGGCATAGCGTAGTAAACGACTCCGTTTTTCCCTATCGAATTGGCGGCCATCCTCAACTGCCAGGAGATAAACCACCCTTTATGGGTCGGCTTGCCAACCCAAAACACCATATCCTGCCGGACAAGCTCGTCCAGAGAACAAATGCGGGGGCCTCTCCGATATTTTCGTTTACTCACCGTCGGCTCCTCCCTTTTCTTTGTCGAGCGCCCACCCCATTTCGTACCTCTCGATCTCCTCGTCCGTGAGGCCGATAATTTCGCGGAGCAGTTTGGCTACGCCGTCATCTTCCGTTGCCTCAATGATGTACCCGAAGCATCTTTCGAGGAGTTCGTGCTCCCTTTTCGCCCGTTCGCTGTCGGCCGCCATGCACTCGATAAGACGAGCAGCCTCGGTGTACCCGTCCCGGAACAGCATATCCAAGATCTTTCTTCCCGGAAGTCCGACTCCAGACCCCCACCCATTCAGATAGCCGTCCATGCGAAGTAGCATGTTCTTGCTGTTCTCCAGTTTTGTGGCCATCGGAGAATACGGGTTGAGGGGAGCTTTCCGCTCATTCAGGATACAGGCCGCAAACTCCAGATTGCTCGCCTCATTCAGCTCTTTGATCGTCCACCGCTTCATCGGAATCCTCCTTCATCTGCTTTTTCAACTCGCTCAAATCTACAACAATGCTTTCGGTTCCATCTTCAAGCCGCTTTGCAAACAGCCGCCCGCTCTCCGGCATCAGCATCTCAAGGGATCTTGCGGCAATCCTCATGGTAGCCACAACAAGCGGAAGGTCCTCGAAGCAATATTCATGCGCGATGCCGAGATACTTTTTCGTCAGCTCACCGACACTACTCTTGACGATTTCATTGATTGCATCACCGTCATGGGCGGCAGCGGCCAGAGCCAGCTTAACCGTAATCGGAATTTCATTCACAGTCTTCTTCCTCCTCTTTCGGATACCAATGGTAATGGCAATCAGGATTTTCACAGCGCCCATTCCACATGCCTTCTCCGCAGAGCGGGCATGTTTCGTACTCATAGCCACTGTATCCAACGCCCATATAGCTCATAAATAGTCTCCATCCCTCGGAAGTCTCCAGTTCCTTGCCAACGCCGCTACGGAGGAATACGGGCATGATTGCGTTGCGAACGGATCCAGCTCGTAATGCCATTCGACCCAGATGCAGATCTTCCCGCTGAAAAACAGTTCGTCCGTGAATATCCTAACGCCATACACCTTCCCTCGCTTCAGACCCATCGAGCCGTCTTCTCCTATGAATGTCAGATGCGTTGTCGGGAACAGCTTCCTTCTGATTTTTCTTAAAATCGCTCCCACAACTCATTCTCCCTCCCGGTAGTCAAAGTCGATGCACCCGTCGTCTTCGTTAATCCGAGGCTTCCGCTCATGAACCATAGCAAATCTGCATTCGCCTCCGTGATTATAGTGGCAAGATACGGAGCCGCATTCATCGCAAAGAAGGCGCATTTGCATAAGCTCCGAAGCCGTAACCACATATTCCGCTCCGTTTCCGTACAGCAGGTATGGGACTCCCTTGCTATGGCGCCGGTCGAACCAGTGCCAGATTTCCTCTCTCGCCGTTCCGGCGGGGAAGCAAGCGAACGGCTCTTCCATTCTTTCGCTCTCGGGATCCATCGGTACATCTCCAAGTTGTTCCCAAGCCTCCTCCAGCCGTTTATCCCGTTCCTCCAATGTTTCCATGTACCCGATTGCATCTTGGGGGTTCCGGAGCAGCTTCCCGTCAGACGGTCTCCAAATGTGGAGGCAGTATTCGTTCTGGTTCACATACTTGCTATGCTTTGGGTGAAACTGAACGGCCTCCTCTTCAGGTTCAAAGAACATGTCCTTGATGGAGGCCATTTCTTCCCAGGTCGGACACCGCTTCTGGTTCTTTGGTGTCACACTGATGTGCTCCCACACTTCGTCCGGCCCCGTTTTGTCTGTGCTGGCAAGCACATAGAACGAACGGCCGTTTACATACACCCGAAAAGACCCCGCTGTATCGGTCTGTGGCCAGAACGGGTGCGGTTCTCTGAACTTGTCGAGTTCGTGAAGATTCTTCATTCGTTTGCCTCCTCTGCCCAAAGGGATAGCCAGGAGTAAATCTCTTCTCCGAGCTGTTGGTCGAATTCCGGGTGCTCGTCTCCAGAAAACGGAGCTTCAAACTGTGCAACCTCTCCGCTTTCCGGTTCGTACACATCGACTTCCACATGCTCTTCGTCAATGCGGAAGGTCAATTCCAGCCTGCGTTCCACCATCATCCGAACACCAGCTCCCCGAATAAGGCGTACTGCACGATCTCGTCGGCGCAGCCGGCGTCGATGTTGCAGCAGTCCACCTCGCCATTCTCGATTGCGTTGTACTGGTCGCCTCCGGCCTCGATCCAGAGCTTGAATCCGTTCAGGAACTTCTCCAGGTTGAGCTCCCAAGTATCTTCGCTCTCGGCGTCGTGGAGAACGAGGACGCCACCTCTGGCAATCTGCTCGTGCCCCCAGTCGGCCACCCGCTTTTCTTCGATGACCTCGGCCTCGTCACACCAGTAGTTGATACCGCCCTCCAGCGCAGCGACCATGATGTCGTCGATGTCCTGTTCGGTGAGCGTCACATTGATCTCCGCCTTAACGGGAAATGTCTTCTTTTCCATCTTTCATCCTCCTCAATATTCGAGTTCGTAGACCTTCTTGACGGATGCGTACACAGCTCCACTTCTTCTGTGCTTCAGCAGGCACCATTTGATTGTAGTTTCGTTCGGATAGCTGGTGCTGTGGATCATTTCGGCTCCGACGACACCGAGGTTTTCATCGAGAAGCTGAACAGAGAATGTAACCGCCACGGAAGCCTCCTGGTCGTCCTCCACATATTCGTCCAACTGGGGAAGACAGTCATGTACGCTTCCGTCTCTCTTGAGATATTTCATCATCGTAGGACCTCCTATCAAAATGTGAACTCTACATCGTCTTCGACGGGCCATTCGCTCTCGGTTGCGGGGCAGCTCGGAATATAGGTCTCTCCGTCCAGAGCGAACTTTCCGGTGTTGAACAGATCCTGGATCAGTCCCTTCCCGGCCGGACTCCCGCTCTTGATTTCCGACAGTTCACTTTCGGATAACATCACGGTAACGCCCAGGCGCATCCATGCCGCTTTCTTTTCCATGACACCCTCCTGTCAAAACTCCATATCGGCGAGCGTTTCGTTTCCGAGCTCGACCATTCTGTTCTTGAACGACTGCTCGTTCTTCTTCCACCACTCCGCCGCTTGCTCTTCGGTCATCTCGACTCCGTTTTCTGCGGCCGCTGCGATGACATCCTCGGTTGTCCATCGGACAACTCCATACCAAGCATCCATCTTCATTCTCCTATTGCCTCTTCGATGTAGGAGCAAGCCTCTTCGATGCTGGATACAGCGGATTCAATGTTGCTGATAGCTTCCTCTGCCGCCTCGTATCGCTCGCTCCCCTGCATGTTCCCCGGAATGTTATCCCGGTATTCCTCTTCCTCGCTCTGGAGCTCTTCCAAGCTGGCTTTCAGCTCTTCGAGCTGATCTGCGATTCCCCGGAGGTTCTTTCTCCGCTCTCGGTTCATTTTCAACTCCTCCTTCTGATTGGTGTTGGTTCCTGTGATCTTATCTTACAACACCTACCTGCGTGGTCAATAAGAAAATCAATGTTTTCGTTGATTTTTCAAAACCAGAAAGGCCGCCTATGCTTTTTTCCGGTTCCCGTTGATGAATTGGTTGCTGCCGGCCTCTGGATTGGCTCCTATCTTGTCATTTCGAGTAGAAGCAAGAGAAGTGCCTGACCGAGATGATGGCGTAAAACGGGTTCTTTACTCCGTTATATTCTCTGCTCATGGTCTCCGGGGCCGCCTCAATAAGGTATCCGTCCCCATGAGATCCATCCCACATATCGTCTTCTTCATCGGGCCATTCGGATTTGTGTTCATTTGCGAACTGTTTTACCGCTTCCACGATCAGATCAATCCCCGGGCGTTCAAACATAAATTTGTTCCACCCAGGTTCGGGTTCTTTATGATACCACCCGATCACAAATCTTCCGTCTTGCGTGGTCTGGTATGCGAGGCACCGGCCTCCCGGTCTATCGTCGTGCATCCAGAGGGCGAGCTCGATTGTCCTTTTAAGCTGCTCTTTTCGGCATGACACGCAGAATTTCTGGTTGCTGCTGAACATTATCATTCCCCCTCATTTTCTCTTCTCTTTTTGATTTCCTGGGCAGACAGCTTCAGGAGCTTTCCATACGCAGCCATTGTCTCCGGTGTGCAGGGGACATCCTCAAACTGGATGGCGGTCATTCCATTGTGGTCAAAGATATGCTTCACCGTAAACTCGACTCCGTCCTGTCGGATTTTGTCTCCGGGTTTGAGATCCGAGACCTTCTTCATCTTCTTTCCTTCGAGATTGAAGCGGCAGGATCCAGTTCTTCCGTTGTAGTCACACCGGAGAGCTCCTTCTCCATGCTGACATTCATCGCAGAGCATGAGTCTGTTTCCGCAAACTGGACAAAAAGCCTTGTACCCGAACTCCTCGACGCTCCAGCGCATCTCAATCTCATTTTCGCAGTGAGGACAAACTTCGGTGACGATGTATTCTCCTTCCATTCCAGCTCACCCTCCTATCAAAATTCCCAGTACGAGATGGTCTTCAGTTCCGCTTTCCCGACGCTGTACTTCCCAGAGCGAATCGCATCCAAGAGCCCGCATCCAACCTCGTCGCAGATTCCATTTTCGATGATGTTCTCTCCGTAATACCCCCATGTGGAGTCAACCTCGTTCCAGTCGGGAGAATTATCGTCTTCAACCGGATCCGCCTCGTAGAGAACAAACCCATACACGCTTCCGGTGAGGTACTGATCGTACACCTCAACATCGCTTTCCATGATCTCGACCGCCCGCTTCCTCCAGGTCTCTTCGGTGAGCGGCCTGGTGAGGAAGCTCCAGGTGGACTGACCATTTTCGTGCTTGTGCTCCACCTTGATACGATCCCCGTTTTCGTCAAGGACATATTCCGTCCCAACTTCCTCCATGATCGTCTTTTTCAGAAGCACGATCCATCCCACGCAGCCGGAGTCCCATCTGTCGGCGTACTGACCCGTCCTGGAGCCGCAGGACATCGTAATTCCAGAGTGGTCGTACAACCAAAGAGGAAGCCATTCCGCATACGGCTCCATGAGGGTCATGCAGTGTCCGATGCCGAGATCTCCCTCCAGGTAGTAGGCGGCAGTTTCTTTGTCGATCCCCTCATACTCCAGGCACTCCGTATGGTCGCTCTTCCCGAGAACACTGTTGGTGTGATAGGTCTCATACACATCCACCAGCTCCGGATTCTCGCTGTTCTTCGCAATTCGGATGCCTTTGAGCTTTCCGGCCTCCGCAGCGGCGAACACCTCGCTCTCCGGAACATTCTCACGAACAAGCCTCTGCCAGAAGTCATCCGGCTCCTTATCGTCGATCTTGTCCCCGAGTTTGTACCGCCGGTGCCAGCAGGCCATAATTGTGATGTTGTCCCACTCTCTCGGCCCTTCGGAGCACTCGTCTCTTTGGATACGCAGGCAGTGCAGCTTCCCATCGTGCTCCCACTTTACCGTGTCCTCGTCATACAGGTTCAGCTTCAGTTTGTCGTTCATCCTTAGTCCCCCTTCCCGAAATTCTCAATCAGGATTTCATAGGCGAAATCGTCAACAAGCTCCAGATAGTCCCCAGGGTATTTCTCCTGATCCCAGGGCCCAGGATACTTTCGTTCAAAATCAATGGCGTTCTGGAAGATGGTGTAGAACAGACCCCGGGAGTCATCACATTCGATCTTCCCCTCTTCGAGCATGTGCTGTGCTGCCAGTGATATGTCGAAGACGGTTTCGCAAAGCCGTACCGTCCAGTCTCGCAGGTGCCTCGGGATTTTCATTCTGGTGTCGTCCTCTTCGTCTCGGTCGTCAACCTCCGGGATGGCAGAGCTGGGATGCTGCCAGTCGCAGTATGCGAACAGCCTTTCCGCCAAATCAACATCCCCCTCACACTGGTCGATGAAGTCCTGGCCGGTGTAGCAGTAACCGATGACATCATCAATGGTCTCGTCATCGCAAATCGGAGTGCCAGTCGGGATCTGGTTCAGGAACAGATCCGGTATGTAGATGATTTCTTCTCCAGCGAAGAATCTATCCTCCTTGAATATGAGGCAGTCCTGCCCCTGCGAGAAGAGGAAGATGTCGTCCATCGTATATCCAGCCTTCAGCCGGTCTCGAAGCTCGTTTTTCGTCATACTGCCTCCTCCATCAGTCGAAGCCCATACACGGGCATGTGGCCCTTCACTGTTCCGACTTCCCACCATGTCCCGCTGCCGTAGAGGTCTTCTGCGTACACCCTGCGCTGGTCAACCGTGTCAAGCGCCCGGATCTTTCGTCCTACCAGGTCAGGGTAGGAGAAGCGGTGCATGGCGTCCAGAATGTCTCTGGCGTCAATTTCACTTCCGATTACAGGGCTGACGGTCAGGTGGCCGAGCATGTGGCGCTCATTTTCCTGCCAATCCCCGTATTCATCCTCGTACATATCGAGCAGATAAACCTCGAACCTCTGCTTTTCGATTTTTCCCATTAACCCCACCCCATTTCTTTTTCTCCGCAGAGCCAAGAAAGGCACTCCAGCATATCCGGGAACTCTTCGGTCCAGGCATCTCCGGTTTCGTTGTCGATCCCTACCACTTCGATTCCTTCGTAAAGCACGAACCTTCCTCTCGGCTCCCTGGTCTCAATGATTTCCAAAGCCTTCTTCTGGTCTATCATCTGATACCAGCTCCGGTCTTCGTGTACCACGCCGCATCTTTTGCATGACCAAACAGGGTTCCCGGCAGCATCAATTTTGATGTCTCTTGCGGTTTCTTCTCCGCAATCGGGGCAGGTTACTACGCCCACGATCATTTCACTTCCCTCCTCCGGTATTCCTCTTCTGCCTTTCGCAGCTCCTCTACAAGCTCGAACAGCATCTCCTTGATGGCGTCCGCATCGTCAATGAGAGTCCGGATGCTATCTGGAACGCCTCTCTTCCCTCTGGACTCTACCCACATCTCTGCGTGTTCGTCCGGATCGTAGTCGTATGCGTACTCTCGAACTTTCTCCACCACTTCATCTTCGTTATTCCCGGTGATGGTGAGGAAGAAGTCTTCTCCGGCAGGACTGTACTTCTCGAACTCGATGCAATCATCCTCGATATGCACCGACCAGTCGATCTGCTCCGCAGCCTCAACGAGAGCGTTCATCAACGATCTCATTACCTCCACCTCCCTGCTCTTTGTAGAACTCCGCCGCCATCAAATCAGCTGTTCTCCGGTCAACTCCGACCTTTTCGAACCTTCGGTAGGCCCGTTCCTTATCTTTCGGATCCGCTGCCGTGAGCAAATCCATAACCAGTTCACCAAGCATTTCCGAAATCTCCTTTCCGATTACCGTTTGGTAATTGTTTGGCGTAACTTTACTTTACGATACCTACCGCCTAAGTCAATGGTTGCGGCAAATTTTTCCTGGAATATACGGTTCCGTTTACTGACCGCCAAATTCTTCGGCAAACTTTTCAAGTTCCTCCCTGTTTCTGATCTCATGACCAAACAGGTGGTTACTCGGAACGAGCTCCCAGCTCCCGACCCACGCATCCTGGTGGAGGAAAATCGGAAATTCATTGACTTTCTTCAGGAGCTCTTCCATGCTTTTTGCCGAGTTCTCTGCAAATATCTTCGGAGAGATGCGGTATTCGTTTGAACGGCCATCTCCAAAGTAACCGCTGCACTGCTGGACAAATCGGTCTTTCCTGTGGTTTTTACTATGGCGAACAGCCTGCTCGTAGCTCACATCGCTTCACCCCCCTGTCTGCCCTACTCGATCTTCCCGCAGGCCATCAGCCGGCGGGTTTCTTTATCTGCGAGGTGGTAACGCATCCACCAGTCCTCAACCCGATCCCGCTCTTCCTTCCGCTTCGCCTCAAGACCGTTCCAGTCGTTTCGGTCCATAGCGTAAACATACCCTTCAAATTCTCCCTCGAAGCAGCACCAGAAATCTGTCCAGATGCCGCCGATCTTGCGAAGGAGGTTCAGGATGGCCTTCAGCTCTTCATGGCTTTCGCAGGTGAACCGGGCTCTCCGGTATCCGAATTTCACTTCCTGCCAATTCAGTTGCAGACCATGCTTCCTGGACAGCAAGGCCATCCTCTGCCCGAACTCCATATTTTCCATAATATCATCTCCATTTTCCGTCTGGTAATATCATGGCGTCTAAGCCCCGTAGGAGGCCGCAGGAGGCCCTATATCTTCCGGTGATAAGTTTGACCTTCAGTGGCCTATTCCATCTTTCCCGGCCCTTTCCCGCATTATTACGGCCCTTACTTGAAGTTGAGCTGGATTTCGTCAAGAACCTCAATCAGATTCTTGGTCTCCCTCACCTTGGCGATGTGGTAGGTGAACCCGAGATCCGACCCGTCGCTGGACTCCTCCATTACATATTCACGGTCCTTCCGACAAAGCTCGATGGCCTCTTTCTTGGTCTTGCAGCCATTGCGATCAGACAACTCCACATCGTCGTTGGAGTACGCTCTCCAAACAATCATCTTTATCCTCCTTTTCGTTAGGGCCGGACGGGAATATCGACTTTGTACCTGCTGATCTCGCAGTCCTCGTCGATGATCCCTTTCCGCTTCATGTCTTTCAGATCCTTTTCGACCTGCTCCTCGGTTCCCCCGATTTCGACGGATTTCCCGGTTCTCCAGTTGTAAACTCTTGCATAGGTCTTCTGGGTGAACGCTTCCGCAGGTTCGGGGGCACGCTTCCTTTTATCCGGCAAGCTCGACATTGAACCGAACCCCCATTTCCTTCAGCTTCTTCTCGCCGTTGTGGGCGATGCACTCTGCAATCAGAGCGTTGGCATCATCTACGGTTCTTCCAAACCCGACCAGAACCCGATATCCCGACGGGTAAACAGCTACCACAGCGTACATTTTCAAAACCTCCTACGCTTCTTTTGGTATGTTATCCTACATACTTATCTTAACAGACCTATCTGCGTAGTCAATATGTATCCGTTGATTTCCGAAAATATTTTTACATATAATCATATACGCCATTTTCTTTCCGGCTGTGCGCTGCTCTTTCTCTCGAAAACCCGCCTAAAACCGCTGGGACGGTTTCTAATGAAGGAATGGTTACTACGATTCGAGGGAATCGCTGTATTCGGGTCATCCGGCAGTGCGGCCAGATGATACGCAGCGCCTGATCTCCAGCAGCTCAACGAGGATGCTGTCAATCCTTTTCGACAGCTCTTCCGGCCCAATGTCCAGGTATCCGGGGATCGGGCGCATTCCGGGTTCTTGCCGGCGGCCAGCGCCTTCTCCCCATTCGTCCCTCTGGGCCTTTTCTGTGTCGAACAGATCTTCATATCCGTCATCATCCGGTTTGTAAGTGAACACCTCTTCCATAAGCCATTTCTTGGTTTCCACCGGACAGGCCGTAATCTTGACGAGGCGCTTCCCGACCGCTGCGGTTACGAAAATCATCTCGACTCTCCGATAGCTGTTTCCGGCCCTCACAGGATACGGAAGTCTGATGATGGTAACATCGGGCCGGTGCTTGGCGTTTCTCTCCATCCATTTCCCGGGAGCCTTGATTCCGCAAGCGGAAAGAATGTCATTGGCGCCGAACAGCGTCTTGTCTCCGTACTTCATAGCTCGCACAGTGTAGACTCGGCTCTTGATCTCAACGGCATTGGCGTCGATCTCGCTTCTCTCAATCATTTCAGTTCCCCCTTTCTGCCGGCCTCCCTCACAGCAAGCACGGCGTCGCAGACCTCCATGTGTCCGGCCAGTTCGTCAGCATCCTGGATGACCTTCTGTGCCAGATCCCGAATAGCGTAGAAAGCCAAAGCCCCCCTGTCCCTTTGGACGGCTTCCCCGGCACCGAGATCCAGAAAACGAAGATATGTGTGCTCGAAAGCCTCAAGCAAGGCATCTAACTTCGCTGCGTCCATTCGCAACTTACCGGGTGTTATCATTCTGCATCATTCCTTTCATTAGGTTCTTGAAGTACAGCCAAATCATCTGTTTTGATGGTTTTCTGTAATCTTATCGTACAATAACTACCTCCTTGGTCAATGGGTTTCGGAGAGGTTGCCAGATTGATAGGCGGCATTACCGTCGTGGTAAACGGTAAAACAAAAAGCCGCAGGATTCCTCCTGCGGCAAAACCTTCACTATATCAATCATCGGTCGAGTCCAGGGCCGCTTGAATCATAGCTGTCATCAATCTGATCTGGGACGGCGTTGCGTTTTTCCATAGATCGAGCAGAGCGTCCATGTCGCCAGCCCCTCTTTCATCCAGAGAATCCATGAGCAGATAGCTCGGAGAAGCCTTCAACGCCCTGCAAAGCGTCACGAATACCGGGAGACTCGGCAGCTTCGTCCCGGCTTCTATCTGCCGGAGGTATGTTGGGCTGATGTTGCAAGCCTCCGCCAGCTTGTCTCCGGTCATCTTCTGTTCTTTTCTGGCTACATTTATTCTTTTCCCAAGTAGCTTCTTGTCCATTTTTAACACCTCCGGTTTGTAAGCTCACAGGACATATTCTGCTCTCTTTTAGCTTACAATCCGATTGACGCTCATAGTAGCCGCTGTTAGAATATGGAGTGTAAGCCTATGGAATACAAATTATATGAAACGGAGGTCTTTCTATGGGTTGGAGGTACAGAAAAAGCATCAACCTGGGAGGCGGATTCAGGGTCAATTTGAGCAAAAGCGGTATCGGATACAGCTGGGGCGTAAAGGGATACCGCATCACGAAGACGGCAGACGGAAGGACGAGACATACCGCCTCTATCCCGGGAACCGGAATCAGCTATGTCGAAGAGCACGGGAAGAAGCGCCCAGCAGCAACAAGCTCTGCACCGCAGACAGATCCTCTTTCCGAATACTCCGGCGTCCAGAAAATCGTTTCCGCCGGTGCCGATTCTCTCCGTTCTCCGGAGTACGACCAGCTGTTCTCGCAAATCAAGCGTATCAGGTTCCTTTGTCCGCTTCTCGTCATCCTGGCTATACTTACAATTCCGACCGTTGTGGTCAGCCTCGCCTGCATCATCGGGTTCTTCATCCTTTTTGTGAAGGGCCGTTGCTCCATCATATACGAGTTCGATGACGACGAAGCGGATCGTTGGGATCGTGTTTCTTCCGCATGGAGGTCGGTAGCAGGCAGCCAGTCCTTGCAGGAAATCACGCTGACGGCACAAAGCAAGAACACCAGGAGAACTGCCGGCATCGAGAACGCCATCGACACCGTGAAGATGACCGCAGGGTCTAAGCTGCCCTGGTATCTAAAGACGAACATCAAGCCGGTGGTGTTCAATTTCGAGAACCAGCAGGTGGCAATCATGCCGGACAGGCTTCTTGTGTTCAGCAAAAAGGAGTTCGGCGCCCTGGATTACGAAGATGTCAACTTCGACATATCCGCTATCGGATACCTCGAAGGGGGACCTGTTCCGAAGGACTCCGAGCTCGTCAAAATGGTATGGGCCCACCAAAACAATGACGGGACCCCGGACCGCCGGTACTCCGGCAACAAACAGTTCCCGATCCTGAAGTTCGGCAAAATCGTGATGACATCCGCATCCGGCCTCAATGCACAGTTCATCTGTTCAAACGAAGCCGCTTCCGATGCCCTTAATACCGTACTGAACGGTGCTTCCAAAAACTGAATCATAGCGGCAAAAAGAGCGCAGAGGCAAATCGCCCCTGCGCTCTCTCTTATCCCCAGAGCTTCTTCCGTATTTTTTCCTGTTCCCCAGCCAGTTCGTCGTGCCGGCGCCAGTAGTCTTCTTCCCCTATTTCCCCCATTCGATACGACGAGCGAAGCACCCTTAGGTCTTCAAATATCGTTCGGTATCTCTTCGACATGTTCTGGTGCTTTTCGTCCTGCTCTAAAATTACAGCCTTCCATTTCTCCCAAAGGGGTGTTTTGAACTCTCTCCATTCCAGTTCCGGTAGGGATACCGTAGGATAGTCTCTGGTCTTATCATCTACATTCAGCGGAGGATGCTCCTTCAGGATGTAGTAAATTTCATACAAATTCAAATCGGCCTCCGTTTGGAGCTCCGCATACTCTATTTTGGTTACCATGTCTATCGCTACGGTCCGGTGCATCGGCTTCGAGAACAGGTGCCCCCTTATCCGATTCTGTAGCGGTTGCTTAGTTCTACCGATATAGGCTATTGATTCTCCGTAGTATATCCGGTACAGCAGGTATCCTTGAACCTTCATCATTCACCTCCAAAAGAAGCGCCTAAATCCGCTGGGATCGTCCCGTGTGATGGGATGGTTGATTCGAGCCGCTGGAAACGCTCCTATCTTGTCTCCCGGGCTTTATCAACGAGCCACCCGATATACCGTCTGCATACACCATCCAGACCAGCTATTCTGACTTTCTCTTCCGCGCTGCTCTCAGGAAGGTTCTTCAGGTTCCTCTTGCAGTCCGTAAACGGGCATTCCCCGTTCACGCAGTAAACAGCTTCTTCCATCATCCACTCCTAATCGTCGAGCCACCGGTTCTCAAGGTAGAGGAAGCCGAACACAGCTCCTCCAGTCAGCAATAACCAGACCACCCAGAAGATGATGACCGGTATTTTCTGCCCGTTCAGCTGATCCTCCACCACCTCTTCCGGCGTATGGTTCACGAACACCTCCGCCCCGTCTCCGATGCTTCCTTCTCGCAGATCTGCATGAATGGTAGCATCAAACGAGCTCGGCAGACCGGAGAAGTAGTAGCGGATGTGCGCTCCTTCATACAGGTATGTGCTGCCGTCCTTCAGCTGGATCGAGTCTCCTTCGGGGAGATACAGGCGCTCGATTTCAAATTCATGCCCAAGAAACATCACCGTCTCGCTCTCCTGATCCCAAGAGCCAGCGTAGTCCCATGTCCAATATGTCTCCGTCTTCGTTCTGGTCTTTCCGTTCGAGTCGGTATATGTCACCGTCCTGGTGTGCATGGTGTATTCCTCCCTCACCCTTCGGATGGTGAGGTATTCTCCTTCCAGGGCTGGATCCGTAACGGGCTCTTTGGCTTGGAGCTCCCCGTATACGAGGGCGTTTCCAAAGTCGGTCTTCATTCCGTATGTGAACTGGGTAGCATCTTCGACTCTGACGGCCGTTGTGTACTTTTCAGCCTCTCTCTGCATGTGCTCTGTGATGGCTCCAGAAATCAGGAACCCAACAGCAATCATCGCCAGAACAATGATAACGCTGAACAGAACCTCTCTTTTCTTGATCTCCATGTCAATCTCCAAACAGATCGGTGGGGGCATCCTCCGGCGCATCGTATTCGGTGTACTGCGTCTCGATGATCTCATACCCCATAATCCCCAAGATGATGCTGTTCGGGAACTGACGGACGAACTTATTGTACGCCTTCACCTGTTCGTTGTAGTTGTTCCTATACTGCGCGATGGAGTTCTCCGTCATGGCGAGCTCCGTCATGAGCTGCTGGTAGTTCTCGTTCGCCTTGAGCTCCGGATACTGCTCCGACACAGCATTCAAGACGGTCATGGCGCCATCTGCGTCGCCGGCCCGGGCCGAAGCTCTCGCCTCCGTGATCGCCAGGAGGGTTTCTCCTTCGTACTCCTGATATGCCGTGACCGTATCGACCAGGTTATACACAAGGTCAACCCGCCGCTTCTCTGCCACGCTGATTTGTGCCTCGGCGCCGCTGATCTGCTCCTCAAGCGAAATGGCGCGGTTGTTCACGCCTGCCACCATGACCACAACGAGCAGGATCGCAGCTACGACGATGCCAGCAACAACGAGTGTGCTCTTTTTCATTTCGACTTCCTCCTTACAGTCCGATTGCAAATGTCGCTACGATGTGCGTCCCTCTTTTGAGGACGATCATCTTCTCTCTTCCCTTGGCCTTCAACTCCTCGAATATTTCAGCCTTATACTTGTCCCACGCCTCCTCCTCGTTCTGGAAGCTGAAGACGCCTACCTCTCCGGTCGGATCATACTCCGTGATGCTGAACAGCCGTGATTCTTTTTCGGTCATCTTTTTCCTCCAAAGTCCTGCCAAAGCCTTGAGCTCTTCACCCCTTCGGAGCCCTGGTACTTTCCGGCATAGGTCTTTTCGACTTCACCCTGGATTGTGTGGTAGTAGATCTGGCAGATCTCCATTCCAGAATAGATCCTCACCGGCTGGACGCAGCTCAATTCCAGTGTCCAGCGTCCGTGAAATCCGACATCTCCAAATCCGGCCGTGGCGTGGATATTGATACCGAGGCGCCCTACCGAGGATCTTCCCTCTACCATAGGGACAAACCCCTCTGTCTCGGTGTACTCCATCGTTTCTCCAAGATACAGCCTTCCAGGGATTAGGAGCATTCCTTCGGGCGGGATGTGCAGCTTTTCAACTTCGTTGTCCTTCTTGGCGTCCAGAACGCTGTCCTGATATACCAGGAGGTCGCTTCCGAGCCGCAGATTGTAGCTGTTCGGGCCGAGCTGCCTCTCATTGAAATTCTCGATCTTGATTTTCCCGATCATCCGCTGCTTTTTGATTTCATGGCCAGAGAGTATCATTTCTTTTCGTCCTCCTTCCCTCCGAGCTTTTTCTTTCTCCCGGTTACTTCGTAGGTGCATCCAAATCTGCGGCGTCCGCATTCCGAGCAGGTGATCTTTTCACATCTCCCGCCAATCTGCTTCACGGTCTTTCCCTGGGCAACCAGGGAGAGCATACAAGGCTTGCATAGTTCTTTCTTCATTCGTTTTCCTCCCTCCCATCCGAGCTTGCGGCACGGTCGTGGTGTTCCTTCAGAATATCGCAGAGCTGCTGGAAGTTCAGAAAATACTGCTCTCGCTCTTTTGTGGTAACAATCACTTGGCCGTTTGGGCCATAATCGTTGATATTGACCGTATTCCCGTTTTTGTCCATTAAACAAAGCCCGTCCATTACTTCACCTCTCCTTTCGCCCAGCTTGCGAACGATACGGCAGACATTCTGCCATTCTTCCCGGCCGACAGGTTCTTTTTGGAGCCATCCTTCACGATCTCATACAGAATGCAGTCATGATCCAGCTGGCCTGCGTAGAGCGGATAGTCGCCACGGTCGATGACCCGTCTCTCTCGCCCTCGGCCATTTGTGTATACGGCGCCAATCTTAATTTCGGACTTTTTCATGTTCAAACTCCTTTTCAAATCTTTTGTCGAGCTCAAATACGCTTTTTCCCGCCCCTTTCATCGGACGGTCTGTTCTCTCTTGAAGGCGTTTGAGTTTTTCCCAATAGTCCGGCAGGAGCCGCTTCATATTCCGCAGTTCCTTCAGGTTCTTATTGGAGCAGCACCAGCAGGAAACTCGGTCAAGCACATCGTACAGTCGAATCTGCCCAGCACCTCCATCTTCCTTCCACTCAAACCCTCTTTCATAACAGTAGGAGAGGCAGTCAGCCTCGGTCATTCTCCAAAGCGCGAGAGGGAATACCTTCCTTCCGTTCCTCTCCTTTTCCAGCCTGCTCTGCTCGTCAAGGGCGATGCCTACATACTCCTCGCTCCCTCGGGCATACTTCTCTACGGTTGCGATTTTGTCTGTGGTTCCCCATCTGCACCGGCCTCCGCACCAGGAGTATCCGTAGTGGAACCCGTTTCTTCCGTTCACCGGCTTATCGAACATCTTCCACTCGAAATCGTAATCTGGGCGGAGTTCCGTGTACCTTACTCCCCTTTCGGACAGTAATGGTAGCACCCTGTCCCTGGTTTCGTATATGGCACGGAACTCCATCCCAGTATCGTAGAAGACAACTTCATCAAGCGGCCAATCCTCTTCGAGAAGCCGCAGCAGCATCGCAAGGCTGTCCTTGCCAAAGCTCACGCTTGCAATTCTTTTCACACCGACCACAAACCAAACTGGCTGCGGTCAACAGCTTAATCCTCCCAAGCTACTGGCCCATTGGGCTTTCACGCAGTAACAAGCGGTTTTACGCCGGACTTATCAATCCTCCGGCAACCTGGTCTACCAGGATTGGTGTTAGCTCCTTTCCTTCTCGATTATTTCTGGCGCCCTGCACCAATGGGGATTTTCTTTCTCGTCCATTCGTGCCGTACATTCAGGGCAGTGTTTATAAGGACAAACCCCTCTTACGCTTTCTCCTGACACAAGCGGGAACTCGAATCCGCATACGCTACATCTTTGGTACGGCGCCCAATGCTCGAAGTGGATTTCCCAGTGTCCGTGCCTTTCCGGTTCTCCGGTATCAGATCCGGTGATTCTAAACGGTTCCATTCCCGGATTCATCGGATTCTGGCAGGCGGACTCTGCGTTTTCTCTTCTTACGAACAGGGCCCGATATTTATTGCTCGACGCCCAGTAGGTATAGACGGGTTCTTTAGTGTCGATCTTTCGCAGGCCCCAAAGCTCTTTCCTCATTCAGATCCTCCTGTCGTAGAACTGCACCGTTTCGGCAGGGCAGATCACCACCCGGCCGTCGTCAAGCTCGATGATGGCGGTCGTGAAGTTCCCGGGACCGGTCTCGAACTCCTCATAGTTGCTTCCCCACATGTGGAAGCGGCCGGTGACCTCCTGTGCTTTCCCGTTTTCGTAGAGGGTGGCCTTGCAAGGCCGGAGCGATTTCACAGGCTCGTCGTTTCTTGCACCGCTCTCCATCCAGGTTCGGAAGTTGACAACCTGCCCCACCAGTTTCTCCGGGTGCCCATCAAACCGAATGGCCCGATCGTCGATGTAACAGAGAGCCGGCGGCTTTTCCATCAGGACATCGTCAACGGTGATCTCGTTCTTCTTGAGGTAATACCGAACCGCTCCCATTCCTTCTGGCGTAGAGCATCTTGTGGATACGACCACAACTCTGTAATCGAGATCCCGGAGATTCTTGATGGCATCAGCAATTCCGGGCACCACGGGGTCCGGAATGTTCTCCGGGCCCCGCCAACCGCTTTTGTAGGAATGAATAACACCATCAAAATCAAACACCACTGTCGGCTTGTAGCTCATTCTTTCAATCCTCCTTTTCAGTCCCAGCGATCCAGGACATAGCAGGTAGTTCCTACATCAGTAGTGACACGGAAGCGGGCATTCCACTTCGATCCTCCCTGGAGCCGGATTCCGCAGGCAGACGCCTCTTCATATCCACCCAGAACGGATCTCTTGGAGTGCGCCTCGATGGTGGAGCGAATCTCACGGAGCTCTGCCTTCAAGGTCTCCGGGAACAGAGCGATGCCGGAGCCCTGGTATTGAGTATCCTTTGCGCCTTCCAGAATGAAAAACACGCTCTTGCTCTTCCGCTCAAACCCATCGACCCACATGTTGGGCTGAAGGACGACTCCGGTTACATCTACATATCCGGAGCTCAAGTTCCAACGCCCAGGATAGGAGCCGCCGGAGTAAACATACCAAGAGAACGGGATGCGTCTCTCTTCCGTATCCCACTGGAGAATGGGAGGAGCATCGAAGTCTTCTGCCGTGAGGATGGCAGAGAAGTTGTCGCTTCCTCCCGTGACATAGAACTCGATTTTGCGAGCCATCGGAAGAACGGTGCGCCGGAACTTCTCCCAGGTCATCGTAACGGCGGGGGCGGAAATCGTTTCCGAAGTTCTCTTCGTGCTTTCCTTCGTCTCGATTCCGGAGAACACTCCTCCAGGCTTCCCAGCCCGGGTCGTCATTCTCTTCGGCGTCCAGAGGGTTTCCAGCTCGTCAAGGCGGGCGAACCTACGCTTCAGGGAGTTTTCAATCCCCAGACGCTCCACGATCTTTTCTGCCTGTGCCACATTTCCGGCAGAAGGGGCCGCTTGGGGCCGCTGGTACTTGATGGGATCCATCTTCTCGGCAAACTTCCGGCTCACCGTATCGAAGCTATACCCCGCCTCGATGTCGTCCAGGAGCGTCCCGATCATACTGGTGGAGATGTGGCAGAAACCGACAGGGGCGGTCGCCGTCTTGTACCAGAGGAAGTTCCCGCTGTTCTTGGCCTTTTTCATGCCCCGCAGCGTATCGAGGAACCACTCTGCGACGCCAAGCACCGCCTCGCTCCGGTAGAGGTTGTCAGAGCGCAGCAGATTCACAGCCGTCTCGACCGTTTCGACCTTGTACTTCCCGACTGCGTCTCCAAGGAGCCGGCGGTCTTCCAGCTTTTCTGCGGCAGCCTGTCCGGCGGTGCGAAGCCGATCCTTGAAAATCATGATCTTCGGAACATCGGTCGCCATGTGGTGCCACGATCCGGTGACGGGCGTTCCAAGCTCCCGGTTGGAGGTGATGAACACGCCGGTCACCTTGGCAGACTTCACTTTCTTGCGGATTGCCTTTACGGCGCCGCTGAAAAACTCCGGAGCTTTCGTGCCCCACATGACCGGATTCTGCTCTCCGGTCGCTTCATTGATTACGACGAGCCCTCCGTACCGGTTCACGAAGCTCCGGCAGGCGTTGCAGTTGTAGTGCTGTCTTGCCTCCTCCGGGATATTGGCGAGGAACAGGTCGTACAGGCCCCCTGCGTTCGTCATGAAGAGCGGCTTCTTCCCGTCCTTCACGCTTTTCTCGAACTCGTTTCTGATACAGGTGAGAAGGTCTTCGTATCCGTCGTTCTCTCTCCGGACATCCATCTCTTCCAGGGAAATCAAGTCTTTCATATTAACCTCCTATTTTCGGCGACGATGCGCCGGCATTCACATCAAATCAGCTTCCCGCTGTCTCCGGTCTTAACGGTTTCTCCCTTTCCGGTCATCCAGCCAATGGGTTCTTCCCATTCCCAAATCCCCTGCTTTCCTCTTGCGGGTATCGGATCCATGTACCTTATCGGATTTGCGAGGATCCATCCGTATCTCCCGGGCTCCCAGTCTCCGAAGGCCCGCTCTCTGGCAGTATCGAGGCTACCGCCGTACAGCTGCTCGATTGGAACACAGTCAACCAGGGTCACCTTTCCGATAACAGATCCATACGGCAAGCACAAAATCGACTTATCGCCGTACAGTCCAACGGAGAAAAATTCATCCATATCAGACTCCTTCATCCCCATAAAGAACATGTCAGGTACTGTCTTCCCCGCATGTATCGCCAAGGGGCCCCGATAGCTGGTCTTCCAGCTTCTTGTCTCCACTTTTTTGAGCGACCTCCCATTTCGATCTAAGGAAACAGTGAGTGTCGCCCAAGGCTGACGGATAGTAATTGCTTTCATCTTCGTTTTTTTCCTTTCCGACCAATTTTCTGATGTATGCCGAAACGGAATCGTCAAGCATCTTTCTCGACCATTGATAGCAGGCGCTGTCTTGATACCGATTCTCCCGCTGCGGCAATTCTTCCGGCCCCAGAATGCCGTATCCTCCATCGTTCATTTCGATGATCCTTGCTCCAGGCCATAGATACCACGGCAGTTTTCCGCTTGCCTCGAACAGGCAGTTCATCCAAGGCTTATCCTCCGGGAACCCCTCTGTCAGAATCGTTGTGCTGTGGTCTATGTCCCTGCAACAAAGTCGATTCAGGTTGTAAATTAGCTCCTGGAGGAATATCAATGTTCCGTCGCATATCGAGAACAGATGCAGCCTCCCATCGTCGTCGATGTACGGCTTATACTCGCTCATATTTATCCCTCCGCTTCGAGCATTTTCTGGAGTGCTTCCTTCGCCTCCTCTTCATCCAGGAAGGCAGTTCGCCCGAAGTCGGAGAATGCAGCCGAACCAGAGAAATCAAATACGACCTGTTCTCCAAGTTCATCAACGATGATCGCCGAAGCAGTGTCTTTGAACACCGCATACTTGTCTTTATTCTTTTCGCAGTCGAAGTCTTCGGGATCAAACGGACATGTTTCAGATAGCTCACACGGACAGTACAGGCCGGTCGCAGTACCGGGTCCTCCGTCGCTGTCGTACAGTGTCCCATCGTGTACCTGCGGGAAGTACCTGCAAGTCGTAATGTGGTAAACGGTGTCTCCGAGCTCACACGGAGCCTCGATGACGAATTTCTTCCGATTCACTCCTGTGCTCATATCATTTCCTCCTTTGCTCATATCGGTAGTCGTGCCCGTCAAGCCGGAACGGGTCTTTCACCTTCCCGTTACATCGAGCCCAAATCGAATTTTGGCTGATGTAGTTTTTCTCGGCAGCCTCTCTCGCTGATGCGTATATCTCTACTACATTCCCGTCCCTGTCAACCTTTTCAACAGGTCGTCTTTTTGCTCGGCATGATAGCCGGCCGCACTCTTTCATGGGCAAGAACTTTAGGTTCCAGAGGGAGCAGTCGAGCTTCGCCCCGTTTTTGTGGACGATCCCGTATCCGGGTCTTCTTCCTCCCATAAAGGCGTCCGCCATAAGCCAAACCAGCGGAACTTCCACCTTTCGATTATCTACGGTTCGCATCTTCACCATCGCCCGGGATCTTCCTCCCGATATGTACGGAGCCAGAGTGAACCAGCTTCCGTCTTCAAGCTGTTTCTGAACGCAGCCCTTCTGGTTAATTCGGTACGGCCAGCGATAGCCTTCAATAGCTACCCATTCATCCGTTCTTACCATCCGGATCTGCCTCGTCGAGATAGGTGGCCTGAAGGTCAGCGATGTGCATGAGGACCGAGAGCGGATAGCGCCCAAATGCGTTTCCGGCGAGCTGCTTCTCTCCGTCCTGCCACGGGCCCATGTGCCAGCGAATCGCCATAGCTTCCTCCCGGGTGATCTTCATAAATCCAGAGACGATGTAGACCGACTTCTCTCCGTGTCCGTAGGGGAGCTTTTCGTCATATTTGTACTTCAGGATCGTCTCCCATGCGAAGTCACCGATACTATCATGCTTGACTTCTTTCCGCTCCACCGTCTTCAGGTACTCGGGGTCGTAGTTCTTTTGGTTTTTCGGTTCTGTGACATATACCCCAACTTTGCATACATCATGGAGCAGACCGCAGATAGCGATGCTCTCCATCTCTTCGGCCATCGGGAAGTAATCCCCCGGCTGGCTCGGGTCGGTCTTCTCGGCGATGTAGAGCTTCAGCAGCCTCTCGTACACATGGACGCTGTGCTCCACCAGTCCGCCGGGGCGAGACAGATGGAAGCGGGTCGAAGCCGGGGCTTCAAAGAAGTCTGTGGCCTCCAGCCATACCAATAGCTTGTCGGAGCCTGGCCGAACGATATTCCGCTTGAAGATCTCAATAAACTGCTCTTTCATTTTTCATAACCTCCCAGTCTCGATCAGTTTTTCCTCCGCCTCGTCGATACGGTACATCAACTCGTCAACCATGCGATTGAACAGATCACCTTGGCCCCACCTACTCTGATGAACCAGCCAGGGTTCAATTTTTTGGTTGATTACATAGCCACTTCTGTATGCTGACAGGACGACCGTGCCATCTCTTTCGAGCTGCATAACGAGATTGGCGCCGTGTTTCGACGCTTTCAGCACCAGTTCCTTCAGGTCGATTCCGATACTTTCCACTTTTATTCCTCCTGCGGTTGCTTCCCGAACAGCTCGTCACCGATTCTGTTGTACTCTTGGAAGATGGCATTGAAGGCCGCCTCCCAAACCTCGTCATGGTCGTGCTCGATCCCTACCCCAACATGAGCGAGTTCATGGGCGAGTATTTCAACGGCATCAGTCACTTTGAGGTCCGAATCCACGAAAACGGCGGCGCTGCCGTCGTCCCCGAAGTCCGTAAGCCCGTAAGTCTTCTCACCACTTTCACTGTCCCGGATCCTGGTCTCCCAGAATACCTCGCACTCTTTCTCGGGGTACAGATTCCGAAACGCCTGATACACTAACGCAAACGGATCATTTACGAACGGAGTTTCCATTTTCAATCACGCTTTCTTCAGTTTTGATAACGAGCTCTGCGCTCGATGCAGGCTTGGCACATGCACTCTTTTTCGACCTCGACCTCAATCGGATCCTTATCATCGAATGTCAGGCGGTCGATGTTGTAGATCCATCCGTGGCTCCTCACCGTTCTGTCTCCGGCTCTCCACCAACCACGGGATACCATTCCCTCGACGCTTCCGGTTTCGTCGATATTCGGATGGACACTGACGCCAAGGCCGACTCTGTGATCCTCCGCCCAGGCGATACCAGTGATGTTGTCCCGGTGCAGTTCCACCCCGGGTTCAATCTCTCGAATGAACTGTTTCATTACCTCACCTCCTTCCTTCAAAATCCATTCCAGATCTGTCTTCCGCAGTATTCAAAGCACTCTGCATCGTTACAATCGTCGTCGGTCAAATCAACGAGCCTCTTCCTGCTCCGACTGATGAATAGGTCGCTGTCCATCGGTGGCTTCGGGTTTTTGTCCCGCAGCAGCTCGTCCATTCCTACCACGCGAGCAAATTGCTCCGGCTCGTTCTCCTTTAGGTATTTGAAGAAGTAGTTCTTGTGGAACGGACAGAAGGTGCAGGCCGATGCCTTGGTCTCCAGACCCCACACATCCCGGATGTACGCATAGTTGTCAGCTCGAACCAGTCCCATTTCAACAAGGGGGAACTTATTGACGAACATCGGGTTCGGGCTTTCTTTGCACCGGCGGGCCTCTTCTGCGCTGAACCCCATGTGCATCTCGTGCGCCTTCTTGTCCTCCTCGCGGAGCCGCTGGCCCTTTTTGTACCCAAGCAGCTCCCAGCGGACATATTTGGAAATCAGCTCGACCTTGTAATCAATCGTGCAGTTTCGCGGCATTTTCGACTTGTGGCCGTCGTCACGGATCGTCCACCACGGGATGCTGATGGTTCTCCTCTCGCCGAAGTTTTCCATGAAATCGGAGTAGAGGGGGGATTTCAGAATTACCAGTGGCACCCCACAGGAACGGCCGGCCTTTTCAAGAAACTCAACCTGCTTCGTCACCCAAGGAGGCTCAAATCCAAGGTCACAGAAAATCGAGATGTCGTAGATCGGAACCTTCGGCCATACCGGCGGCTCCCCACGCTTTTTGGCCAGGGCGTTTTCGCACGACATCAGATGGAGGGCTGACGATTGCATCCCGGCGCCGCAGGACAAAATCTTCATCCCTTTTCCTCCTTGAATTTCCGGATATTTTCGTTTACCTCAAGCTCGAAATCCTTCAGTTTGTCGAATACCTGGGCTTTCGTTCCTTCAACTGATCCATATCCATCCACATAGACAGAGAATGCCAGCCATCGCGGAAACGACGCCACCTCATACTCATGAGCAGTCGCATCGGTGTTATAGAGCGTAGTTCTAACCGCATCCAACTCTTCTTGGTTCGATACAAAGTACCACTCCCAAGAGCAGTCTCTGTCGATCCACTCCGGGCTGCATGAGAAGTGCGGCAGCTTCTCTACCGTCTTCTTTACGGCTTCGATGTCTAACGATCTTTCGTGTTCCAGACAAGCCTCTCTGGTCGAGAAAACCTTCCCGTCCACAGCTTTGAAATAGACCCTGCAATCAACGAACTGCTCGACAATTTCTTTCATATTTGACCTCCCAGGTTTACCGAACTTTCCGCATCATTTACCAATCGGTAATTGCCAGACAGAAAAAATAGTTTACATGAACCGCTTGAGCTCCGGAACCCGTTTCTTCCAGTATTCTCGGAACCCATTCCGCAGCAGCGGCGATGCTCCGAACTCTTTCTCGAAGAGGGTTACCACAGCATTGTACTTCTGGTTCATCTCCCGAATCACAGCAACAGCTCCGCCGTCAGTCTTTACCCGGCGGAGCTTGATGGTCTCTTTTGCTTCGTTGGACAGATCCATCACCAGCTCCGCAATCGCCTCAACAGATTTCTTTTCATCTTTGCTAACGATCTCGTCCCGATACTTCTTGTAGTAGTCCTTCGCCTTCATCTCTTCACCCCTCTTCTTTCAGCTCTTTTCTCACGCCTCCGCCGGCGACTCTCCTCATACTCCCGGATGACATCCTCTTCATCCTCGTAATCTGGCAGCCTGTCGATCATTCTCTCAATGAACGAAATGTGCGGGAGTATATAGTCAGCTATGATGCCACCCAGACAGATTACGAACAGAAGCAGGAAAATGAGTCCAAGTCCAACCACGAGATCTCCCATGAACTCCGGGTTCATCATCTCCCACCTCCGCAGTAATACTTCGCCGCCTCCTCAACGGTGGTGTCATCGAAGCACCAGATCATCTGCTTCATTACCTTTTGGATGTCATCCTCACCGATACCAGCATTTCGCATGGCCATCAGCGCATATCCCATACAGGCATCGTTTCTCCAGGGGCCGTCCAAATACCGGAACGGGTCAAATCTGCCTTCATCCATTTTTCTGCCCCCTCGCCGATTCGTCGATCTCCTTCCAGAGCTCCTTTACCAGCTCCAGGATTCTGTCCTTATCTCGCCCGTCCATCCAGCTCTGCTTTTCGACGGCCCGCTCCAAGTTCTTCAGATACGGGTAAATCTCTCCGTCAACCGGATACGGCCGGATAATGAGGCTGTCCCCCTGGTTCAGGATCTCAACAGGAAGCCCATCGGATACCCCAAGACTCTCCCGAAACTCCTTCGGGATCACCACGCGGCCGAGGTCATCCACTCTGCGAATAACGCCTTTTTCTTTCATCGTCATTTCCTCCTTTTCAGTCAGACCAGATACGGGAGCTCGTATTTTACGAAGTTCGCCGTCATCTCTTCCAGTTCGGCGTCCAGATCCACAGCCCAGGCTGCCAGATACTCGTCTCTGGCTCCCTTATCCTCCCAGTTCTTTCGGTTCAGGCCGATTGTGTCGAGGACCATGTAGCCGTCATCTCCAATCCCGTAGAGAGAACGGCCGTGAGTCTCCTTCCATTCCCGGTCTGCCTCAATCTCTTCAGTTCCTGCCTTGGCGATGTACTCTACCGTGCTGCTGTCGAAATCGTATCTGAACAGCTTCCCGGACACCTTGTACGGCTTGCTCTTCACTTCCGATCCCTCCTTAATGCTCCGAGCTGTATCCGCCGAACAGAACCATTCCGTTGCTGTCGCAGAACTCGTGATAGTTGAACGGAGCCTCCGAAGCCGGCTTGTGTACCAGCTTTTCAGCAACTCCGAACCGGCTCACATCGTACACCTCGTACTCGCAGTCGGTGCAATCTCGGAAGCCGAACATTTCGATGATCTGAATATCGCTGCACATCTCGCAGGTGATCGACCCATCGGGGTGCTGACACTGAACCAGGTATTTCATCTTTTTCTCCTCCTTCTTACCATGTAAAATCAGCTTCGCAGAGGCAGCCAATCCAGTAGGACGGGCCGGGCGTATGGCGATACACGCCGCATTCGAGCCGCTGCTTCACTTCCTCGATCTTCTCCTCCCGTTCTTCCGGGTGCTCGTTGAAAAACTTCCGGGCGTCCTGGCGGCCACGCTCATATTGCTCGTCGTCGAAAGCCTCTCCCATGATAGCCCGAAGTGCAAATGCGCTCATTTTTGCGGTCTGCATTTTCTGTTCCTCCTTAGAGATCGAAGATATAAACCCTTCGTCTCGAATCTTTGTGTATTTGATTACCGTAACTTAACTATAACTTACCATCTGGAAAAGTCAATGTTTATTTCATTATTTACGGAAAGATTTTTCTGAATAATCATTTTGGGTGATTTGCTCGTATAAGCCCTTAGAATCAGTTTTGGCGGGTTTTCCGCTTCGGGGTATAAGTGTATCTGAAAGTTCTGAAAAGCTCGTGAGAACATTTTGTAAAATACGGACTTCGAGATTTGGGCATTATGTGCATTGATTTTCCGCGCATACTTGTTCCGGCTTCTGGCAAAAACCAGGCCATTTCCCGGCCCTGTGTGCCCCTTTTCGCCCCGTGGATGGAATGATACTCCCTCATCTCCATTCCGCTCTTCCTGGCTTTTTTGCGAGATTTCCAGGCCATTCTCGATTCGCTCCCGAAAAACAAAAATCGCCCTCCCCGGCCAATGTCGGAGAGGGCAGTAGCGTTTATCCGATTGTCTTCAGGGTAGCAATTTCAGATCTGGTGTCATCGGTTTCCTCGGCATCGTCCCACTCTATTCCTTCGACGGCGTGTATGGCAAACGCCCTGTATAGGGCTGGGTCTTCACTGATTTTCAAAAACAATGCCGCTCTATTCACGGCCATTTTGCACATATCTTTCATGTCCGCCTGCGTGATGTTGTACTTGACATGGGCTTCCTCAATGACTTCCCGAAATAGATAACTTGCCAACGCCTTTGCGTAGGCATCTTTTATGCTAAGGGCTGTGTTTAATAACGCCTGTTCAAACGATCCCATATCTCTCTATACCTCCAGCATCAGTTTTCTCTATTTTATCAGCGGTAGTGCCTACGATCAATAGCGTGCGGGAAATCATAATAATTACATTTTCGGATAATGTGCAGCGGTTCCATTGTGAGGCATAAACAAAAAGGCCCCCATCCCAGCCAACAGGCCAAGATGGGGGTGCTCAATCTATACCGTCATTCAGTTGTCGGAGGTCAGGCGAGGGGGCGCCGGCCTCCCCGAATGGCGGGCGCATCGGGCGGAGGTCAGACCCGTTTACGCTTTGTTCAGTATGGCCGTGATAATCGCCTGAGCGATGTCCTTCTTCTGGGTCAGGCCATCAATGTTGGCGCCGCACTCCTCCGCCTTCTCCTTCAGCTTTTCGGCGCTCATTCCCATGAGCTCGCTGATCTGGATGACACAGGCGGGGTCAACGGCAGCGGCCCTGCCCTCGACTACCACGGTCTCCGGGGCGTCGGGTGCGGCGGAGTTCGTAACCGCTGTCAGCGTGATTTTCTGGCTCCGCACCTCGGCCTCAATTCTGACGGTAAGGAAATCCTGGATATTTCCGTAAATCTCCTCCAGGGCATTTTTTGCCACATCGGACAGCAGGGCCATCGTTTTATCCAGGGACTTTTGCAGGGCTTCTTTCTGCGCCTCGGCATCAAAAATTCCGTTCTTCTTCATCGAGTCCACGAAGGTCTGCATGGTGTAGGTGACCGCCTTGGATACGGCATCGTCCACCTGTGCAATCAGAGCCTTCAGTTCGGCGCTGTCTACCTCGGCGGCAATCTGGCTGGACTTTCGGTTCAGGAATTGAATCAGGAACGCTCCGCAGACCGGGATGGCGGCGGTGATAACTGCCTGGAGCAGTTGGGTGAGAAATTCAGACATAATTTGCCTCCCATAAAATCATCGGTTTTTGTGTTTTTCGCACGGGAACGGGCATGTGTCACACTGCGTTTCATCGCACCGGTCATCTCCGTCCCATTGTGCAAGCCGGTATATCCAGTATGCGATCACCGCAATAGGCGCCAGGGTGACGGCCGCCACTGCGATACCGCCTATCGCCCCGACCATCAACTCGGGATTTTCAGCTTCTGGCCAATCGTGATGGTGGTGGAGGTTAGGCCGTTCAGCTTCGAGATCTCCTGCCAGCGGGCGCCGTTTCCGAGCTTTTTCTGTGCGATCCCCCAGAGGGTGTCGCCGGCGACCACGGTGTATACCTCCTCGCCAGATGCGATGTCGTCGGCATCTACCCAGCCGTAAACGGTGGAACCACTGCCAGCGACCTTAATCAGGTGGTACGGATGCTTCCCATTTTTGGCGATGCTGGTCACCTTCGCCTTTCCGGGCTTGCATTTCACGCCGGTAGCAGCGTTGCTGTTGGTGTAGTGGGTATCTCCCGTGAACTCCACGATGTCGCCCACCGCAGGCCCGCCGGTCACGGCGGTCGTACCGGTGCTCGGCTTCGTGGTGACGCCGCCGCCCGCAGACGGGGTGCTGATGGTCTCGCCGGTGTAGCTTACATAGGGCAGCTTGCCATGCTTCGTCCAGGTGCGGGCGTTGTAGCCGCTCTTGGTGCCAATGTTTTTCACGGCGGTCACCTGAACCTTGTTCTCCCAGCTCGGGGTACACTCAACAGCGAGGCCGTTTCCGATGTAAATGCCGATGTGGCCGGAGCACCAAAGCGCCTCGCCGACCTGCATATCGGCCCAGCCGGAGGTGCTGACGCCGGTGCATTTGGTAATCATCGTGTCAGCGCCGATGTCGGGGACATTATTCGACCCGTAGACCGCCCCGCCGTAGGTCTTGTTCTTGTCGCCAGTCCAGCCCCAGAGCAGCCCTTTGATAAGGCAGACGCAGTCGAAACCGAAGGTGTCTGCGCTCGCCGCCTTAATCATGGCGGTTCTCGCGGCCTGTTTGTTGTAGGAGTGGTTCTGCGTGTACCGGGTCTTATTGGCCGCAGTCATCGGAGCGCCAAAGCAGCCCATCACATACAGGGTTTTGTGGTTCAGGGCGACATCCAGGCACCGCTCCGCAAGCTGTGCGGCGGTCGTAATCTTGCTTGCCATACTGGTTTCCTCCTTCTCGGCGTTCTTCGCCGCATATTTGTCGTAGTAGGTCTGGCCGTATTCAGCCCGCTTCGTCTGCACCGCTGCGCTCTGATCCGCCGGACGCTCAAACTGGAGCAGGACGGCGTTGGAAGCAGCCTTCACAGTGACGGCAGATTTCAGCGTGTTCAGAACGACCTTGTATCCGCTGGTCAGTTCCTTCATCAGGAAGCCAAGCTGGACCTCCAGGTCTCCGACAGATTTTCCGGCAGCCTTTGCGTAGTCCAGGAGCCCCTGCTTCCGTGACCAGTAAGTCCACTGCGCCAGCCCATAGCCGGCGCTGTCCTTGACGAAGTTGGAATAAACCCCGCTGTCCACCGCCTCCGTATAGGTGGCGTCGGTATAGCCGAGCTTTTTTTCGTAGCTATTCTGGAGATTTGTCGGAATCAGCCCAGACTCGGCGTACAGGTTCCCCATGAGGCCCGCGCAGCCGCAGTCCGTAAGACCCTGCGCCTTCAGATAGTTCCAGATCTTCTCTTCATTCGTTTTTCCGGTAAGAGCCATATTCTCACTCCTTCGGCACTCCATCGGCCATCGGGTCAACCGCCGGCATCTGCGCCGCCATGTTGGCCTCCTGCATGTCCTCCTTCTGCCATTTCCGCTCCTGGTGCTTTACCTTCGAGGTCTTGATCCACCCCATCACTCCGCATTCTCCGGTCAGGGCGGCGAACACGCAGGTAATGAGCGTGTCCGGCACCATGCCGTACTGCTTGAACAGGTCGATCATTTCCCGGGTGAACAAAATCAGGATGACGCCGCAGACGAGCAAGATGACATTCATCGTCCCGATGCCGCTGATTTTCGACATGATTCTGGAGGGCAGAGACTTCTTCTCTTTGGCCTGCGGACTGTTAGCAGAAGAAACCGAGGCAGCATTTCTGCTGCCCCGGCGCTTCTTTTTCTTCTTCCTGTTTGCGATGGCGATAGCGATCAGGATGATCGCCACAGCACCAATGGCAACAGAGGTGACCGCTACAATCACCACGGTTTTGATTGGCAGCATCAATCTGCCTCACCTCCGTCCGTGGAATCCGCCGATGGCTGGCCGGGATAGAACGCCCCTTCCCCGCTCCTTTGCAGTTCGTCCATTTCCACGATCTTCAGGAGGTTCATCGCAGGCTGAACAACCGTGTGGATATACCCGTCGCCATTTACGGCTTCGTAGTCTCCGAACAGCTCCCAGAATGCCTCCGCTTCCATGCGATTCCACACCTGTTTCGGATTTCTGCGCTTATCGGTGTAGAACCGGTAGCTCTGAAGGAGCCTGTCTCTCAACTCATTCCGCTTCTGACGCTTCTGGTTTTTCTCCATATCCATCAGGCGCTTCGTATTTTCGTCCTGGCTCTGCTTTAGCTCACCAATTTTCTTTTCCAGCTCCTGCTGGACCTTGATGCTCTGCGCTCGATATTCCGGGTACTTGCTTACAGCCTCCAAGGCCGTCTTCAGCTGCTCGTCCTTCTTCTTGGTCGCTTCGTACCTCTGGGTAAGGTAGTCCTTGGCTTTCTTGTAGAGGAAGCCGAGGAAAGCAACAGCCATCAGGAGCTCGATGACATTCAGTACCGTAATGTTTCCGAACAGCTCCTTAAACTCTTCAAGTCCAGTCAATGTCTTGCCCTCCCATTTCTCTCAAAATTTCAGAACAGCGTGTAGGTAGGTCGATCTTCTCCAAATAGCCAATACCGAAGCCAGTCGTCCAGTACAACAGCTACCACGGAGAGGGCCACCCACAATATTGAGAACGGTAGGCAGATCTGGCCCAAAAAGTTGAGCGGCATGTTGGAGTAGTCCCATATACCGAGCCCCATCCAGAGGTTCAGAATAATGCCGCTGATAAGCTCCAAGATGGTGACAATGCCGGAGCCTATCGCGCCTTGGAGGATAAGCGGCATATTCCAGGGAATGAACTCGTTGATGTCGCCAATCAGAACGAAGCATACCCCGCCGAGCGCAGCCATCGTCCAGTGACTATGGCCCCGCCAGACCATCTCGATCAAGAAGTACACGCAGCCCCCGCACAAGGCGAGGACTGCGTGTTTCATGATCGCTTTCAGCTTCTCTTTCACGGCGGATTACGCCCCCATCGTCTGCTGCATTTTCCCGATGATGGCCTGGATCTCCGCCGCCGCCTGTGCCAGGATGACTTCCATCTCTGCGTTAAGGTCTTCGGGCAGATCGCTCCCGTAAGTGATACCGGCAAGGACATCCTTATCGGACTCACGGTTAATCCAGATCTTCAGGAAATTGCAATAGGTGGTCTGCTTGGTCACGAAGGTCTTGTAGGCCACATACAGGGTGAAGATGTCTGCGGCAGAGTACATCGTGCACTGGTTTCCGTCGCTGTGGTACGGATACTGCGTAGCGCCCAGGGTGACCGCCGTGAACATCGAGTCGATGTTGGTCTGGTCGTTGGGCTCCAGGCTAAAGTGCTCGCTGCCCGTAGTCAGCTGAACATCAATGCCGGCGTAGATCATGCTCTGGCAGGTGTCGTTCGCCATCTGCACTTTCTTCTCCGCCAGCGTCATCAGATCGCTCTTCTTCCATTTCAGCGCCATGCTTTGTCCCTCCTTCCCGATTACTGGAACGCACCGGACACGCCGGAGATATAGCCGCCGGTGTTGGAGCTTCCGCGCTTCACGGTGATCCGGAAGTTGAAGGCCGCCCCGTTGGTGTTGGTGTGGTTCTCAAAGACAATGTTCGTTCCATTCTTCACTTCGGTCGTGGCGTCCTGCCACACCGGCGAAGTGTCCTTGGCGTTGTTGGTGACTTCCACCGTATAGTCGGCGTCAACCGGAATTTCCCCGGTCACCGCCAGAATCGCCACGGTGATGTCGCCCTCCACCGCCAGCGGCTCGTCCAGGGTAATCGTCGCCTGGGTAACCGCCTTCGTAAAGGTGGCCGTAAAGGTTGCCTTCTCCTGCCCGTCGCTCACCTCAATCGTAATCGTGTGGCTTCCGTTCAGGATTTTCTGGAACTCCGCTGCGGTGCTGGCGCACTCGAAGGTGAGCTGGGTGCCGCTGGTCACATTCGACCGAGTCTTCTTCGCCACACCGTCCAGCTTCTCCGTAACCGTCAGCTTGTCGCCGTCGGCGTCGGAGGGGGTGTACTTGAAGCTGAACGCGGCGCTCTTGGTGCCCAGGTTTACGCCGCTGTTGCCGCTGGTACTGGTGATGGTCGGGGGCGTGTTCGTCTGAACGGACCCGTCATCAGAGACCAAGAGGTTAGAGGGAAGTACCAAAGCGGGGCGGATGCCATACGAGCTGGTGCAGTCGTCGCCGTTGCAGTCGCCATCGGAGAAGACATTCCAGGCGCCGTTGGAGTAGCTGGCGTACGGGGAGCGGAGCCACCAGCCGGTGGCCGAGCCGTTGTAGTTGGCGATACGCTTGTTGTTGGCAGCCGAACTCGTTCCCGAAGTGAAGTAGGACAGCTTTGCGCCATCTACCGGGAAATACTGGTTGTCGCTCTGTGTCCAGCCAACCTCGTAACCGGACAGCAGGAAGATCTTACAGGAAAGTCCGTTGGCTCCGGATGCGACAGCAGCATTGGCGGTGCCATTGACATACGGGATCTTCACCTGTTTGATGGCCTCTCGGATGTCTGCCTCGAACAAGTTCAGGAAGGTGCCGTTCAGGTAGGTGTGGATAGTGGACGCTTTATAGCTGTTGCTGTTGGAGCTGTGCCACTGGCGGTTCTCGTAGATGTCCTTCATCAGGAGCCAGGTTCCGTCGCAGCTACTGTCGTACAGAGTGGACGGGCGGCCCTGATGGACGACAAGAAATTCTCTGGCAGTTCCGTTGACTTTCAGCTTGACGGTACTGCCGACCGCTTTGGTGCTCAAAGTGACCGTTGCCATAGTGAATTACCTCCTTTTGAAATTGCAGTACACACCGGCGTTACCATCGTGATAATAGCCGGCCTATACATCGGTAAACGCAGGGCATTGAGCCCTACCAGGGCGGAACATCTTCAGGCGTCAGTTCAAAAAAATCGGCGGCAGGTTCCCCTGTCGCCTTGTGCTTCTTCCGATATTCTGCTTTCGCCTGTTTCAGCCGCCGCAGGGTAGCTACTTTCTTCGTAGAATTTATCTTCCGCCTCGGGCGGATCTCTTCTCCGATGATTTCGCTCACCATTTTTGCGTACTTCTCCCGAAGAGAATAGGTGTCTCCGTGAGCTGCATGTGCGTCCCACGCCTTGAAACTCTCGATGATGTCCTGCTTTGTTACCAGATGCTTCGGGTACACTGCCCTCCAGAATTTCACCTTCTGGCGAATACGGTTAATGCTATCTCTCCGGAGCTTCTGCACCACCCCTCCGTTTTCGTCAAGGTAGGTGTGGAACCCCAGAAAGTCGATCCCGTTTTTCAGGGGGAATATACCCGTTTTCTGGTTCAGATACAGTTTCTGGTCGTCCATATAATCCTGGATGATGGCCAACATATCCTGCGCCTCTTTCTTCGTCCGAAATATCAGATAGAAGTCGTCCATGTACCGTCCGTACCATCTCACCCGGTACTTTTCCTTGACGATGTGGTCGAACCGGTCGAGGAACATCAAAGCGAGGAGTTGGCTGGTCTGGTATCCGAGCGGTAGCCCGGCCGTTGTGTCGATGTAGGTGCAGAGCAGATCAAAGATCTGCGAATCAACACTTCTCTTCTGTATCAACGCCCATAACCTTTCCTTCAGGAGGTCATGGTCTATGGAGGCGAAAAAGTGGTGGACATCTGCCTTCAGAACCCAACCGTCGGCGCCATTCTTGCGGTAGTAGTCAAGCATGTGCTCTTTCAAGCGCATCAGGCCGTCGTGGGTGCCCTTTCCTTTCTGACTTGCGTGGTTGTCCCGGATGAAGCTGCGGGTCATCGCCTCATACATGATGTTGTCGGTGACTGCATGGAGGACTACCTTGTCAACGAAGGCGGGGGCCTGAACGAGCCGCTTCTTGGGTTCGTAGACATAGAATGTTTCAAACTTACTTGGTTTGTAGGTCTTGGTGGTGAGGATGTATGCCAACCTCTCCGTATAGGCAAGGACATTGGCCTCGTACTGCGCCGTAGCCGCCTTTGCCCGTTTTCTCTTTCGGGCTTGCAAGTACGCTTCGTAAAGTACCTCAAAGGTACACATCTCTTGGTAAGTCATGCAAACCTTCTTCATTCAGCTTCCTCTGACCGGGGTGCAGAGGGAGCTCCCGGTCAGCCATCATGCCTAACGCCGGTCCGTCTCCCTCCCGGCAGCCCACTGCGCCCCCTCCGGGGGCGGCGAGCCTCGGCGTGATGTGTTTATCGTCAGCCCATGCACAGGCTTCCGAACGGGTATGACTCCCTTTGATGATGGCGTACTGATTTCACCCATTCGGGTTACTCTTCCTCACATTCCATCAGAGCGGGGCGGATGCCATACGAGTTGGTGCAGTTGTTGTTGTTGTAGTTGCCATCGGAGTTGACATTCCAGGCGTTGTTGGAGTTGTTGGTGTTCGGGGAGCGGAGCCACCAGTTGGTGGCCGATACGAGTCATACCCGAATACAAGGCGGGTGCCCCCGCCGAGTACCCTTATTTGCGGCTGTTGATAACCTCTCGGCAAGCAGCTTTCACCAGGTCGTACTGGCGCCGCTCTTCGGATGCTTTCACTTCGGATTCGATTTTCCGAGCCCGTCCGCCGTCGTTCTTCTTCCATGCGGCAGACATGTACTTCACATCCGTCACATGCTTCGTCCACACGGCAGCCTTCTTGACCCCGATGATCTTCTCTTCCACACAGATCCGGATGTACTCCAGAAGGAGTGAGCATCCATCGAGGGCATCGTCAATCTTCCGCAGCCGCTCATTGTACTCCGTGACGAAGTGCTTGTTGTTCGCCGCATGAATATCACGCATGATACCCCTTGCGATCTGCCGCATATCTTCGCCATAGAGGCGGAAAGTGCTTTTTGTGAAACCTTCTCTGTCTTTTTTATCCAGAACGCCTACGACTTCGGAGCAGACCTTCTTTACATCCCGGATGTCGTCGAGTTCGGCAATACGCCTGATGATTGCTCGAACATCTCTCTGGCTGACATCGTCGGAGACGATCCTGGTAGCCTGCTTGGTGTACTTCAGGAGCTCCCTTGCCCTGTTGCCAAGCAGGAACTCTTTTTCAGCCATTTCTGCATCCCCCTTCAGGGCATCGCCCGTTCAGTACGGCGGCCAGATCCTCCGGCCGCCCATAAAAGACGCAGCGGTCGCTCTTGACTATCAGCCTACCTGGATTCTGTGAGTGGGTAGTTCCGCAGATGACAAGATCGGCGCTGCATCCAAAGCCGCAAGGCGGTTCCAGCGAAACAAACAGATTCCCGATGATGCAGGATAACTCGTCAGCGGGGCGAGAAAACTGTATTTCCTCCATCATCAGAACTCGATCCGGGCCTGGGCTGTATTCCAGACGCCGGTGACAACGACATCATTCAGCGTTGCGAAGGTCACCGTAAAGGGGTTCTCCGTCACATTGGCGCCGAATTTCAACTCGATAGCCTCTACGGATGCCTCCAGGGTTGCCAAAGTACCCCGGATGTCAGAGTGCGCCGTGGGGCTTGCGTCGTGTGCGTCCACAGCGTCTTCAATCTTCCCGTCGGTCTGGGACTTTGTATAAGCGTCGATGACGGGCCTCTGGGACTCCGTCAGTTTCCCGTTGCCGTCCAGCGTAGCGAGCCCACCGGCGACGCCTACCTGCTCATTGGTGAGGTAGTTGTTGTTTTCAGCCTGCGCCTGGCCGACATTCACAGTACCGTATGCCATAGTTTCTTCTCACTCCCTTCCCTGTTCAAGCCAGTATTCTGCCGAGATAGCCGCTGCGGGGACGCTTCCAGCCCTGATTCGGATGGCATTCGCAAGGGTTTCGCAGGTGGGACACATCGAGCACGCGATTGCGGCCTCCTGGCTTCCCGGTGCGATTACGACCGACACACGATCTTTCGCCGTTGCACCCTCTACTGCGATGTCGTAGTAGACGGGGTATGCGGCGACGCTCTCGTCTTCCGTCCATCCGGTAGTCGGAATGGTGATCTCCGTAGATCCAGGCTTATCCGCTTTCACCGTCTCGAACTCCTCCAGAGCATCCGTTACCGACTGGGCCAGTTCGCCAACCAGACCATTCGTAAAGTTTTTGGCTGCCTCCGCACAGGCTTTCAGGTGGTTCAAGAGTGTAATTTTACCCATGCGTAATTACCTCCAGCTGTTGAATAAAAGGCAGAGGGCGGAGTCTCCCCCGCCCTCCCCTTCATTTGTGCGGAATTAAGCCTCCTCACCGCCGCCAGGGGAGGCAGCGAACACCTCGTTCAGCATCTCCGTGACCTCGCCGTCTTCGGCTACGACCATACCGTCGAGCTTCACCTTGTCCTCCTTGGACATCAGACCATCGGCCTTCTGGGTTACCTTCTGGTAGGTGGTATCCTGGGCGGGAATGCCGAGGCCGGTGATGTCCTCCTTGGTGACAGCCTCCGCGCCAGAGACATGGCCCTGGGCGTCAACGGTCACCTTGTAAAGGCCGGACTCCTTGGCGGTGTGCTCGGGATGGGTGTAGTTGTTGGCGCCAGTGGCGATGCCGTCCAGCTTGGCCTTATCAGCGGCAGACATAGCGCCGGCGGTGCTGGCGGTCGCCAGATCCAGCTTGAAGCCGGCGGCGGTCACAGCCAGGCCGTTGGCGTTGGCGGTGTCGATCTTGGCGGAAATCAGGTTCTGGGTGCTGACCTCGATACCGTTACCGCCGGTGTAGGCATCCACCAGTTCATTGACAGGCAGGTAGATGTGAGTGGCGGTGTCATCGGCGTTCTTGGAGTTCACCACGAAGTCGATGTAGAGGTCACCGACCTGAGCACCCTCATAGGGGTCATCCGCAGTCTCGACCTCCAGGATGTCTGCGCTGTTTACCAGGAAGTCCTTGGGAATGTTGATTTTCTCGCCGACCTGGGCGCCGTCCTTGGTCAGGTAGTAGGTGGACAGGTAGCCGGCCTCGGCGGCGGCCTGCTTGGTCACGCTGTACTCCGGGATCTGGATGGCCTGAAGCTCCGCCTTGGTGGCGTAGTCGGTTTTGATTTTGGTCGCCAGTTCCTTCAGGTGACCGAGTTTCACGAGCTTGCTGGTGTCGTAAGACATTTTCTGTTCCTCCTGATTTTGATTTTTATTTGCTCAACGGGCGTCAGGCTTCGGACTGATCCGCACCAAACACTTCGTCAAACATCTCCTCGACCTCCGCATCAGAAGCCACGCTCACGGCAGCAGCGCCCATGGGCTCCAGTTCGCCGGCGGCGTTCTTGATCTGATAGGCGGTGGAAACTCCGTCAACGACAACGGAGATGTGCTGGCCCACATAGGCCAGCGGGCTCGTCTGCGCGTAGGTCTCCGCCTCTACGACGGAGTAGAACACGGAGCTCTTGTCCAGCGGGAAGGCGTCCTGCCTGCTCATGCTCAGAGGGAACTCCATGAAGGCGTAAGTCTTTTCAGAACCGTTGATAGCCATACTTCATTCCCTCCTCTCAGCCCAGGGTGACCTTCAGGGTCGCGGCGTTCTCATACGGGACAGCGGGCTCGAACACCCAGACCTTGTACTCCTGGGCGGTGTAGCCGTTGGCGCCCTCGACCTGTACGGTGGACTGGACGAAGGTGCTGGTCACATCGGCGTTCATAGCGGTCTCGTTGATAACCTTGGTCACGCCAGCCTTGGAAGCAAGGCAGGCGATGGCCACACGCTGCGCCCCGGCGGGCACATTGATGGTGACAGTGCCGGCGGCATAAGCCTTGTTGCTCTTGGTGAGGCCCCGGACATAGGCGCTGTCCAGGGTAGGCTTCTCCGTGGTGGCGCCGTAGAAGTAGTTCCGGTACGGGGTATAGGCCCCGGTGGTCTTCTCCTTCGTTCCGGCGGAGATGGAAACGGGCGGGTTGGAGTCATCGCCCAGGTTGTCCTTGGCGGTCACACCGGCCCCGTGGGTGGCGATGGCCTTGAGCTTCAGGCTGGACACGACGCCCTCGCCGCCCATATCGCCGATGATGAAGCCGGCGCCGCCGTTGTTGTCGGAGCCCGCCTCCAGGGAAACGGCGTCAACGCTGGTGACCTGCTCGGTGCCCTGGTCGGTGATACGCTGCACCACCCAGTTCGAGGCCACGACGCCGGTGTCGGGGCCGTACTGGTAGGAGCCGGCGTTCAGGGTGCCGGAGGTGTAGTTCACCGCCTCCAGCTCCGTTCCGGCCTCCACAGCCTTCGCCCCGGACAGGTTGAAGCCGCTGATGGAGGGCTGGGTCGGAGTGCCAGGCTGGAGCCGCTTGCTGAAGATGTCGGTCAGGATCGCCGCCACAGACATGCCCTTGGTGTTGAAGTCGGCAGTGCCGTCCTGCTCCTTGGTCTTGTTGCCGACCTGGGTGTAGTTGCCGGCCATGGTGATGTTCTCGCGCATGATGACCTTGCTGGCATCAACATTCCCGGTGATGGCCACCCAGTTCTCGCCGTCATACCAGTACGAGGACATCTCGTAGGTGACGCCGTCAACCAGGGTGGTGACGACAAACACATCGCCTTCCTTGGGGGTCGGAGCCGCCTCCTGACTGAAGAAGGTGTTGATGACTTCGGTATCAGCGGTCTCCAGATCGGTCTTGGTGCTGCCATAGACAGAGCCAGCACCCAGATTTGCGATAGCCTGGGACAGCTCCTCGCTGGTGACATAGTTGTCCAGGTTGATCGAAACATCGTCCAACCATTCAACCACTCCATCAATGAGGGCATAGATGTCGTAGTGCCCGGTATCTTCGTTCTTCACCAGATACAGGACATTTTCCTGGGCCTCTTCAGCCGTGGGGATAGTCTCCGCCTTCTGGAAGATGGCGTGCCCAGACGCCGCAATCGCGGCCAGATACTCCGTTTTGATGCGGGTAGCCGTATCCTTCAGGTTTTTGAGGGTTACCAGTTTCGTAGGATCGTAGGCCATGTAGGTTCCTCCTTGCTATGTTGATTTTCGGTGTCAGACTTCGGGCGGAAACACCTCGTCGAGCATTTCGTCCGTCTCCGTAGGCGAGGCCATATCGTCCTCAGACACAGAGGCTCCCGTGGCCGAGAGGACGCCGTCATCGGTGATGCTCAAGTTCTCACCGACTTTAATTCCGCCAAGTCTGGTACTGGTCGCTACCGGCAGTACATAGGTTCCACCTCCTCCGCTGCTCCCGCCTTCTCCGCTCGACATAAGGGCGATGGTGGCCTCCATATCCTTGGACGGCTGGTTCCTTGCCCAGAGCCTTACATAGCCATCCTCTGCCTTTGCCGACGGACACAGGCCAGCCTCTTTCGCGGTGGCCAAGGCGTCTTTATGCAGAGCGATATTCGGGAAGTGGCCGGCGGTAGCCTCGGCCATGACGACATCCACATAGTAGCGATAGTCGTCCATCCCCATACCGCCCTGGTCATCAAGATCCTCGTCCCAGGCCCAGCCTTCTGCGGGGATCGTGATGTCCTTGATGATTGCGGTTCCGATTCCGGTCACCGCTTCGTTCACCATCGACCGGATAAGATCTTCGGCTTCCGCCGATGTGATGAAAGCGCCGGGGTTGTAGGTAACCTGGATGTCGGCGTCAACCTCCAGAGCGATGGTGACAGGGTAGCGTCTGATGTCGATGCGGTTGTCCTGATAGGCATTTACAGGCTGCGGGCTGTCTCCGAGGGTGGCGTAGTAGAGCAAGATCTCTTCGCTGTTCTCGGTTTTGGCGTAGATACCAAACTCCCGCAGCCAGAACCCAGTCTGGAGCCCCCCATTCATGTCGTTGCGATACTCAACAACCAGGGACAAGACGCTGTTCTCGACGGTAGGCACCGTCGAGGTGGCTTCTGCGACCGGATTCACCAGATCTTCCATGTCGATAGGTTCAACGCCTTCAGGCATTTCACCGGAGCCGACAACGATGCGGGTGAACTCAATCGTTTCCCCGGCGATCAGGCTGGTGATGAGGTCACGGCCTTTTACTGTGATCGTTCCGCCGTAGTAACTCATTTGCGTGGTTCCTCCTTCTTATCGTTTTGTGGGCATTATTCCTGGATTGAAATGCCGTTGATGGGCGTTTCCATAATGCTGTGGACGGCGCTGCCGGAGTCGAGCGTGGCGCCGTAAGAAATCCTCCGCTCAATGAACGGGAGATTGTCCTGGCTCACCCTCTGGAAGCTCGTTCCGAGCTTGATCTTATGGTGCAGCTTATAATCACGCTCAATCCCAGGAAGCGTGTCCTCCGTGATGGTCTGAATGCCGCTTCTGGCATACACCTTCGCTCCGTAGTCGATTTCTCTCTCCAGCGTCGGGAGCTCGGTCACGGTGACGGCATATCCAAGCCCGCTCCTGATGTGGAGCCAGGCAGTCTCCATTTCAACCGATGTACGGGCATACAGTTTCAGCGTTACGCCGGCAGCACGAATGAGCGGGGTTCTGAACAGTGGCGTAGTATCCACATCACCCGGGAGCTCACCGGTGTCGAAAATCATCGTGGCCGGCTGTTCGGGGTCCTCGGTGTAATACAGCGGCCTATCCCAGAACATCCGGAATGCCTTGATGATGTCCGGATAGGTGCAGTTGCAGGTGTTCTTCAGAATCTTGTAGATCAAATACTGTCGGTAGGTGTCGTCGTCGATGACCTCAAATGGAATCGGATTGCCCGCCAGCTGGCCGGCCTCCTTTCGGGTCATCACGGCAATATCGCCTACGCCGTCAAGCTGCTTTCCCACCGCCTTCTCGACACTTCTCTCCGTCCGGAGCTGTTCGTAGAAGTCAAAGACCTCCTGGAGCTGAATGCCGACGACCTCCATCAGGGCCTCGATGTTGGCCTTACCACGGAACTGCTCAACGAGATCTTCCTTCAGTTTGGTGACGAAATCAGCCATCAATCTCCACCTCGATCATATCTTCCGAAGTGTAGGCCCTCTGTCTGGCGGTGATAGTCGCGCTTCTTTCCGGGTATCCATCCGGTTCAGCCCCGGCATCCGTGGTCGTGAAGAGCCGGATGTCAATATAGCTGATACCGGAACAGGCTTTGTAGAAGTCAGACATGAACTCCTGCGGAACCACATCTTTTCCTGCGTTCAACTCTTCCATGTGCTCCAGGACCACGCTCCGAAGCAGATCGACATAGTTGGGCGGGATCGCTTCGTTCTTGTTGAGCGTAATGCCGAGGTGGAACCATGCGTAAACGGTGGTCGGCCTGGAGAAGCGGATCGTAATGTCCTCGTCGTACTCCCCTGCCAAAACCACCGAAGTATCTCCGTAGGTGTTGATACCTCCGGCCTTTTTCTGGAGTATCTGCTGGGCAATCTCCGTGGAGTCTCCGCCGTCAACCACAATCTCGATACTGTGAGGCGGCCTCCCATATTCATCCCATTCGTGGCTGGCGTTTTCATACGGCGCCACACTGGTCACACCCTGCACATTGTTCAGGATGGCAGACCTGATACTCTCCAGCATCATGGAGGATCGGTTGAAAATCTTGTCGGCGTAGGACTGACGGAACTCCGCGTCCGTCTCCTCGTTCCGGCCGGCGATGTAGGTGCAGAGGTTCACCACGCTCAACAGACCGGCATCCGCCTTCACGATATTCGTGATGACGCCCTCCGGCACCAAAATATCTCCGGTCTCTACCGTTCCAAACTGAATGATGGTCGTGACGGTATCCGTGGTCAAGTTCTCCGAAAGGACAAGCACATTCGTCGATGTGATGTCTACCGCTTCGATCTCAAGCAGCTCGTTCTTTTCGTCCACGGTTACCGTGAAGTCCTCGTCCTTGATGGCTGCGGCCAATCCGTTCAGGATCTCCGCCGCCTTCGCCTCATTCGAGGCATAAGAAAACACCGCGCCGTTCAGGGCTACGGTGTAAACATCGTTGGTTCCGAGCGAGGCAATCTTGATGACCGCCTTGTTGAATGCCGCTCTGGTGATTTGCCTTGCGTCGGTGATGGAGAGCTGGGTGGTGGGGTTCGTAGTCGTTGAGATCATAGTCCCGGCGGACAAAGTCGTCCCGTCCCGTCCAGTACAATGGATTGGGTAGTAGGACTTTGCTGCCGTTTCTCTTGTGGAGCCTCCGAACTGGGCAGCATTGTCAAGGCTCCTCCCTTCGGCGAAAGACGGATACTCGGAATAGTACACATCCTCCCCAAACTCCCAGAGCTCCGCAATACGGTCTGCGATGTTGGTCAGAATGTGGCTGACGAAGGACTCCGGGTTCTGCCTGGTGTTCACTCCCCACCGCTTCGACAGATCCGTGTGCATCTCGTCGATGATGGTGTCAAGCCGCTTGATATTCGGCCCATTCGGAGTCAGACCATATTCACTCATACATCGTCACCTCCTCCCTGTAAGTCGCCTCTCCGACCGAGCAGGTGAACTTGAAGGTGGCGGCCCTCTTTGCTCTGTCGAAATCGACCGATGTTACCTGGGCTGCCGTCACCCCCCCGACCTGCAAGATTTCATCTCGAATGAGCGACCTTATCTTCACGGTGTTCGGGTTCTTTACGAAAATCTCCTCGAACCACGGGAAGCCCATCTCCGGCCCAAGCCTCCACTCCTGGTAGATCCACCGTAGCCGGATCAGAACAGCCTGCCTCACGCTCTCTGTGAGGGAAATATCCCCGACAGGCGACACCATAATATCGCCGTCTTTATCGAGCCTGATGTCTACCACTCTTGATACCTCCCTCCAAGAAACCCCGTAGAATCAGCCTAACGGCCGCAGGAACCGTCCTTTCGGCCTTCTGGTGTTGTTTGTTGCCCAGCCGCCTTGTGGCGTAAAAAACGATTTGAGCGGCTTTGGCGGTCAGCCTCCGATGTTGACATTCCCGCTTCCGGCGCTGATTTGTCCGGTGCCGCTATGCGGTGCAAGGGCATCTCCGAGCCTTGCCGCTGGCTTTCCGTTTATGAACACGCTTCCGCTCCCCTCCGCAACTTTCCCCTGGGAGCTTCCGCAGCAGCTGTCATATTCGGTAGTCACGCTCCCGACGACGGCGGCCGGTATCCCGTTTATGAAGACATCGCTTGAGCACCCTCCGCTTATCTCTCCTGTAAAGGTCTCGGGCAAGTGCGGCGGTACATGCCCACTGTGCTCTCCGGCCGTTGTTCCGGTTACGGTGTCTCCAAGTCTTGCCGCCTGCGCCATGCTTTCTTCCTCCCATCATTCCCACTCAATCCTGTTCTCTCTGACGGAATATCGGGAGCGGCACGGCCACCACATAGAGTCAATCGACGGATACAGCGTTACCTTTCCGTCCTTCTCCTCGATGCGCCAGGTCGGGCGGGTGCTGTCTTCCTGCTCTACGGAGACGACCACGATTCTTCCGCACCCACAGGGGCAGAGCCAGGCCGCATACGGCTCTTCATCTGCGATGTAGAGTACGCCTTCCTCCAACTTCCATTCTCTTCGGTCTGGGAGCTCCGGAACATGCTCCACTCGATCAAACATCGTCCTTTTCATTCCTCTCCCTCCTGTCAATTCAGGTTGACTACGCCGCCGGTAGTGGTGAAGTTCCCGTTCACCGTTACATTTCCGTTCAAGGTGATGGTTGCGGCGTCGATCTGCACGGCTCCGCTCTTTACGGATACCTTTGTCCCCTGCACATCTACTACCACGGCATTCTCTGCACAGGCTTCCGCCATGACGGCGTTTGCCTTTGAGAACAGGCCGGGTATGCAGATGGAATTGGTCAGATCGAAGTCGAGGTCGGTGTCGGTTTCCTGCCCATAGAGCCAGTATTCAAGGCTCTGCTCTGCAACAACGATAAGGCATCCGTCACCAGCCTTCACCGGGAAGGCGATGGTGGCCTGCTGATTCATAACCTGCGGGAACACCACGGGTACACCAGTCACCTGCGGGAAGGCTATTGTGCTCCCGTCCGGTTTCTTGAATTTCATGGTCGGAAGCACGGTGGCGAGTCCTGTGCCAGAATCGAACGAAACGATTGTGCCCGGAAGCGCCGTGTGGATTCCCTTCATGTTGTCCTTCGTGGTTTTGTTGACCTGCTGGACAAATTCCTGCAACATTATCCGCTCACCTCCAGCAGCCTCGCTTTGCAGATCCAATCCCCAGAAATGTTATCGCCGGAGATCTCCAACGAGTACACGCGGAAGAAGCCGGTCACTGTCTCCGATTCGAGTTTCACATAGTCGTCGATGTTGATGGCGCCGTTCAGGAAATACTCCACATCCCATCCGAGCTGATTCGTGGCTGTGGCATCCTCCTGGGTGAGCACCACACGGGCCGGAATGCCAAGGAGCCCGGTGTCTGGCGAGAGGACAAACACCTCTTTGGACATCACATCTCCGGGCCTCTTGACCTGCATGACCCCGTTCTGGAGGCTCCAGGATAGATTGCAGCACTTGCACCCCTTTGTCATGATGTCTCTTGCCAGACCGACGAAACTGAAACCGTTTGCGATGTCTACGAACTCCGCATTGTAGGAGTACGAGATCGCAACGCCCATCTGGGCAGCCACATCGTCGAAGATGGTCTTCCAATTCACCGTTCCGTTGTAGGACACCGTGACATAAGTATCTCGCACCTCTACCAGGTTGTCGATGACCTCAATCTCCGTTTTTCGGTCTGCGCTGTCGAGGCTGGTGCAAACATAGCTGACGATGCCGGCAAAGATCAGCGGGAGCTGATTTCCGTACCCGGCCCGCAGCGAAACAACACAGTCCTTCTCGTTCAGTACGGCCAGCTGGGACTTGTTCAGGTTCCAGACGGTCACCCGCCCGGTGTTCTGTGTCTCCAGGTCGCTTTTCTGGAGGGAGAAGTTTACATGGAGTGGAACAGGCTGCGTCTTTGAGGTCTCCCCGATTTCAAATCCCGTCCCTCCCGCCTGACCGGCAGCCAGTCGGTATTGACGGTCAAAGTTTCGATATGACGCCATGCTTATCCCCCCTCTTCTCTCGTCCATACCCCTCCAAAATCTACATCTAAAGGGGGTGGTCAAACTCGCTTTGACCAAATGTTTTTACGAAGTAAAAACATAATAATATCTATATAGGGTTACGGTTACGGTTACGGTTACGGTAGGCATTGGATTTTCCGTGGATTTTCCAATGGACTGTCCTATGGACATTCCAGAGGACAACGAAAAAAAGAGCTGAATCCATAGTCGCTTCCGTGGATTTCGGAAAAATATTTTTCTTAAATCCTTTTTTACGCTGACAGACGAAAAACAGATGAAAAGCAGGTGCAACACAGGTGCAAATCACCGTTTTTCGGGTTCAAATGTAGGACTGTCACGCAGAAAAATTTTGGAATGTCCGCGGACTGTCCTATGGATTTTCCACGGATTTTCCGCAACTCGCCTTATTCCTCAAATTCAACCGGCCCGAATACAAACTTTGCGTTTCCTTCGGCAAAATCGCGCCGGCCGATGCGGTCGAGCTGGGTCATCACTCCGAACACTCCGTTGGGGAGCTTCGTCACCCCGTAGAACACATTCAGCGGGAACCTGGGGATCAGCTTCACGCCGATGACGATGGGCTGGTTCTGCGAATCGTAAAGGCCGAACTTCCAGTAACCGCCGGAATCGTTCCATGTGAATCGAATCAGGTATGCGGCGCCATTCAGGACGACACGGGAAACGCTGTCGTTCATATCGGGCACTTCAATGATGATATAGTCCATGAGCGAACCTCCTTCGCTTTGCCCCGACCGCCTCACGCAGCCGCATCAGGACATATAGGCCCGCGCCGCCTACATCAGTACCCCGCGCATAAAGCGTAGGGCTTCGGCGGCCGCAGGCCGAATGTGGTTGCTTCAGAGAAGTCCCATCGAGTTTGCAGCACTATACAGAATGCTGGATTTCTTGTTGCCGTTCGAGCCACTACTTCCGGAACCAGAACTACTTCCGGATCCGCCGCTGCTTCCACCGCTCCCGGAGGAGGTGCTGGCCGTACCGGCCGAAGCGCCGGTGGAGCCGCTTTTCCCATAGCTGTCCGGGATCGTGGTCGTCTTGGCGGATGTAATCCGAATCTTCTTGAAGGAAATCGGGATCTCCCTGGCGTATCCGGTCTCGGCGTTTTTGCTGATAGTCAAGCTCTCGATTGCCATGTTCGAGTATGTGGCATCCGAGGTGACGATGGTGACGGGCTCGCCTGTGTAGTACAGCTCTTCGAGCTGCTTGACCACGCTGTCCACTCGGTTCTGACCCCCACCATGCCGGCTATACCAAGTGACCGGCGTGTTGGTGACAAACAGGGTCATGTCCAGCTTCTCCGGACTAAGGATAATGGCGTCGCTGACAGAGAAGCCGGACTCGACGGAATACTCCGGAACGGTAGCCTCCAGAGTTCGGCTCTCCTCAATGAGCGCATCAAATTCAATTCCGTTGATGGAAACGGGCTGCTTCGCTCTCGCCAATTACCCCACCCCCTATCTTGCGTAGGCGAGGCCACGGGCAAGCTCTGCGGTAACATCCCGGGCAGACTTATCCATAGCGGTCGCTGCTTTCTGCTGGACGGCTTTGTCTCCGTTGAAGGTGTTCTGGATGTTCACATTCTGGACGACGCTCCTGCTGGAGGTGACTGTGGACAGCAGCTCCGTGCTTGCTTTCGGCTTGGTCGAGCCTGCAAACATTTCCAGTGCATTCAGCACAGTATCTCGCATTTTGCTGATGGGAGAGACGATCTCGCCTTCGTGCTTGTTATCACCGATCACAACCGCCTGGGGCTTATTGGGCCGAACAAAGCCGCCCTGTGCCAGCTGCGGAGCTTCAAGCATATCCAGCTTCGGAATCTCTACGCCAGGTATAGCGTTGATGACTCCGATTGCGAAGTTAATTGCACTGATGAATCCGTTGATAATGGAAACCGCACCGCTCAACACAGCGTTGATGGCTCCCTTTACCGCTCCGCTGATGGCGTCGCCTACGGCGGTGCCGATGGTGGTGAACAGGCTGACGATTGTATTCCAGACGCCCTGGAAGAACTCCCCGACCGTGCTGAACACGCTCTTGATTCCTTCCCACGCCTGCGTGAAGATACCGGTGAACCAGGAGACCACGGAGCTGAACACGCCGGTGATACCGCTCCAGATACCCTGGAACCATCCGATCACTGCACTCCAGACGCTCACGATTCCGTTCCAGGCATTTTGGAACAGGTTGGAGAACCAGGTTCCGACGGCGGAGAAAACTCCGACGATGCCGTCCCAAATTCCCTTGAAGAAATCGACGACCTTGCCCCAGGCGGCCTTGATGGCATCCCAGGCAGCCAGGAACACAGCCTTTACTTTATCCCAGTTCTTGACCAGGAGTACGATAATGGCGATCAGAGCGACGATGGCAAGAATGATCCAGGTGATCGGGCTTGCCATCATGACGGCATTGACGATGGCCTGAACCGCAGCAAACACCTTCATCACGGCGATGATCCCGAGAACAATACCAGCAATCACAGCTATTGCCTCTCCGAGCTCTTCCCACTGTTCGGTGTCTACATTTCCACTGGCCAGACTATCTACAAAGTCCGCAAACTGCGGGGCCACCGATTTCAAGATATTCCCGATTGCCTCGAACACCGTTTTGATGGCGCTCCAGATTGCCTGGAACACCGGAATGGCCACATTCTTAATACCCTGCCAAATACCTGCGAGAGCCGTCTTGATGTTCTCCCAGATCTTCAGAATATTCTGTCTGAATTTATCGACATCGACACCGGCATTTGCAAGCAGCGTACCGATGACGGAGTCGTTTCCCTTCATGAAGTTGATGAAGTCATCTATCAGAAGGGCCAGGATCAGGACAACGGCTATAATGGCCAGTGTCTTCAGCTGGATTCCGGAAAGAACCTTTGAGATAGTGGCAAGCCCGGTTTTGATGGCAGAGAGCTTACTGATGTTGACGATAGCGAATACAACACCAGCCGCTATGGCTATCAGCCGGAACATATTATCGACGCCGCCCAGCTTATCGGCCAGCCAGGTAACGGCGTTCCTCACACGATCAAGAACTCCGATCACCTTATTGAAGGCGGATACCATGAACCTGCCTATACCGTTCGTGATACCAAGCGTTTCATTGGTCTGGGCAAGCCATAGGCCCCACTTGCTACGGATGACAGACAACGCATCGGTGATGCTGTACTGGACATTTCCGAAACCGGCTTCAATCTCCGCATAGCTGTCCATGAAGGCCATCTTCAGGTCTTCCACCTTCATAGCCCCGCTGGACGCCATATCTTCGAGCTGATCCGATGTCGTGCCCAGCCGTTTGTTCAGCAAGGCAACGGCCTCCGGGGCCCGTTCAAGGAGCTGGCTGATGGTCTCGCTGTCAACATAGCCTTTCTGGAAGGACTTGTTGATCGCCTCCATCAGGGAGGCAACATCCTCATTCGTTTTACCGGCTGATTTGAAAAGCATCGTGGCGGCGTTGTTGAACTTCACCGCCTCGCTGACATTTCCAAACAGCTGCGAGTTTCCTTTTACGAGCATGGACACCACATTGGCGGTATTGGAGTACGAGGTTCTGGTGGCTTCGGCCGCCGCCATGATTTCCTGCTGGATCTCTTTCTGTTCTCCAAGCGCCTCTGTGGCGTTCCGAATCTGGTTGTTGACTCGGGTGAACTCTTCTACAAGGCCGTTGATGGCGGTGAGGCTCAAGCCTACTCCGAGCGCACCCAAGAGGCGTGTGGCCGTGCTTTTAATGCCGGAGATCGTGTTGTTGACCTTATCGACATCTTCGTTTCTCACTCTGAAGCCGACTCGGTTTATAAATTCGGCAACTGTCACCCGCCATCACCTCTCTTTCGGTCATTTCTGTTGCTGGGTTTTCAGCTCTTCGGCCTGCGCCCTTTCGATGTCAACATCCATCGTGTAGAGCGCATACAGCTTCAGAGCCTCGTCGAGGGTGTAGACTGTCTCCAGTTCCAGCTTCGAGGCTATGCGGGCCTTTATGAGCAGGTACATCCGCATCTCCAGCTCACCGAACTGCGAAGTGTCTAATTCTCCATACTTTGCGTACCCTGAACCTTCTTCTGAACGAGAGAAGTGAGGTCTCCAAATTGGGTACTGATTTTCGAGAAAAAACCCTTGAAATTCAGGCGAATCACCTCGAAGCAAAGGATATACATATCCTGTACCTCGCCGCAGAAGACCTCGTTCGCCAGGTCAAAGGTCAGCGGCTTCAGATCTCCCTCGGTGGATTCGCCCTCGACGGAGATGTTCTTGTGGTCGATCAGGAGCTTCTTCATAAGACGCTCGAACTTGTCTCCGGAAATGCTGGAGAACGCCTGGGTCACAGCCGGGAGCGCATCCTCAACCTGGACATCCATGATGTTCTTGCCTTCCTCCTGGTCACCATCTCCGCTGCCGAGCAGAGCAGCCAGCCCGCCCAGAAGCGGCGTGATGACGGCGGCGAGCTCGCCGCTGATATTCACGGCCGTGAAAGCCGCAAACGGCTTGATGTAAAATGTGTTCTCACCGATTTTCTTTTCGGTGACCTCCATCTGTTTTACGACCATTGTTCAATACCCCCTTATCGAATTGAAAGGGGCCGCCCACCAGGGCAGCCCCTCTCGGTTCCTTATTCGGTCAGATTTCCGGAGCCGGTGTGCAGCTCCCATTCGCGGTTGGCGGCCTCTTTTCCGAAGCCACGGGATGCGGGCTTGATGGGCCAGGCGGCATCGGTGCTGAACACCATGCCGCCCTTCAGATCCTTAATCAGAATCGGGAACATGCCATCTCCGCTCTTCTTGTCCTGGGCGAAACGCTCCTGGAGGAAGGAGTTGGTATCGGAGGTCTGCAACACCGAGATCTTCACGATGTAGGTATCATCGGGGCTGATGCTGCGGACGATCTCGCCGTCGCACCCAACCTTTTTGGTGACGCCATCACCGTTCGGGTCGATGGTGATAAACGAGTCATCGGCGTACCCGGTGACAATGTGGTTCCCGAGGGCCACCGTTACCTCTTTCGGATTGTAGGTCTTGATCTTTCCCACGGTCTATTCCTCCTTCCTTACAGCTCGTAGGTCAGGCTGCCGTCCAGCTCTGCAAAGTGGATGGCGCCGGCCAGGCGAGCCTTGAACTTGCACTTGGTCAGACGGCGGGACGCCTTTTCGGAAGCGGTCAGGCTGGAAGCCAGAGGAACAGAGGTCGTGTACCCGGGAATGGAGTTTCCGTCCTCGTCGAACTCCTCCTCTGCGATGCCGCCGCGATCCTGTCCGGACTTCAGGGAGGCAATCATCTGGTTCTGCACCAGACCGATGCCGCTGTCGGTATAGGGAACCTTGGGCCGGGTGACAAACAGGTTCACGACCCGAACCTGCATGTCGTTCTTCTGCCAGTCTCTGAACCGGATGACATCGGCCCACTCGCCGGCGACCACCTTTCCGTTCATCGTGATATTCTTGTTCCCCACGGTGATGAAGTAGTCGAGGTTGGCTTCTGCCAGGGCCTTCATCTCCGTAGAGGTCAGTTCGGAAGGATACACGGCGGACAGGGTCTTAAAGGCAGCGGTCTCGCTTCCGGTATCGTAGTAGAGCCACTTCGCAACGGCCGCCACATTCATGTACCAGTTGGCCTCCGGTACATCCTCGTCATTCTGCTTCGTGGTTTCCCGGCCGTAAATGCCCCGGGTGCGGTAGTAGACATTACCGACGCTGGGCTCATTCTCGCCGTCCTTACCGGAGCCGAAGAACTTCATCTCCGTGTAGCAGAACATCTTCTCCTGGGTTTCGATGTAGGCGGCGATGTCCTCGTACAGGTCTGGGTCAACGCCGGCGGTGCAGAGCACATACCAACCGCTCATTCCGAGAGCCCGAGCGATGGTGACGGCCGGCGCCTCCAGCTCCTGATCGGGAGTATCCAGGGGCTCGTCGTCGCCGGAGTACGCGGAGATCTCGGAGGCGTCCGGATCGGGGTAGGATACGACCAGTTCATAGGTGACATCGCTGGCTCCCTCCTTGCTCACGACAACGGGAATGGAGAGGTCTTCACTCCCCTTCTCCATACTGACCATCTGCTTGAACTCGGGCAGCTTCTGGAATGCCTCGCCGTCAGTGAGCTCGACATCGCCGATGGAGGCGGTATAGCCCTTGGCCTTCAGAGCGTCGAGCATGTCAAACAGGCCGGTGTTCTTAACCTCGGAGACGGGACCGGTGAGCACGACGCTCAATTTGCGAGCCTCCACATTGAAGGACACGCTGCATCCGGTCAGCCCCTCCTTCTTACCGGCATACTCCTCGATGGCGTCGTTCGCGTCCTCGATAGTGACGGCTGCGCCCAGGGCGCCCTCGGTCAGCTTCTGAACGGCGATGTATACCTGGGTGGGAGCGGGGGTCTGCGAGAACGCCACTCGGGCGGCCACGCCGACAGGATCGGCGCCGTCTCCGCTGGTGACAAAGCCGGCATCCTCGACCTCGGCGATACTGGCGTAGACGCCAACATCCGGCGCCTGGCTCTCACCCTTCGGAGCAGGCCCCATAATCAGCAGATTGTCGAAACTGGCATCATCGACAATAGGGGTCGAGATGTCGATGTTGACAGTGGCAATCTGGTCATAGTTTTTGCTCATTGACTTTTCTCCTCCTTAATGTCAACTTCGGTAAAGTAGCCGGTCTCCTTCTGCGCCAGCTCCTCGGAACCGCCTCCGCTTGAGCTCTGCTCGAACTTCGGGACAACGATGTCTTCGGTGTTGTAGTCGGATCCGTCGTACTGGCCGCTGCTGCTCTCTGTATCCTCCGGTTCCTCCGGGGTATAGATGGGCTCCCCGTTCTCGGGGTCTTTTTCGCCGGTGGGATACTGAATGCTGCTCTCGTCGAACACAGCGGTGTGACCAACTGCTTTCTGCGTGAAATAAAACAGGACTGGCAGCCGGGAACGAAACTCGTAGTTGTTGTCGTTCACCAAGCCTGTCAAGTCCTGCGGATCGCCGTCGAATGAGATGGCCACATCATTCCTGTGGCACCATTCAACGACATATTGGGAGTTCAGGAAATCTACGAAGGCGAGCATGTCATCCATAGCGGTGTTCTCATAGGCCACCACTCTGCCGGTTTCATCGTCGATGACCGGGGCACCATGCGTAAACAGGTCAACCTGCATACTGATACGGGACTGGTAGTGCCCCACCATCTCTCCACCAATTTCCTTGTAGGTGGGGTTGAGCGGCCGCTTTACATTCCCGGGCGTGATGGACACCAAAGCAAGGTTCGGCTTTGCCACCCTGCTCTGACGGGAGAAGGTGACCTCGGCTCCGGCAAAGTATTCTGCCGTCAAAGAGCGAAACAGCTCCTTTGCTTGTGACACCCTCACGGCGCATCACCTTCTTCCGTTTCCTGGTCTCCAGGCTGCATCGCCCCGGCATCCTCCGGTAAGGCCGGATCTCCTTCGGGCGGCTCCAGGTCGATGGAACCCGCCGCGTCATCCGGGACGAGTACAAACTGATAGTTCAAGTGTGACAGGATCGTGTGGTCCCAGAGCTGCGAGGACACACATTCGTACCAGTCGCCTTGGTAGTAGAGCAGGTCTCCCTTCCGGTTTTTCTTTTCGTCGGCTACGACGAGGACGACTGTGCTGTGCGCTTCGAGTCGCTTTACTTTCCGTTGACCTTCAGGGAGAGCCTGCATCGAGTCTGTGCTTAAAGGGTGGACATTGAGACTGGCGCCAAAATCGTGGTGCTCGGATGTCATGTAGCCCTTGATGTTCTTCTGCTCTCCGAATCGCCTGATCCAGTAGAGCTTGTTGAAAAGCGAGATGTTCAAGGGCTACCCTCCTCTCCGTTTCACAACAAAGTTTACGGACTGCCGCATGGTTCCGGTGTCAATCAAGGGCTGTTCGGAGCCCTTTTTCCTGATGGTGGATTCTGCGTTCGGGGCGAAGCCTCCGTTGACGATCTCCTCTTGGACGAGCCCCTTTGCCACAACACCAATCTGCTGGAGCGCCTGGTCCGCCGATCCGCCGGATGATACCAGCCGATTGGCTGCATCGCAGGCCGCCTGAAGCTCGCTCTCATGGTTTTCAAAGCTCTGCCTCATGAACGGCCGCTCCGGCGTATCGGAAGAGCCAAACTCGTTACAGGCGGCCACCTCTGCGATGGTGGTTCCGTCTTCGTACTTCTCGTCGCCCTGAAAGCCAACCTGGACTTCCATATTGATCATTTTCTGGAGCTCCCGGAAATACCTTCGCCCCTCCGGAGTCAAATCGGTAAATCCAAAGGCCATAGGCTACATCTCCTCCCTCTCGCCGCCACAATGGATGGGGACGATGACGGATCGACGAAGCTGAAGATATTGGACACCGTAAACAGTCAGGCCGAGTTCGGCATCCGCTGCGAGGTTGGAGGCTTGATTGGCTCCAAAGCTGACGCTGCTGCCGCCCTCTGACACGCTTCCAACAGCGAAGCCGATGCCGATAATCCCAGCCTCTCCAAGCGGATTCTCGCCGAAGCCGGCCATCTTCAGCTTGTGACATACGAGATAGGCAAGCGCCTGCTCATACAGCTTCCCAAACTGCTTCTTGCTCACCATAGGCCGGACGATTTCGAGCCACTTTCCAAGGGTCTCGTCGCTCAAGTCCTTGAACTCTTCTGCGGTGAGCCGGATCATTTCGATGGCCGTCATGGCGATCACCTCATTAAGTCTCGGGGGTGGTAGCGGGGGCGGCCGTGGTAGTGCGCTTGAAGTTCCTCTTCACATGCTTGGGAGCCTCCGCCTCGGCAGCATCAGCGGCCTCTTCGGGCTCCCTCTTACCGTCCTTGGCCTCCTCGGCCTGCTCGGTTTCAGCGGTCTGCTCGGGTGCGGGCTGATTCTCGGGCTGCTTGACGATGTCGTCCTTCACGGGAGACTTCTCGTTGGAGCTGGCCTTTTCGCCAGCATCCTCGTCAACGAGCTTGATGTAGCCCCTCTCGACAAGAGCGGCGATGGCCGGGTTCTTCTTCATGCCGACCCCGACTTTGATCTGGCTGTCCGGCATAAGCATGTTGCTGCCGATGCTGATAATCTTGTTGCCGATGTTTTTGATAATCATGGTGCAACCTCCTTAAAAATGAGGGCCGCCGGTTTTCCCTCTTCCGGCGGCCCTTTCGGTTTCCGTTGTGATATACCGAAGTTACATCTCGGTAATCGCAAGGTACAAAATCAGCAGACGCCCACAGCGATCAGGCAGGACAGGGGGTAATACACGATCACGCCGGCAGTCCGAGCCTCGCAAGGGATGACGGTCTCCAGGTTGCGAACCTGGAGGGGGTACTGGTAGAAGGGCATGGGGTTCTCCAGAGTCAGCTTCCGGGCGTCGTTGGTGAACAGGAAGGCAACGCCCTGGCCGCCGGTGGTCTTGGCGTAGGGGTTGGTCTCCACGCTGTCGGAATCCAGCTCGGGAGCGGAAACGATGTCCTTCAGGTATGGAGCGTGCTCCAGCAGGAACGCCTTCACGGTGGTGGAGGTGTCGGGGATACGGCGAGTGCTGATGTCCATGTAGACATCGGTGGGAACGCACAGGGTATCGGGCCGCTCCACATTCTTGGTGGCCTTGGCGACCTGCTTCTGCATACCGTTCACATCCAGCAGGATCTCGTCGGCGGTCTTCTCGAGCCAGCTGGTCTTGCCGGAGTCAGCGCCCTCAACGATGGTGTAGAGGGGGATGTTCTGGCCGTCGGACAGGACGCCCATCAGGCCACTCTCCTCGTCGCCGGCCCAGGCGATCTTGTTGGTCAGGTGGTCGATGGAGTAACGGGCGGCCTCGGCCTTCCGCACATCCAGGGACTTGCCGGCCAGACGGGACGCCCGCATCTCCTGGGCGGAGTAGCCGTAGCTGTCGCCGATGGACTTGATGGTGGCATAGCTGGGCTTGCCGTTCACATCGGCGCGGGGCAGGTCGGTGGAGTAGTTGTCGATGATCTTGGCCAGACCGTTCTTGTCGTAGGTGTAGTAGGTGATGGTTTCAGCACCGGGGTCAGCCTCGGAGCTGATGGGGAACAGGTTCAGCGCAGTGAACTCGGGGTACTGCACATCATAGGACTGGGCCTTGACATGGTCGAGCTCTCTGGCGAAGAAAACAGAAGCGTCATCGACGCCGTCGAACCGGGTGCCGGGAGAGGCCAGGATGGCCGCCGGGATGGCAGAGTTCTTCAGCGCCCGCATTTCGGTGCTGTCGTAGTGAGTGTGCTTATTCATCGCAGTTCTTCCTCCTTCTTACCTTATGCTCCGGTGTTGTCGTCGCCGGGCTTCCACTTGCTGCTGGCGTCGTCATACTTCAGCACCTGGCCGTCGGTGGCAGGGGTGGAGAGGTCAACATCGGTCAGATCGGACAGCTTGGTAGCGCCCGCAGAGCCGCCACCAGAGGCGGTGCCGCCGTTGACAGGCTCACGCATCAGCTCAACAGGAGCGACGCCATTATCGACGCCGCCCAGGAACCGGCCGTTCACGGCGATGGTGTTGCCGGAATCCTCGGTGCTGGTGAAGCATCCGGCGTCATCGCCGTTGACGATCAGCAGCAGAGCGTCACCGTACTCGGGGGCGTCGCCCTCCTTCACCCGGACATAGATCCGGCCGTAGCGCATGACGCCAACGCCCACGCCCTTGCGGACGAAGACACGGCCGTCCATGTCATACTCGGTGGTGCGGTTGTTGGTAGCGATACCCTCGAACTTGTCGGCGGTGGCGCCGGCAGCGGGCAGGGCGATGTTCACGCCGGGCTTGGAGCCCTGGACAACGCCCATACCGAACTTCAGGACACCGTTTTCCTCGTCATTCAGGAAGGTGTCAATAGCATAGGGCGCCAGATCGACGATGCCGCCGGGGGCGCCAATAGGGGTTGCGTAGCCGTAACGGGTCTGTGCACTCATTTTACTTGTCCTCCTTCTTCTTGTTCTGCTGGCGGTCGATCATGCGCTGGCGAGCCTTGATGGAGGAATCACCATCATCAGTAGCGGAAGTGCGCCGGCCGTCCTGGTTGAACATCTGCTTCACCTGGTAAGCGGTGTCCTTCTTGGTGCTGTTCTTCACATCGGAAACAGCGCAGTCAAAGGCGGCGTTGATGTACGCCTTGCTCTTGCCATCAAGGCGCAAGGCAGGACGGACGGCACGGATGACGGCCTTCTTGGCGTCCATGATCTTCATGTTCTCCAGGCCGTCCATGTTCAGGGCCCGGCCGACGATGCCGAGCTGGATGCGCTGCCGCACGATGGCGTCGATGGAATCGACATTCAGGACGGACTTGCCAACCTCACTGGCGCTGGTGGCGGGAATGTCGTCGTCATCGCTGTCCTCGTTCTCCTCACCGGGGATCAGGTCATCGTCCTCGTCCTCCTGCGCCTTCGCAGGAGCGGCGGGAGTGGTTTCGGGCTCGTCTCCCTCGTCGCAGTTCTCGCCGTCGCACTTGGAGCCATCCATAGCGGAGCCACCGAAGTCTCTCTCGGCAAGGAGGGTGTCGATGATGTCGAACAGGATCTCCATGTCGTCGTCCTGGTTGGCAATCACGCCATTGGCCTCTTCGAGGGTTTCGGGGTCGCCGTCCTGGTCGCGGCGGTCGCGGCGATCCTTTACCATCTGAACCTTGGAGACGGTATCGTCACCGTCCTCCTTGCCGGCGGCGGCGATGACAGTATCGTCGCTATCAGAGGCAGGGGCAGTCTCCGCAACAGCGGCAGCAGCGGGAGTGCCTTCGGGCTTCACATCGCCCTCCTCGTCGCACTTGGCAGCGAGACGCATGGCACGGCGATTCTTGTAAGCCTGGATGGCCTTGTCGAGCTCTTCCGGGGACATGACACCATCGGCCCGGCGAGCTCCCTTCTTGGTCTTGGGGTTTGCACTCATGTTCTTTGCTCCTTTCATTTTTCGGTCGCGGCTGTCGATGTTCAACCGCGCCTGCTCACCGGCTCTGGCCTCAAGGACAAGTGCCAAGTGATTGATAACGATGTTCCGCTGAATAGCATCGTAGGGCTGCCCTTCCCATTCACCCGGGGTTTCGTCAAGGTCGAGGTTGTAGCCAAGGGACAATTCCTTCAATCCTGCCGATTTCATTTCATCCGTGTCGTGAATGATGATTTCAGCTCGGACATCGTTACCGCTTCGATACCCTTCAGACAAAATAGTGCCGACCCCATTCTCGTGGACATTGTCCTTCGTAATGAGGCCGGCGTCGTGGGTGATGATGATGGGCTTTCCTTTGTAGCTCTTGAGGCTTTCGGGATTGAAAACCTCTTCAGGGAGCCGAAGCTCTCTCCTGATCGAGCCGTCAGGGTTTGTGTACTCAAAGATACCCGTACTGGTCAGAATGGGCCGGTCAATGAGGTATCCTTCTTCCGTGAAGTAGGTCTGGTTCAGCGGAAGGCTATCCAGCCTGACAACACGGGTCAACTTAGGGGTCACGAGGCCCCCACCCCCTTTCCTGGTGGTTTGGAGTCCGGATCAAGATTCGGGTTCCTTTTCTACCCCATCCTGTCCATCTTCGCCGCCTTCGGTTTCTCCCTTCACGGCGGTGAGCTCCCCTTCTGCGAAGGCGCTTCCTTCACCCTCGTCGGTGTTGGTCTCCTGCTCCTCGCCTACCGCCTGGGAGATCAGTTCCGTCAGCTTGAGGGCGAGAATCTGGATGTGCTCCAGTTCGTCGAGGAGCATATCCTGATATGTGCCGGCAATATCTCCGATGCCCTGCTCGGTGTCCTGTACCCCCATAGCAAGACAGTCGATCTGCTCACACACCTTTTCCATCTGGCGGCTCAAGCTGCTGATGGCAAATGCGTTCTTCATGGCACTTCACTCCTTTCTGTCAAATCAAATTTCCGGGAGGCCCCGTAGCTCGGTCAGGGGGATCTCTGCTATATACCAAAACGGTCATTCTCATAGGCAACACGCCTCTCCGGAGTCGCCCGCTCATGGCGATCTCCCATATCGGTCTCGCCGGAAGGTGCTCTTCCAGCCATCAAACTTATTTCTCTCGACAACATCCGGTTCACATTTCTTGCCGCAGCCCTTTTTGCTCCGCTTGCAGATGCAGACTGTCTTTCCGTCCTGAATGTCGATGTAGACCTTGATTCTTTCCTTCTCCTCCATTCAGGTCAATCCCTCTCTTTCTGCATCGGAACATCGACGGTATCATAATCGAACACAGGTATGGCAACGCACCTGCAAAGGTAATCCTCCCCGGGATGGCATCGCCTTCCGGTATACACCCTGCCGGATTTCGTCTCATACCACATTTCCGGAGGGTCGTCCCATGAGAACTCCTTCCCGTCGAGGAACCTGTGGCAGTCTCGAACGCGGCTGTCTTTGGAGGAAGACCACCGGTACTTTGTGCATCCGGCGTCCTTTTGCTGCATCTGCGAGATCTTGGCATTCAGGGACGACACCTGATCCCGGGCGAGTGCCTGCGCTTTGCGGCGGGTCATGCTGTACGCCTTCTGGATCTCTTTCGAGATGTCCGTCACGGTTCGGCCCTTCCTGAACCCGTCCAAGATGATTTCGCGCATGGAACCGAGCGTATCGTTCGGTATGCTCTTGATCTTCTGGACATTTTCATCCACCCAGCGGCGCAGGGCTTCTTCGTAGAAGTCGCCGTTGTAGTAGTCGTCCATCAGGTCGATGCCGAGTGTGTCCTTGCAGACACGCTTCCATTCCCGGAGCGAGTTCGTCTTGGTGAGCTTGGCGATCTTTTTCACCAGGTCGTCAAGCCCAAATGCGGCCAGCTTCTGCTCAAGCTCCTCGGCCACCTTCTGAAGCTCCTGCCTGACCTTGTCCTCAAGGTTTCTGGAGGCGTCCATTCTGGAGTCGTTTCTCTGCTCCCTCCGGTACTCCTCGATGATGGTCGGCAGGTGCTCCATGAGCGACTTCTTCAGAAGGCGCACATACCCGTTGGTCACCCTCTTGAACTCCCGCTCCGCCGTATCCGGATAGTGCGGGACGGATCTGCTGCGGAGGGGTTGGTGGCCCCTGAATTTGCCCTTTACCGCCTCTTGGACGGCCAACTGGTGTTGTTTGTTGGTCACGGGGCCTTACCTCCCTTCCCGGCCCTTTATGGAGGTTTTGAGGGGTATTCTTACATTGTTCATGGGTGGGGATCTGCACCCCACAGCTCGAAGTCTTTTCGCTCTTCCTTTATCCGACAGTCTTGGCGCCCGAAGGCACTCGTGTCACAGGAATTTAGTGGCTCGCTTCTACATCACGACGCAGCGTTTACCTATTCCGCCACCACGAACAAATCAATGCGAGATCACGGGTTTACAGAGGCCGTTATGAATACCTGGCCAACCTGCTTTTTCCCGTTCTGCGTAAGACTGAAATCTACTCTTTCAATCTTGTAGGACATCCCCGGCTTGAACGCCAGCTCTGTTTCATAGCTCATGGATCCGCCAAAAATCGACGCAGCGGTGTTTCTGCCTCCTCCATAAGCAGACAGATTCGTTATATCTACCGCCTTTGCCGTTTCTGGTACTTTGTAGATTATCTGGACCGGCAGCTTATCGAACCCTTCCAAGCTCGTATACAGCGAGGTGCTTGTTACAACAGGGCTGGTCACTTCTCTCCCCTCAAGGTCTTCCTTCAGCTTTTCGGCCGAGGAGAAGTCTCCCCTTGCCACTTTATTTAGCATTGTCTTTACTTTCGGATTATCAGAGATGTGCGACAGATCCTGCTCTCCTCTGAATGCCAAAAGTGGGACACCGACTTCGTGGTCAAGAGCCTCCGTTATTGCTTCGGCAGCCTTTTTCGCTTCTTCATCGTTCGGGCGTGTACCGTTCAAATACTCGTTGATTCTCTGGTAGTTCACACCGTACTGCGATGTATACCCGTTCAGTGCGCTCGCCTGCTCCTTGCTGATTTCGCTAAGAGCAGCCTTGGTGGATTCCTCGAATTTGCTCGTTCCCTCCGGGTTGAGTTCCCGGTCGGTTCCGGAGTATTCAGCAATTTCTTCATCTGTCAAGACGGAGTTTTTGTTGAGATTTCTGTAAACAGGAGTACCGTCAGTCTTTTTGAGAAAAGCCTCCTGGATTTCATCTTTGTTTTCATGCAGCCTGGGCTCTACTCCAGCCTCTTTGCAGGCTTTGATGTACTCTTCTCTGTCCATCGTCCCTGCTCGGTTTCCGAAATTGGCGTAGTACGAAACATCCGCATTTTCTTTGTACGACAGATCGGGGTCGAACACCTTGTAGGTGTCATACTCCTCGTCGTATTCGATTCTTGCGCCGTCTTTTTCAAGCTGCTTTACAAATTCAGCCCTCTCTTCCGACTTTTGCTCTCCGCTCATTCCGAAGCCCATGACATTGTCTTTTCGCTTTTTAATGAGCTCCTTCGTCTTTTCGGATTTCTTGCTATACGGAACCGGATTGCTTCCCTTTGGAGCTGACCCTCCGACCTTACCGGACCTGCCTTCGTGGTTGTGATTCCCAGACCCGGGGCCGCCGTCCTCTTTCTCTGGTTCTCCCACGACCGCCTTTCCAACACTTTCTGCAAGATCCTCGAACATCTCGCCGTCTTCATCTCCGAAGAACAGGGCGGTGTCGATGCAGGTCTTCAGGATCTTCAGGCCGTCGGCAAAGGGCTGGAACATCGAGGCGGCCAGCTCGTCAAGCTCCGCCAGTGTGCGGAACTTCGCGCCGGTCATCTCAAGGTCAAGGCAGTCGGGTTCTCCTTCGTAGTCGGTGCATAGGAACAGATGGGGCCGGAGTCCGGTGTCGGGTTCATAGGGGCCACGGCCGAGCGGGATCAGTTCCTTCGGGCTGATTCCGAACTCCTCTTCCGTTTCCCGGAAAGCTGCCTGCACCGGAGTCTCCCCGGATTCCACATGCCCGCCGGGCCCGCATACAAGGCCATACCCGAAGTCATTGTGCCGGGTTCCGGAGAGGACGCGGCCGTTTGAGATCACCAGGACACCAACGGACTCTTTGGGCTGATTGATAAAGCTCCCAGCTCCGTCTTCGTTATCCACGCCCTTTTCCGCCATCTCTTCAAGCTCCTCGGTGCTCATGTCCTGCGGGAGCTTCGTGGCGGCCGGGGCAGCAGCGGGGCCGTTGCCGCCGGTTTCGGGATCTGCATTGTGCTCTTCTACGCTGACATTCTGGGCGTACTCCGCAAAGTCGCCCTGTTCTGCGATTTCACCGGGGGCTTCGGTCTGCAAGGGCTGACCCTGTTCATCGACAGGAACCTCCCCTTCAACCCGCTCGGGGAACAGCTCGTCATCGTCATATTCGTCCAGCATGGACTCAATATCAAATTCCTCGCTGTCGGCCAGTTTCTGACGGACCTCGCTCGGGTCTACGGCTTGCATGTTGACATAGATCTGTGCGGTCTGGGCACGGGTGAGCTTCACCTGCTCTCTCTTCTGCTCAAGATCCGCCTGCTCAAGGTCGCTCAAAGACCAGAGCGGATTGAACTCGATCTTCAGCTTGGGGATTTCATCGACCTCGCCGGTGGCGAGTCCGGCCTGGAAGATGATGGACAGCAGATACCGCAGGTTGCTCTTGAGCATCCTGCGCTGAATACGCTCGATGTAGTTGTAGTAGTTCTCCATGCTGGTGTCGTCGGTGGAGCTCATGCCGCCAACAGCCTGGCCAAACAAGATGGTCTGCGGGATGTTGGAGAGTGCGGACAGCATATTGCAGGACGCACTTACCACATCATTGATGCCGGAGAACTGGAAGGTCTTGAAGTCGTAGTCCTCGCCCTCGGCGTCGATGACAAGGCTGTTCAGAAGTCCCCTGGCGAGGTCAATCACCTGGAGGCGCTTCAGCACGGCGCTCTCTCCCTCTTCCGTGGCAAGGGTCTCCGACAGGTTCTGCATCTTGTAGATGGGCTGAACGGAGCGATCCAGCATTTTCGGGGCGCTGTGGTGTGCTATCTCCGCATCCTCCAGCGCCTTGTTGATCCGGATATACTCCGGGACGCCCCAGAGCTGATACACGGAGTTCGTGGTGTTCTCGGGCAGAATGCCGTTTTGAAAAACGAGGCACCGGCTGTCATGGACTGTAAAGCTCCCGTACTTGCTGAACACCTGATAGTATTCGGGCAATCCGAGGCGGCTGCCCCGGGTGCTGAACGGGTCTCTCGGGTCGTAGTTGAACAGGGTCGTGTAGTCGGGCTTGATTACAGAGCGGTCAAATACTCGGATGTCATCAATAGACCTGATGTTCCTCCAGTCAAGCGGTTCATCGAGCCCTCTTCCGTCATTGATAAGCATGACGGCCAGGGAGCCGCCGAACAGGCGGGCCCACTTCAGGCAGGTGATAGCGGTTTCATCCCAATCGAGTTCGTCAAGAGCCTCCATGTAGAAGTCCTCGACCTTCTGATCGGAGATGTCTTTCAGCTTGAAGCCGTGCTTGATGGCCTCCTCTGCCGGCGTGTCGATGATCTTTGCAAACAGGCCGTTCCCTTCGTAGTACATGGTCAGCAGCTCGTCTGGAACGGCGCTCTCCGGGACGAACTTGTAGTGCTCGGACGAATCCTTTTGAGTACCATACCGGGTCATCATGTTCACATAGCCATCAGCACGGTACGGCCGCACGGCCCTTCCAGACTGTTTCTGAATCAGGTCTGCATAGCGCCTGATGCGGTCAAGCTGGGTCATTTTCTGATTGCCCATGCCGTTTCAACACCTCTCTCCGGTATCGTAATCAAATCAGATTGCTTACATCGAATGCGCTCGCCTCGATCTCTGCAAATCCGTTGGCGGAAGCATCCACCATATCCTTGAACTTCCCGTCCGGGAAGTTTTCCAGCTGTAACAGGTACTCTTCATTCCAGGGGCCGCAGACAATATCGAAGTTGCCTGCCTGCCACTGCGCTGCCATAGGCTCCGCTCGAGCCTCCTTGCTGCCGGACTCCGCTACGGTCTTCACATCGAAGCCCGCCAGGAACTTGACATAGGACTCTGCCTGTTCCTTTCCGGCCTGCCCAGGGTCCTTCGGGAGCCGCACACGGACACGCTTGTAGGTGGCCCTGTCCGCCTGTGCTGTGAGCTTGATGGTCTTTCTCACATCGGAGGCTGACATCTGCCGGTTGATGACATCGGCTATGACATACCTGCCGTTCTTCCTCTTTCCCATGAGGACGCCGGCGGTGTAGGCCGGATCTCCATCTTCCGTCTTCTCGGTTGCGGCCAAGTCCCAGCAGCGTACCCACCGGACAACATCGTTCGGGGGCTTTTCCAGGATCTCTCCAAGCTGGGTTCGCTTGAAAAACAGTCCGGCAGCCGCCTTGATCTTCCAGTTACCTTTCAGCAGCCGCTCTCTTTCAATTTCTGACAGAGCTTTCAGGTTGGCGAGGTAGCCGGGGTTTACCTTCAGGAGCTCTTGGTTGTCGCTCAACCGGGACATGATGAAGGTGACCGAGCGGGGCTCCTGTCTCTCTTCTTCTGTTTTCAGGTTGAACCTTTCCCAAAGCTCCTGTTTCGTGTTCGCCCAGTACAGCGTCTCGTTTCTCCTGATGAACCACCGGATCTTACCGCTCCGCTCCGGGATGGGGTATCCGGTATTCTGGTCAATCCACCACTCAATGAACTTTGCTACCCAGCTGTCCGCATCCGGGTTGCATGTGGCCCGCACAAACGGAACCACGCCGCAGGTCGAGCGGTTTCGGGACAGCATGTAGAAGAACACCTTTTCCGAGAAGTGCGTCAGCTCGTCAAATCCGATCTCGCATATCTGGGAGCCCTGCCATTTGTGGACATCTTCATCTCGCTCGATGTGGGCAAAGGTGACCTTGGACACGATGTTCCCATCATTGTCTCTGAACCACCATTGGCCTCTCGCAAATTTCGGGTCGGCGCCACGAACTCCACGATATATCTGCATGGACTCGTCCCAAAGGCCGCCCTGGGCAAAGATCTGATTGAAATTGCGGCGGAATATCGTGCACCCGAAGCCAGGTACATTCTTGTACCGCAGCGGGGAAAGGAGGAGCCCATAGGACTTTCCGCCTCCGGCAGCTCCTCCGTAAATGCAGATGGAGGCCGGCGTCGCCATGAACTGGGTCTGCGGTCCTTCCTGCGGCTTCAGGATTTGTGACATCCTATCACCGCCTTACTGACCGTCTTCCGTTTTGCCGGCACTCCCGTCTTTCGGTTTTCCGTCCTCGTTTTCCTTGAACTCGCAGCTCTCTTCCGAGGCAATCTGCGGCATATAGATGACGACATCGTTGTTGCCGTCCTCGTCGCTCATATTGACCGATGCGCTCATTCCTTCAGGATTGGAGCCCAAAGCAGATACCTTGGCGTCGAGCTCAATCTCACGGCGCCGGTCAGCTGCGATGCTCTCACGCTCCTTGCGGTTCTCCTCCGGTTCATACCCGGCCATCCGCATCAAAGCGGTGTACGCTTCCAGGTTTCCGCTCATAGCCATAGCGAACAATCTGGCCTGGAGGGCTGCCATGTTGGTCTGCTCATTGACAGGGAACCCCATCTCCACCAGGTTCGCCTTGATTGATGTCGTCGGAGGCAAATCAAGGAGGTATCGGATGGCCGATTTGGCGTCTCTTTTCGCCCTTCTGGACTCCCCGGATTTCACCCCGCCGGCCCTGCCGCGCTTCTTAGCTTCCTCACTGGTTAAATCGCCCTTCTGGAACGGCTTCAGGTTGGCGTCCTGTTTCGGGTTTCTGGCCATCAGATCTCACCTTCTTTCTACATGAAAATAGCCCCTCGCACGAAGGCGTAGGGGCCATTTTACGGGCTTGGTTTTCGTGGGGTGGAGTTATATTCCGTACAGCCTTTGCACGGCCTCCACGCCCTTTTGCGCGATTTGCGAGGGGTCTTTCCCGATTGATTGATAAAACTCCGGGTGTACCATGCACTCATACCCCCGGCGCATATCGTCCGAATCCTCTTTTGAGATGCCAAGCCGGAAATCCTTGGCGATGCGGAGCGCAGCCTTGAAGTCCCCGGCCGCTACCAGCCGCCGGACGGCGTCGCTTTTACGCTCCATACTTCTCCTCCGGTTTCCGCTTCCCGTCATCAAACGGGAGTCTGTATCGGTTCGGGTTGTGCTTCTGGAGGCAGATGTTGATGTCCCGGTTCCAGGTGCAGTCATCGAACAGGTTCTCCTCCAGCGGGGTCAGCAGCTTCTGGTCATTCTGGATGGCGTGGACGGCGTCCCGGTTCAGCTGATACTTTCCATACGCCGTGTGCCAGTTATACACCCATTCCGGGAAGAGCCCCTTTACCCGCCGGCACTCCTCGACCGGTTTCGGAACAGGGATCTCCTCCGAAGCGAGCAGATGGAAGAAGTCCATCCCCTCCCATCCCAGCAGGCCCTCCCGGGTTTCCCTCTCCGTCCACATCAGGACGATGGCCTTCGCCACGAAGATTGTCTCCTCCGCAGGCTTGGTCACCGTATCGTTCGCCCGTTTCAGGGCCTCGACTTCATCCAGCAGGTGCGGGTAGAACACCTCCGCCGTTTGGGTCAGCATCTTCCAGAACTCTTTGCGGTTCTTTTTGAAAAGCTCCGCTGCCAGCCGGCCAGCCTTTACGACCTCTCTCTTCCGGATGGCCACATGCAGGGCCTTTGCCAGATCGTCCTTGCTCATTCCGGTCGGCTCCGGGCAGAACATCAGATTGCAGACGAAGTAGTCTGCGTCCCGGTTCTTCTTTGCTGCACACATCAGAGCCAACGCCCTGGTCAGCGCAGCCTCGTCTCCGATTTCAGAGAGCGCCAGGATCTCCTTTGTGATGACGCCGAAACAATCCTCGGCAGAAATGACAAGGAACCGCTTCCGCAGGTACGGCGTGTACCCAGGGAGCAGTTCCCACATCGCATATCCAGCCAGTTCGTAGTCGCCCTTTCGGATGGCGTTCTGCATTACGGATGTAACCTCCCAGAAGCTACGCCCGGTTCGAGTGTTCATTTGATAGCCCAATTTCATCATCCTTTCAGCCTTTTTCAAGGCCAAAATCCAACTTTTTTGGCCTTTACTATATCATAACTGATTGCGGCTAAAAGTCAATGGAAAGGCGGATTTTGCGGAAATATTTTTGGGAATCTATCTTTTCACATTGATGTGAGGCACATTCGTCTTCACATTGTAGGAGAAGTATTTCCCCCATTTCGCCTTCATCAGATTGACGCTGGCGATCTGGTCTCCTCGCTTCTTTCCGGAGGCCCCTCCCTCGTTGGTGTCGGTTAGCCCCTTCGAGCAGAAATACTTCGGCTTCAGGATCACCCGGTTCACAAGGAGTTCCTGGAGGACGAGGTCGAGGTCGTAGTTGTACTCCAGATCCTTATGGCATTTCGCTTTGAAAACCGGCCGGTTGACCCACCGGACTGCCCCGGCGCATCCTTTGAAGGAGAACTCACAATCGTAGTTCCAGGGGCGGATGGTAGCGTCCGTAGCGCCGAATCCGATATTCAGGTCGGACATGAGCTGCCCGATCCTCTCAAGCTCCGCCGTGACGATCTCCGGGTCATCGAGAGACACCGTATCATACATGCGGTAGTAGAAGTGGTGGATGTCGTCGTCGAGAATGGCAATCACATCCTCCGGGGCGTTGTCAATGAGCCACTGGTTCACTTCGGTCAAGCCGCAGATCAGCTCGTCTTCAACGGCCCAAACCTGTATATGGTCGCCCACATCCTTCAGGGCCTCCCGGTACTCCGCCTCCTCACTCTCCCGGACGATGTAGGTTCCGTACTGGAGGAAGCGATGGGCCGTGCAGGTCTTCGCCCGCTTGTAACTCGGGATGTAGATTCCAAAGGTCGGCTCACTCATTTCTTCCACCCCCTCGGAAGCTCATATCCGCAGTTGAAAATGTAGTCCAGGACAGACAGGTTCGGAACGAAGTCCCCGTGCATCTGCGGATACTGTACGGGTTCGTAGTCAGTGTAGATCAGCTTGATCCCCCGGCGCTCGTATTCCTCTGGCTGATGGTACGCAGCGGCGCCCCGGCCGCTCAAATAGGTGTTCGCCCCAGTCTCTTCACACATCTGGAAGATTCTTTCGTCCTTGTGACCGCAGATCCCCAGCGCAGTTGAACGAACAATCGCATCCGGCCTGATACCAAAGCGGTCGATGATGTGAAGAGTGAGGCTTTCATTCAGTTCTGTCAGCCAGGCATTCCCCGGACCGGTGAAGGACATCATGATCTCAAGCAGCTCCTCTCCTTCTTGGAAGTGCGGAGCCTTTCGATAGTTCTGCTCTATCGTCTTGACCGCCTGGCGGATTCCGTGGTCAGGATCAGCAATTTCTACCTGACAAAGCAGCGTGTCGTGGTGAGCGTGAACCGGGATCGTCAGCTTCCTGGGGCCGTTCTCCGCTTTGATGCGGTTCCAGTTGTGCATTCCCTGCTTGGAGAACTGCACATCGTCAGAGAGGATTAAAACATCGCTGCGGAACGCCTTGTAGAAGAAGCCCATGTACGGAAGGAAATCGGGCTGGTGTGAGGTCAGGATCATAAAGCTCCCCTCCTGAACACGCACTCGAATGCCTCTGCCAGCGGGTAGCCGGCCTGTGCTCCCCGGAGAACCGGGAGCGCATACATAGCCTTCGTAGATCTCGGATGTGGAACTGGCCTGATTACATTCTCATAGACAGCCAGCGCATCCACTTTGGCGTCAACCGCCTCCGGGGACACCTCGACGAAGGTGTTCGGCTTAAACCGCTCCTCGGACGGGTTCAGAGCCCAGTCGGTGGAGGACTGAACCTCCATCAGATACAGAGCCTCGACCGGGTGGTACTCACCCCTCCCCCGCTGCCACAGTCGGAACGCTTCCATACAGGATACCGCCGTCCAATAGTGGTCAGTGTTGATGTCTCCGGGGTGTTGGGTGAAAATCGTGTCCGGCTTGAACAGCTCGATCACCTTCTCGATTTTCTGAACCATGAGCCGGTGATCTTCGTTGTGGAAGTTGCTGTCCTTGAAATTCATCTCAAAGCGGGAGATAACTCCGAGGATCTTGTGGCTTCTGTCGAGGTCGGAAACAATGGCTCCGTAATCGTCCTTGTACCTGGTGGTATCGCAGGTGTTGAGCACCGCTACCCCAATCTTATCTCCCCGTTTTGCGGCGTCATAGATGAAGGCGCCGGCGCCCAGGACCTCGTCGTCGGGGTGGGCAACTACGAAAAGGTGTCTTTTCATATCAGGTAGCCCCTCCCTCGAACACGCTTTCAATGAGCCGCAGAACCGCCTGTTCATCCATCCTATCCGCCAAATCAGAGCGATACGGGACATCCAGCTTTTTTACGCCGGGCCTGGTTCGGGAAACCACCATGTAGTCTCCCTTCACCGTAGCAATCTCCGCCTCCTCCTCGGTCAGAAGAGCCTCATGCATCTTCTCCCCGGGTCGGATACCGATGATCTCCACCGGGTAATCCTCCGGCAGCTTCAGGTATTCGCACACGGCTTTGGCGAGATCTCCAGTCGTGCAGGCAGCGGATTTCTTCACCAGGATCTCTCCGCTGTGACCGATGGTGAACGCCTGCCTCACCAGGGAGACAGCCTCCTTCACCGTCATCATAAACCGCGTCATGTCAGGATCGGTAATGGTGATGGGCATACCGTTCTGAACCTGCTCGATGAACAGGGGGACAGCGGAGCCCCTGGAGGCCACCAGATTTCCGAAGCGTGTGACGCAGATCTCCGTGCTGCTCTGCTGCACCGACTTCTGGATCGCCACCTTTTCCATGTACGCTTTCGTCATACCCATAGCCGAGGTCGGATATACCGCCTTATCGGTCGAGAGGCATACGACCTTCTTCACATGCTTCTGGATGGCGGAGAGCAGCAGGTTCTCGCTGCCGGTGATGTTGGTCTTCACCGCTTCCATCGGGAAGCTCTCGCAGGAGGGAACCTGTTTCATGGCAGCCGCATGAAAAACGAAATCGACGCCATACATAGCGGCGTCGATGGTTCTTTTGTCCCGGATGTCCCCCAGGTAGAAGCGGACATTCGAGTGGGCCCGGTATCTTTGGGCCATATCATACTGCTTTTTCTCGTCACGGCTGAAGATGCGGACTTCTTCCGCCCCGGCTTCCAGGCACTCTTCCAGAAACGCTGTTCCAAATGTGCCCGTCCCTCCGGTAATCAGGACCGTGGAGCCTTGCAGAGTGGTGCAACTCATAGAGCCTTCACCGCCTTTTCGAGCTCCGAGCAAACCCTCTCCACATCTCCGGTGGTCATGTGCGTGTGGTACGGGAGCGTAATCAGGTTCTTGTAGGTGTTGTAGGCTTCCGGATAGTCTGCGATGTCGAAGCCTTCCCGGATATATGCGGTGAACATCGGAAGCGGCTTGTAGTGGACATTACAGCTGATCCCGGCATCTACCATGTGAGCAAACACCTGGTTCCGCTCCTTCTCTCCTGCTCCGGGAATGCGAATCGGGAACAGGTGCATGGAGCTGGTGTAGTCCCTTCCGAAATGCTGAAGGCCAGCTTCGACGCAGTCGGGGAGGAATTTGTAATAGTCTCTCGTCAATTCCTCTCTGGCGGCGGTGAGTTCGTCCATTCTCTCGATCTGGCCGAGTCCAGCCGCAGCATCAACATCGGTCATGATGTGGTTGTATCCAAACAGAGCGATGTCGTACTCCCACTCCCGGCCGTGTACTCCGCTGATGTTCTTCCCGGTCTGTCCGTGATCTCCAAGGAGAGCCATCCTGTTTGCCAGGATCTCATTGTCGATATTGTCGAAGTCCCTCCAGACGGCCGCCCCGCCCTCCCCTCCGGTGGTGATGGGTTTCAGCACATGGAAGCTGAAGCAGGTGAAATCAGCAACCACCCCGATGGGGTAGCCCTCATAGCTGGCACCGAAGCTGTGGGCAGCGTCCGCTACGACGGCGACCCTGCCTATGCTTTTTTGCAGAGGCGTAGAGGGGTGATATAGGCTGGACTTGCTGGAAATCGCTTGAAACAGGTCTGCGTACCGGCACGGGACGCCGCCGTAGTCTACCGGCATGACGGCCTTCGTTTTCTCCGTAATGAGGTCAGGCAGCTTTTCGTAGTCCATCTCGAAGCTGCCAGGCTTCAAATCGCAGAACACAATCTTCGCCCCTACATTCCGGATAACCTCTGCGGTGGCGGAGTAGGTATAGGGGGTAGTGATAATCTCGTCCCCCGGGCCAACGCCAAGAGCTCGCAGGCTCATTTCCATAGCCGCAGTGCAACTGTCGTAGCAGACTGCATGGTCAGCTCCGCTGTGGTAGGCGACTTTATATGCAAAAGAGGCTACCGTCGGCCCTCCGGTGAGCCACCCGCTCTTCAGCGTGTTCTCGACCTTCCCAATCTCTGCGGAAGTAATATCGGGTTTTGCAAACTGGATCATTCCGCTACCTCCTCGCCGCCATCCATCTCGGCCGCCTCCTCAGCACTCAAAATGCGCCCCTTGTAGTCATCGTACCAGATGGCCCGGCCCTTGATCTTCCGGCTCTTGGCTACCTTGACCTGGCCGCCTTCAATGCCGAGCTTCCGCACGAGGTCGTTGTAGTCCAGCTCATTCCGGCAGGCGATCAGAACATAATCGTACTGCTCATAGTGGATGGGCTCCATCTCTTTGATGCTGCGGTCTTCTACCGGTTTAGGGGGCTTCTCCAGGTCCAGCTTGAAGCTCCCCATCAGATCAGCCGTCCAGTCGCCCAGCTCTTCCAGATCCCATTCTCCGGCATGGCTGTTCAGCTTGATGTTGATGTACTTCTGCTCGGCAACTGTGTACCCAATGAGCATTTTGCACTCAACGATCATGTCCGGATTCTTTTTCTGGAAGATGGTCACACGCTGATTTCCGCCGATGACCTGATTGCTGTCATTGATAACGATGATGTCGAAGTCTCCGTACTTCTCCAGGGACTCCTCCAAATCCTCCCGCTTCTGCTTCTTGATCTTCCGGGGGTTTCCAAAATCGAGCTTCAGGTCGCCCACCCTGCGCTGGACGATTTCAATACGCTTTTCCATATCTTGTACCTCCTGAACGCAAAAGAAAAGCGCCGCCTCTCGGCAGCGCCTTTCGGATTTCCCGTCCCCTAACGGTTTATCCAAATTTTCTGTTATACAAGATACAACAGGAAAAGCATGAAGTTCAATGCCTTTTTGTGCCTTTTCGTGTCTTTATATGACAGGTACAGGAAATCAGAATATGTCCAAGATGATGTGATGGGGGTCGATGGTCTCCGCCGTTCTGAAGAACCTTCCTGTGGGAAGCACCTTCTCGCCATCCTTCGACACCACGATCTCGTCGTCTTCAAGCGGAGTGATGATGGCCCCTTCTTTCACCAGAATTACGGGTTCCCCTTCCTTCGGGTCTACCACATAGGTCTTCGACCTGTACCTCTTCGAGCATCTGACGCCCGCCCTTGCACTTCGGAGCGGATAAGTGGGCCTCACTCCGCATCCTCCTCTCCACCAAAATGAGCGGTCGTGAACTCCTTTTCTTCGAGATCCTGGCGTTCGTAGAGCGTTTCCTCGTATTGCTCCAGAGCGTCGCAGTCCTCGTAGTCTGGGTCGATGTCAACAATCTCGACCTGCGGATCTCCGTCCGAGAGAACTCCGGTGACGATGCCGGATTTGATGATGACCTTGACTTCATCTCTTTTATCCCCGCGCTCCGGGGTGAGTATGCCGGCCAGCTGAATGCCGCAGATGCTATCCCCGCCTCCAAAGAGCTCCATTACTCGAGTCCAGGCATCTTCTCGGCTGCCGGCCGTAACGACGGCCCCGGTTGACTCTCCTCCAGAATAGGTTACGATGGCTGCATATTTCATTCCAATCCCTCCATAAGTCTTTTCACTCTTTCAATTTCGGCTTCGGTGTGCGGCGTCCCGCCGGAGTTCATCTCAATATACCACTGAAGCACCTCCCTTTTGGTTTGGAGGTCGTTCACATTGACGAGCATATCGTGCCTGACAACATCGGTCGTGCCCCCAAATTCAGAGTAAAACTGGCCGAACGCCCGGATCTCGTTGTTCAGAAACCGCCGGATTGCGGTGATTCTCTGGAGCCCGTCTACGCACACGAAGTCATTGTACCCGTCGTACTTCATCCGGTTCCAACTTGGGTTGTTGAAATACAGGATCTTCCCGGATTTCCCTCCCCGCAGGACATATTCGATGAACTTCGCCTGCTGATCCTCGCTCCAAACATGACCTCTCTGGAAGTCGGGGTTCAGCTGGAGCCCTTCTTCCCTGATCCATATATCAATCTGCTTCACCAGGAACTCAAGGCTCATGTTCACCTGATAGCTTCCGCTTTTGGTGAACTGCGGAATCTCCCTGAAATTCAAAACCGCTCTCCCCCTTTTCCCGGTCCTGCATCAAAATACTCGCTTATCCCGTCGTGGACTACGCGAGTTTCATACTCTTCACGACGGACATCATTCCAAACCCGGGTGATTATTGCCGGTCTATCCAAATCGACTTCTGTGTCCGTATACTCAACCATCGCAAGAGGGGCGTCGCAATCGCATCCCGGGCGTCTGATGTCGATATAAATGCCAGGATAGTCAGAATCCGTGCTCTTTGTTACGACAATATCCCCTATCGGGGTGTGAACCACAACTTCGTTCATATCCATCCTCCTACCGAGCCGCATGGAGGGCGTACACCTGTACCCCTCTCATGCCGGCCACCCTCTCAAACTCCTGTTCATCCATCGGCTGAAGGTAGAACCGGACTTCGTCCAGCGTTCCATCATCGTTGTATTCCTTCAGGCCGTACACCACATGGTCAGCTCCGCTTTTGGCCAGAATCTCCCGGGCCTTTTTCTCAAACTCCTGGAGGTTCTTCTGGATGTCTTTCACCTGCATCTGCCCAACGGCGACCATACCTCCGGCGTCCCACTGCGACCATCTTACCCAGCTCATTTCTGCACCTCCTTCTCCTTGATGCCGAGGAGGAAGCAGCCCGTGTTGATAATCTCGGCCACCAGCTCCTGGGCCTTGTCGAAATCCTCTTCCTCCACTTTCTGAACACCAAATCTACTCCGGTAGCAGATCTCGAACACTTTCTTCCCGGCCCGGCCACAATCCGGGCAGAGGAAACCGAGCGCCTTGCTCGACCCGCAGTACGGGCAGCTGATCTCGTTCATGTTGTCCTCTCCTTTCAGCCAAATGAGATGCAGAACGGAACTTCCTGCTGATCCAGATACACAGCGAGAGCCTTGTAGGCATCATCAATGCTGGGGAAATCGGTCTCCTTACCGATGCTTTCCACAATCGCCCAGGGCTGTCCCTTCTTATCGTACCAGAGGATTCCGCAGCAGAGCTCCCGCTCCTTTTTTCGGTCAAGCTCGATGACGGGGACCCTTCTCCTGACGAGGTCTTCGTCGTAGTACCTGCCGGCCGGAGCCGAGTTCATCCTGTAAAGGAACTTCATTTCGCATCCTCCTTAAAACTGAACCGAAGGGCCGCCAGCTTCTCGGGTCTGTCGCTGCTGCCCCATCTCTCTACTTCTTCGATGTACCCTGCGTTTTCGATGAACTGAATGCCACGCAGTTTCAGTCCAAAAGCGTCCATAGCCGCCCACTGATCGAGCTGATTGCTGAATTGGCAGGTAACGAACACTTCGTTGATGCCGGCCAGAGACAGATTCTGGGCGAGCGCAACCGCATCCTCGTTGGTGTGGATAGGATTGTCGAGGCAGATCCAACCGAACTTCTGGTATGCCGGCTTCTTGTACGCCCAAACCAGCTCGTTCTGGATCCGGCTGACTTTCTCGCCGTTCTGGATTCGGTTGTGGATGGTCTCTAAATATTCGTTCATGTCTGTTTCTCCTTCGTTCAGTCCGGATAGGGTTGATTTATCGTAACTTTACTTTACTACACCTACCGCCTAAGTCAATGAAAATGCAGATATTTGCAAAATATTTTTCAAAATAATCTAAAACAGAACAGGAGCGAGTCGTCCTGCATCGGATCGCCCCGCCCCTGTTCGTATTGTCTCCTAAAACCGCTGGGCGGCTCCGGATGATGTAGTGGTTGCTAAATTGCCGCAGGAATCGCTGTATTGGCTTCGCCGTCTTCAAGTATCTTCGCCATATTCAGGAGAGCCGATCCGTGAATCTTATGCACCCTCCGCAGGTATGTGTCTTCCTTCCCTTGGAAGTCATTCTTGCTGCCGAACATCATCTCTGTGACAACGCTCCAGCTCTCCCGGTCGAAGTATCTGATCCGAATGACGGCTCTTTCGTCGGAGTGCCGGAGCTGTTTCAAAATCCCCTCGATTTCCGATCTCTCGCAGCTCTGTTCTTCGACGGCCTCCCTGATGGAGGTCTCAAGCTCTTCCTTCTGCCCTACAAGCTCTGCCATCCTATCGGTTGATACGCTCGGTGCTCTGGGCATATCGGTGATAACCTGGGCCCCCGCCCCGGTCATCTTTGAAACGAGCCTTTCCAGACGCTCGATCTGGTTGTCTATGTCCCGCTCCTTCTCCCTGTACTGGTTCAGGCGTTCTTTCACTGCGGTCACATCATATCGTTTCTCGTCCATATCAGGAAGCCCATTCACCTCGCTCTCTGCTCCCGGGCCTTAATAGACCTGCTTTTTCACCCATTCATACCGTTCGGAAAACGGATGGAAATCCTCTTCGCCGATAACTTTTCGGATTTTCTCGTCAAGTTTATCTTGAAAATAGTCGGCTTCCTTGCTCTTTTCCAGGGCTTCGTGGAACTCATCATAGGTCTTTCCCCATGCCCGGACTACCGCTTCAATCCGTTTCTTTCCAAATACATCCTTTCCCATGACCTCCGGATCGTTGAGGGTGACGATCAGGGTGTCTGTCATGAACTGGATGTATGTCTCTTTTTCAGCCTGCCGGTAAACACCGATTTCGGCATTTTTCCTCTTGAGATAGCCACTTTGTTTTGCCACGGTATCACCTCCGCATCTAAACGCAGACGGCCGCCAGTCAGTCCTCCCAGGGGAACTCCGTCAGGAGATCATCTACCCAGACCGGCTTCATGCTGTCCTTCATGAAAACGGGCTTCCCCATTTCCTGAAACGCTCTTACCGCTCCTTCGATCCAGCTCCGCTCCGGAACCACTTTATACTTTCGGTTTCCGGTCTCGGCGCCAAAGATCGCCCAGTCTACCTTGTCTGCGATGCCTCCCGTGTCGGATCTCCCGAACGGCTCCAGGATCGGCTCGATGCTGGCGAAGGTGTTGTATCCTTCCGCATAGAACGCCGGGGTGTTAGGCCCCGTTACCGTACTACCGTACCAGAAATCCTCGTTCATGGGCAGCTTTCCGCTTTTGGCCAGCTCCAGATACCGCACAGGGTTTTTGGTTAGGAACAGATAGCGATGCCCAGGGGCCTCAAGGCAGGACCGGAACACCTTCTCAATCCAACTGTCCGGAACCCATTCCCCGAAGAGATCTGCCATAGAGCACACGAACACAGTTTTTCCGAAGCCTCTCTTTTTCGGGTCTTCGAGCCGGTATTCATGCAGGGTCGGCGTAAATCCGAATGGGTACGCAGCGTTCCTGGTCTTCCCGTCCTTGCTGGTAACCGGGAGCCGATGATCGAGCTCGACAACTCTGGCCCCCGCAATCGGCCGTCCCTCGGGGCACGAGTCGCATCCTTTCAGCCGGTTCGCAATCCTTCGGGCGTAGCAATAGGCACAGTCGTTGTAGCAGCCCGTGACCGGGTTGTATGTGCTGTCAGTCCATTCAATCTTGCTCTTTTCCATACCTGTCTCCTTTCAGAACGGGCACTCCTCGTCTTCGATGCCAGCATCTTCAAAACCGCCGCCGGATCCGTATCCTTCGGCGGAGGAGGCCGGCTCTCCGTAATGCGAACTGTCGTCCCGCTTGCTGTCTCCGAAGTAGACATTATCCGCAACGATTTCCGTCGCCCTTCTCTTCTGCCCGTCCTTGTTGGTGTACTCACGGATCTGGAGCCTGCCTTCAACGACCGCCATACGCCCCTTAGTGAAATACTTGCTGACGAACTCTGCGGTCTGTCTCCAGGCGACAATGTCGATGAAGTCAGTCTCCTGCTCTTTGTTTTTCCCCTTGAAATCACGATCCACTGCGATGGTAAACGATACGACCGCCGTACCGGACGGAGTCCTTCGCAGTTCCGGATCACTGGTCAGCCGGCCCATTCCTTCCCATTTATTCAGCACTTTCGTCTTCCTCCTTGGCTTTCAGCCCATACAGCTTGCACATCTTCCGGTCGAGAATGATGCCGCCTGCAATATGGTACTTTTCATTGAAGGTGAGCTGCCCGATTGCATGTACTTCGGTGTGGTGCTCTCTGCAAAGGGGCAGCACCTCCATTCCTTCGTGGATAATATCTTCCCTGTCTCTGCCGGATCCTACATGGTCGATATGGTGAAGATCAGTTGCTTTCCCGCAGATGCAGCACTTCTTCACCATCAGACATGCGTACAGGTAGTCCTGAACATCGTCAACAAAGTCAAGCAGAGGAATGCTGCACGGAATATCCCAATCGAGAAGGAAGTGCACCAGGAACCTCTGGAAGGCGCACACCAGGCTCATGGGAGCGGAGGACAGGGAGAACATCTGGTCTGCGGTCTCCTGCAAATCCTCTGTCAGGAACTTGATCTTCATATACTCTTTCGTCGGATCGAGCCCCATCCCGGAGAATTTGGCTATGTCCCGCAGGAGAGCATAGCATGTCCTGCGCTGCTTATCGGACATGGGGCGCCCGTCTAACAGCTGGATATTGCAGTCTCGATACTCTCGCTTCACCATCATAGGCCAGTCGGGATACACAGCCTTGATAGTCACTTCACTCGTTCTGGGGTCGTAGTCGACGATCCGCCCTCTGATGATGTCGATTGGTGATTTCATGCGTAACACCCAGCCTTTCCGCTTTTCTTTTCTACAATCCGAAAGCGTAAGTTGCGATGAACAGAACGCCGCTCAAAGAGCAGAAAAGCATGTGCCAGACCCGGTCATCTCTATCTGCGGCTACGCTTCCAGCAAACGACAGGGCGAAGCAAATGATAAGGAGAACTCTGAATCCAGTTACCATATTGCGCCTCAATATTCCAGGATGGGCTGCCGGCTTCCCTTTCTCTGGCGCTTCTTCCCGTAGAAATCAGGATACGCGCCGGGTCCGAGCACCCGTCTCCACTGGCCGTATGCCATCCGGCGGTTCACTTTGGAGTATCCCATGCGCTCCATTTTGGCCTTCGCCATGCTCCGCAGCAGCTTTCTCATGTCATTCACCCTCCTCTTCGTTTTCGGGCATGTCGTACTCATAATTCCGTTCCACGGAGTCGCACTTCTCTTCGCTTTCGACTTCCTCGACGCCGTCATCGTCCAGGCTGAACAGAATCTCGTTACAGTCCCCGCACTCAATGGAGACATTGGCAATCACACCATCGCTGTCTCCGTACCCGATGCAGGAAACCTTATGCCCTACATGCCCTTCAAGTTTTTCGGCAGGGCAGTAAAAAGGGGCGCTCTTCTCGGCAGCGGAAGACAGAACGACTTTGTTGTCACCGGTGCGTACGGTATAATTCCCCATCGCCTCCGTCACCCGAAGCTCCTGACCGACGAACTGCTTCAGCCACTCAAACGAAGTGGGACCGGATTCAGACCCCTTATCAGATTCTCTGGCGCTGTCGGTATCGGCGTTTTCATCGCCAGCCGTATCGTCGGCATCCTCCAAATCCTCGTCCTCCAGGCTGCCTTCAGGGAGTCCACGCTGGCCCTCCGGAAGTGCAGTGTACTCGGCATCGGTGTACTCTGCGTCAATGACGGTTCCGCCGCAATCCTCGTCGAACATGCTCGTCTGGCCGTTGTCGATACGGCGCATCACATACTTTCCTTCGTCGGCGTCCCAAACCATCTCGTAGTCGCCGGTGAGCGCACCAGATTTCTTATCCTTCACCTGCATCACAGAGCTGATGTCGTGCTTGAAGGACGGCTTCACGATGTCCCTGATACCGGCAGGCCCGTTCACGCTTCCCTTCTCCAGAGAAATCCCGAGCTTCAGGGTGACAGTGGCCTCCTCGGCCCCCTTCATCTCCATGTTGCCGATGGTCCGGGCCAGGATGCTGTCGAAGTCCTCTTTCAGCGCGGAAAAGGTCTCGCTTTTCAGGCTCAAGCTCATGTCGTTTGCGTACATTGTCAGTTCCTCCTTTTATTCTTTGTTAGTCTGTTCATGCAACATATCGAAGTTCTGGATGGTCTGCTCTTGAATTCCAGAGCAAACTAACTTGTCCAGATCCACCCAGGCATCATCGCAGTATCTTTCGTCGAGGATAATCCGGTGAGGCTTATCGGCGAATACAGAAACCTGTTCTCCGACGATGTTGTGGTCTGTTGCCCCAATAATCGTGATCGGGTTTGTGCAGTAGGTGTAGTCTGCTTCTTCGGTTTTTTCGTACCGATTCCCGTAGAACATCAGCCAGTCTCTTTGGGTAAACCGTTCAATCATGACAGGTCTTTCCCGGATGCAGGTCTTCCCGATAAGGTCCTTTGCGTACATCCTGTTACCTCCTTAAATCGTCTGCTCTCTGATATATTTGTTCCGGCAATCCTCGGAGCAGAAATCCTTCCACTGGCCGTTCACCTTTGTGGTGACCCAGCCCTTTTTCTCCCGGAGCTCCTTTCTGTGCGCCCGGGAGTCAATCTCCTCGCTGTCAAAGCGGAACTTTTCAGTCTTGTGGCAGTAGTCGCAGCTATATACAGCTTCCCCTTCCCACCACCCATCGAAGTTCAAATCTCGGCTCATTTCATCACCATCCGTTTCCATTACCAAAATGCTATGTTTGCAGTATACCTTGGTAAGCGAACATCAAGGAATAAGGGCCGCCTCCTGGATCGTGACGACCAATCTCGGGTTGTCGCTATAAAATTTTCTGATCTGACAGTCAATTACCTGGACATCGTCGTGGAAGGCGACTTCGTTCAGAGCGTCTTGCACCACCTTTACGATGTTGTCGTTGTCCGGCTTTTTCATGGGCCGGATCTGGAACTGCTCCATAAGAGCTCTCTTCTTTTTGCTGGTGCTTTTCGGAATGGAGTAGTATGCAGTGATTCTCATGTCGAGCGGGGTTTCCCTATCGAACTTGAAATCCTTACACTGCCTGCGATACTCCAGCTTTATCAGGTTTTCATAGCTCGCTGTTCCATCAGGTGTGTACGGCTTCACAAAGCCTCCAACCTTTCTGAATCTGGGCCTACCCTTCCCCTCCGGCTCGCCAAGCACGGTGAATTTAACCTTCATCTCCGCCCTCCGTATCGTCGAGGCTGTTCAGCTGGTAGAACAGGAAGTATTCGTAGCTCTTCCCATTCTTCTTTCGTCGAACAGGTCTCACCGTGTATCCATTCTTATACAGAATTGACGCCACCTCGACCCGGTCTGCCTCATTCCCGATCCGCAGGTAGCCTTTTTCACCGACTTCTCCCATCCTATCAATCCTCCTCTTCAAGAAGTCTCTGCATCTCGTCGAACCTTCTGGACGCTTCCCGCTTCCTCCAGCTCGGCCCGGTGAACTGCATGGGATAGCAGATCTCGAATATCCGGTCATAGATCCGCTTGTACCGGATGTCGATCTCCCCCTTCATTTCATCGAGCGTGAGGTTTGTGGTGAGGATCATCGGGAGCTTCTTTCTGTACCGACTGTCGATGATGTTATAGACCTTTTCGAGAGCGTAGTCAGTTCCTCTCTCCGCCCCGAGGTCATCGAAGATAACGAGCTTTGCAAGATTGAAGCGGGACAGGAGATCCGTCTCATTCTCCCGTCCGGCCTGTATGACCTTCAGGAGCTCGACGAATGATGTCATGATTACCGGAACCCTGCGGTTGAGCAGATAGTTTGCGATACAGGCCGCCGCAAAGCTCTTCCCGGTTCCGACATCTCCCCACAGGATCAACCCCTGGTTTTTCTCCATCATGGTATCGAATTTCTCGGCATACCTGCGGCAGAGCCTCAAATTTCGCTCGTTATATTTTGTCACCCTGAACTGCTCGAAGGTGGAGTCGAAGAACTTTTCGTCCATAAGGCTGATCTTTCGGAGCTTCCGAATCCTCTCCATGTCCTTTTCGGCCTGCTCTTCCCTCTTTCTCCGTTCTTCTTCCTCCCTCTCGCAACGGCACATCGTAGTGACAACCAATTCGCTCGTGTGAGACGGATCATCTTCCGTCGGTGTGGAGAAGTTCATGATTCGCTGCTTCGGCTCCCCGCACTTTCCGCAAACGAGGAGCCCGTCAGGGCCATTGTAGTCTCCAGGGTTTCTTTTCTGGTTTCTCAACCCACGATCAGCAATCCCTTTCATCAGATCATAAGCGTTCAGCATCCCTTCCATCAGGTGTCATCCTCCCAGTTCCCAAACGGATTTTGCTCAATCGAATTGCCTGCCTGCGGCGCCGGGGGATTCGGGTCTTTCTTCGGGAGATAGTCGAGGAACGGAAGGCTGTCGCTCAAGAATGTCTTCGGGTGCTTGATGAACTCCTTCTCCGTCTTCAGCTTCCTACACTGTGCGGCGTATGCCTTCGCAGCCTCCAGAAGCTCTTCATCGGAGTACCCGTCCTTTCTGCGGGCCTTGTACTTTCTGTACGCCTCTCCCTTTCCTATCTTCCTCGGATAAGCGTCCCAAAACAGGTCAAAGGCAGGGGCGTATTTCGGGTCCTCGGGTTTGGATCTCGCCGCATCTGGCGCCTCCCCTGGGTTCTCTCCATCGGGAACAGGCTGCATAAAGCACTCCCGCTCTCCCTCCTCCGTCTGTTCAGCCGCAGAGGATTTTGCCCGCCGGCTCTGCGCCTTCCTCTTGGCGTCCTTTTCCCGGAGTTCCATAGCCTTGTACCACTGCTTTTGCCATTGGTCCCAGTCGTGGATATACAGAACCCCAGGTTCCGGCTCGTCCATCCATCTCGTCTTGACGAGAACTTCAACGATGTCAACCTTGAGGCCACTCACCAGCTTGACGCTGAACGCCTCCAGGACATCTTCCCTGTCGGCACTCATAAGGCGACCATCCTTATCGGCGTTGTTGAGCCCCCACAACCACAAGGAAACCAGTATCCCAAGAGCTTCTTCTTGGGTGCGTCGGATTTCTTTGGCGAGCTCCCGGAGTTTTCCGCCGATTACATTGTCATGCACACTGACCCAAGCCATTTCATCACCTGCCTCCATAACGGCGTATCCGCCGCCCCATTGTTCACTGTTCGGCAGGATCTCCGTGAGCTCCGCCATTATCGGGTTCGGAAGCAGCTTCTCCGGATCCGCTTCTCCGCTCCTCGGCCATCTTCATGATTTCTCCAAGGACTTCGTTGTAGACAGACAGGCGCATACCGACCGTAGACTCGCACCCATGCTTGGAAATCAAGGATTTCAGGATGTCATTCGCTTCCGCCCCAAAGTATTCTTTCGCAATCCGGAACATGGCCTGTCTCTGTTCTTGGGTAATCTTCGTATCATCCTCGATCTCAACATCGACGACCTCTCCGGTCCCCTCCACAACCCGGTAATTCCCCGGGATGGCGCCGGACGCCTGCATTTCATCGACTGTGTAAAGCCCTTCGTATTCATTGGGGAAGGCAGCCCGGAACGCCTGGCTGATGGCTACCTTGCGAATCATGGTGGCGGGCTTTGCGTTCCAGTTGCTCTTTCCGGTGCTGTATTCCTCGATGCTGACCTCAACGAAAGTCTCGTCGATGTAGCCGTTAGTGCGCTCCCGAAGAACTCTGCACCACCCTCCAATGAGCTGTTCGTTCAAGGCTCTGTATACGCAGGCGCCCTCTTTCATGATGGGCTCCATAGAGTCGCCGCGAATCACCGTGATTCCGGCCTTGAACCCCCGGTAATCAGGGAAGTGATCCGCCCTCCGGATGTATGCGTGGCATCCTACCACCAGCTGCGCCGGAGCTTTGTCGTCGTACTTAATGAGATACACCTCTCCGTTTTCCAGCGGATCCAATTTCTTGGCCTGGCATGTACGGAGAAACATGGCCACCTCCTGATCGGAAACATTTCCGTTTCCTCTCGTAAGGGTGTTCCTGACGGTAGCTGCGTCGAGCTTTACGGTGATGCCGGACAGGCTCTCAAACTCGACATTCATCAATTCGTTTCCCACTTTGACCTCCTATTCTGTCCGGTTAGCTCCGGACGCTGATAGACACAGTCTCCTCGTACTGAACGCCGGGGATCTGAACCGTACCCTTGGACTCCTTGATAAGGCGCATCACGGCCCGTTCGTCTACCGGGCGAATCTCAACGCCCCCGAAAGCTACGGGGACCTTGCTCGCGTCGATCCCGGTGATCTTCCAGGCTTTGCTCTGGGAGACACCCTGCGCTTTCGGCGCCTGGGACACGATACTTCCGCCGATGGATACCCCCTCAAGCACCTCGGCCTCCGCCATAGCGTATTCCGCCCCAGTAGCATCACCGGCTGCCTCTGCCTCGGCCGCCTCTTCGAGCTTCCGGTTCATCTCCTGCTCGGCCAGCCGCCGCATCATCTCCTCCTGAGCGCGGCGCTTGCGCTCCTTCTCCATCGAGTAGTCACCCATCTTGGATTTCAGGATCTTCTCGGCGGCCTTCAGGGGGTCAAGCATCTCTTTCTTGTGAGCCAGGATGTCGTCATACGCCTTCTTGGCAGATACGCGCATAGGCTCCCAGTATTCCTCGACCTTCTTCTGCATCTGCTTCACGGCCTTGGTCAGATCTCCTGCTGCGGAATAGTCCGCATCGCTGGCGACGACCACGCTCTGGGCTTTCTGCTCGATCAGGCTGGCCTCCCGGGAAAGCGAATCCTCTACGGTGTCGATGGCGAGGGCGTTGCTTCCTACGGTTGCGATTGCTTCGTTCATGTTGGCACTTCCTTTCAATGAATTTCTTCGACTTTACGATACAATACCTACCGCCTAAGTCAATGTTTTTACGGATTTCGGCAAATATTTTTCACAATCATTATTTGGACGCTTTTGCATAGTCGTAAACCGTCTTCAGCGCCCCGAACACCCGCCATCTCGCGGGGTCGTTTTCCGGATAATCGCGCAGGTCAAATCTCCCATCCCTCTTCAGGTGGAGGATTTTCTTGCGCTGTACGACAACTCCCATACTTTTGAGGGCCTGGGAATACGCCTCCAGCTGTACGCCGCAGGTCATATCGCTGACGGTGTATGTGCTCTTGAAGTCGATCAGCGTGAGCTCGTCCTGAATGTACCCGATGAAATCCGCCGTTCCAGCGTACTGCATCAGAATGTGACAGAGCCTTACTTCGGATCCGACAACCTCCGGGTTGTAGGTGTTCCACCAGTCCATGAAAGCGTTGAAGTATCCGGAGTGCTCCGGAGGAATATCCTCAATCCCGAACTTGATCCAGTTCTCGATGGAGTTGTGGACCGATGTTCCCTTATCGGCCGCCCTCGCAAGCGTCCGCTCACTGATGCCGGAGTATTTCACATTGGAAAGCGGAGCGATCACTTCCGAAACGCTTGGAACGACAATCCCGTTCAGCGTGTAGGTGTGGGTATTGTCTTCAAACTCAAGCCCATCGACAGCGGGGATTTCGGCGATCCTATCCATCATATCCATCGTAGATCTCCTCCTCACTGGCCGTCCTCCAGTCACCGCCCAGGAGCGGAATTAGTTCGCAGTACGGCATATCATCAATGCAGTTCTCGCAATAGTTGACGCCGTCGATCCTCGCATATTCGTCCCCGGGGACGATGGGCTCTCCGCAGCGGTGGCAGGTTGCTACCGCCGGTGGATCGGGCGCATTCGGGCATCTCGGGTCGCACGGTGTTTTCATGCAGATTGCACACATTCTCGATACCTCCCATTGATCGCTGCCATGAAACAGGTCTCGACGATCACATCTTCCAGCAGCAACTCTCTGTAATCGGCCGGGAGACCTTTGGCCTCCATCTTTCGGTCTGTTAGCCTCTCTGCCTGTTCGAGCAGGTCATCTGGCACCCGGATTCCGAGTCGGGCCTCAGCCTTTGATACCGCTGACTTCATCGCCAACCAGCTCCTTCCACTTCTCGTAGTTCTCCATCACATCGTAGCTGTACTGGTTGTAGCCAGGGCTACCGCTGTTATAGGCCGTCAGCGCCTCCTGCACTGGATACTTCTCCAGCAGCTCCGCCAGGAAGTCACACCCTACACGGAAGTTCCCGAACGGATCCATCAGATCGGAAACTCCAAGTCGTTCCATCCGGTCCCAATGCCATCTTTCTTGAACCTGCATGTATCCAAGTGACGCTCCATCGTCACCGACCAGATTCTGAAACTGGGTCTCTCGCTCTATAACCGCAAGAGCCAGCGCATACGGTACTCCGGACTCCGTGCAGGCGGTGTGGAGGAAGTCTTGCTCGTCAAAGCTAAGTGGGACCTCCGGAACGAAGTATCCCTGATCCACGAGAGCTTCTTCGATTTTTTCGTTCTCGAAGTCCTCCGGCGGCTTCGGCTCTTCCGAGTCCTCCACATCCACCGTCTCCTGCTGTCTCTCCTTGACGGTGCGCTCGGTGTTCACAAGAAGTACAGGGGTGCTTTGAACCGGCTTCGGTTCATTGGCCTGCACTTCCGCTGCCGTACATGTCCCTTCCTTTCCGAGCACGAAGCTCGCACACATCACCATTGTCGCCAGGGTCGCTGCTGCGACTACCATCCGGATTCTCCTCGCCCTGGCCCTCCGGCGCCTTCTTTCCTTCCTCGTCAAGATGCTTTCTCCTTTCTGTGCTCTTTGATTTCCCCACAGAACGGAGAGATGTCGATGCACCCGAGGTCGGCTATCGCCTTATTCAGATCAGCCATGCTCTTGATCCCGTATTCTTCTTCCAGGATCGCAAGCACCTCATTCAGGTTCGCCATTGGCGTTCCCTCCGTTCAGTGCAATACTTCCGATGGTTTTGAGCTCGCTGATCGTCTTTGCCAGTTCATCCAGGTATTCGAGGATTTCCTGCATCTCCGGCTTTTCATCCTCGCTGATGATGCCATCCGCTGCGATGTCTACCAGCATATCCTTGACTTCATTCAGCTCGCCAACCTTCAGGCTTTTCAGCAGCTTCACTGTCACCCGCTCAATACTAAGAACCTTATCGGACAGAGACTGCCGGCACCCTATCGGGCACTCATTCAAGCAGTAGTAATTCAGAAGCTGCGGTGCGTTATAGAGGTCTGCCATGAGAACCGCCTTGTCCACCGGCATACATTTTGTAAGCCCCAGCTCCGCATCGGCTACCGAAGAAACGGACATCCCAAGCCTCTCTGCGGCGCCTTCCCGGCTTGCAAGCCTGTCGTCGTATTCTGCGGCCTTTTTCCTGGCTTCGTACCAGGGATTGCCGGCAGCTTTCGTGGCTTCACGGCCCATTTTTTTCACCTCCGGAACGACCTATAATTACCATAGTGACAGGTCGAAAGAATATCTTGGCAAACGAAGGGCAAACAGAAAGTTTCCATCATTTTAGGCTTGATTACCAATCGGCAACTCACCGTCAAAAAGAAAATCGTTCATCTGCTTCGGGGTCAGCTCCAGGAGCTTGGTAACCTGGATCTTCTCCTTGTCAGTAAACCGAATGGCGCCACTCTCCTTCTTCCGGTAGGTGGCGACCGATATGCCAAGATTATCAGCCATAAACTGCTGCTTATATCCAAGCCTTGCTCGGGCTCCTTTGATTTCAAGCGGTTTCATTTGGTTCACCCCCTCGCATTCGTGTTCTTGCAGCCCTTTGATTACCGTATCTTCATTTTACTTTACCAGTTGGCAAAAGTCAATATGTTTTAGGTCATTTATAATATTTTTTGTTGCGGAAATGACCACAATGATATAGAATGGTAACCAAGCTGAATATCACGGTAAAAGAAGGAGCATGGATATGGACTATCATATTTTCAGGGAAAACTTGCGCCAGCTCGTGAATGGCAGCGGCAAAACAATTCAGGATCTTGCTGCGGATCTAAGCATGAGCACTCCGACTCTGTCACGCTATCTCACCGGCAAAAGAACGCCGGATCTCCCCTATGTGGTTAGGATTTCTGAATACTTCAACATCTCCATCGACTGGCTGCTCGGCTTAAATGGCGAGAAATTCGATGTCATGCCGCCAGAGATCCAGGAAGTCGCAACTCTCTATGCCGTTGCGACCAAGGACGACCGCCGCGTGGTCCAGGCCGTTTTGGGGAAGTACAAGGAGGCCGAAAACAATGGCGGTAATTCCAATGTCACTCAACCAGAAGAGCCAGCAGGACAGAGCGGACACGATTGACCATTCCTGCACGGGCTTTACTGTCCTCCATCATCCTGCGGATCAACCCTCTCTCCGCAGCCTGCCGTTCGTCTGCATAGGTCAGGAGATTTCCGTCTTATCCGACGGACTTCAGTTCTGCATCTCCGGCATCTTTCTTTCCCCGGCAGGAGATGTGAGCATCATTCTTGAAGGCCGTCCGTCTCCGTCCGACCTTCCCCGGATCATCAAGTACCTGCGTGGATGGGACTACGCCGAGCTCGATGCAGCATCCTCCGATTACACCTACCTGAACTCCGGTCAGGCATACAGAATCATCGACATCATGGCGAAGCACGGTCATCTCAAATTCTCCGACGCACAGGTTCTCTCCGATGCCGTGAGCCGGAATATGAAAAACGGGAGCTTCTATCTGCTCTACACAGACGGATCCATCTAATCGAGCACCAAATGCGAACGAGCAGGGTGTCGCTTCTGCGATGCCCTGCTCAAATACTCTCAATGGTTAAGATAACGGTTACGGTTACGGTAACGGTTACGGTTACGGTATGCAGTGGATTTTCCGCAGATAAAATGCGTGACCGTCCTATGGATTTTCCACGGATCATCCAACGGACGGTCACAGCTCAAACTGGAGGTCAATGCTATGGCGATTTCTGAACTGCTGAAGAAGCTGAAAGTGGCAATTTACATTCGGGTGTCTACCCGCTATCAGGTGGACAAGGATTCTCTGGTAGTGCAGAGGCGCGAGCTGATCGCCTATGCGGAGATGGTCCTTGGCATAACGGACTATGTCGTCTTTGAAGACCCGGGGTACAGCGCAAAAAACACCGACCGCCCTGATTACCAGCGCATGATGGATAGGCTTCGCACCGGAGAGTTCACTCACCTCCTGGTTTGGAAGATAGACAGGATCAGCCGCAATCTTCTCGATTTCGCTTCTATGTATCAGGAGCTGAAGGATCTGGGCATCGCCTTCGTATCCAAGAACGAGCAATTCGATACCAGCAACGCCGTTGGCGAGGCCATGCTGAAGATCATTCTGGTTTTCGCCGAGTTGGAGCGGCAGATGACTTCAGAGCGAGTCACCGCCGTCATGCTCTCCAGAGCGAACAACGGTCAGTGGAACGGTGGCCGGGTTCCATACGGATACAGCTACAACAAAGAGGAAAAGATCTTCTCTCTCAATCCGGAAGAGAACAGGATATACAACAAGATCTGCGACACCTACGAGCAGTACCAATCCGTCCTCTATGTCGTCAGGCATCTGAACGACCTTGGCGTCAGAACCCGTGGCGGAAAGGAATGGACAACCACCGGCGTCTACAAAATCCTCACCAACCCGTTTTACACCGGGGACTATCTCTACAATGTCCATAAGGACGGCCGTGGCAAGGATAAGCGGGATGCGGACGAATGGGTCAGGATCGAGAACCATCATGTCCCATCAATCTCACACGAGCGGTTCGACCGCATCCAATTCGTTCTGAAGCGGAACAAGCGAGGCGGCGTCCCGGATGGCGAGACCTACATCAAGAAGAACATCCACATCTTTGCTGGCCTGCTCCGCTGCGCGAAGTGCGGATCCAACATGAGCGCCACCCTGGATAGGCGCCGCGCAGACGGATGGCGCCCGTCAATCTATGCGTGCGCAAAGCACCGGAACAACGCCTCCGTATGCTCGAACAAATACATTTCCGACAGAGTTCTCGGCCCATTCGTGCTAAACTACATCGCAAATATCATCCGAGCCAAGAACAATGTCTCCGATTTCACCTCTCTGGAAACTCTGGAACGGAAGCTGCTCCGTGGAGACACATTTTCGGAGGTGGACCATATCAGCCAGGACGGGCTATCTGACCTTCGAGAACTTCTCCTATCCGGCAAGAGCGGAATGGAGTACCGCCCATCCGTCGTTTTCAACGAGCAGCCAAACTCCGTCAGCGAGCGTGAGATCCTGGAGGAACGCCGGAGGAAGAAGGAAACGGCCCTGAACAGACTGAAGGCTCTGTACCTGTACGGCGACGAGGAAACTCCGGAGAAAGACTTCATCATCGAACGGGAGAAAATCATGTCGGAGCTCACAGAAATCGAGGCCAGGCTATCGGAGCTCCAGCGAGAAGAGGTTGACGGCCCGGTCAGCAGCACCGAGTTCATCCAGAAGGCAGCCTACTTCATCATGGTCGAAAAGCTCCTGGACGACCGGTATGTGGACTACGAGAAGTACATCCGCCGTATCGACCCGAGTGTTCCGAGAAACTTCCTCCAGAACATCATCGAGCGAATCGAGATCAACGACGGGAGGGTCGTATCCATCTCCTTCAAGAACGGAATGACGCATAAATTTTCCTACAAGGCATAAATAATCCCCGGAACCTCAAGCAAGGCTCCGGGGATTTATTCACTATTCCGTGGATTTTCTGCATAAAAAAATTGTATTTTTTCGTGAGCATAGGCGGCGAAGTTTTGGTAAGGATGCGGATTTTCAGGCCGTTTCATGCCGACCATCCCATGCCAATCAGGTCTAAAACCCCTTGAAATCCGGGCATTTCCGGGCTATCGAGCCCAAAATGGCATCCTTTAACCAATGAACATCGCATCTCCGAAGGAGAAAAACCGGTATCGCTCCCGCACCGCCTCCCGGTAGGCGGCCAGCACGTGCTCCCGGCCTGCCAGGGCGGAGACCAGCATGATCAGCGTAGACTCCGGCAGGTGGAAATTGGTGATCAGCCCGTCCAGAACTTTGAAGCGGTAGCCGGGATAGATGAAAATGTTCGTCCAGCCGGCAGACTCCTCCATGGTCCCGTCCTCCGCTGCAAAGCTCTCCACCGTGCGGCAGGAGGTGGTGCCCACACAGATCACCCGCCCCCCGTTCTTCCGGGTCTCGTTGATGATCCGGGCGGTCTCCCCGGGGACCATGCAGTACTCGGAGTGCATCTCATGGTCGGTGATCTCCTCCTCCTTCACCGGGCGGAAGGTCCCCAGCCCCACATGGAGCGTCACATAGCACAGCCTGACCCCCATCTCCTCCACCTGGCGCAGCAGCTCCGGCGTGAAGTGCAGGCCGGCGGTGGGAGCGGCGGCGGACCCCAGCACTTTGGAGTAGACGGTCTGATACCGCTCGTTGTCCTGGAGCTCCGCCTTGATATAGGGGGGCAGAGGCATCCGGCCCAGCTCCTCCAGGATCTCCAGAAAGATCCCCTGGTAGTGGAAGCGGACCAGCCGGTTCCCGCCGGGCAGCTCCGCCTCCACCGTGGCGGTGAGCTTCCCCTCCCCGAAGGAGAGCTGAGCGCCGGGCTTCATCTTCCGCCCCGGCCGGACCAGACACTCCCACAGGCCCTCCCCTTTGTCGATGAGGAGCAGCACTTCGCAGGCGCCGCCGGTGGACCGGCGGCCGATCAGCCGGGCGGGCAGTACCCGGGAGTCGTTGAGCACCAGGCAGTCCCCTGGTCTCAAAAACCGGGGGAGCTCATAGAAATGGTGGTGGCCCGTTTCGCCCGTGTACTTGTCCAGCGTCAGCAGGCGGGAAGCATCCCTGCGCTCCAGAGGAGTCTGGGCGATCAGCTCCTCCGGCAGTTCAAAATCAAAATCAGATGTCTTCAATGTACTTCCTTGTCCTCTTTTCTCTTAGTCCAGGGCATCGACCTCGACCCCCGGGAAATAGAATTCCACGATCTCGTCGTAGTCGAATCCCCGCTCCGCCATGGCGTAGGCACCGTACTGACTCATGCCCAGCTGGTGGCCCCAGCCGGAGCCCTGGAATACATACTGGCTGCCGCTCACCGTGACCTCGGTGCCCGCCACAGCGCCTGTGTCTCCTCCGGAGCTCCCCGTCTGCTCTCCCATCCGGTCGATGGACCCCGCCCCGGAGATGACATACAGGTCATCCCGGTCCTCCCGGCTCAGGGCTCCTGTTCCGCTGATGGTGTAGAGGCGGCTCCTGCCGCTCAGCCCTTCCCCGCTCAGGCTCCCGCCGGAGGGGGAACCGGGCTCCGCCTCCGCCCCGTTGATGGTGAAGCGGATGGAGGGCAGGCCGAACAGATTGCGCAGGTCAGTGCTCCGCTGGCGGATGGTGCTGCTCTCCCCGTTGGTATAATTGACCTTCACCTGGATCACGTTGCCCAGGTCCGAGTAGGTCAGGGTCAGCGACTCCACCGAGGCGTTCACGCCCCCCCATTTCTGGAGCAGGCTGGTCAGCTCCGAGGCCGTATAGCGCACGGTCCAGGAGGAGTAGGAATTCAGGCTGGCCACATCCTGCTCATAGGGGTCCTCCACCCCGCACAGGTAGGGATATTTCTCCCGGGAGGAGCCCCAGACGTTGTACACGTCCTCGCTGGCCCCGCCGTGGCTGGAGGAGTAGAACGCCTCGATCACCGTGCCGTCATAGAGGGCGTACTCCCCCGCTGTCTCCTCCACCGCCCGGTCAGTGCGGTCTGTGGACTGATAGCTGCTGACGTTGGAGCCGGCCCCCCGGTAGACCTGGCAGTCCGTGGAACTGCACACGTCGAAGTGGTGGGCGCTGTGCTTGTTCTGAGAGATGTTGTTGTAGGCATAGCTCCTGGCGCAGATGGCCTGGGCCTTCAGCGCCTCCAGGGGCCAGTCGTTGCTCATCTCAAAGGGGATCACCCCCTTGATGTAGGTCTCCATGTCCACCACGCTGACCACCGTCAGGTCTCCGCCGCCGATGCGCTCATAGCGGAAGCCGCCGTGGTACTTGTACCCCTGGAACCAGGTCCGGACCTCATCCTCGCCGGTCACGTCCGGCATGATGCCCAGGGCCAGGTCCTCTCCCCCGTCAAACTGGAACAGGACCCGGTCGGTCCCCGTCTGGATCACTGTGACGGCATAGGCGCTGGTCCCCACGACCTCCCCTTCGCCCAGCTCATCGGCGGCGTCCAGGGCGTCCTCCTTGGAGAGGTAGGCTCCCACCCGGACCTGATATTCCCCGTCGATCCAGGCCACGAAGCCGCCGTCGTACTCCTCTGCCTCCTCCGCCGCGTCGTCAAAGCGCCGGAAGGAGTCGATGAGCAGGTGGAAGCAGCCCACCACAGTGCCCCCGTTGTCCGAGTTGGAGTAGATATATTTTCCGCTGCTCCTGTCATAGTAGAACCAGGTGTTCTGGGCTTTCAGCACGGTGATCTGGGTCTCTTTCTCGTCGGTCTCCCCCAGCTCCTCGAACCGCAGGTCTTCGTCAAAGTAGCCGAAGCGGTAGCCGGAGCCGTAGCCCGTGTTGTTCTCCAGGTTGGCCCCCACCAGGGCGCCGCTGCCGTAGGCCAGGCCCACCCGGACCATCTCCTCCCCCCGCCGGGCCGCCCCGGCCGTGGGGACGCACAAGACAAATGCAAGAGACAGCGCTAAAAATTTCAACAGTTTTTTTCTCATACTGGGCTCCATTTCTCACAAAAGCGTCAACACGCAATTTGTTGACACTGATTTCTCATCATGCTATCATAGATACTAATTAAAAATAGGAGGGAAACAGGCCGGCTCCGTCAGATCCCTGTACTTCTTGTCGTCTATTATACTGACTCCGGCCCTGATTGGCAACCTCTGTTTTTTCCCTTTTCCGCAAAGTCCAAATCTGCGGCACGAGCCGCCATGAAAGGAACCTGAACATGAAAAAGTACAAAGTAGGCATCATCGGCGGCACCGGCATGGTGGGGCAGCGCTTCGTCACCCTGATGGAGGACCACCCCTGGTTCCAGCTCACCGCCATCGCCGCCAGCCCCCGTTCCGCCGGCAAGACCTATGAGCAGGCCGTCTCCGGCCGCTGGGCCATGAAGACTCCCATCCCCCAGCAGGCCAAGGACCTGGTGGTGCTGGACGCCTCTGCCGACGTGGAAAAGATCGCCGGCATGGTAGACTTCGTCTTCTGTGCCGTGGATATGAAGAAGGAGGAGATCCGCGCCCTGGAGGAGGCCTACGCCAAGGCCGAGGTGCCGGTGGTCTCCAACAACTCCGCCCACCGCTGGACCGACGACGTGCCCATGGTGGTGCCCGAGATGAACCCGGAGCATCTGGCGGTCATCCCCGCACAGCGCGCCCGCCTGGGCACCCGGCGCGGCTTCATCGCCGTCAAATCCAACTGCTCCATCCAGTCCTATGCCCCTGCCCTGCATCCCCTGATGCAGTTCGGCATCGAGAAGGTCCTGGTTTGCACCTATCAGGCCATCTCCGGTGCGGGCAAGACCTTTGAGCGCTGGCCCGAGATGGTGGATAATCTGATCCCCTACATCGGCGGCGAGGAGGAGAAGAGCGAGCAGGAGCCCCTGAAGGTCTGGGGCAAGGTGGAGGACGGCAAGATCGTCAAGGCCGCCGGACCCGCCATCACTGCCCAGTGCCTGCGGGTCCCCGTCTCCGACGGCCACACCGCCGCCGTGTTCGTCACCTTCCGCAATAAGCCCTCTATGGAGGAGATCAGGGAGACCTGGAAGAACTTCAAGGGCCGGGCCCAGGAGCTGGAGCTCCCCTCCGCCCCCAAGCAGTTCCTCCACTATTTTGAGGAGCCCGACCGTCCCCAGGCCAGACTGGACCGGGATCTGGAGGGCGGCATGGCCATCTCCCTGGGCCGTCTGCGCCCCGATACCCAGTACAACTACAAGTTCGTGGGCCTGTCCCACAACACCCTGCGCGGCGCCGCCGGCGGCGCGGTCCTGCTGGCCGAGCTGCTGTGCGCGGAAGGGTATATTTAACGGATAACTGAGAAAAACATGACGCAGGAAGGGCCCCGCCTCTGCGGTCCCTTTCGCTGTCTCTCCATCCGAAGCGCTTTTACGGCCGTCAATTCCTCTGAGTGAAGGGGCGCAGAGACGTCCCCTGCATGGGCCGCCTCCGTGTTCCACGCTTCACTCTTCCACTCTCAATCAGAAGGGATGCTGTTTTATGAGAACACCCGTATTTACCGGCTCCTGCCCCGCCCTGGCTACACCCTTTGATCAGAACGGCAATATCAACTACGACGCCTTCGGCAAGCTGATCGACGCCCAGATCGCCGCCGGCGTGGATGCGGTCTGCGTGTGCGGTACCACCGGCGAGTCAGCCACCATGTCCATCCGGGAGCACATCGCCGCGGTGGAATTCTGCGTCAAGCGGGTGGACCACCGGGTCAAAGTCATCGCCGGCACGGGCAGCAACGACACCTCCGCCGCCGTCTACCTGTCCCAGCACGCCCAGGACTCCGGCGCCGACGCCTGCCTGCTGGTGACCCCCTACTACAACAAGGCCAGCCAGACCGGCCTCATCAAGCACTATGAGTACATCGCGGAGCGCATCGAGCTGCCCATGATCCTCTACAACGTGCCCAGCCGCACCGGGGTCTCCTTTACCGCCGAGTCCTACAAGGTGCTGGCTCAGAATCCCAAGATCAACGGCGTGAAGGAGGCCTCCGGCAACTTCTCCCTGCTGGCCCACACCCGGTTCCTCTGCCCCGATGACTTCTACATCTGGTCCGGCAACGACGACCAGGTGGTCCCTATGATGTCCCTGGGTGCCAAGGGGGTCATCTCGGTGGCCAGCAACATCATCCCCGAGGTCATGGTCAAGATGTCCCACCTGTGCCTGGAGGGACAGTTTGAGGATGCCTCCAAGCTTCAGATCGCCTATATGGACCTGATCGACGCCCTGTTCATCGAGGTCAACCCCATCCCCATCAAGGCAGCCATGAACCTGATGGGCATGGAGGCCGGTTCCCTGCGTCTGCCCCTGTGCGACATCTCCCACAAGAATCTGGAGACGCTGCGCCAGGCCATGGGCCGCATGGGCCTGCTGTAAGGAGCCGCCATGCAAAAGATCATCATCTCCGGATGCAGCGGCCACATGGGCCGGGTGGTGGAGTCCCTGTGCGCCGCCGACCCCCAGGTCCAGGTGGCGGCCGGCTTCGATATCCTGGGCTCCTCCGACCGGGACTTTCCCGTCTTCTCCTCCCCTGCCCAGTTCAGCGGGGAGGCGGACGCGGTCATCGACTTCTCCTCCCCCGCCGCCCTGGAGGGGCTGCTGGACTTCGCCCGGGCCACCGGGACCCCTCTGGTGCTGGCCACCACCGGCTACACCCCTGAGCAGGTGGCCCAAATCGGCGCCGCTGCCCTGGAGGTGCCCATTTTCCGCTCCGCCAACATGTCCCTGGGGATCAATGTACTGCTGGAGCTGGTGAAAAAGGCGGCCTCTGTGCTGGGAGACAGCTATGACATCGAGATCGTGGAGCGCCATCACCGCCGGAAGGTGGACGCTCCCAGCGGCACTGCCCTGATGATCGCCGACGCGGCGGCGGGGGCCTGCGGCCACGAGACGGAGTACGTCTTCGAGCGCCACAGCGTCCGCCATCCCCGTGACAAGAAGGAGATCGGCATCTCCGCGGTCCGGGGCGGCACCATCGTGGGGGAGCACGAGATCATCTTTGCCGGCCACGACGAGGTCATGGAGATCCGCCACACTGCCCTCTCCCGGGAGATCTTCGCCCAGGGCGCCGTGGAGGCGGCCAAGTTTATGGCCGGTGTGAAGGCACCCGGCCTGTACGATATGAGCAGCCTCATCCGGTAAGTCAGAAAAAACAGCCTTCCACTCCGGTGGAAGGTTGTTTTTTGCGCTTTTTTCTGTTATGCTGGTCTTGTACCTCAGGCCTTTGGAGGAAGGAGGCAGGATATGGCTGTCGCTGCGGCAGTACTGGCCGCCCTGTGCATCAGTTTGATCATCTTCCATCTGCACAACCTTCAGGACTCCTCCAGAGGGGAGCCTGTCCGGGCCGAAGAGGCCCGGGTCCACGCCAAGGAGAACTGCCACTCCCGCGCTGGCTCCTCCTACTACCTCTATTTCCATGTCCCCTGCCGGGACACTGTGGTGACCTGCCAGGTCCCGCCGGACATCTGGTACTATCTCTCCAAGGGGGACCGGGGCACCCTGTGCCATCAGGGCGGGCGGTTCATCTCCTTCACCCGGGACGGGGAGCTGATCGCCGTGGACCCGGTGGCGGAGCGGCATCAGCTGTGGCGGATACACGGCTCGTAACACTAAGATCCTGTTGCTATTTCCCTGTATTTTGGGTATAATAGGGCTGAGCTCTTCCGGCACATCCCGGCCGGAAAATCACGGGCTCCCCATTGCAAAGGAGGCAGCATCCTATGAAGTTCTACATCTGTGAGCACTGCGGGAATATCGTCACCTTTCTCCAGTCCAGCGGCGTGCCCGTCATGTGCTGCGGGCAGAAGATGACCGAACTCGTCCCCGATTCCACCGACGCGGCTCAGGAGAAGCATGTCCCTGTGGTCACCGTAGAGGGCAGCATGGTGGATGTCAAGGTGGGCTCCGCCCCCCATCCCATGATCCCCGAGCACTATATCCAGTGGGTGGCCCTGGAGACCACCGAGGGCTGTCAAATCAAATACCTGGAGCCAGGTCAGGCCCCGGAGGTCAAATTTGCCCTCGCCCCCGGCGACCGGGTCAAGGCCGCTTACGCCTATTGCAATCTTCACGGGCTCTGGAGAGCCTGAGCGACACCATGACCAGAAGCCCCCTCTGCCGGCTCTTCCGGCGGAGGGGGCTCTTTCTCCGTTATGGCTTCCCTTCCGTCACCTGCTGGTAGCGGTAAAGGAACTGGATGGTCTCCTCCCGGGTGGTGAAGTCCCGATAGCGCATCCCAGCGCTGTCCCCGGAGACCAGTCCGGCCTCCTCCGCCCAGCGGCGGGCGTTCTCAGACCAGTCAGAGGGCTTCTCTCGGCCTCTGCGGGCCAGATAATCCGCCATCATGGCATCAAACTGTTCCTGTGTCACCGTCTCCTCTCCTCCTCTCATCGCATCCCTCACGGCCCGCCTGAAGTCATCCATGGTCTTCCCGTGCAGCGGCCACCACTGGCCCACATCGCTGTGGTTGCTGGCGATCCCCAGGGCGTGGCCGCCGGCGTGGTCCAGGATCACGCCCGGCTCCATGGGGTCCAGGCGGTACTGGCGGCACAGCATGGCGGACAGCTCCACGGCGTTGCGGTAGATGTCCTGAAAATATGCCTCGTTCTTCTCCACATCATAGCCCACCATCTTTCCGTTCTGATAGGTGTGCCCGGCTGGCTCACAGCACTCAAAGGAGATGTGGGTATTGTTGGCGCTGCCGTTTTTTCCCGAGCCTGCGTGCCAGCCCCGCCAGTTCCAGGGCAGGGTCTGGATGACCTCATCCCGGGCCACGAAGGCGTGGACGCACACCTCCACCCCGGGCTTGTTCCAGCGGCGGATGAACACCTGCGGGTCCGGCTGCGCCACGCCGGTGGAGTGGACCATGATCCCCTTGGGTACGATCTTCCGCCCGGCCTGGTAACAGTCATTCTCTGTCAGGAACTCCTGACTCAGCTTCAGTTCCATGGCTCCCTCCTCTGTCCATACAAAGGCTGTTCCATCCTATGCCGCCTCCTTTTCTATTGACACCCTCTCCCAACTCCTCTAAAATAGAAAGGTCAAAAGAGAAAGAAAAAGGGGGTCCCTTCCTATGGGAGAACTCAATCCGGCGCAGAAGCGGGGCAATGCCGCCGCCCTGCTCCCCATCCTGGTGTTCCTGGTCCTCTATTTGGGCTGCGGCCTGCTGTTCGAGTATGGGCTCAAGATCGAGATGGGCTTCTATCAGACCCCGGCCATCGTGGCCTTCCTCATCGCCCTGTTCGTAGCCTGCGTCCAGAACCGGGCCCTGGACTTCAACGCCAAGCTGAAGGTAATGGCCAACGGGGTGGCGGATGAGAACATCCTCACCATGTGCCTGGTCTTTCTGGCCGCAGGCGCCTTTTCCGGCGCGGTCCAGGCCGCCGGCGGCGCCGACAGCACGGTCTATCTGTTCCTGGACTACCTGCCCAGCCAGTTCGCGGTGGCGGGCCTGTTCTTGATCTCCTGCTTCGTGTCCATCTCCATGGGCACCTCGGTGGGCACCATCTCCGCCCTGGCCCCCTTCGCCGTCTCCATGAGCGAAGCCACCGGCTTCGAGGTGGTCCTGTGCATCGCGGCGGTGGCCTCGGGCGCCATGTTCGGTGACAACCTCTCCATGATCTCCGACACCACCATCGCCGCGGTCCGCACCCAGGGCTGTGAAATGAAGGACAAGTTCCGCATGAACTTCTTCATCGTCCTGCCTGCAGCCATCCTCACCCTGGTGATCTTCATCGCCCTCACCTGGGGCGGCAGCGGCCAGCCGGAGATCGGCACATACAGCGTCTGGAAGGTCCTGCCCTATCTGGTGGTCCTGGTGGGGGCCGTGGCCGGCGTCAACGTGTTCCTGATCCTGACCATCGGCGCTGTGCTGAGCCTGATCGTGGGCGTGGCCTCCGGCGCCTTTCCCTGGACCCAGATCTTCTCTGTGATGGGGACTGGCATCACCGCCATGTATGACATCACTGTCATCTCCATCGTCGTGGCCTGTATCGGCGCCCTGGTGCGGGAATATGGCGGCATCCAGTGGCTCATCGACTTCGTCCACCGCCGCGCCAACTCCAAGCGGGGTGCCCAGCTGGGCATCGCCGGACTGGTGGCCGCGGTGGATGTAGCCACCGCCAATAACACAGTTGCCATCGTGATGACCGGCTCCATCGCTAAGGACATCAGCCAGGAGTACCACATCGACCCCCGGCGGTCCGCCTCCCTCCTGGATATCTTTGCCTCGGTGATGCAGGGCATCCTGCCCTATGGTGCGCAGCTGCTCTACGCCTCCGCAGGGACGGGGGTCTCTGCCGTCAAGATCATGCCCTACATGTTCTACTGCTATCTTATGGCGGTGTGTGCCCTGGTCTTCATCCTCTTCTGGCCAGACCGGAAGCGGAAGTGATCCCTAAAAAAGAAAGGCCGGCGGCTCTGGGTCTCCTCCCAGAGCCGCCGGTTTTTTACTTGCTGCATGGCCGGTCCTTCTGTCCGGACTCCCACCGCTCCCCGGTATAGAGATATTTCTTGATGGCAAAGATCCCGGCCACCGCCCCCACGCTCATCAGCGTCTGCATGGGTTCCTCATGGCTGATGATCATCTGCCGGGCGATGGCGAACAGCAGCACATCGATCACCGCCCCGTAGGTATGCAGCATCAGCATCTTTACAAACTCGATCCCCATGACGATGAGGAACGCATTTGCCATAAATGCGTCAATGGAGAAGGACTCCCACTGGCAGCAGAACTTCTCCACCGAGCCGCAGATCAGCAGTGCAATGCTGGCCAGGATCGCCCCCAGGATGGTGATCGCCATCACGATCTCCATCGCCATGGTAAACTTCAGCAGTCTTGTCCTTACTTTTGTTCTCATACGGCCCTCCCGCAGCACGATTTTATGTAAGACCAGTATATGGGATAGCCACCTGGTCCGTCAATCATTTCCCCATCTTTTTTACAGTAAAAAGGACGGGCGGAGAGGTGGGAGATGACTCCCCCTCTCCGCCCGCTTCCGGATCTATTTTCCGTGGATCACCGCTGCGTACAGCGTGTTCTTCATCAGCATGGCCCGGGTCAGCGGCCCAACGCCCCCCGGAACCGGGGTGATGTACGACGCCCGTCCGGCCGCCTCCTCAAATACCACGTCGCCGCACAGGGTCCCGTCCGCCCGGCGGTTCACTGCCACATCCACCACCACGGCCCCCTCCTTCACCATGTCTCCAGTGATGAGGCCGGCCTGTCCGGCGGCGGAGATCAGGATGTCCGCCCGGCTGCACTCCTTTTTCAGGTACTCCGTCTTGGTGTGGCAGATGGTGACCGTGGCGTTCTCCCGCAGCATCAGCATAGCCAGCGGCTTGCCCACGATATTGGAGCGCCCCACGATCACGCAGCTTTTCCCCGACAGCTCCACGCCGTATTCCGCGAGCAGACGCATCACGCTGGCCGGGGTGCAGGGATAAAAGCCCTTCTCCCCGATCATCAGCTCCCCCACGTTGAAGGGGTGGAAGCAGTCCACATCCTTGTCGGGCCTGACCACAGACAGGACCGCCCGCTCATTCAAATGGGCCGGCAGGGGCAGCTGGATCAGGATGCCGTCGATGTCGCTGCGTCCGTTCAGCGTTTCAATGAGCAGCATCAGCTCCTCCTGTCCTGTCTCCGCCGGCAGGATGTATTCCTCACTGTATATCCCGCACTGGGCACAGTCCCGCTTCTTTCCATCCGCGTAGACCTGGCTGGCGGGGTCGTCCCCTACCAGGATCACGGCCAGGCCGGGGCGGCGCTCCATCCGCGCCGCCGCCGCCCGGACCTCCTCCTTCACCTTTTTTGCCAGTGCCTTTCCGTCCATTATGACCGCCGACACAAATCAGTCCTCCTTTTTCTCCGGTCCGCCCGGGCCCTCTCCAGCGTCCGCCCTGTGGGCGGCCAGCCGGTTCACATAAAGCTCAGACGGATCGTGCCGACGGAACTTCAGCTCATAGATCAATACAACAGCCGCCACGGCGGCAGAGACGATGGCCAGCACCTGGGAGGTGCGGATGGGGGCGCCGAACAGCTCCAGTCCGAAGAAATACAGGCTGTCCGTCCGCAGGCCCTCGATCCAGAACCGGCCCAGGCCGTACCACAGCACATAGCTCCAGAACACCTGGCCATCAAATTTCTTCCAGTGCTTTCCGATCCAGTAGATCAGAAAGATGCCCACAAAATTCCACAGGGATTCGTAGAAAAACGTAGGGTGCACCCCCAGGGTGCCGTCCAGGATGGCCTGATAGCCGTCCGTGTCCACCAGTCCCTGGGACAGCAGGGAGCTGGCGATGCTCTCCGAACACATCCGCCAGGGAAGTCCGGTGACGCCGCCGTAGGCCTCCACATTCATAAAGTTTCCCCACCGGCCGATGAACTGGCCGATCAGAAGGCCGTGGACCCCCAGGTCTGCAAAGGAGAAGAAGCTGATCTTCCGGATACGGCAGAACACGATCAAGGTCAGGGCGGCGGCAATGATGCCGCCGTAGATGGCCAGGCCGCCGTCCGTGATGCGGAAGATGGCCCCCCAGTTCAGGGAACCGTCCGCCTCCCGGTACAGGTCCAGATAGAAGAGTACGTAATAGACCCGCAGCCCCACCACGGAGAGGGGCACCGCGAAGATCAGCAGGTCCATGATCTGGTCGCTGTTCACGCCGAATCTGGGCGCCCACCGGCAGCACAGCAGGACGGCCAGCAGAAATCCGCAGCCAATGATGACCCCGTACCAGTACACCGGGTGGCCAAACAACGAGAAGGCCACCCGGTCAAGGTGGAACTCCAGCCCCAGTCCGGGAAATGTCACGATGTTGGTCATTCCACCGCTTCCTCTCTGGGCCGGACCACAGACAGGGCGGTGCGCTCCGGCGTGACCCAGCGGGCGATCATGGCCTGGGCGTCCTCCCTGGTCAGGCTGTCGTACACCTCCGGGAAGCGCAGGAAATCGCAGCCCTGGAAAAACGACTGGGCCTGACTGATGCAGATGTGCTCAAAGGAGTTCAGCGCCCGCACCCGGTTTCCGTAGGAGGATTTTTTCAGCCGCTCCCACAGCTCGGGGTCGATCCCCTCCCGTGCGATCCGCTCCGCCTCGGCGGCCACCGCCGCCCGCACTCCCTCCGGGTCCTTGCTCTCCCCCCCGGCACACAGGAAAGCGCAGCCGGGGTAGCTCTCATACCCGTAGGAGAAATTCCGGTTGACCAGCCCCTCCCGGTAGAGTCTGGCATACAGCGGGCCGGAGTTGCCCAGAAGTGCCTCACAGGCCAGCTCGCCCAGCAGCTGCTGGCGCAGGGCCCCCTCTCCCTCCGGGGCCGCCTCCCCCTTGAATCCCAGCTGGAACAGGGGGACCGAGACCTCCATCTCCCGATGGATCATGGGCTGGCACACCTCCGCGGGCTCCTGGGCGCCGTAGTCCCCCCGGGCAACCGGTGCTCCAGGCCGCTCCGGCAGGATCTCCCGGGCCGCCTGACAGATCTTCTCCGGGTCCACGTCCCCTGCCACGCACAGCACCATATTGGAGGGGTCGTAGAATGCCTTGTGGCAGGCGTAGAGGGTCTCAGCGGTGATGTGGGAGATGGACTCCGCCGAGCCCGCCACCGACACCCGCACCGGGTGCTTCTCGTAGAGGGCCTGCATCAGACCCATAAAGACCACCCAGTCCGGGTCGTCCTCGATCATGCCGATCTCCTGACCGATGATCCCCTGCTCCTTGTCCACGCTCTCCTTGGTGAAATAGGGAATGGAGACGAAGGAGAGCAGGATGCGCAGGTTCTCCTCGAATTTCTCTGTGCTCTCGAAATAGTAGCCTGTGATGGCGTTGCTGGTGAAGGCATTGGGGGAGGCGCCGTTGGCCGCCAGCTCCTGGAGGGCGTTGCCCTCCTTGGTGTCGAACATCTTGTGCTCCAGATAGTGGGCCACCCCCGCCGGAGTGTCCATATCCTGGCCATCCAGCTTGAACTTCATATCCATGCCTCCGTAATTGGTGGCAAAAAAGGCGTAGCTCTTCTGAAAGCCGGGCTTGGGCACCACAAAGATATGCAGTCCGTTGTCCAGCACCTGGTGGTACATCTGCTCCCCCACCCGGGGAAATTCCAGTTTCTCCATGGTTCAGCCCTCCGTTCCCTTCAGGAAGTAAATGGTGTCCAGTTCCAGCTTCTGAGCCGCCTGGGCCACCTGCTCCCGGGTGACCTGCTCCAGCTGGGCCACCAGCTCCTCGATGCCGGTCTCCAGACCGGCGGCCGTCTGGCCCAGCCAGAAGTCCTCCTGCCGGTCCTGGACATCCAGGGTGGCCAGGTGGGCGCCGATCATGGTGCGGCGGGTCCCCTCCAGCTCCCAGTCCTCCATGTTCCCCTGCCGGATCTCCTCCAGCTGATGGAGGATCTCGTCCCTGGCCTGCTGGAACTTGTCAAATTCGATCCCGGAGGAGACCAGGATCAGTCCCTTCATCTTCTCCAGGGTGGAGCTGGCGTAGTAGCACAGAGACAGCTTCTCCCGCACGTTCATAAAGAGCTTGGACAGGGTAGTGCCGCCGAATACGGCGTTGCACATGGCCATGGCGGGGTATTCCTCCTCCCAGCAGGTGACGCCGCCGGTGCGGAAGCCCATGGCCAGCTTGCCCTGGGTCACGTCCATGGACTCCTCCACCATGCTGGGCTCCGGTCCGGCGTGGAGCCGGACCTCGCAGTCCGGGCAGATCCGCCCCTCATTCACGGGGAGGGCGGACAGCGCCTCCTTCAGGGCGCGGGCCACCCGCTCCTCCTCCGCGGAACCGCAGTAGTACAGCTCGATCTGGGCGGTGGAGAGCAGCTGCTGATACCGCTCCCACAGAGAGCCCGGCGTGACGGCCGCGGCATGCTCCACATCCCCCAGCTTGTCCACCCCGAAGGCCTCCTCCCCGCACATCAGCTGTCCCAGGCGCAGGGTGGCGTAGGAGCGCTTGTCGTTGATCTGGCCCCGGATGCGGTCCACCAGATTGGCCCGTTCCCCGGACACATATTCCTCCGCAAAAATGCCGTCCTGAAGGCGGGGGCGGAGCAGCAGCTCCCCCAGCAGCCCCGCCGCGGGCTCCAGGATGGGCTCGCCCCCGGGCGCAAAGGCATCATCCAGAAAGCTGGCCACAAAGCCCAGGCACTGGGTCTCCCCCTTTTTCCGCACGATGGGCTCGATGGCGCCTCCGTACAGCTCGTCCAGGGCGGCGGAGAGGGACTCCATATCCGGGTGCTCCCGGGTCCCCCGGCGCAGCACCGGGAAGAGCAGGGCATTGGCCGCCGCCCGCTCCCGCTCCAGGGGGACCAGCATGGTCAGGCTGAGATAGCTGCTTTTGAATTTGTCGGTGTGGACTGTCCGCAGCCACACCCCGGGAAAGAGCTCCCGGCGCGTTACTTGAGTCATAGATCAGATTCCTTTCTCTGCACGAAAGGGGGCGTCCCCCTTTTCCTGTGGCCTTTCAGAAGGGAATTTCCTTCCTGGAAGCAGAACAGAGTTATCATACCACATCTTTCGCGGAAAAGCAAAGCTTTCCATTCCCGGGTGCCGCTGTCACTTCCAGCCGGTGGTCCCCTGTCAGTTCCCGGAGGGGGACGCCGTCCCGGATCTCCCGGCCGTCCAGCCGGACGGAGAGCTCTCTCCCCCGGCTCACCTGGATGCTCAGCCGCCCCCGGTCCAGTTCCCACTCCCCGGTCCAGCCCGGCCAGTCCTCCGGCAGGTGGGGCTCCACAAACAAGCGGCCTTCCCGGACCTTCAGGCCCAGCAGCTCCTCCACCGCGGTGCGGTAGTACCACCCCGCCGCCCCGGTGTACCAGCTCCAGCCGCCCCGGCCCAGGTGCCCCGGGGCCGCATAGACATCGGCGGCCAGCACATAGGGCTCCGCCTGATAGATCTGCGTCCGGCGGCGCTCCGGCAGGAGGGCCCGCAGCAGCTCCAGCCCATCCTCCGTCCGGCCCAGGCGGAGGCAGGCCAGAGCCAGCCACACAGCCCCATGGGTGTACTGTCCCCCGTTCTCCCGCACGCCGGGCAGATAGCCCTTGATATAGCCCGGGTCCGGGCCCCTGTCCTGGAAGGGCGGATCGAACAGCTTCACTACCCCGGCCTGGGGCAGATAGAGCCGCTCCAGCGCGGCAGACACTGCCTGGCAGGCCCGCTCCCGGTCCGAGTCCTCCACCAGCGCGGCGAAGGACTGGGCAATGGAGTCGATCTCGCAGCTCTCCGCCCCCCGGGTCCCCAGGGGGGCCCCGCTGTCAAAATAGCCCCGGCGGTACCAGTTCCCGTCCCAAGCCGCCTCCGCGGCCTTCCGGTATCCCTCCGCCCGGCCCAGCAGCTCCTCCGCCAGCTGCGGCTCCTCCATATGCCGGCACACCGGCGCGAACTTCCGAAGCACCAGGGCGAGGAACCAGGTCAGCCACACAGACTCCCCCCGGCCTCCCGCCCCCACGCGGTTCATGCCGTCGTTCCAGTCTCCGCCTCCTATCAGGGCCAGGCCGTGGCTGCCCGCACCGCGCTCCACGGCGCACCGGATGGCCGCCAGGGCATGGCGGTAGACCGTGTCCTCTCGCTCCGAACACCGGGGCGTCTCATACCGCTCCCGCTCCCCCTCCCGCAGGGGCGGGGATTCCAGATAGCAGGTCTTCTCCCCGCACACGGACCAGTCCCCCGTCACCTCCAGATATTCCGCCAGCACATAAGGCAGCCACAGCAGGTCGTCGGTGATCCGGGTCCGGACCCCCGCCCCATGGGGCGGATGCCACCAGTGCTGCACGTCTCCCTCCGGAAATTGGCGGGAGGAGGCCAGCACCAGCTGTTCCCGGGCCCGCTCCGGCACAGTGAGCAGCAGGGCCCGCACGTCTTGGAGCTGGTCCCGGAAGCCGTAGGCTCCGCCATTCTGATACTGAGACGTGCGGGCCATCAGCCGGCAGGCCAGCACCTGATAGAGCGCCCAGCCGTTGAGATACCGGTCCAGCGCCGGCTCCGGGGTGGAGAAGCGCAGGGCGGACACCTTTTTCCGCCAGTCCAGCACGACCTGCTCCCCCTCTGCCTCCGCCCGTTCCGGCGGGAGGGCGTCCCAGCGGTGGACCAGCCCGCCCCGGGCCCCCGGCGCGCTCACCAGGACGGCCGGCAGTCCCTCTGCCACCGGGCAGGCGGACGCCTCTCCATCTCTCCTTTGGATGGACAGCGTCCCAGCACCTCCGGAGAGCGCGAAACGGAGCACCCGCTCCGGCCGGTCCGGGGGCACATGTCCCTCCGTCACCAGCAGGGTCTCCCCAAACCGCTTCTCCCAGCGGGCAAAGCCGGGGCCGTAGGTCACTGTACAGGGCAGGCCATCCCCGTCCGCGAAGACGGAGGCGCAGATACCCCCTGTCTCCAGCAGCAGCCGCTCCTCCCCGCCCACGGCCAGCGGGTCGTTTTTCCAGCGGGTGAGGCGGCCCTCGTGGGCATTCTCCCTCCAGAGCAGGCCGTTGCCTGTCTCGTCGGTCAGCCATCCGAAGCTCTCTCCGCACAGGATCTGACTCCAGCCCACAGGGGGCAGGCGCTCCCCGGCGCGGATGACCACGCTGCCCGCCTGGTCAAAGTGCCAGGGGGCGGGCTCCGGGCGGACCGACACCGCCGGCGGAGGCGTCCAGTGCTCCGGCTCTTCCTCCATCAGTTCCAGGGGCAGGCGGGCGGAGGCCCAGGCCAGCACGGTGGGAAATTCCTCCCCGTGGTCCACCAGGTGGACCCCGCCCCGGGCCCCAAGGGCGGATTCCGCCCCCAGCGCCCGCAGCGCCTCCCTGACCGCAGTAAGCAGGGGACGGCGGTAGTCGCCCCCCTCCTCCGCCAGAAACACCAAGTCAAACGGCCAGCCAGCCCGGGTGAGGAACCGATGCTGGGCACACCACAGCCCGATCTTATCCTCTCCCACTCCTCCCTCCAGCGGCGCAGCCGCGATGGGCAGATCCCCGGAGATCCCGAACTGCCACAGCTCACACTGGGGCGGACGCCCCTCCGCTCCGGGCCGGACGGAGGCCAGATGGCGCAGCAAAGCAAAGGCCCCCAGGGCCTGGACCTGGTCCAGCCCCAGCCGCTGGGCAATGGGGGCCAGCATCCCGCCCGGCTCCTCCCGCCCCTCCAGCAGCCGCTGGGCGGTGTCGGCGGCGGCATCCAGCCGGTCCGAGACCCCCAGTGCCAGGCGCAGGGCGCAGCTCTCCCCCGGCCGCAGGCGCACCGGCAGGCGCACCATCAGGCACGGGTCCAGCACCGCTCCCGTCTCCCCCTTCAGGGGCCCGGGCCCCCCGCCAGCCAGTGCCCGCAGGCCGCCCCGCCCCAGAGCCGCCTGCCGTGAGGTGGTGAATGTGCTCCCCTCCCCGTCCCACAGGGCCGCCAGCACCGGGTGCTCCTCCGCTCCCCTGGGGCGGCGGCGGAAGGAGACGCCGCCGGGGATGGCGCGGCTCTCCACAAACAGCTTGGAGAAGGCGGGGTGGGCCAGGTGATCCCGCTCCCCGCACAGCACGGGTTCCAGATAACACAGAAGCTCTCCCTCCAGCACGCCCTCTCCGTCCCAGTGCAGCTCCGCCCGGCGCAGCTCCCCGCTGCCCAGCCGGGCCAGGGCGAGGCCGGTGCGGGCGGTCAGGCCGCCCCGCTGACAGGTCCAGACGGCCCCGCCGTCATAGAACTCCCAGCTGTACCGGCAGTCTCCGCGGTACAGGGGGGCGGCGGTCAGGCCGATCACCCCCTCCGCCCCGGAGAAGAACCAGGACACCCCGGCAGGGGCCTGGTACTCCCCCGGCTCCGCCAGGGTGATGACATCCCGCCCCAGGCTGGAGCGGGTCTGTCCGTTATCGGCGGCAAAGACGCAGTATCCCCCCTCGGACACCAGGTGGCACCGTGGTGAGAGACGGCCCGCCCCCTCCCCGGTCCGCAGCAGATCGGGCCCCTGGCGGCGGCGGGGGCGCTCCGGCGCCGCCCCGTCCCGGCGGCGCATGACAGGCGCTCCCACCGGGACCCGCTCCTGGAGCAGCTCCCGGTAGGCGGCCATGGTCCGGTCGGACAGGAAGCGCCGCTGCATCACGTCCTCCGTCAGGGCGTTGTCGATGGCCACCAGGCTCATGCCCAGGTGGTGGGCCATATAGGATCGGACGATCTCAAAGCTGCTGCCCCCTGACAGGCGGGAGGGGGTGAAGTCGGCCGCCTCATAGAGGCCGAACCGCCCCTCCAGCCCCAGGGCGCACAGCCGGCGCAGGTTGCGCACCGCGCTTTTGGGGGCCATGGGGAGGGCGAGGAAGGAGGCGTAGGGCGCCACCACCAGCTCCTGGTCCAGCCCCCGCTTCAGACCCAGGGCCTGAACGCCGTGGGCCTTGTACTGATAAGTCATCCCCGGGTCAAAGGCGAAAAATCCCGATTCCGAGATCCCCCAGGGGGTGTGGGTCCTGGCCCCCCGGCGCTTCTGGGCATAGACGCAGAAGGCCAGCGACTCGTACATCAAGGAGTTCTCCTCACAGGGCAGCAGCAGATTGGGCATGAAATATTCAAACATGGTCCCGGTCCAGGAGGCCATGCCGCTGTAATCGTTGTCCCCCAGCAGCATCCGGCTCAGCCGGCGCCAGTGCCGGGGCGGGACCTCTCCCCGGGCCACGGTCACGTAGCTGGTCTGCCGGGCCTCGCTGGCCATCAGGTCATAGTGGCCGGGGGTGGGACGGTCCCGCTCCGCCTCCCAGCCGATGAAAAACAGCCTGCCGTCGGGGTCGTACAGGGGGCGGAATTCCATGGCGCCGGACAGCGCCCGGGCCCGGGCGGCCAGCTCCCCCTCTCCCCACTCCTCCAGTCCCGCCGCCAGGGCGATCAGACTGCCGCACAGGTTCCCGCTGTCCACGGTGGAGATATACCGGGGGGCCATGGGCCTGGCAGAGACAGTGTCATACCAGTTGTAGAGGTGGCCCCGCCACTTCTCCAGCCCCTCCACGGTGTCCAGGACATGGCGGATCAGCCCCGCCCCCTGGTCCTGGGGCAGCAGGTCCAGATCCACCGCCGCCATCACGGAGAGCAGGGCCAGCCCGATGTTGGTGGGGGAGGTCCGGCGGGCCAGCCCCGCCGCCGGCTTCTCCTGCCAGTTGTCCGGCGGGAGCCAGTGGTCCTCCTCCCGGAGGAAGCTGGTAAAGTAGCGCCAGATCAGGGTGGCCTGGTGAAGCAGGAAGGCCCGGTCCCCCGGGGCCAGTCCCGCCCGCTTTCCACTGGGCCGGCTGATCCACCAGGCGGCGGCGGGAGCCGCCATCCACAGCAGCCCCGCCAGGCTGCCGATCCGCAGCTCCGCCAGCAGAAAGGTGGCCAGCCCTACGGCGGGGGAAAACCACTCCCGCCGGTAATAGGACCACAGACCGTTGCCGCCGCCCCGCTCCGACTGGTCTGCCGTCACCCAGGCCAGCAGGTCCCGGCCTGTCACCCCCATCCGCCACAGCGCGGTGCACACGGCGCAGGCGGACACCCAGGCGTGGTAGGGCAGGAACAGCAGCTGGAGGGCGGTCTGGAGCAGGGCTCCGGGCAGGCCGGCCACCACCGTGGAGTGGTAGCGTCCCCGGGCCCGCCCGCCCCGCCGGGCGGCCAGGTCCATCCCGGACAGGAGCAGATTGGAGGCGGCAGAGAGGATAGCGGCGCCGCCAGCGGCAGCCAGAGCTGCCCCGCTCCCGCAGATCCCCAGCACCAGGGCTGCCAGGGTAAAGATGGGGGAGAGAGAGCGGCGCAGGTTGTCCAGCAGCTTCCACCGTGCCAGCGGGGGCAGGGGATTTTTCTCACGCCCTCCCCTGCCGTCCGGCACCCGGGGGAGCAGCCACGGCAGCAGCTGCCAGTCCCCCCTGATCCAGCGGTTCAGGCGGGCGTAGTAGGAACGCACCTGATAGGGAAATCCGTCTGTGAGCTCCACCTCCCCCAGCAGTCCGGCCCGGAGGTAGGAGCCCTCCAGCAGGTCATGGGACAGTACCCGCCCCTCCGGCACCCGGCGGTCCAGACAGGCATAGAAGGCGTCCACCTGGAAGATGCCCTTTCCCGTATAGGTCCCCTGGTCAAACAGGTCGTGGTACACGTCGCTGGCCGCGCTGCCATAGGGGTCCACTCCCCCCAGCCCGGCAAACACCCGGGAGAACAGGGAGCGGTTGGCGGCGGCCAGCTCCACCGCCACTCTGGGCTGGAGCAGGGCGTACCCCTCCGTGACCACCCGGCGCTCCCGGTCCACCTCCGGCTGATTCAGGGGATGGAGCATTGCCCCCACCAGCTCCCGGGCCGCGCCCACGTTCAGGCTGGTATCGCTGTCCAGAGTGATGACATAGCGGGTGTCCGCCAGGGCCCCCCGGTCTCCGGAGAGCACCTCCAGCCCGCTGGGGCGGTCCTTCAGCAGCCGCACCAGCTCCACCAGCGCGCCCCGCTTCCGTTCCCAGCCCATCCAGCGCCCATCCCGGGCACTGTAACGGGGTTCCCGGAAAAAGAGGTAGAAGCCGCCCCCGTACTTCCGGTTCAGGCGGTCCACCTCCTTCCGGGCCTCCCGGACCCAGCTCCGCCCCTCCGCCCCCATGGGGGCATCCCGGTCGGGCAGATCGGCCAGCATCCCCAGCCGCAGCTCTCCGCCGCTGTCCCGGTTGGCCAGATGGTAGCGCTCCAGCTTTTCTGCCAGCTCACGGCCGCTCTCCTTTCCGGTCAGCAGGGCCGCGATGACGCAGAGGGTCCTCCCCTCCGGCGGGATGCCGGACTCCAGCGCCATGCGGTGGACCGGGCGCGGGGGCACCAGACGGACCAGAAGAAAGTCCGCGCTGTTTTTCACCAGATCGGACAGGGGGAAAAAGAGCAGCAGCCCCCCCACCCAGCTGTCCAGCAGCAGAGCCAGAGCGGCGGAGAGCAGGGCGGCAGAGAGCAGGACCAGCGGGCCGTAGCACGCCCCGGACCGTGTCCTTTTCTCCGCCCCCAGCGGGCGGCGGAAGAGGAACCAGCCCACGTGGCGCTCCGCCCCCGCCCCCTGCCGGGACAGCTCCAGGACCCGCCGGGCCGTCTCCTCCTCCCCCATGCCGCTCTTTCTCGCCAGACGGCACACCTGTCCCCGGTATCTCCGGCGTGTGGCGTCCTCCATGGAGCCATAACATCCCGCCGGGTCCTGGCGCAGGACAGCCTCCACCCGGCTCTCCGACTCCAGCAGCGCCCCCCAGTCCCCATCGGACAGGGCCCGCAGCCCGGCAAAGACAGACTCAAAGGGGGCGGGCCCTGTCTGCTCCTCCCGCAGCGCCGCCAGGTCCCCGCACAGACCACGCAGCTGACACAGCAGCGCCCAGGTCAGGGCGGGGACCAGCAGGGACAGCTCCCGTTCGGTGAGGGGCAGTACGGACTGGAACGCGGAGAGAAAGACCGTCAGGCGGCGGCGGTCCAGGTCGGGGACCGCCCAAAGCGCCGTCCGGGCGGCACACTGGAGGACAGACTGGCCGTTCCGGCAGCGCCGCAGGGGCCTGCCCCTGCGGAAGGCCCGCTCCGCCATCCGCCCCTCCCGCGCCGCCAGATAGGCGTTGTCCAGCAGCCACTCCACCGCTCCCGGCGTGCGCCCGCTCTCCTCGGCCCAGCGGGCCAGCTCCTGCCGGGCGCGCTCCACCTCGGCCAGCGCGCGCCGCATCTCCCGGGCCACAGTCCCCGGGCGGACCGCTCCCTCCAGCTCCAGTGCCCGGGCGGCGTTGGCCCCGTATCGGGACAGATGGGGTTCATCCATGGGAACATGGGCGGTGTTCGAAGCAGACATGGCGGCTCCTCCTGAATCATCATACCGTTTTTTAGGCGATTATTATGGATTTTGCCCCGGTGCCGTGGGAATATACCCCCGCCAAGTGTACAGATTTTTCACTTGACAAGGGGGCTCTGTTATGGTATGATTCCGAATGTAAAGTTTTTGAGCTTTACGACATCTCAACAGGAGGTGGAACAGTTTGAAAAGTCAGGCCTATCGCATGGCCCTGCTGTACGATTTTTACGGCGACGTGCTCACCGAGCGGCAGAAGGAGTTTTACGACCTCTACTATAACGAGGATCTTTCACTCTCCGAGATCGCGGAGAACAGCGGCATCACCCGCCAGGGCGTCCGGGACGTGATCGTCCGGGCCGAGGCCATCCTCACCGATCTGGAGGATAAGACCGGCCTGATCAAGCGGTTCCACGCCATGCACAAGCAGCTCCAGCAGATCGCTGAGGACGCGGAAAAGATCCTGGAGCGCAACGGCAGCTATGACGACCCAGACATCGAGGCGGCGGCCCGGGAGATCCGGGAGCTGGCCCAGGTGCTTCAAAAGGAGTAACCATGGCGTTTGAAGGACTTTCTGAAAAGCTCTCCGCCGCATTCAAAAAGCTGCGGGGCAAGGGCCGTCTCTCCGAGGCCGACGTCAAGGAGGCTATGCGGGAGATCCGCCTGGCCCTGCTGGAGGCGGACGTCAGCTACAAGGTGGTCAAGCAGTTCATCGCTCAGGTGACCGAGCGGGCCGTGGGCTCCGACGTGCTGGAGGCCCTCTCCCCCGCCCAGACGATCATCAAGATCGTCAACGAGGAGCTTACCGCCCTGATGGGCGGCACCAGCACCAAGCTGGAGATCTCCTCCAAGCCCCCCACGGTGGTGATGCTGGTGGGCCTTCAGGGTGCGGGCAAGACCACCAACGGCGCCAAGCTGGCCGGCCTGATGAAGCGTCAGAACGGCAAGCGGCCCCTGCTGGCCGCCTGCGATATCTACCGCCCCGCCGCCATCAAGCAGCTGGAGGTGGTGGGCGGACAGCTGGACATCCCGGTGTTCCAGATGGGTCAGACCGACCCGGTGGACATCGCCAGAGCCGCCATCGAGCACGCCAGGCAGCACGGCAACGACATGGTGTTCCTGGACACCGCCGGCCGGCTCCATGTGGACGAGGAGCTGATGGACGAGCTCAAGCGCATCAAGGCCGCCGTGGAGCCCACGGAGATCCTGCTGGTGGTGGACGCCATGATCGGCCAGGACGCAGTGAACGCGGCCAAGGCCTTTGACGACGCACTGGACATCGACGGCGTCATGCTCACCAAGCTGGACGGAGACGCCCGGGGCGGCGCAGCCCTCTCCATTAAGGCAGTCACCGGCAAGCCCATCAAGTTCGTGGGTGTGGGGGAAAAGCTGGACCAGATCGAGGTCTTCCACCCTGACCGGATGGCCAGCCGTATCCTGGGCATGGGCGACATGCTCTCCCTCATCGAGAAGGCGGAGCAGAACTTCGACAGGCAGAAGGCCCTGGAGTTCCAGGAAAAGCTGCGGAAAAACAAATTCACGCTGACCGATTTCTATGAGCAGATGGCTCAGCTGAAGAATATGGGCTCCCTGTCCGAGATCGCCGGGATGCTCCCCGGCGTCAAGGCCTCCGATCTGGAGGGGGCCTCCATGGACGAGTCCCTGCTGGGGCGGATGGAGGCCATCATCCTTTCCATGACCCCCTATGAGCGGGAAAATCCCAATGTGCTCAACTCCAGCCGCAAGCGGCGCATCGCCGCCGGGTCCGGCACCCAGGTGGTGGACATCAACCGGCTGCTGAAGCAGTTCGAGATGATGCAGGCCATGACCAAGCAGTTCGCCGGCGGCAAGATGCCCAAGTCCATGCGCCGCCTGATGGGCAAAAAGGGCGGCAAGGGCATGCTGGGCGGCAAGATGCCTGGCCTCCCCTTCTGACTCCCCGACGGCGGAAAGGAGCACGGACCATGAAAAAGTGGACCTTTTTCGATCAGATGCTTGCCAGCTTCCTGGTCATCGTTATCTCGTCCATCCTGTCAGCCCTGCTCCATCTCCCCATTGTGGGCCGTCTGGCCTTTCTTCTGGTGGGGGCCGGCTTCGTTCTCCACCCGGTGGTCCCGGTAAACATCTCCATCCAGTGGGGAGCGCGGGCCCTATGGTTCCCCCGCCTGCTGGGGGCATCCTTTCTCCTGTTCGGGCTGCTGGCCCAATTTTGAACGCTGGCAAACACTTCGGTGTTTTCCATATACGCAAGAAATTTTTGGAGGTGAATATAAATGGTTAAAATCAGACTGCGCCGCATGGGCGCGAAGAAGGCTCCCTTCTACCGTATCGTGGTGGCGGATTCCCGCTATCCCCGTGACGGCCGTTTCATCGAGGAGATCGGCACCTACAACCCTCTGACCACCCCCGCCGAGCTGAAGGTGGACGCCGAGCGGGCTCAGGCCTGGATCAAGACCGGTGCTCAGCCCACCGACACCGTCCGCTCCCTTCTGAAAAAGGCCGGCGCGCTGTAAGGCTGGAGGTCTGTCAGGCAAATGAAAGAGCTTTTGACCTATGTCGCCCAGAATCTGGTGGACCACCCCGATCAGGTGTCTGTCACCCAGCATGAGAGCGACGGCGAGACCGTGCTGGAGCTCCGTGTGGCTCCGGAGGATATGGGGAAGGTGATCGGCCGTCAGGGCCGCATCGCCAAGGAGATCCGCACCCTGATCCGCTCCGTGGCCCAGCGCACCGGTCAGCGTGTCTCCGTCGAGATCGTCGACTAGACAGTTATGGCGCAGGGAGATCCTGCGCCATTGTCTTACCCCGGAGGAAAGGAGAATCCCCATGAAAGAACAGTATCTGGAGGTCGGAAAGATCACCAACGTCCACGGCATTATGGGCGAGGTGCGGGTACAGCCCTGGGCGGACTCCCCGGACTTTCTCTGCCAGTTCAAGACCCTCTATGTGGACAGCTCCCACTGGCCCATCCAGGTGGAGCGGGCCCGGGTCCACAAAAACATGGTCATCCTGAAGCTGCAGGGCGTCACCGATGTCAACAGTGCTCTGGCCATGCGCAACGCCGTGCTGTACATCGACCGGAAGGATGTCCAGCTCCCGGAGGGCAGCTTTTTCCTGGCTGACCTGATGGGAATGGAGGTCCGGGACGCCGCCAGCGGCGCGGTGCTGGGACAGATCGCGGACATCCTCACCCTGCCCGCCAACAATGTGTATGTAGTCCGCGGCGGCGCCCGGGAGCTGATGATCCCCGCGGTGGACCAGTTCATCGCGGAGGTCAACGTGGACGAGGGATACCTCCGGGTCAACATGATGGAGGGCCTGTGATGCGCCGCACCGTCCTCTACATCTCCATGAGCCTGGACGGCTGCCTGGCCCGCCCGGACGGGGATGTCTCCTGGCTGGCCGGCCAGGACCCTGATGACCCGGACCCGGGGACCTACCCCGCCTTTCTCTCCACAGTGGACACCGTGGTCATGGGCTGGACCACCTACCACCAGGTGGTCACCCAGCTCTCTCCCGGCAGCTGGCCCTACCGGGGATTGGACTGCTATGTGCTCACCCACCGCCCCCTCCCTCCCCAGACGGAGAAGATCCAGGCTTTCAGCGGTCCGGCCCACCAGTTGGTGGAACAGCTGAAGCGGGAGCCCGCCGGGCGGGACATCTGGATCTGCGGCGGCGCCGACACGGCCGCCCAGCTGATCCGGAAAAACGCCATCGACCGGTATGTGGTCTCTGTGATCCCCGTGATCCTGGGGGAGGGCATCCCCCTCTTTTCCCGCGGGCTGCCCCAGCAGGACCTGCGTCTGGTCTCCGCCGCCCACAGCAACGGGATCGCCGAGCTGACCTATGAACCCCGCTGACCCGCCGCTAGCCCCGCCTGTATGAAACGCAGGCGGGGTTTTCCGTTTCCTGTACAGGGGCGGGGAGCCGCCCCGCCCCTGATTGGACTCAGCGGAGTGTTGATTGGACCGGCAGGGGACCCCCCCTCATCCGTCACGGCATCCGCCGTGACACCTTCCCCACCCAGGGGGGGAAGGCTTTGAGGGCAGCTCCGGGGGCTGCCCCTGCGAGATATCTTCAGCTTTTGCGCAGAGGCGCACATCGTGCGCCCGCCGTCCGGCTCGATGGGGGCATCAGGCCCTGTCCGCTCCCGCGGAGCCGCTCTCTTTCCCGGCCGGGAATTGACCCCGGCCGGCCCCGGTGCTATAATAAACCATCACACATGCAGGGGGACTTGCCCCCGGAACAGGAGATACCTATGGGAATGAAGACCAGCGCCGTCTGGGCAGACGGCACCTTTGAGAGCAACACCGCCCCCCTGATGGGGCCTTTGGAGGACTGCGCCCGCCGGGCGGCGGAGCTGGGCTATGACGCCCTCTCCCTGACGGTCAACCGCCCCGGCGAGCTGGATGCCGCCTATGTCCGCCGCGTGCTGGGAGAGTACGGCCTGACCGCATCGGGACTGGCTACGGGACGAATCTATACCGTAGACGGCCTGGGCCTGGGCCTGGCGGACCAGGAGCGGCGCCAGGCCGCGGTGGACCGGATGCTGTCCCACGCGGAGCTGTGTGCCCAGCTGGGGGGCGCCAAGCTGATCGTAGGCGCCATCCGGGGCTGGACCCGGGATGCCGGCGGCCGCGAGGCCTATGAGCCTCTGTTCCGCTCCAGCATGGAGTCCATCCTGGCCCGCGCGGAACAGCTGGGCATCCAGGTGGCCTTCGAGGCCATCAGCCGCATCGACTCCGACGCCTACTGCTCCCTGTCCGAGACCGCGGAGTTCATCCGCTCCTTCCGCTCCCCTGCCCTCCGGCTCCAGGTGGACTCCATCCATCTCCACACCAACGGGGAGACGGATTTCTACCAAGGGCTGCTGAAGGCGGGCGACCTCATCGGACAGGTGGACATCTCCGATGTGGACCGCATGGCCCCAGACGGCAGGCACTTTGATTTTCCGCTGCTGATCCAGGCCCTGAAGGAGACCGGATTCCAGGACTATCTGGTCTTTGAGTTCCGTGCCAATCCCCCTGCCGACGCGGCCAAGGCCGGGCTGGACTACATCCGCGCTCTGCTGTGAACGGGCCCAGTTTGTTCCGCTGCCCCCTGTGCGGCAGCCCTCTGACGCGGGAGGAAAGGGGCTGCATCTGTCCCGCCCGCCACAGCTTTGATCGGGCGGCGGCGGGTTACGTCCACCTCCTGCCCCCCAACCGGATGCACTCCAAGGCGCCGGGGGACGACCGGGAGATGGTGGCCGCCCGGGCCGTTTTTCTGGAGCGCGGCTACTACGCCCCGCTGCGCCAGGCCCTGGAGGAGCTGGTCCTGGAGGCTTCTGCCCACCTGGAGGGCCCCGTCCTGCTGGACAGCGGCTGTGGGGAGGGCTACTACACAGCGGGGATGTTCCGGGCGCTGGAGCGGGCCGGACACCGGCCCCGGGCAGCGGGGATCGATATCTCCAAATACGCCCTGCGCCGGGCCGCCAAGCGGCTTCCGGAGGGGGAATTCGCAGTGGCCTCCGCCTACCGCCTGCCCCTGGCGGACGCCTCGGCGGACCTGCTGACCAATGTGTTCTCCCCCCTGTCCGCGGAGGAGTTCGCCAGGGTCCTGCGGCCGGGCGGCACCTTTCTCTATGTGGTCCCCTCCGCCCGGCACCTCTGGGAGATGAAGCAGGTCCTCTATTCCCAGCCCTACGAAAACCCCGTCAAGGAAACTCCCTATACAGGCTTTTCCTATCAGCGCATCGTCCCGGTGCGGTATGAGATCACTCTGGACTGCCCGGAGGACATCCTGGCCCTGTTCCAGATGACCCCCTACTGCTGGAAGACTCCCCGGGAGGGGGTGGAGGCCCTGTCCGCTCTGAAGCGGCTCACCACCCAGGTGGGCTTTGACCTCCACGTGTTCCGCCGCAGCCCCGCCTGATCTCTCCCGCCGCCCCATAAAATATGCCCGGAGGCACGTGTGCCTCCGGGCATCCTGCATTTATGCCGCCTGCTCCGGCTGCTCCAGCCCCAGGTTCTCCCGCACCTGGCGGCGGAACTCCGTCAGCTCCGGGTAGTCCAGGAAAAACCGCAGCTTCTCCGCCCACACCGCCTCCGACTCCGGCACGTCCCACAGCACGAAGAAGGCGAAGCTCTCGCTGATGTCCTCCGACGGGTCGGTGGAGGCGTAGCTGCTGACGAAATCCTCCTCATGCCGCAGGAAGAAGTTATAGCTGTCCAGATCCGCCAGCCGGTCATCCAGGTAGCCGGTCCAGAACTGCTGGCAGAAGTCGTCCAGATAGGACCCCTCCCGGCTGACCATTCCGGCCTCGCAGTAGGTCTCCACTGTGGGCTCCCCCCGATAGTCCGCCTGACGGTGGTTCAGGGTGAGGTAGTGGCAGTACTCGTGGAGCACGGTCTCCAGAAAATAGTCCCGGTCCCCCATGTCCGCCGGGTCCAGGCAGATCTCCCACTGGCTCCCCCCGGGGTCGGCGGGCAGCACATAGGCCACCGTCTCCCCCTCGCCGTCCGTAAAGGGCACATAGCTCCGAAAGTCCCGAAAGGCATCCTTGGGGAGGACGGCCTGCATCGACTCCCACATCTCCTCCAGGTCCTCCCTGGTCCAGGGCCCGTGGGTCAGGTCCAGGGAGTTGGGCATGAGGGTGAGCTCCCCCGCCCCGCCGATCCGGTAGCGGGCCAGGACGTGTTCCTCCGGGTCCGTGTAGCCCCAGCCCAGGTCGTCTCCCCCCAGATACCGGATGGTGTATGCCTCATAGAGCCCGTTCAGTTCCTCCAGCAGCTCCTGCTCCCGGTCCCCCCGCCGATACTCGCCCCGGTCCAGCCGGACCTGGCGCACCGGTCGGAGCCGCATCCACAGGTCCATGGCCGCGCTCCGCTCCTCCTGGGTGATGACCTCCGCCAGCAGGCCCAGCTGCACGTCCAGCTCCCGGTCCAACGTCTCCTGGTCCGCTCCCGGGGCCGGGGAACACCCCGCCCCAAAGAGCAGGAGCAGGCAGAGGGCGGCCCCGATGAGCCGGTCCTTTCCTCGTCTCATAATTTCTCCCGTCCTCCCGACTGATACAGCAGGGCGTTGCACAGGGCGGCGGCCACCGTGCTCCCCCCCTTCCGGCCCAGAGCCGCGATGGCGGGTATCCCCCGCTCCCGGGCCAGGGCCAGGATCTCCTCCTTGCTCTCCACCACATTGACGAATCCCACCGGCACCGCCAGGATCAGGGCCGGGGACATCGCTCCGGCACGGATCAGCTGGGCCATGCGGATCAGCGCGGTGGGGGCGTTGCCCACGGCATAGATCCCCTCGGGCCAGAGGGCCGCCCCCTGGTCCACCGCCGCCGCCGCCCGGGTGGTCCCGGCCTCTGCCGCCCGGCGGGCCACCTCCGGGTCCGCCATGAAGCAGTGGACGCTGATGCCCAGCCGCTCCAGCGCCCCCCGGTTGATGCCGGACCGGGCCATGTTGGTGTCCGTCAGGATGGGGGTGCCGGCCCGGAGGGCCCGGACCCCGGCCTCCACCGCCCCGGGGGTGAACACCAGATTACGGGCGTAGTCAAAGTCCGCCGTGGTGTGGATGGCCCGCTTCACCAGCGGCGCCTGATCCGCAGGCAGGACGATCCCTCGCTCCGCCAGCTCCGCCCCGATGATGCGGAAGCTCTCCGCCTCAATGTCAGCGGGGCGGCTGTGTTCCAGCTCTCTCATGCCTCCTCCTCCCTCCGGCGGCCTGAGATGAGCCACACCGGATTCTGCCCCATCATCAGGTTCAGCCCACCGGCCCCCTTGGACCGGGCCGCCCAGATCTGGGTCACCTGGGCCTCCAGCCCCCGGGCGGCAAAGGCCGCCGCAGCAGCGGACAGGGTCTCCAGGGCGATGGCGCTGACGCATAGGCGGACCCGGGGATTTTTTCCCAGGGCCGCGGCCAGGATGGCGTCCAGCTCCCCGCCGCTGCCCCCCACAAAGACGCCGTCCGGGGCGGGCAGGTCCTCCAGCGCGGCGGGCGCGGTCCCCCGGACCGGCACCAGGTTCCAGGCACCGAAGCGCGTCCGGTTGGCGCAGATCAGGGAGAGGGCCTCTCCCTTCCGCTCCACGGCGTACACCCGCCCCCGCCGGGCCAGGAGGGCCAGCTCCACCGAGACCGAGCCCGTGCCCGCCCCCACGTCCCAGAGCACGTCGTCCTCCTCCACCTCCAGCAGGGAGAGGGCCGCGGCCCGGACCTCCCGCTTGGTCATGGGGACCTCATCCCGCAGGAAGTCCTCGTCCGGGATCCCGGAGGAGACCGCCGCCCTGGGGCGCTCCGCCCCCTCCACCAGCAGGACGCTGAGGGGGGCGAAGGTCCCCTGGGCAAACTCCGCCGCCGTCCCCCGGGTGATCCGCTCCGCCGGGTAGGACAGCTCCTCACCCACCACTGCCCGGAGGTGGCCCAGCCCGGCATCCCGCAGGGCCTGGCACAGCTCCCCCGGCCCCAGCTCGCCGCCGGTGAGGAAAAACGCCTCCCGCCCCTCCAGCACGGCGGCCACCGGGTCGCACCGGGTCCCGTGGGCGGAGACCAGCTTCCAGTCCTGCCAGGGCCGCCCCAGCCTGGCGGCCAGATACTGGACGCTGGACAGGCCGGGCAGCACCCGGAAGGGGATGCCTTCCTTCTCCAGCAGGGCGGTCAGGGAGCGGGCCCCGGAGTAGAACCCGGTATCCCCGCTGTACAGCACGCAGGGGCGCTCCAGGCCGCTCCGGCACAGGATCTCCAGGATCTCCGTCCCCTTGGTGGCGGGATACCGGGGCACCTCACGTCCCAGATTCAGCCCCTCCACCAGACGGCGGGCCCCGATCAGGCCGTCCGCCCCCTCCAGAGCCCTGACTGCCTGGGCGGTGAGGGTGGTGGGGTCGCCCAGTCCCATCCCGATCAGCGTCACTTCCATTCTGCTTCCTCCTTATCGGCCTGGAACCAGGCCAGAATGTCCTCCAGGCCCTCGCCCCGGTCCCGGGGGCGGCGGATGACCACCAGCTCCACCCCCGCGGCCAGGGCGGCGGCGGCCTTCTCCCGGAAGCCGCCCGCCTCTCCCCCGTCCTTGGTCACCAGGAAGCGGATGTGATACTGCTCCATCAGCGCCTCATTCAGGCGCTGGGTGAAAGGGCCGTAGAGGGCGATGATGTTCCGGGAGGGGATGCCCGCCCGGCGGCAGGCGGCCACGCTCTCCTCCGAGGGCAGCACCCTGGGAAAGAGGCGGGCGGGCTCCAGGGCGGCAAAGGCCGGGAGCTCCTTGGCCCCAGTGGCCAGCAGGATGTTCCCCTCCCGCCCCGCCAGCAGCCGGGCGGCCTCCTCCGGGCTGTCCACCCGCAGCCCCTCCTCCCCGCCTTCGGGCCGGAGCAGGCGGCGCAGGGGGACGCCGGCCCGGGCACAGGCCGCCCCGATCTCCCGGGTGGCCTGGACAGCATAGGGGTGGGTGGCGTCCACACAGCGGTGGAAGCCCCGGGAGAGCAGAGCATCCATCTCCCCCCCGGATCTGCGCCCCACCAGGACGGACACATCCTCCAGGCCGGCCAGCTCCTCCGCCCCCAGGGGGGTGGCCACGCTGACCCAGACCTGGTGGCCCATGGCCGACAGGGCCCGGGCCAGCCGGCGCCCCTCAGTGGTGCCGCCGAAGATCAGCACCCTCACAGCTCATACCCCCGGGGGGTCACCATCCGGTCTCCGATCCGGCGGGTGGCAGCGGAGCCGATGAATACGGTGGTGAACATATCCACCTGGGCCTCCCGCAGCTCCCCCAGGGTGAGCACCTGGTGCTCCTCCTGGGCACGTCCCGCGTTCCGGACCCAGCCGCACACCGTCTCCGGCCCCCGGTGGGCCAGCACGATGTCACAGGCCATGCGCAAATGGTCCCGCCGCCGACGGCTGGAGGGGTTGTAGAGGCAGAGGACAAAGTCCCCCTGAGCCGCCAGCTCCAGGCGGCGGCGGATGACCTCCCAGGGGGTGAGCAGGTCGGACAGAGAGAGCACCGCGAAGTCGTGCATCAAAGGGGCCCCCAGCACCGCCGCCCCCGCCAGGGCAGCCGTCACACCGGGCACCACCTGGATCTCCACCTCCGGGAACTGGGGGGCCAGCTCCAGCACCGGCCCCGCCATGCCGTACACCCCCGCGTCTCCGCTGCACACCAGGGCGGTGGTCCGGCCGGACCGGGCCCGCTCCAGCGCCGCCCGACAGCGCTCAATTTCTTGGGTCATGGGGGTGGAGAAGTACTCCTTATCCGGGAACTCCCCCCGGATCAGATCCAGATAGACTGTGTAGCCGCACAGCACCTCGGCCTGCTCCAGGGCAGCCCTGGCCTCCCAGGTCATCCACCTGGAGCCGCCCGGACCCAGGCCCACCACATACAGCACATTCATGGCGCTTCCTCCCATCCCGGGGCAAAGGGGGCGGCAGCCAGCGCCGCCGTCACCCCCTCCCCCGCTGTCTTTTTCAGCAGCAGCGGGCCGCCGCTGGCCAGCACCGCCGCCCGCTCGCATACGTTGTCCGTCCCGGTGACCTGACGGACGAAGGGGGAGGGGGTAAACTCCCCCTCCGCCCGGCTCAGCTCCTCCGGGGAATAGGTGAGCAGGGGCAGCCGGCGCCGGCGGCACAGCTCCAGCAGACCGGGCTCCTCCCCCTTGCGGTCGATGGTGCACACCCCCGCCAGCGCGGCTGGATGGAGCCCCGCCGCCTCCAGCCCGGAGCGGAGGGCCGCCTCCAGCCGTTCCGCCGGGACGCCCCGCCGGCACCCTATCCCGGCCCAGACGATCCTGGGCACCAGCTTCAGGGCGGGCTCCGGCGTATCCCGGATGGTGAGCTGGACCTGGGCCGCCTCCTGCCCCGCCGGGACCACTCCCGAGGGGCACCCCCCTGCCACCGGCCACTGGGACCAGAAGGCCGCTGTCCCCCCCGCCAGCATCCGGGAGGCCACGGGGCGGATCTTCTCCGGGTCGGGGATGGCGCAGCCCAGGCGGCGGGCCCACTGGTCAAAGGCAAAGATCCCCCGCGCATCGGTAGCGGTAGTGAGGACCGCCTGCCCGCCCAGCAGCCCGGCGATCTCCCGGGCCAGGTCGTTGGCGCCCCCCAGGTGGCCGGAGAGGATGGGGACAGCGAACCGCCCCAGCTCGTCCACCACCACCACGGCGGGGTCCCGGGCCTTACTCACCAGATGGGGGGCCACCGACCGGACCGCGATCCCGGCTGCCCCCACAAAGATCAGGGCCTCCGCGCGGCGGAAGGCGGCGGCGGTCCACTCCTCCGCCCGCTCGCCCTTCCGGGTACAGGCGGCGCGGTGCCCGCTCCGCTCCAGGCCGGCCGCCAGCGCGGCGGCCAGCCTCCCACCATTCTCTGTAAAGGAAATAAGCTCCACAGTCATTGGGACGCCTCCCGATAGCCGGTGGAAAACCCGGGGTGGTAGAGCTGGCTGCGGTCATAGGGTCCGGCCAGGATGTCCCCCACCACCACCAGCGCGGTCCTGGAGATCTGGTGGTCCCGCCCGGCCTGGGCCAGTTCTCCCACTGTGCAGCGCACTACCTTCTCCTCCGGCCAGGTCGCCTTATACACCAGGGCAGCTGGAGCATCTGACCGGTATCCCCCCTCCATCAGCCGGGCAGACAGTGCCTCCAGCATCCCGGCGGAGAGGAAGATGACCATGGTGGCCCCGTGCCGGGCCAGGGAGGCGATCTCCTCCCCCTCCGGCACGGGGGTCCGGCCCGCCATGCGGGTGATGATAACGGTCTGGCTCACCCCGGGCAGGGTGTACTCCGCCCCCAGGGCCGCCGCTGCCCCGCAGAAGGAGGACACCCCCGGGGTCACGTCCCAGGGGATGCCCCGCCGGTCCAGGGCGTCCATCTGCTCCCGCACCGCACCGTACAGACAGGGGTCGCCGGTGTGGAGGCGTACCGTCTCCTGCCCCGCCGCCTCTGCGCGCTCCACCGCCTCCAGCACCTGCTCCAGCGTCATGCGGGCACTGTCATAGATCCGCGCGCTGTCCCTGCACAGCCCCAGAAGGGCCGGGTTGACCAGGCTGCCCGCATAGATGACGCAGTCCGCCCCCCGCAGCAGCTCCGCTCCCCGCAGGGTGATCAGGTCGGGCGCACCCGGCCCTGCCCCTACAAAATGGACCATGGAAAAAGCCTCCTTCCCACACGGATCAGAGATACCGCCTGACCCGCTTCCGATACGCCTCGTAGGGTGCGCCGAACTGCTCCCTGCACCACCGCTCCTCCGCCAGGATGATCCAGTGCTCCGAGAGCTGGAACAGCAGGACCAGGGCGGCCAGGAGCCGGGAGCGGGTCAGCAGGACGCACCCCGCAAAATACACGAAATAGGACACATACATGGGGTTGCGGGAGAACCGGTAGAGGCCGTCCTCCCGGAAAGGGCCCGGGGAGGGCCTTCCGAAACTCACCACCGCCCCCGCGCACAGGGCCAGCCCCAAAAGGTACAGGACAAGTCCCGCCCAAAAGGGCCAGGCGCCGTCCACCTCCGCCCGCTGTGCGCAGAGACACACCAGCACCCCGGCGGAGGAGAGCTGATAGACCCAATAGGCCAGCCGTTCCCTGCCCCCCATGGGGGGAATGTGGGCGGCGCGGCCCAGTCCGTCCCTTCCCAGCCGGCCCAGGAGCCCAAATCGGAGCAGCAGGAAGGGGAACAGCAGGAGCAGACCGGACACGCCCATGTCACGGCACCAGAAGGGTGGTGAAGTAGCTGCCGGACTGGGGAGCGTCCTTCAGGCTCTCTGCCGCCTGCTCCCCCGGCAGGCCGCAGTTCTGCACCATGGCCGAGCTCTCCAGCAGGCCCCGGCTCTCCAGCGCCTCCAGCACCTGGGGCAGGGCCCGTCCGGACTTCATCAGCACCTTTGTCCCCGGCAGGTCCAGGGCCTCCTCCAGGGGGAAGCCCCCCGCCGGGACGATGTGGACCGGCAGGTCCATCTCCGTCAGGCTCCGGCCCAGCCGGGCCGCGGCGGCGCAGAAGCTGGGGACCCCCGGGACCCTGACACAGCGGCAGCCCTCCTCCTCCAGCAGCTGGGCCACATAGGCGCTGCTGGCGAAGAGAGACACGTCCCCCAGCACCGGCATGGCCACGTCTGTCCCCCGGTCCAGCAGGGCGCGCACCGCCTCCGCCGCTCGCCGGTGGGCCTGGCGGCGTTTCTCCTCATCCCGGGACATGGCAAAGTCTATAAAGTGTATCTCCTTGTCAGTCAGATCCGCACCCGCCTGGGCGATCTCCAAGGCCAGGGAGTCCCCCGCCGGCGTGCGGGGGACAGCCAGGACGGGACAGTCCTCCAGCACCCGCACCGCCTTCCGGGTCATCAGTTCCGGGTCCCCGGGTCCCACCCCTACGGCGTAAAATGTTCCTCTTTCGCTCTCCATATGTTCAAGATCTCCTTTGCAGTCCCGGTCATCCCCAGCAGGCCCCGGGTATTGGTGAACAGTACGCCGCCGCAGCGGCAGGACGTCCCCGCCCGCCGCTCCAGGTGTGCCTGGAGGGCGGACAGCAGGCTGTCCATGGTCCGGTCCAGCAGGCCGGCCTCCGCCAGGATGTCCAGTCCGGCGTCGGTGGTGGCGCTGCCCATCAGGGCCCGGGCAGTCTCCTGGCCGGCCCCGCACAGGGCCGCGTGGGCGCACAGGATCTCCATGCGGCAGTCCGCCCAGCGGGAGTGGGTGTTCATCACGCCCCCCGCCACCTTCACCAGCTTGCCCAGATGCCCCACCAGGATCAGCTGCCTGATCCCCGCCTCCGCGGCGCGGTCCAGGGCCTCACCGATAAAGTTAGAACACTTTACTATCCTGATATCAGAAGGGATCAGGCCGCTCTCCGCCAAAAAATCGGCCCCATAGTTGCCTGGGGTCAGCACCACCCGGTCCGCCCCCTCCGCCGCCGCCTGGCGCAGCTCCAGGGCGATGGTCTCCACCAGGGCCTGGGCGCTCATGGGCTCCACGATGCCGGAGGTGCCCAGGATAGAGATGCCCCCCTCCACCCCCAGCTGAGGATTGAAGGTCCGGCGGGCGGCCTCCTCCCCCCCGGGAACGGAGATGGTAATCTCCAGTCCCCCGGCGTAGCCCAGGGCCGCCGCCTCTTCCTCCGCCGCCCGGGCGATCATCCTCCGGGGCACCGAGTTGATGGCCGCCTCCCCCACCGGCTGGTCCAGCCCCGGCCGGGTGACCCGGCCCACCCCGGGCCCCCCCAGGATGGCCGTCCCCCCCTCCGCCCTGCGGCGGACCGTGGCCCGGATGGGCAGCCCGTGGGTGGCGTCCACGTCATCTCCCCCGTCCTTCTCTACGGAGCAGGCGGCGGTCTCTCCGTCTGTGACGCAGTCCAGCAGGGGGGCCTCCACCATCCAGTCTCTGGGGGTGTTCAGGGAGATCAGGTCCGGGGCCCGCCCCGTGAGGAGCAGCCGCACCGCCCCCGCCGCCGCCATGGCGGCGCAGGTCCCGGTGGTGCGTCCGCAGCGCAGGCGCTTCCCGCCCGCAGTGATGTAGTGCTCCGGCATCGGCAGCTCCTTTCCCGCGGCATGTCTCTTCTCTCAGGACCCGGCCCGAAGCTCCTCCAGGCGGCGGACATAGAGGGCCTGTACCTGGGACAGGGCCCCCAGTCCGGTGAGCCGGCAGGACACGGCATGCCCCCGGCTCTGGAGGAGCCTTTTCCAGCTGTCCGGCCCCTCCCCCGCCATGTCGTGGAGGGCGTGGTCCCCGGCCACCAGCATCAGCGGCACCAGCTCCACGGCGGGGGCGGTGACCAGCGGCAGCACCTCCTCCACCCTGGGCCGGCCCTCCACCGTGGCCACCACCAGGTCGTCCCGCCCGGCCAGATGGAAGATGCCCTGGAGGGCCGGGTAGACCAGGTCGGCGGATCTGTGGGTCCCGTGGCCCATGAACAGGGTCTGGGCCCCCTCTGCCGGGGGGATCAGGTCCATCAGCGCCCCGCCCAGCTCCCTCAGGTCCTCCGGCGTCCCCAGCAGGGGGCGGGAGAGCCTCAGTGCGGGAAAGCGGCCCTCCCACCGGGCGGCGGTCTCCCTTATTTTATCATATTCCGCGCCCGGGAGCAAATGGGTGGGCACGATCAGGGGGCACTCTATCCCCTCCGCCGCCATCTGCTCCAGGGCACCGGCCACATCCGGGACCGCGATCCCCCGGTCCCCCAGCCGCGCCCGGACCAGACCGCTGGTGTAGGCCCGGAAGAGGGGCAGCTCCGGGGCGGCGGCGGACAGCGCCTGCTCCACCCCCTCCAGGTCCCGGCTCCGGGCCTGGTCCACCGTGGTGCCGAAGCTGACGGCCAGAATGGCTTCTCTCATATCGATTCCTCCCCTTCGTTTCGGATGGGCTGAAAAAAGATGCGCAGGCAGCCCCGGCTGTCCCGCGCCACCTCCGCCTCCACCTCATAGATCTCCCGGAGGAGCTCCGGGGTCAGCACCTCCTCCGGTGTGCCCGAGGCGGCCACGCGGCCAGCCTTCATCACATAGAGCCGCTGGCAGTACAGGGCCGCCAGATTCAGGTCGTGGATGGCCGCCACCACCGTCCGGCCCAGGACCCGCACCAGCTCCATCAGCTGGAGCTGATATTTGATGTCCAGATGGTTGGTGGGCTCGTCCAGGATCAGGCAGGGGGTGTCCTGGACCAGGGCCCGGGCGATGAGCACCCGCTGCTTCTCCCCGCCGGACAGGGTGGTGTAGCTCTGCTCCCGCACCTCCTCCAGCTGGGTGAGGCGGAGCACCCGGTCCACCAGCGACCGGTCCTGCCCATTGTCGGCCTCCAGCAGTCCCTTCCGGGCGTGCCGCCCCATGCGGACCACCTCCTCCACCGTAAAGTCGAAGCCGCTCTCGTGCTCCTGGACCACCACGGCCAGCCGCTGGGCCATCTCCCGGCCGCTCATGGCCAGCAGGTCCTCCCCCATGAGGAATGCCCGCCCCGCCCTGGGGCGGAGCACTTTGTAGAGGTTCTTCAGCAGAGTGGACTTTCCGCTCCCATTGGGCCCGATGATGCCAACGAACTCCCCCGCCTCCGCCCGCAGGCTGATCTCGTACAAGATCTCCCTGTCCCGGGTCCCATAGGAGATCCCCTCCGCAGAGAGCATGGCGCTCCCCTCCTTTTCTTCAAAATTCATAGCGCCGCACCCGGATCATCCATAAAAACAAGGGGGCCCCGATGAAGGCGGTGATGATGCCCACCGGGATCTCCTCCGGCCGGACGGCCAGCCGGGCCCCCACGTCCATCCAGATCATAAAGACGGCCCCGCACAGGGCGGACAGGGGGATCAGGCGGCGGTGGTCCGCCCCCACCACAGACCGGACCAGATGGGGGATGACCAGCCCCACGAAGCCGATGCAGCCGCTCACCGCCACAGCGGAGGCAGTGAGCAGGGCGGAGGACAGGATGAGCACTCCCCGCACCCGGTCCAGATCCACCCCCAGGGTGACGGCGGAGCTGTCCCCCATGAGCATGGCGTTCAGGGGACGGGCCAGGGCCATCAGCACCAGGAACAGGGGCGGAAGGATCAGTGCCAGCAGGGGCAGGTCCTCCCATTTGGCACTGCCCAGCCCGCCCAGCATCCAGAAGGTGGCCTCCCGCACCGCGGCGTCATCCGGGGCAGTATAGACGAGATAATTGGTAAAGGCCTGAAACATGGCGGAGACCGCCACCCCCACCAGGATCAGCCGGACGGGGGTGACGGCGCCGCCGGAGCGGGACAGGCCGTACACCAGCAGGATGGACACCAGCGCCCCCACAAAGGCGCCGGCGGGGACGGAGAGCCGCCCCATGGGCAGCCACACCCCCACCAGCATGGCCAGCACGGCCCCCAGGGAGGCCCCGGAGGAGATGCCCAGCACGTAGGGTTCCGCCAGGGGATTGCGGGTGAAAGCCTGCATCCCCACCCCTGACAGGGTGAGGGCGGCCCCCACCAGCATCCCCAGCAGCACCCGGGGGGCGCGGAGGTGCCAGACGATATTCTGTGTGCTGTCCCGGATGCCCTCCAGGCTGATCCAGTCCCCCAGGCCCAGGGGGGTAAGCAGACGGTGGAGCATCACCCGCCACACCTCCGGAAAGGGAATGGTCACCGGCCCCAGGCTGATGCCCAGCACCACGGAGAGCATCAGGACCGCCAGCAGGGCCAGACAGGCCAGCCCGGTATGCGCCCGGACCGCACGGCACAGCCTTTTCATCCCGCCGCGCTCACTGGAAGCAGTCCGGGTGGAAGGACCGGGCAAATTTTTCGATGGTGTCCCCCGTCATGGAGGAGGCGAAGGACTCGCACAGGGTCACCGAGGTGATGCGGCCGTCCCGAATGGCAGGCACGTCCGCCAGAGCAGGATTTTCCTTCAGCTCCTCGATCTTCTCCTCCAGGGAGGTGCTGCCGTAGTCGTTGATGACGATGACCTCCGGGGCCCGTTCCACCACCTCTTCCCAGCTGACGGTGGCCCAGGTGGTGTCCATGTCCTCAAAAATATTGACGCCCCCGGCGTGGGAGATCAGCTTGGCGGTGAAGTTATCCCCGCAGGTGTAGGCGCCCCCCTCCTGGGCCATGTCGTAGACAAAGACCTTCACCGGCTCGGCCCCGGCGACCGCCTCCTCCACGGCGGCGATCTGCTCCTTCATGGCGCTGACGATCTCCTCCGCCCGGTCCTCTACCTGGAAGATGCGGCCCAGATCATAGAAGTCCTGGTAGACCACGTCCACGTCGGCCCCCACGGTGTAGCCTTCGATGGAGGACAGGGACATGATGCCGTAGCCGCTGAGGGTGTCGTGGGTGGTGTTGTTCTTCTCGCTGAAAGAGCTGGAGCGGCCGTAGACGAAGTCGGGCTCCAGGGAGAGGATGGTCTCCAGGGAGATGTAGCTCTCCGCCACGGTGGGAATGGCCTCATACTCCTCACGCCACTGGGGATTGACCTGGGTATTGTTGTAGGCGGTGGCAATGATCTTGTCCCCCAGGCCCAGGGCCATCAGCTCGTCGCCGGCGTTGGGGTTGCAGGAGATGATAGTCTCGGGGACGTGGGTGAAGGTCACCTCCTGGCCGTCCTTGGTGGTCAGGGTGAAGGGGAAGCCGCTCTCCTCCTGGGTGTGGCTGCTGGAGGCGGACTGGGCCGGCTGGCTGGAGGCGGACTGGGCGCTCTGGCTGTCCGTTTCGCCGGAGCACGCAGTCAGACCCACGGTCAGGGTCATGGCCAGCAGGGCTGCAAGGGACTTCTTTGGGGTTTTCATCTGTTTTTCCTTCCTTTTTTCCGCGGCACGAAAAACACCTCTCTCCAGACATTCTGAAAAGAGGTGTGAGACAACAAAGCACGGTCCCAGCCTTTCCGGCCGCGCCAAATTCTCCCCAGATGATTGGTCCGACCACCCGGGAGTGTCTGCCCTCTCTCGGCAGTATCCTCCAGCAGGCAGGTCTTCCGGCTCGGGTTCCCAGCCTCCGGTCCGCCTTCCCATGGGGCCCCTCCCCACAGTGGCTGATGAACCGGCGCTCACCCATACGGCGGCGGTCCCGCGCGGGCCTCTCACCCGCTTCCCTATTCTCCCGGCCGGCCCTCTCCGGGCCCCGGGCACCTTCTGGCGCTTTGTCGGTCCTATTGTACCGGATACGGCGGCCCCTGTCAATGCGCAGGCGGCGCTTTTGTGAGGCCGATTGACAGATCGGGTCCGTTCTGCTATGATGTGCCCGATTCATCCAGAAAGGACGTGGTTTCAGTGCCGCAGTTGAATCCAGGGGGAAAATTTGTCTTTGGGCGCTCGGTGCTCCAGGAGAACGGTTCCCTCCGCCTGCCGCCCCAAGCCGTGGAGGAGTACCGAATCACGGAGGAGGGGCAGGTCATACTGTTCACCGGAAGCAAAAGCACCGGTGGATTTTGTGTGACCCGGCGTGGCCTGCTGCTCCCCTCCAAGCTGGGGCATATCCTCACCGACTGCTCCGGGCTGGGGGATGGCTCCCTCCCGCCCGCCAGGCTACTGGCCTATAAGGGGCGGTCCTACTGCTGGCTCCCCATCTCTCCAGAGGGGGAGCTGTCCCTCCCTCAGGGGCTGATGGAGCAGCTCCAGCTCACGCCTGGTCTGGCCCTGCTCGCCATCCGCAGCAGCGACATCGCCTTCACTATGGGGGCCCGGGGGCCCCTTCTGGAGCGGGCCCGGGCCTATCCGGGGGAGATCCCCGCCTTTTGAGCAGAAAAAGAGAGACGGGAGTCCCGTCTCTCTTTTTTCCTCGCAGACGATCAGGCGTTGGCCGCGGGGGCCTCCTCCTGGGCGGGGGACATGACCTGCTGCGCGTAGGCCGCGGGGACGTGGATCACGCCCACCGGGCACTCCTTGGCGCACAGGCCGCAGCCCACGCACTTCTCCTGGTCGATATAGGCCAGGTTGTTTTCCACGGTGATGGCCTGCTTGGGGCAGGCCTTGGCGCACTTCATGCAGCCGATGCAGCCGGCGGAACAGGCCTTCCGGGTCTGAGCGCCCTTGTCCTTGTTCTGGCACAGCACCACAGGCTTGCGCTTGTGCTCCGGGATGATGCTGATGATGGCGTTGGGGCAGGCCTTGGCACAGGCACCGCAGCCGGTGCATTTCTCCCGGTCCACCAGGGCCACGCCGTCCACCACATGGATGGCGTCGAAGGCACAGACGCTGACGCAGTCGCCGTAGCCCAGGCAGCCGAACTTACAGTCGCCGTCGCCGCCGTACAGGCCCTTGACCGCCTGGCAGCTGTGCAGGCCCTCAAACTCAAAGCGCTTGCCGGTCTTCCCGCAGGTACCGGAGCAGGCCACCACGGCCTTCATGGGGACGGAGGCGCCAGCCTCCACGCCCATGATGGCGGCGATCTCGCCGGCCACCTTGGCACCGCCGGGGACGCACTTGTTGACGGCGTTGCCGTCCTCCACGATGGTCTTGGCGTAGTCGGCGCAGCCGGCGCAGCCACAGGCGCCGCAGTTGGCGCCGGGCAGGCACCCGGTGATCTGTTCCACACGCTCATCCACCGGGACATACATAAAGATAGAGGCAGCCACCAGAATGACAGCGCCGATCAGGCCGATGACGGTGACGATCAGGACTGCCAGTAAAATCGGATTCATACTCTTTCCTCCCCTCCTAAGCTCAGGCCCCGAAAATGGATTCCACGATGCCGCCGAAGCCCATGAAGGACAGGGAGGTCACAGCCGCAGCCACCAGGGTGATGGGCAGGCCCTCGAAGCACTTGGGGGTGACGGCCTCCTCCACCCGGCGGCGCACGCCGGAGAACAGGACCATGGCCACCAGGAAGCCGATGCCGGCGCCGGCGGCGCAGACGATGCTCTCCGCGAAATCATAGCCGTTGTCGATGTTCAGGATGGTCACGCCCAGGATGGTGCAGTTGGTGGTGATCAGGGGCAGATACACACCCAGCGCCTTGTACAGCGCGGGGATGAACTTCTTCAGCACGTTCTCCAGCAGCTGCACCAGGATGGCGATGATCAGGATGAACACGATGGTCTGGAGATAGCCCAGGTCGCGGCTCGTCCCCTCGGCCCACTCAGGTGAGAGGATGTAGGTATAGATGGGCCAGGTGGCGGCGGTGGCCATGACCATGACGAAGGTGACGGCCAGGGACATGCCAACGGCGCTGTCCAGCTTTTTGGACACGCCCAGGAAGGGGCAGATGCCCAGGAACTTGGCCAGAACGTAGTTGTCCACCAGGATCATGGTGAAGAAAATGCTGGCCAGCTTCAGTGCGAGCTCCATTACGCATTCCCTCCTTCCACGGTCTCAGCGGGCTTCTTCTCCTTCTTGGGCCGGGTGGTCAGCCAAGTGGCCGCCGCCATCATGACGCCGAAGACAAAGAAGCCGCCGGGGGCGCTGGTCATCAGGGTGAAGGGGTCCACGGAGGTGGGGATGACCTGGATCTTGAAGCCCTCAGGCAGGAAGGGCAGCAGGCCGTCCAGGCCGGCCATCCAGGTGCCGGAGCCCAGGATCTCGCGGATGGTGCCCATGATGGTCAGGGTGATGGTGAAGCCGATGCCCATGCCGATGCCGTCCAGAGCGGAATCCAGGATGCCGTTCTTGGAGGCGAACATCTCAGCGCGGCCCAGGATGATGCAGTTGACCACGATCAGGGGCAGGTACACGCCCAGGGCGCTGTCCAGGCTGGGGACATAGGCCTTCACCAGCATCTGGACCACCGACACGAAGCCGGCAATGACGGTGATGTAGCAGGGGATGCGGACCTGGTCGGGGATGACCTTCCGCAGGGCGGAGATGACCACGTTGGAGCACAGCAGCACGAAGGTGGCCGCCAGACCCATGCCGATGCCGTTGGAGGCCATGGTGGAGACAGCCAGGGTGGGGCAGGTGCCCAGCACCAGACGCAGAACGGGATTCTCTTTCAGAAGGCCGTTGGTCAGTACACTCAATCTTTTACTCATTTTCTATCGCACCTGCCTTTCTCAGGAGATCGCGTTGTACGCGGCGATGGCGAAGTTGACGGCGTCATTCACAGCACTGCTGGAGATGCTGGCGCCGGTGATCCGGTCCACCTGCTGGTCCAGGGTGATGGTCTCGGCGGGCAGGCCGGTGTACTGGCTCCAGAAGGACTCGTTCTCGATCTTGGTGCCCACGCCGGCGGTCTCGCCCTGGCTCTGGATCTTCACCTGCTTGATGGTGCCGTCGGGGTCGAAGGCCACCATGACCACCACAGTGGAGCTGTATCCCTTGTCGCTGCTGGTGATGATGGTGCCCACACCGTTGTCGGCGGTGTAGATCTCGGTGACGCCCTCGAACTCGCCCTCCACCAGGGTGAAGCCCGTGGCTTCAGGCAGCAGCTCGGTGCGGGCCGCCTGGGCAGCCGCCTCCTCCGCCGCCTTGATGACGGGGGCGGTGGCGCTGTTGGTGGCGGCCAAGGCGCCGGTGATGACGACGCAGATCAGACACAGGACCACGATGGGCTTGCCGATCTTGTTCCAATTGCTCATTTCGCGGCACCTCCCTTGTTCTTCTTAGGCTTGGAGATCCCCAGCAGATCCTGGCGGGTCAGCACTTCAATGTAGGGGACCAGCAGGTTCATCAGCAGGATGGCGAAGGACACGCCCTCGTTCATGGTGCCGAAGAAGCGGATCAGGCAGGTGATGACGCCCAGGCCGATGCCGAAGACCAGCTTGCCCTTCTCCGTAGTGGGAGAGGTGACATAGTCGGTGGCCATGAAGAAGGCGCCCAGGATCAGGCCGCCGGAGAGCAGCTGATAGATGGGGTCATAGCCGCACAGCAGGCTGAATACCGCCACGGTGGCCAGATAGGTCACCGGGATGGTGGGGCTGATGACCTTGGTCCAGATCAGGTAGATACCGCCGATCAGCAGGGTGATGGCGCAGGTCTCACCCAGCACGCCGCCGTGGTTGCCCAGCAGCAGGGTGACATAGGAGCCCGCGTTCTGGGCGGTCTCCTCCACCGCCAGAGGGGTGGCGGAGGCCAGGGCGTCGATGCCGTTCTCGGGATATGTATAGCTGGTCATGGCGCCGGTGAAGCCCAGGGCCATGGCGATGCGGCCCACGATGGCCGGGTTGGCAAAGTTATAGCCCAGGCCGCCGAAGAGCTGCTTGATGATCACGATGGCGATGAACGCGCCCACCAGGGACATCCACACCGGCAGACCGGCGGGCAGGTTGAAGGCCAGCAGCAGGCCGGTGACCACGGCGGAAAGGTCGCTGATGGTCACGTCCCGGCCCACCAGCTTGCAGTAGGCGTACTCGAAGACCACACAGGCCGCCACGGTGACGGCGGTGAGCAGCAGGGCCTGGAAGCCGAAGATCAGCACAGAGGCGATCAGGGTGGGCAGCAGGGCGATGCACACGCGGCCCATGATCTTGCTGGTGCTGTCCGCGCTGGTGATATGGGGCGCGGCGCTGACAATAAGTTTATTGGCCATCACTTCTTACCTCCATTCTTCATCATGATCTTCGCCAGGGCAATGGAGGGGGTCAGAGGCCGCTTGGCGGGGCAGACAAAGGAGCAGGTGCCGCAGGACATGCACAGGTCGGCATGCAGCTGGTTGAGCAGCTCCACATTGCCCTTGTTGAAGGCCACCACGATGTCCTTGGCCGCCAGCCCCAGGGGACAGGCGTTGACGCAGCGGCCACACTGGATGCAGTTGCTGGCCTTGGGCAGCTTGGCCCGCTCCTGGGAGAAGGCCAGGATGGCGTTGTTGTTCTTCAGGATGGGCTGGGACAGGTCCGCCACGCAGGTGCCCATCATGGGGCCGCCGTAGAGGATCTTCCCCGGCTCGGCGGTGAGGCCTCCGCAGAAGTCCAGCAGCTCCTGGATGGGGGTGCCGATGATGACCTCCACGTTCTTGGGCTGCTTGACGATGTCGCCGTCCACGGTGAGGCGCTTGGTGGTCAGGGGCATGCCGGTCTCCAGATACTTGGAGACGAAGGCCACCGAGGTGACGTTCATCACGATGACGCCCACGTCGGAGGGCAGCCCGGGGAAGGGCACCTCCCGGCCGGTGCAGGTCTCGATGAGCACCTTCTCAGCACCCTGGGGGTACCGGCAGGGCAGGGTCTTGACCTCGATGGCCGGGTCGTCGATGGCGGACTTCATCTTGGCGATGGCCTCGGGCTTGTTGCCCTCGATGCCGATGACGCACTTGGCGATGTTCAGATACTTCATCACCTGCTTGATGCCGTTGAGGACGTGATGGGTGTCCTCGATGAAGCACCGGTTGTCGGAGGTGATATAGGGCTCACACTCCGCGCCGTTGATGACCAGCATGTCGATCTCGTCCAGGTTCTTGGGGGACAGCTTCACCGCCGTGGGGAAGCCGGCGCCGCCCAGGCCCACCAGACCGCTGGCCCGGACCGCGTCTACGAAGGACTTCATATCCGTCACCTGCGGGGGGGCGATGGAGGGGTCCACCGTCTGCTGGCCGTCAGGGGTGATGACCACGGCCTGCTGGGCCGCGCCGTTGGGCGCGGTAATGGTGGTGATCTCGGTCACCGTACCGGAAACGCCGGAGTGGATGTCGGCGGAGACGAAGCCCCCTGCCTTGCCCACCACGGTGCCCACATACACCTGGTCGCCCTTGGCGACGGCAGGGGCGGCGGGGGCGCCGATGTGCTGTCCCATGGACAGGACGATCTTGGACGGCAGAGGCATCGCCACCGTCTCAAGGTTGGAAGTCCCCTTCTCGTGGGGCACTCCCGCGCCCTGCGCGGAACGTCTGAGAAAATTGCTCATTCAGATTTCAACCTCCCTGTACTGCATTCTTGGGATCACATTTGTTCTCTTTTTCGTCTGGCGGGTGGGGACTCCCTTTTTACCGGGCTTGTCCAGCCGCCTTCTCTCCCTCCCCAAAAGCATAAAATAAAATGGAACTTGCCGCGGAACTGTGCCCACGCACAACAAAACCCGACCGGTCTTTTCCGCTTTGAAAAAGGCCCCGTCGGTGTCCGCACGGCTCCGGCCCCCTCCCTTTGGACGGGCCGCTCCGCGCTGCATTACGTGCATTATCATACACCCATCTTCCAAAAAACGCAAGGACAGTTTTTGCCTGGATGGGGATCTTTTTTTCAAAAAGGGGTGTTTTTCCATAGAAAACAGCCCCTTCCGCTCCGGTCCGCCGGACAGAAAGAGCCCGGGGTGCGCAGGCACCCCGGGCCCTGTTCCTCGTGTTCAGCAGCCGCAGCCGTTGTTGCAGCCGTTGTTGTTGCAGCCGCAGCCGCAGTTGTTTCCGCCCCAGCCGCCGCAGCAGCACAGGATGATGATCAACAGAATGATCCACAGGCAGCCTCCGCCGCCCCAGCCGTTATTGCAGCACCCCATAATGAGTACCTCCTAATTTATGAATTGCGAGGCCGGCTCAACGCCGCTCTCAATCCTATCTTATGCGGAGGCACGACAAAGGTGTGTCACAGGTACTTCTCAGCAAAGTTTTGCAGCATGACCGCCACCTGGGCCCGGGTGGCGCTCTCGTCCGGGTTGAGGAGCATCAGGTCCGCGTCCGAGCTGGACAGCAGGCCGGCGCCCACCGCCCAGGCCACCGCCTCGCCGCCCCAGCTGGCCACCGCCGCCGCGTCCTCATAGGGGGTCAGGTCGGCCCGCTCTGTCAGCTCCAGACCCAGGTAGTTGGTCCCGAAGCTGTAAAGCAGGGCCACCGCCTCCCGGCGGGTCACTGCCTGCTCCGGGGAGAAGGTATCCTCCCCCGTCCCCGCCGTCACCCCCTGGTCCGCCGCCCAGCTCACATAGGGGGCGTACCACTGGCCTGCCGGCACATCGGAGAAAACGGCGGTGGAGGCGTCCATCTCCCCCTGGGGCGCACCGGCCATGTTGTAAAACACGGTCACGATCATGGCCCGGTCCATGGAGGCCATGGGAGAAAAGAGTCCGTCCCCGGTTCCGGAAAACAGCTGCTCAAAGTAGACATAATCCACTGCGGAGCTGTACCAGTCAGAGCGGGAGACATCTGTAAAGGGAGCAGCCTTTTCTCCGCTCTCCGTCTTTTCAAAGCTCCCCTGCACCCCCACCTTGGCCAGGCCGGAGTCCACGGTGAAGACGGCGGAGGTGTCCTCCCCCACCAGATAGCGGTGTCCGCTCACCAGGGCGGCTCCGGATGCCACCGTCTGGCCCGCAGTCACGTCGATCACCGCCCCGGTGTGGACAACGGTGCCGGCGCCCGCCGCCAGCTGTACCACCGAACCGGTGGGCAGCTTCAGCTGATCCCCCCGGACCATGTCCCGGCTGCGCAGGTCGGCGCTGTAACTTCCGCCGCTCCCCTGCTGCACCCCGTACCCCTGGTTCACCTCGTCCAGCTTCTGGCTGGCCGCCTGATAGGCCTGGATCAGCTTTTCGTCCGCCGCCTTGGTCCCCTGGGCCACCACGGTGGGGATATAGGTGTCATTGAGATAGCTCAGGGAGATCAGGCTGTCCCCTGTGCTCAGGGCCAGCGCCGCCCCGGTCAAGGCCGCGCAGGCCAGCACCGCCGCCGCCGCGCGCACCATATGCTTTCGTTTCATGTCTCCTCCTCACGCTCCTCCCGCTGGGTGATGAGATAGCTCAGCGTCAGCAGGCTGTCGGAAAAATGTACGTTTTCCACCGCCACATCCGGCCGGGAGACGCTGATCTCCCGGTTGGTGAAGTTCCAGATCCCCCGGACTCCCCCGGCCACCAGCCGGTCGGCCACCCCCTGGGCCGCCCTCTGGGGCAGGGTGAGCAGGCCCACGCTGACCTTGTGGGCCGACAGATACTCCTCCAGCTGGTCCACATGGTACACGTTCACTCCGCCGATGGTGGTGCCCACCACGCTCTCGCCCACGTCGAAAGCGGCCAGGAGCTGGAAGCCGTTGCTGGCGAACTTGAAGTTTTCCATCAGGGCCCGGCCCAAGTTGCCTGCCCCCAGTACCACTACGGTGTGACCCTGGCTGATCCCCAGGATCTCCCCGATCTCCTCCCGCAGCAGGTCCACCTTATATCCATAGCCCTGCTGGCCGAACTCACCGAAGCAGAACAGGTCCTGACGGATCTGGGATGCGGTCAGCCCCATGGACTTCCCCAGGGCGCTGGAGGAGATCCGGATCACGCCCTTCCCCTGAAGCTCCAGCAGATGCCGGTAATATCGCGGCAGCCGGCGTATCACCGCCGTGGAAACCTTTGTATTTCTCTTCATCGTGTGATGCTCCATCCTCCGTCGGCGCCCGGGGCGCCTGTCTTTCTTTTCAGTCTACCCCATCCCGGGGCTGTTGTCAATTTCTAAAATCAGGGGCACAGGTCCCCCGCCGCCCGTTCCCTGCCCCGGTCAACGGTCCGTTGATTGCTTTTTTCTCCGTCTTCTGGCATAATGCCGGTTAGAAGGAGGGAGCACGATGGATCAAAAAAAGACCGGTGCGCTGATCCGGGTCCTGCGGCTGGAAAAAGGGCTGACCCAGCAGGGGCTGGCCGAGCTGCTGGGAGTCAGCAACCGGGCCGTCTCCAAGTGGGAGCGCGGACTGGGGTCCCCGGACCTCTCCCTGCTGCCCGCCCTGTCCCTCCAGCTGGGCGTGGATCTGGCCGGACTGCTCTCCGGCGGTCTCCCGGAACCCGACAACACAGGAGGAAGCATGAAACACATTCGATTTTTTGTCTGCCCCCAGTGCGGCGATCTCATCACCGCCACCGGGGAGGCCGCCGTCTCCTGCTGCGGGAGGCGGCTGGAGCCCCTGCCCGTCCAGAAGCCGGACGAGGCCCACAGCCTCCAGATCCATCCGGTGGAGGACGAGTGGTTCATCACCTCCGGCCACCCCATGGAGAAAGGGCACTGCCTGTCCTTTTTGGCCCTGGTCACCGGCGAGCGGGCCACCGTGATGAAGTGCTGGCCCGAGTGGGACCTCCAGCAGCGCATCCCCCGCCGGGGACACGGGATGCTCTATTGGTACTGCACGCAGCACGGCCTGTTCCGACAGGTCCTGTGAGCGGCCGAAGGTCTGAAGGAGAACGAGCGCGCGGCGCCCATCAGGGCGCCCCCGCGCTCGTTCTCCTCTCTGTCTCAGTTCCAAAAGTCCGTCTTCTCCTTCAGACCGATGGAGGCGGCCCGGAACACCGGGTCCTTCCCCTCCCGCCGCTGGCTGGTGTAGTCCTTCAGGGCGCTGAGAGCGGTCCGGCCCAGCAGGACGATGACCGGCAGATTGATCAGGGCCATGACGCCCATGAGCACGTCCGCCACGTCCCACACCAGGTCGAACTCCATCTGCGCCCCCGCAAAGACCAGCGCCGCGGCGGCCAGACGGAAGACTGTCAGCCCCCTCTTCCCGATCCGCTCCCGGGTGATGTACCGCAGGCATCCCTCGCAGTAGAACAGGTTGCCCAGCAGGGTGGTGAATGCGAAGAGCAGCAGGGCCAGGGTGAGGAAGTAAGGCCCCACGCTGCCGAAGGTGGTGGAGAGGGACTGCTGCACGAAAGCGGCCCCCTTCAGCTGCTCAGAGGGCACGATGCCGGTGCACAGGCACATCATGGCGGTGGCGGTGCACACCAGCAGAGTGTCGATAAAGACGGACAGCATCTGCACCAGGCCCTGCTTGACCGGGTGGGACACGTCCGCCGCCGCCGCTGCGTTGGGGGCGGAGCCCACGCCCGCCTCGTTGGAGTACAGCCCCCGCTTGATGCCCTCCATCAGTGCGGAGCCGGCGAAGCCGCCGAAGATGGCCCGGAAGTCAAAGGCGCCGGCGATGATCCTGCCGAACACCTGGGGCAGCATCTGGAAGTTCAGCGCCATGACCACCAGCGCCATCAGGATGTAGGTCACCCCCATGAAGGGGACCAGCAGGCCGGTGATCCTGACGATCCGCCTGCCCCCGCCCAGGACGCACACCGCCACCAGGACGGCCAGCAGGCCGCCCCCCACCAGGGGGACCAGGCTGGTCTGCGGGTCGCCGTAAAAGCTGTATCCGGACATGCTGTCGATCAGGTTGAAGGAGGCCAGCATGTTGAACCCCCCGGCGTAGGTGGCGATCAGGGCCGCCGCGAAGACCACGCCCAGCCAGCGGCTCTTCAGCGCCGCCTGGATGTAGTAGGAGGGGCCTCCGTAGCTCCCGCCGTTCTTGTCCCGCACCTTGTAGATCTGGGCCAGGGTGCTCTCGATAAAGGCGGACGCCCCGCCCAGCAGGGCGATGATCCACATCCAGAACACCGCGCCGTAGCCGCCGACGGCGATGGCGTTGGCCACTCCCACGATGTTGCCCGTCCCCACCCGGCTGGCGGTGGACACCATCAGGGCCTGGAACGCGGACACCGACTCCCTGGAGGAGCTCTTCTCCCCCACCACCCGGATGGACTCCGCCAAAAGCCGCAGCTGCACCCCCCGGGTGCGGATGGTGAAGTACAGCCCCACCGCCAGCAGCATGATGATGAGCAGATAGCTGTACATGAAATCGCTGATGGTCCCTATCATCTCTCCAAACATCGTCTCTCTCCTTCTTTCTCTCTGTCCGGGCAGAACGGCGCCCCCGTCAGTCATCCATGGCGGGGGCGCTGCTCTGCGCGGAGGAGATTATACCACAAATCCGGGAAGAGTTCCAGACGCTGCCGGACTTTTCTCGCATTTTGTGCAAAAAGCCGGGGGCGTCACATCATGCGGACGATCTCCTTCTTCAGCCGGGCGATGATCCGCTTCTCCAGCCGGGAGATATAGGACTGGGAGATGCCCAGCCGGTCCGCCACCTCCTTCTGGGTCTGCTCTCTGGCCCCGTCCAGTCCGAACCGGAGGGAGATGATGTGCCGCTCCCGGGGCTCCAGCCGGTCCAGGGCCTGGCGGAGCAGCTGCCGGTCCACGTCCGCCTCGATGGGGCGCATCACCAGGTCGTTCTCCGTCCCCAGCACGTCGGACAGGAGCAGCTCGTTGCCGTCCCAGTCGGTGTTCAGCGGCTCGTCCAGGGACAGCTCCGTCTTCTGGGAGGAGGTCTTGCGCAGGTGCATCAGGATCTCGTTTTCGATGCAGCGGCTGGCGTAGGTGGCCAGCTTGATGCTCTTGGCCGGCTGATAGGTCCCCACCGCCTTGATCAGCCCGATGGTCCCGATGGAGATCAGGTCCTCGATGTTGATCCCCGTGTTCTCGAACCGGCGGGCGATGTACACCACCAGACGCAGGTTGTGCTCGATGAGGCGGGCCCGGGCCTCCGGGTCCCCCTGCCCCAGGCGGGCGATCAATTCCCCCTCCTCCTCCCGGGTCAGGGGGCTGGGCAGGGTGTCGCTCCCACCGATGTACATCACCTTCTCCGGCTGGTACAGCCCCAGCCGGACCAGGAGCCGGGCCGCCCGCTCCCTCACCGCCATCCATAACAGTCTCACAGCAGTTCTCCTTTCAAGTCAGCGCGCCGATGAGCGCGCGGTAGCTCCCTCCGTCCGAGACCGGTGTGGGAGACATGGCCACCAGCAGGGGGCCCAGCTCCTCCCCGCCCACCCTGGCACGGTCCACCCGCACCGCCAGCAGCAGGCCCCGGTCCACCCCTACGGCCCGGTAGGGCAGCAGGCGCAGGCGCCCCCGGAGGGGGCCCTCCCCCAGCCGGGCCAGCCCCCCCGCCGGGTCCCGCAGGTCCTCCGGCCCGGGCCCTGTCCCCGGCGGGAACAGGGGGGAAAGGGTCTCCCCCTCCGCCACCATCACCGGCCGCCCGGAGACCGGGTCGGTCAGCGTGTTCCCCGTGTCCACCAGGGCAGTGAGCTCCACCTGCCGCTCCCGGAGGGAGAGACGGGCGGGGAGCAGCTCCCGGGAGGCAGCGGTGTGGCGGCCCGCCCCCCGGAAGATCAGGGTGATGACCGCATAGCACCCCGCTGCCGAGAGCAGGACGATCTTCAGGTCCATGGAGGAGTAGAGCACCCCGCCCCCCAGGCTCAGCCCCCGCCCCCCCAGCAGTCCGATGGCCAGCACGCCTCCGCCGAAGGCGCAGGAGAGCAGAAAAAAGATCACCACCTGGCGCAGCAGGCGGCGGCAGCCGCCGAAGGCGGTGAGCACCATCAGCACCGCCGCCGACAGCCGGCAGAGGGGCCGCCCCAGGAACCCGAAGCCGGGCAGAAAGAGCGCCACCGCATAAAGCCCGCCCAGCAGCGCCCCCAGGGCGAAGCGGAGCCGGCTCAGCCGCTCCCCGGCCAGCCGGGCGGAGCAGAGCAGGAGCAGATAGTCCACAATGGCGTTGAGCAGGAACAAGGTATCCACATAGATCACAGTCAAGCCGGCCATCTCCTCTCCGCGCGGAGCCGGTCCGGCCCCTTTTTGTTCTCCCCGGCCGCCCCCTGGGGCCGGTCCGACAAGCCCTATTATAGAGTCCGTCCATCCAGAAAAAGGTCACAATCGAGATGTCATTTTCAGGAGAAATCCCCCGCCCCTCCAGTACGGGACAGAGGGCCTGCCCGCCTATTGGTCAGACCAGCGGCGGCACCATTCCCTTTTCCTGAATAAAAACAGTGGGACCGGGAGGCCGTGCGGCCTCCCGGTCCCTGTTTTGGACAGAGGGTGTGCTTACTGGGTGGTGATGACCCGGACCTTTTCGCCGTAGGGGTCTACGTAGATAGTCAGGTCGTCGGAGTAGGCGCGGATCTGATACAGCGGGTCATCGCCGGTGAACCAGACCTTGGTCGTGGTGTTGTAGCAGGCCACCTTGTTGGACACCTGGTACACCTTGCCGCCCGCGTTGACGTAGGAGGCGCCGTTGCTGACGAAGAAGTCGCTGCGGGACACGCCCTCCACAGCCTCCAGGGTGACCCGGGAGCGGAGCTTGCCGTCGCCGTCCACCGCGACGCCGCCGGGGACGCCGTTGTCTCCGATATAGCCCACTCGATTGTCGAAATCAGAACTCCATTTCGGACTCTCGAACCGCAGAGTGCGGACATAGGACACCTTGCCGGGCTCATCTCCTTCGCCGGGCTGGTTGACCTCTCTGGTTTCAGCGAAGAACAGGCCGTAGCGGTAAGCGTCGCCGGTGGCGCCCTCCAGGATGATGAAGTCCACCATGTCGGAGGAGTTCAGGTGATAGGTGGCGATCTTGTCGCCGGGGATGGAGTGGGCCTGGATGTCAGCCAGCTCCAGCTGGACCACCGTGCTGCCGCTGACCCGCTCGAAGACGTGGACGCCGGCGGTGACGGGATAGCTGCCCAGTGTCATTTTCTGGAGGTCGAAGACGCCGCCCACAGAGCGGTCAGACATGCGGCTGGCGCTGATGACTCCCGCCTTGGAGGAGGAGACCGTGACCAGCTGGTCCTTCACGCTGTCGGAGAGGCTGGAGGAGCTCTTCAGCTCGATGGTGCCCCCTGCGGGGAGGAAGACCTTGACGGAGCTGCCTTCGGCCAGGCCGATGGCGGTGGAACGGGTCTTGGCTCCGGGCTCCGCCATGCCGGCCACGTTGCCGTCCGCAGTGAGAAGCAGGACTACCGTCTTGCCCACGTCAAAGCTCTGGATGGATTCCAGGGCGCTCTCCAGGACGGTGAACTCGTGTCCCAGCACCGTGATCTTCTGGGGCGCTCTGGGGTTGGGCTCGGCGCTCTCGTAGACGCAGGGCAGCCGCAGGTCGGAGACGATCAGCTTATTGGCCACGCTGTCGTAGGTGACCACGTCATAGGGCTGGATATCAGCCATGGTGATGGTCTGGCCGTTCTTCTCGATGGTGTAGTTGGACGCGCCGCCGGTGAGCTGGTGGAACATGGCCTCGGTGGCGGTGCCGGAGACCACCACCGCGTCAGTGGAGGCGCCGGAGGAGCCATAGTACAGGCCCACCACCTTGCCGTCCGCGGTGTACAGGGTCACCTGGCTGCCGGAGCGCAGCTCCAGATACAGCTTCTCATAGGTGGTCACCGGGTTTTCCTTGGAAGAGGTATAGGCCGGGGTGTCGCCGTCGATGTTGTACCGGGTGCCGTTGGTGCCTGTGAGATAGGTGGGCTGGGCGGCGCCGGACAGGGTCACGGTGACGGAGGCGGTCTCGTCGGGGAGGAAGGTGACGATGCGGTCTTTGTCGTCCAGCACCAGCACGCCCCGGCGTCCCTGAAGGGCGGAGGGCACCACGCCCTCCTGCGCAGGGAGATAGGTCCCATCCGAGGTGCGGATGGCGCCCTCGGAATTGTTGTCCTCCGCGGTGGCGTTGGCGTCCAGCAGGATGACTTTCTCCTTCACAGAGGCGCCCAGGGTCTCGTAGTAGGGGCGGCCGGAGGCCGTCTTGCACCGCAGGGTGTTGACAAAGAGCTGGGCGGTCTGGGCCCGGGTGATGGGGGCGCTGTACGCAAGGGAGACCCCGTCGGTGAGCCCCAGGGAGTCGGCTAGGTTCAGATAGCCCTCCGGCCAGACGGCTCCGGCGTCGGTCTCATCGTAGGAGAGCAGCCGGATCAGGATGGTCACCGCCTCCGCGAAGGTGATCTTCTCGTCGGGGGCGAAGGTGCCGTCCCCCCGCCCGGAGATCAGCCTGGTCTGGGCCTGAGTCCCCTCTCCGCCTTCAGAGGAGGAGCCGGAGCCGGAACCCGCCCCTCCCACCGTGATGGAGGCGGCCAGGTTGATGTAGCCCCTGGCCCAGTGTGAGGCAGTCACATCGGAAAAGATGGTGCGGGTGGTGTACATGGGCACCTTGGACTGCTGCCGCAGCAGTCCAACCAGCATGGTGCAGAACTGGGCCCGGGTGAGCACATCGTTGGGGCGGAAGGTGCCGTCACTGTCGCCGGACACCGCACCCATCAGCCGCAGCACGTCCACGTTGACGGCAGTGCTGTGGTCGTTGATGTCGGAAAAGGAGCCGCCGGAGGCCGCCGCCGGCAGGGCAAGGGAGAGAAGTGCCGCCGCCGTCAGCAGCGCGGCGAGGATCCGTTTTAATTTCATACTCATATCTCCTGTCTTTCTCTGATCTCCAATTTCATTTTGTGTTCCTGGGAAATCTCTACCTTCCGGAGCTCCCCTCCCTGCCGGGAAGGAGCGCACAAAAGGATGGTGAGGTCCCTCATTCGGCCCGCAGGGCCACCACAGGCTGGAGCCCGCTGGCCTTGACGGCCGGGTACATGCCGAAGATGACGCCCAGCGCCACCGAGAAGAGGAAGGCCCCCAGGGTGATGATGGGGCTGGGGAGCAGCACATCGGTGGTGGTGGACAGCAGCAGCTTTCCGGCCACCATGGTGCCCACATAGCCGATGGCGATGCCGATCAGGCCGCCGATGCTGCAGATCATGGCCGCCTCGATGAGGAACTGGGCGATGATGCTCTTGCGCTCGGCGCCGATGGCCTTGCGGATGCCGATCTCCCGGGTGCGCTCGGTGACGGTGACCAGCATGATGTTCATGATGCCGATGCCGCCCACCAGCAGGGAGATGCCGGCGATGGCGCCCAGCACCAGAGACTGCATGTTGCTCTGGGACTGGACCTGCTCGGCGCTGCTGTTGTTGCTGTTGACGTAAAAGCTTCCGTTGTCCCGGTTTCCGTCAGCATTCATAGGAAACAAACCGTTCAGGAAAGCGTCCAGCTTTGTCATGGCCTCCACAGTGGCCTGGGCGCTCTTGGCCTTGACCACGTAGCTGTCGATGTTGTAATTGTTATTCATGGAGCGGTTGAAGGTGTAGGGCAGGACGATGATATTGTCCAGCTCGTTCCACCCCTCCAGATCGACCGCCTCATAGTAGCCCACCACCTTGAAGGGCTGTCCGTTGATGGTGATATACTCCCCCACCGGATCGGTGAAGTCGAAGAGGGCCTCCTTGGCGCCGGCCCCCAGGACGCAGACGGCGTTGGTCTTCTCCACGTCCAGGTAGGACATCTCCCGCCCGCCGGCCAGGGTGTAGTTGTTGCACACCCCGTACTGGTCAGAGCCCAGCTTGATGTGCATGGCGGTCTGCCAGTCGTAGTTCCCGTTGTTCCAGTCATTGATGCGAATGGTTTTCGCTCCATACTGGACTGTAGCGGTCTCGTTGATCTCCACATCAGGGGTGATCCCCTCCACCAGGTCGCTCATGGTCAGGCAGTAATCGTACAGCTTCTGGGAGGTTTCATTGTTGGTGTCGTAGTAGCCGTAGGCCTGTACGGTGATCTTGTTGTCGCCCAGCTTTTCAAACATCTCCATGGTCTGCCGGTTCTGGCCCTGGACCACGGACACCATGATGACCACCGAGGCCACGCCGATGATGATGCCCAGCATGGTGAGGAAGGACCGGGTCTTTTTCATGGAGATGGACTTGAAGGCCATTTTGAAAGCCTGCCACAGATTCATTCCCAATCCACCTCCTGTGCGTGGTCCGCGATGATCTTTCCATCGGACAGCCGCACCACCCGCCGGGCGGTGGCGGCGATGCCATCGTCATGGGTGATGAGAAGAATGGTGGTGCCCTCCCGGTAGAGGCCCCGGAGGATCTCCAGCACGTGTCGGCCGGTCCTGGAGTCCAGAGCGCCGGTGGGCTCGTCCGCCATGATGATGGGGGGATGGGTGGCGATGGCCCGGGCGATGGCCACCCGCTGCTGCTGGCCGCCGGACATCTCACTGGGCCGGTGGTGGGCACGCTCCGCCATGCCCACCTTTTCCAGCGCCTCCATGGCGATGTCCTCCCGGTCCCACACGGACACCCCCTGATAGATCAGGGGCAGGGTGACGTTCTCCAGGGCATCCAGCTCCTGGATCAGGTTATACCCCTGGAAGATGAAGCCGATCTCCCTGTTGCGGATGTGGGCCAGCTGCTTGTCGGACAGGGAGGTGACGTCGGTGCCGTTCAGGTGGTACTCCCCATAGGTGGGGATGTCCAGGCAGCCCAACACATTCATCAGGGTGGACTTGCCCGAGCCCGACTGGCCCACGATGGCCACGAACTCCCCCCGGTCGATGTGGAGCGTGACTCCGTCCAGAGCCCGGACCTCACTCTCCTTGCCCTCGTTATAAATTTTGTAAAGGTCTTTGATCTCGATCAGCATGAGAGCACCTCGATCAATAGCCGGAGCTGTAATCGGTGACCATGAAGTTGACGAAGACCTCGTCCCCCTCCTGAACGCCGGAGGTGATCTCCACGTTTTCTGTGTCCGAGATGCCGGTGGTGACGATGACGGGGTAGAAGCCATCCTCCTCCGAGGGGAACTGGCGCTGCTGGCCGGGCTCGACCTGGGGCAGGTCCAGCTCCGGCACATCGTCCGGCCGGGCGTCCCGCTTGACGAAGACCACCGCCTGACGGTTTCCATCCGCGTCGGAGACATATTTCACCGCGCTGGTGGGCACCAGGATGCAGTCACTGGACTCGCTGGTAACAAAGGAGTACTGCAGCCAGGCCCCGTCCATCAGGGAGCCGTCGTAGTTCTCCACCGTCAGCGTGACGGGGTAGTTGGTCATGCCGCTGCCGCTCTCAGCCTTTCCCATGTCGATGGCGGTGACCACGCCCTGATAGGTGGTGCCGTTCCAGTCCAGATCCACGTAGTCCCCGGGCTTGATGAAGGAGATGTTCCGGTCGTCCACCGTGATGGTGACCAGCATGGTGGTGGTGTTGGAGATGATGACCACCGTGTCGCCGCTCTTCACCTCGGCCCCCTCGGAGAGGGTGCAGGAGGTGACGGTCCCGTCGATCGGGGCCACAGCGTTGAAATCCGCCAGGGCCTTGGAGGCCTCATCCAGCGCAGTCTGGGCCTCCTCGATCTCGGACTGCTTGGCCCGGATGTCAGAGTCAATGGTGGAGGACCCCAGGTAGAGCAGGGCCTCTCCCGCCTCCACATTGGCGTGGTCGAGCAGGTTGCCCATGCCCACCACGGGGCCGTTGGCCTTGGCCTCGATGGTGCGGGTCTCATAGAACTCGGTCTGCCCATTCTGGTAGGGGTAGATCTGGGTGCCATCGCCGGCGGTGAGCATGGCGGAGGCGTCCATCCCGGCGGTGAGGGTGCCGGGGTTGTCAAAGACCACTACGGCCTCAAAGTGGACGGCCCCTTCCGGGGATATGTAGCTGACCTTGTTGATCTTCTCCACTGTTCCGGTGAAGGTGCGCATCACCGCGGGGATGGACACGTCCACGCTCTGGCCCACAGAGATCTGGTCCTCATAGGCGTAGCTGAAGTAGAGGGACAGCTTCAGCTGCTTGTCGTTGACCAGGGTGGCCACCACGGTGCCCTTGGACACGTCCTGGTCGATCTGGAACTCCTTCACGTCCTGGAGCTTACCCGCAAAGGGGGCCCGGATCGTCAGGTTGGCGGCATCCTCCTGGAGGTCAGACAGGTCCTTGTAGAGGTTCTCCACCTTCTCCTGGGCGGTCTTCACCGCATCCTCAGCGGCCTGGCTGAAGATGGTGTAGAGGGGCTGGCCCGCCGTGACGGTTTGGCCGGGAGCGATGAGCACCTCCTGCACGGTGCCGCCGGCGTTGAGGGTGATGGCGGCGGTCTCCTTGGCCTTGGCGGTGCCGCTGCCGGACACCTTGCTCTGGATGGAGCCGAGGAAGGCGGGCTGGGAGAAGATCTCCCCCTCCTCGCCGCCGGTGCTGAACAGGAATCGGTAGAGGGCAAAGCCGCCGGCCGCCAGCAGGGCGAGCACAACGGCCAGAATGATCAGGTTTTTGACCATCTTTTTCTTTTTCCGGCCGCCGTTGGGCTTGACCGGAGGCCGCGGAGTCGTCTGTGCGGGTGCGGGCGCGGTCTCGGTGGTCTGAGGTGTGGTGATCTCTGGCATTTCAAGTTCCTCCTACGTTTTTTGCCGGGCAGGCACAAGGTCAGGTGCGAGCCTGTCCAGCATGTCCATTATATGCCCAGGGCCGCCGGGTGGCAACTACATAAGAATTACAATTTTTTAAGATTATCTTAAGAAACGTCCTCTTCTGCAGAAATGTGCCCCAGGCAAAGTATCTCTGCTTATCTAGACGAAGAACGGGCACAAAATGTTCCAGACTTTAAAAATTTTTCTGGCCGATGGGCTGGAGTTGATGCGAGGGCGCTTTTCTTCCGGGCAGAGCTGGCAGGAGATTGTTGACGAATTTTCTTCCTTCCGCTACAATAAAGCCAGTTCCCTGCCTCTGGGGCAGGAATTTTCATCCCGCCGCAGCCCGGTCTGCGGCTCCAGGAGGTATGTCCCCGATGTCTTCTGCCCGAAACAAACGGCTGGTGGTCTCCGCCCTGATGCTGGCACTGGCCCTTGTCCTGCCCTATTTTACCGGCGGCATCCCCGCCATCGGCAATCTGCTGCTGCCCATGCACCTGCCGGTGCTGCTGTGCGGCTTTCTGTGCGGCGGCGGGTGGGGGGCCGGGGTGGGACTGGCCGCCCCCCTGCTCCGCTCCCTGCTGGCGGGCCGCCCCGAATTCTTTCCCACCGCCTTCTCCATGGCCTTTGAGCTGGCCGCCTACGGCCTGATCTCCGGGCTGCTCTACCGCCGCCTGCCCAAAAACGCCGCCGGCGTCTATGCCTCTCTGGCAGGGGCCATGGTGGGCGGGCGAATGGTCTGGGGGGCGGTGCGGGCCCTCATCACCCTGGCCTCCCCCACCCCCTTCGGCCTGGCCATCTTCTGGACCGAGGCCGTCCTCAACGCCATCCCCGGCATCCTGCTCCAGCTGGTGCTGATCCCCGCTCTGGTCCTCTCCCTCCAGCGCGCCCGCCTCTCCCCAGTCCAATGACGGCCCTGGAACAGATGTGCGCGGCCCTGTCCCCTCTGGCCGGGGGCGGCGGGAGGGTGCTGGCCGCCCTGGACGGCCCCTGCGCCTCGGGAAAGACCACCCTGGCCGGCCAGGCGGCCCGGCATCTGGGCTGCCCCCTGGTCCACATGGACGACTTCTTCCTTCCCCCGGCGCGCAAGACCCCCGCCCGCCTGGCCCAGCCGGGGGGAAATGTGGACTGGGAGCGGGTGCGGGACCAGGTCCTGGCCCCCCTGTCCCGGGGAGAGCCCGCCCGGTTCTCCCCCTACCGCTGCCATACCGGGGCGTATGGGCCCCCGGTGTCCCTCTCCCCCGCCCCCCTGGTGCTGGTGGAGGGGGTCTACGCCCTCCACCCCGCCCTGCGGGACTTCTACCGCCTCCGGATCTTTCTGGAGGCCCCCTGGCCGGTGCGGCGCGCCCGCCTTCTGGACCGGGGCGGGCCGGAGCTGCTGGCCCGCTTCCAGGGGGAGTGGGTCCCGCTGGAGGACCGGTATTTCCAGGCCTGTCGGGTCCGGGACTGCTGCCAGCTGGTGCTGAGCGGTCAATGACACGCGCCCCATCCCCCCTGCAGCTCCGCCTTGCAAAGGCATCGTATCATCAATAGACATCAAACAGCTTCTGTTTTCTGCGGTCGGAAAGAGGAGGTCAGTGATGTACAGGGTCATCGTGATCGTGCTGGCGTTTATGCTGGGAGTTTTCATTTTCTTCGGAGCCGACTCCGCGAAAACCCGCGGTCAGAAAAAGTGGGTCAAAGTGATCGGCACCCTGCTCGTCTGGATATTGGCGGTCCTTGGGGCAGGTGTTCTGGTCCTGTGCTGTCTGGCGGCATGGGACTACTGGAAGACCGGCGATGCAGAAACGGCCGTCTCCTTAGGGATCACCGCCGTGATCCTCGCTGTCGCGATCTATGTCCTGCTGCGGTCTTATTTCAAAAAAACATAGCCGGGAAAACAGCCCCGTCACCGCCCCGCAGGTCCCGATCTGCCGGTGTGTCCCTGCCCCGTGCGGGGCGGGCGCGGCAGGGGTGCCCTTCCCCCGGGGCCGCAAAGTGAACTTGGGCGTCATGGAGCAGAATTGGAAAAGGTGCAGCCGAAAGATCGGCTGCACCTTTTCCGGTATCACGGGGCATATGGGCTCAGACCGCCTCGTAGATGGCCTTCATGCCCTTATAGGTCATATAGCAGTCCAGCTTGGACACCGTCTCAAAGGGGGCATGCATGGACAGCACGGGCACGCCGGCGTCCAGGGTGTCGATGTTCCGCTCCGCCATGAAGACGGCCACCGTGCCGCCGCCGCCCTGATCGGCCTTGCCCAGCTCGGCCATCTGCCACACCACGCCGGCGCCGTCCAGCACCCGGCGGACATAGGCCACCAGCTCAGCGGAGGCGTCGGAGGCCCCGGACTTGCCCCGGGCCCCGGTGTACTTGCACAGGCCCATGCCGTAGTTGACAAAGGCGCTGTTGCGCTTCTCGTACACCTCCGCGAAGTTGGGGTCATAGGCCGCCGTCACGTCGGCGGACAGGCAGAAGGACTTCTCATAGCAGGCCCGCAGGGGCACGCTCTGGCTCTGGCACAGGTCCTCCATGAAGGTGTCGAAGGCCCTGGACTTCATGCCGGACACCCCCTCGGAGCCGATCTCCTCCTTGTCCGCCAGCATGCACACGGCGGTGCGCTCCGGCGTGCCCAGCTGGAGCAGGGCGGCCAGGGAGGCATAGGCGCACACCCGGTCGTCATGGCCGTAGGCGCCGATCAGGGAGCGGTCGAAGCCGATGTCCACCGCCCGGAAGGCGGGGACGGCGCACAGCTCGGCGGAGAGGAAGTCCTCCTCCACGATGCCGTACTTCCGGTTGAGCAGCTCCAGCACTGACAGCTTCACCCGGTCGCTGCCCTCGTCGTCCCGCAGGGGGCGGCTGCCCACCAGGATGTTCAGGCTCTCCGCGGGGATGGCCTCCCCCAGGGGCTTCTTCACCTGGTCGGTGGCCAGGTGGGGCAGCAGGTCGTCGATGGTGAACATGGGGTCGTCCGGCCCGTTGCCCACCGAGACCCGCACCACCTCTCCGTTCTTCAGCGCCACCACGCCGTGGAGCTCCAGGGGAATGGTCACCCACTGGTACTTCCTGATGCCGCCGTAGTAGTGGGTCTTGAAGAAGCCCAGCTCGTCGCTCTCGTACAGGGGGTTCTGCTTCAGGTCCAGCCGGGGGGAGTCGATGTGGGCCGCCCCGATGTTGACCCCGTGCTCCAGGCCTTTCCGGCCCATCACGGCCAGCATGATGGCCTTGTCCCGGTTCACCTGGTAGATCCGGTCCCCGGGCTTCAGCTCCATCCCCCGGACATAGGCCCGGAAGCCGGCGGCCTCCGCCTGGGCGATGGCCCGGTCCACGCACTCCCGCTCGGTCTTGCCCGCGTCCAGGAACTGCTTGTAGCCGGTGCAGTACGCCTCCAGCGCCGCGCCCTCCTCCGCGTCCAGCCGGTCCCAGCCGTTCTTCCGCTCATAGACCAGGGCCCGGCGGAGCTGCTCGCCCCGGGTCAGTTCTTTTTCTTCACTCATAAAACAGTCCTCCTTTGATCTCACAGGGGCGCTTTGCGCGCCTCATTGTTCTCTTATTATGCCGCGCACGGGCGCACACTGTGCGCCCCTACACGATCTCTTTCAAAAACTCCTCTGCCTTCCGGGAAAACTCCTCCGCGGTGCCGCAGTCGTTGTACAGGATATGGGCGCAGCCCTCCGCAAAGAACTGGTCCGGCCGCTGGGCCCTCACCCGGGCCCAGGCATAGTCCTCCGAAATGCCCTCCCGGGCCATGATGCGCGCCACCCGCGCCTCCGCCGGGGCCAGTACGGCCACTGTGGTGGTGCACAGGTCGGCCAGACCGCTCTCCAGCAGGGCGAAGGCGTCGATGGCCGTCAGGCCGATGCCCCGGGACCTGTTCTCTTTGACCATCTGCCGGGTGCGCTGAACCACGGCCCGCTGGGCGATGGCGTTCAGCCGCTCCAGCTTGGCCGGGTCCCCGAACACCAGGGCGCCCAGCTTTTTTCTGTCAATGGCCCCCTGTCCGTCCCGGAGGGGGCCAAAGGCCCTCTCCAGGCTTTCCTGTAAGGCTCTATCACTTTCCAGCATTTCGTGGTACACGGCATCGCAGTCGATGACCGCGCCCCCCAGTGCCTCGATCTCCTTCAGGACGGTGGTCTTCCCCGCCCCGGTAGGGCCGGTGATGCCGATGACAGTCATGGTGATCCCTCCCACTTCAAATGCGGACATGCCTCCCGGAGCTGCTCCTCCAGCTCCCGGGGGCTGCACAGCTGCTTCCGGACCTTGGCGAACCTCCGGCCGTCCCGGTCCCGTATCACCACACAACTCCGCTTTTTGGTATAGCTCCCGATTTGGGAATATGGCAGGGCCTTCATGCGACCCAGCAGGTCGAAATAGATCAGCTGATCTGCGTCGCCGTCCAGTCCCTCGTTTCGCACCCGCAGATATCGCGCCAGCAGCCACAGGACGAACAGCCCCAGAAGGGCCATCAGGGCAATCTGCCCCGGCCCCCATACGTCCAGCACGACACACAGCGCGAGAAAGAGGAAGAGGAATTTCAGCAGGGAGCGCCGGGCGTGCCTGCGCTCCATACGCCACCGGAAGCGTTTCCATGTGTACTCTTCCATCGAAGCACCTCCTTTCCGGGCCGGTCAGGGGGCCTTGGCGATGCGGCGGCCCACCCAGTAGGACACGGTGAAAATGAGGATCAGCAGCACCGCCGAGGCGATGCCTCCCCACACCACCAGCAGGCTGCCCATGTAGGTGCCGTCCACGATGCACAAGGGGGTGACCAGCATCATCGCCCCGGGCACCACGCCGGAGATAAACTGGCCGAAGAGGGCGATGGGGATGCTCCGGGCGGCGTCGTCCACCAGCCAGAACTGCCATGCCCCGCACAGCACGCTGAGGAGCACCCCCCAGTGGCCGGCCAGGAGGCTGAGCCAGAAGGGCCGCCTCTGCCGCCCGCAGTCCATCCCCAGCCAGGCCCAGGCCAGCACCATGAGCCAGGGAAGCAGGGTGAACAGCAGCGTCCCCACCACCGGGATGGCCGCCGAGTAGACATAGCAGCCCCCCAGGACCAGGGGAATCAGCCCCATCCAGGGGAAATAGTGGGACCGCTTCACTGCCCTCGCTCCTTTCCTTGGTCAGGCCTCCACGATGTGGAAGCCCGCCGCTTTGTTCAGGCGGTTGGTGACCGCCAGCCCGATCCCGCCGCTGTCCGGGCACTGGGCCCAGATGGCGGAGACGGCGGTGTGGTCGAAGGCCCGCAGGGCGTCGAACACCCGCCGGGCCTGCTCCCCCTTGTCCCCCGCCGGCCCCAGGCTCATAACGGGCCGCGCGCCCTCCGCATACATCGGGAGGAACTCCTCAAAGCAGATGACCCCGTCCCCCGGTCCGGCGTGGGCGGCGATATAGGCCGCGCTCCGCTCCGGCGCCCCGGTGACCACGGTGACGGGGGCCTTGGGGGCGTAGTGGCGGTACTTCATCCCAGGGGCCCGGGGCCTCTCCCCCGCCCCCATCAGCCGGGTGACCGCCGGGTCCACCGCCACCTCCCCCAGGGCCGCCCGCAGCTGCTCCAGGGTGATCCCCCCCGGCCTCAGCAGGCGGGGGGGCGTGCATGTCAGGTCCACGATGGTGGACTCCACCCCCACGGAGCAGGGGCCGCCGTCCAAAATGGCGTCGATCCTGCCGTCCATGTCCTCCAGCATGTGGGCGGCGGTGGTGGGGCTGGGCCGCCCGGAGGTATTCCCTGAGGGGGCCGCCACCGGCACGTCCGCCGCCTGGATCACCGCCCGGCACAGGGGGTGGGCGGGACAGCGCATCCCCACCGTGTCCAACCCCGCCGTCACCTGATCGGGCACGTTGTCCCGCCGCCGGAGCACCATGGTCAGCGGACCGGGCCAGAAGCGCCGGGCCAGCTCATAGGCCGCCGCCGGGATGTCCCGGCAGTACCGCTCCAGCCAGTCCGCCCCCGGGATGTGCAGGATCAGGGGGTTGTCCTGGGGGCGGCCCTTGGCCTGAAAGATCCGGCCCACCGCAGCGGGGTCCAGCCCGTTGGCCCCCAGGCCGTACACCGTCTCGGTGGGGATGCCCACCAGGCCGCCGGCGCGGAGCAGGTCCGCGGCGGTCTGGATGTCCTGTTGGGAGAGGCGCTTTGTCTCCATCCTTTTCCACTTCCTATCTCTCTTGGGCGCGTGCCCGTTTTCCGAGGGGTTCCATCCGGGCGGGGCGTGCCCCCTGTGCAGCGCACAGCGGCCCGGCGCGCTGCTTCGTCGGACCCCGTTTTCCCCGCCGGTCTCCCTATGGGGCCCGCGCCCTGCGTAGGGGCGGGCTTGGCCCGCCCGGCTTCAGCGGCAGGGTGTCCCCAAATGGATTCCGCCCCGCAGGGCGGAACCCCCCTGACAAATCCTGTGACTGAGACCGGCCCGGTGGAAGGACGCCCCCTCATCCGTCACAGCTTCGCCGTGCCACCTTCCCCCCAGAGGGGGGAAGGCTTTCCGGGCAGCTGGAAGCCGCCCCTTCGGGATGTTTTCGGTCTTTGTGCAGGGGCGGGCTTGGCCCGCCCGGCTTCAGCGGCAGGGTGTCCCCAAATGGATTCC